>Ga0208492_1001159_pt1 | contig 17641 bp, 18 predicted proteins | sample Subbioar_CSW14AB_FD_184820 | JGI IMG/M metagenome (GOLD analysis project Ga0208492, IMG submission 184820) | Serpentinite rock and fluid subsurface biosphere microbial communities from McLaughlin Reserve, California, USA - CR12Mar_CSW14AB (SPAdes) | ecosystem: Environmental > Terrestrial > Deep... | reverse complement strand
GCCGTGGCGAGGCCCGCCAAGCCAGAGGCGGACGAGAAAGTGACTCTGGTGAACCGGCAATTCCTTGACTCTAAGAAACGAGGGAGCAAGTCCGGTGCCGTTGTTAAAAACGGCCCATTTCCACTCCTGAAATGCACAAGAGAAGGTATTTGGCGCACCGCGCCACCTCCTCAAGAGCAACAGCCTGCGCGTTCCTGAAACCTGAGGTCATCAACCTTCTGACTGGATCGCTTCTTCTGGGGAGTCCGGAAGAACCATCTGAATCAGGAAACGAGCGCCCTTTTTTTCATGGGTTCGGCCCACTACCAACTTGGTGAGTATCGAATAGCCATTCAGGTATTCGATCGACTGATAGCGGCCGAGCCCAACGACGGCGCCGCACATTACTGGCGGGGCGTCGCGCACACGCGATGCAGGGATTGGAACGCCGCGAGGATCGATTTCGATGAGGTGATTCGGCTTGACCGAGACAAGGGCCGATACAGCGGCGAATTGGCCGCAATGCTCATGCGACAACGCGACTACGAAAAAGCGGCAAACATCTATACAAACTTGCTGCGGTTCAACCCAAAGGACGCAAGAGCCTTGGTCGGCCGATCCAGCGCCTACCCAATGCTTGGGAAATCCGAAGAAGCAAGGGGCGACATCGCTCGCCTCAACGTGCTGGGCCCCCACTGTGAAATTAGCATTCGGACTCCTTCGCTGGCGGTGGTGCTTAAACCACCTGCAATGATCAAAACGCAGATTTCTCACCCAACCTGATTGACGAATTCCGCCATCGCCTCAAGGATCAGAAATTGGGAGAGGGCCCCAGGATCGGCATGGCCCAGGGATCTCTCGCCCAAGGTCTTCGCCTTGCCAATGCGCGCCACCATCGATTTCGTTTGCTCCATGCCCTCGCGCGCCGCCTTGGCTACCGCCGAGTGCCATTCCCCCAAGGGAAGCTGTTGCGCTGCCGGATCGGCAACGAGTTTCGCTGCCTCGCTTGCTGCCGGCGCAAGGGCATCAATCATGGTCTTGTCGCCGGGCTTGGCCTTGCCCCGCTCCTGAACGGCCTGCAGCCCATCGGCCAGAAACTTCGCAAGCGTCACGCCATCCCATTGCGACTGCCCAACCAACTGCTTTGCTCCGCCGCGAAACAGGGTGCCGAACACGGCTCCTGCCGCGCCGCCCACTTCCGCCAGCAGCGTATTGCCCACGCTTTTGAGCAATTCGTCGATCGACGCGAAGGTACGCCCCTCAAGCATCACCCCCACCGCTTCAAAGCCGCGGGCCATACCGACGCCATGATCGCCATCACCCACCGCCTTGTCGGCCTGGGTCAACTCATCCCTGGCCGCGACCATCCGGACGGCGACATGTCGCAGCATCGCGCGCATCTCTTCCACAGAAAACCCAGTTCGGTTCATCCTCTACCCTTTTTGCTGAGACGGTGGTCAGTTCTTTTGTTGATCTTGAAGGTAAGGCAATGGGAATGATGGGAGTCATGGGAAGCATGGGATTCAAGCCGAGACTTTGCCGAGTATTTGCTTTTTCCCATAATTCGCATGCCTCGCATTATTCCCATGAATTCTCCCCTCTTGTGAGCGCCAGCGACCTCGCCGGCGCTTGATAAAACCGCTTTAGCTCAGCATCCACTTTCATGAGGGAAATCGAGCAGCCCGCCATCTCCTGGCAGGTGCAGAAAGACCCGACCACAGTGTCGTAAACCGCGATCCCTCGCTCCTTGAGGACTAAGTGCGCCTTGCGCGCCACGATGAGCAGTTCCATCCAGGTGGTGGCACCCAAGTCATTGACGAGCAAGACGACCTCGTCGCCCCGCTGAAAGGGCAAATCAGCCAGAATGGGCGCAAGCATATCCTCGACCAGGGCGTCGGCGGGGCGAAGGGCTCCTCGCGAAACGCCTGGTTCCCCGTGCAGCCCCATGCCAATTTCCATTTCCTCTTCTCCCAGTTCAAAGGTGCGCTCGCCGGTATCGGGAGACGAACCGGCCTGCAAGGCGACCCCGATCGTGCGGACCTGATCGCGGGCCTTGGTGACAACTCGGCAGACCTCGTCGAGGTCGTTCAACTGGGCAACGGCGGCTCCGGCGATCTTGGTCACAAACAGGTCGCCCGCGATGCCGCGCCGATCGTCAATACGCTCACGCGGCGCCGAGGCGACATCGTCCCACACGCGGATGGTGCGGGTAACGATCCCTTCTTCGGCCGCCATCTCGGCCGCCAAATCGAAGTTCATATTGTCGCCTGCGTAATTGCCATAAAGGTAAACGACACCCCGCCCGCGATGGATGGCACGCGTGACGGCCAGGATGACATCGGGCGACGGCGCCGCGAAGATATGCCCACAGGCGGCGCCGTCGGCCATCCCTTCACCGACCAGGCCAGGGAACAGGGGCTCATGACCACTACCGCCACCGATGAGCAGACCCACCCTGTCAGGAGGAAGTGACGAGCGCATCACGGCCGTAACGCCATCGACCTTCTTCAGCCGACCGTGGGATGAGGCGACCAACCCCTCAAGCAGTTCGGGAACGGCATGGCGCGGATCGTTAAGGATTTTCTTCGGCCTGGCCATCGACTGGGTACTCTCATGGGAAGAAGGGAGTATGGGTTGGGATTGGATGATTGATCGTTGTTCTAGAGGGTGGCAGGCGCCCTGCCCTGGCTGGCCTGTAGGCGCAGGTGGATGAATTCAACCGAAAGGCATGCGTAAAAGCAGCAATAGGACATTTCTCACGCGGAGACGCGGAGGCGCGGAGAGAGGAAGGCAGGAGAAATTCCAGGTGTCCGAGCGAGTATCGGCAACGGTTATCCAACCCCCGAACAGCACAGTGAACCGAGGCGGTAAGGAGAGCGGGGTATGGCGTCAGCCCCCCGATTCTGCAAACCGTGCAATTGCGGCAATCATTCCGTTTTGACGGTTTGGGAATCAGCCGGCCTTTGGGGGAGTGCGCCCCGTTACGACTGTCCCCGACACACGGCGATCTCGACGAAATCCGAACAGTCTGATTTCGAAACTGCCTGACCGTGCCAGCACCCTCCCCGCGGCAAGACTCAGAATCAGTGGGCTGACGCCACACCGCTCGCCGGCTTCCAGCCGTGTTCCCTCCAATGACCAATCAGCCCGATTCCTGAAAAAACCATTGACAGGCTTCATTTAACAAATTAAATCTAACGTATTGGATACTTGCACCGGACCGGAGAGGAATCACACCATGGGATCCATGCAATGGGGCCACGTCCAACTTCAGATCTTGCAAGTGCTCTGGCGAAAGAAAAAAGCTTCGGCCCGCGAAATCACCGAAACCATCAACCTGACCGAACCGATCGCCCATAGCACCGTGCAAACCATGCTCCGCGTTCTGGAGGACAAGGGCGCCGTGGCCCATGAGCCGGAGGGACGCACCTTTGTCTTTTTCCCTCTCATCCCCGAAGCGGACTTCAAGCAAACCGCCACGCTGAATCTGGTCGAGAGCGTCTTCGGAGGCAGCCCAAGCAAACTCGTGGCTCACCTCCTCGATTGCGAAGGGATCACGAAAAAAGAGATCGAAGAAATCCGCAAACTGATCGATCGCCACACCCAACGCTAGGAGCCGGCCATGTTTTCCCCCTCCCTGGAAATCGCCTTCCTGGAAGTGGCCCGTGTGATCGCCGGCTTCGCCCTGACCTGGCTCGTCCAGTCGACCCTGCTCATCCTGGCTGGCATCGCGCTGGCTTGGGCTTTGGCACGGTGGGGTGCGGCAGCGCAGTCGATCGTGTACCGCGCCACGCTGGCCGCCATCGTACTTTGCCCGTTTTTCTCCTGGTTTCTAGCCGCCTCGGGCGTCACGGGTTATTCCCTGCCCCTTCCCCAAACGTGGAACCGGCCGGTTCCCAATGGGATCACGGTTCTCGCGCCGCCCATCGCCGCTTCTTCCCTTATACAATCCACTTTCCCACGGCCCGATCAGCGTGGATCGGCAAGCGATCGGGAAATTGGCACTGGCAGACCAGCGGCTTCAACGGGCAACCTTGCAAATCAAAGCGATTCCCAGCACGATCCCGCCAGGCCAGCAAATTCTGTTTCCGCGGGCGTAAGCACCAACGCACCCTCACACGATTTGCAAGGGTTCACGCGCGAGGTCCAACCGGCTCGGCCGATTTCCATCACTGCGTGGGGTTATGCGGCCGGCGCCTTCAGCCTTCTTTGGTTTGCGTATTCGGGAGTCTGCTGCGTGCGGCTGGCGCATTCCTGGCGGCGGCTTGCTCGCATCAGGCAGACGGCCATCCCGGCCGATGAGGCCACATCTCATGCTTGCAAGGACCTGTCCGGTCGAATGGGCATCGCCGCACCGGCCGTTTTGTTGACTCCCTTCGTACCCGGACCTTGCCTGACCGGCTGGCGAAAACCCGCCATCCTGTTGCCCGAGGAAAACGATCCCCCGTCAATTGGCAATGTGCTGACCCACGAACTCGCTCACCTGGTGCGCGGCGATGTTCCCTGGCACCACTTGCGAATGTCGATGACCTCACTTTTCTTTTTCCAACCCTTGCTTGGCTACTTGTCCCGCCGCATCGAGATGACGGCGGAAGAAGTGTGCGATGACTGGGTCGTGGAATTTGGTCACGACCGTGCCGAGTATGCTCATCGCCTCGTTACCACCGCCGAGTCTGCGGGTGTGTCCACGGCAACCGTCGGCGTCGCAATGATTGCGCACCGCTCAATTTTGGCAAGGCGCGTCACCCGCATCCTGGACAGGAGCCGATTGCTTTCTACCGGAACCAGCAGGACCTTGATGACGGTCATCTTGGCGATCATCGGAATAAACGCGCTGGCGATCGGGTTGGTGCAAGCCGCGCCGCGAAGTTCGTTGCCATCGCACTCCAAAAACGACGAAGGCTCGATCCCTTCCACGGAGCGCAAAACCCTTCCTTCCAAAGAGGACCATCAAGGCACACTCATCGTTCGCGGACTGGTGCGAACTCCCGAAGGAAAACCCGCGGCCGGAGCAAGGATTTCCGTGAGGCGTCAGTACCGCACGTCAGCGGTGCCATGGGCCCCGGTTGGCACGGCAGTCTCTGACCAGGACGGCAAATTCGAATTGAAATACCGAGAGTGCGGTGAAGATTCGTTTGGCACAACGGCCATTGAAATTGCCGCCGAGGCCGACGGTTACGGCACCCAATGGGCAGATCTGCAGGAGATCAGTCGAATGCAAGAGCTGGTTCTCAACCTGGTCCCCGAGTATCCGATCAAGGGCCGAATCATCGATTTGCAAGGTAAACCGGTAGAGGGAGTGAATGTGACACTCCTGAGTCTGGCCTGTCCCAAGTTCAACGAGAATCTGGATCGCTGGATCGCGGCGGTCAAATCCGGAGCCATGCGCGACGATACTTTTCATATGCTCGGGATGTCGCTGCCCGGGATTCAAGAAAATGGCGAAGCGGCGATCCGCACCGACGAGGATGGGCGATTTACCCTTCGCGGCGTCGGCGCCGAACGCGTCGCGGAAATCGAACTGCGTCATGATACGATCGCCTACCAGAGGCTCACGGTGGCGACGCGCGCCATGGCGCCCCTCCCGCGGAATTTGTCGCCTCCTACAGGGTTGGACAAGCCGCCGATCAAGGACACCGTGTATGGGAAGGATTTCACGTTTCCGGCCGCGCCGACACGGGCGATCGAGGGAACGGTGCGAGACGCAAAGACAGGAAATCCCATTGCCGGCGTGGAGATCGCAAGCGACCATCTGGCCGGAGCCCTTTTCCACCCCCAGAACAGGCTTCGGACCAAAACCGATGCGCAAGGCCGCTACCGACTCGCGGGATTGCCTCTGGGGAATGGCCCCCACAAGGCCGATTTCAATGTCCTCAAGTTTTTTCCCACCGGGGATATTCCCTACTTGATGCGCACGGTCACCATCCCCTCCGGCCAGGGGCCTGGCCCCCAGTCCCTGGACCTGACCCTGGGACAAGGCATCTGGATCTCGGGCCGAGTTACGGAAAAGGGGACGGGCAAGCCGGTCCAGGCGTGCATTCAGTATTTTCCTTTTCGCGACAATCCCAACACCCTCAACCGTCCGGAATTCCATCGCAATGGAGACATGGACGGGGATCCGTATCGAATCATCGCCGATCAAGAGGGGAAATATCGCATAGCTGGATTGCCAGGCCGGGCCATCGTGACCGCCTATGCTCCCGGCAAGATATTCAATTGGGGGGAAGGCGCCAGCGAGATTAGCGGAATGAAAGATGGCATGTTCCGCACCTACGCATCCCCTAGTCCGGCAAACATCAAATCATCTCACGCATTGAAGGAAATCAATTTGCCCCAGGGAGCCACGAAGGGGACTTGCGATATCGCTCTCGATGCTGGGATGACCGCGCGATTGACGATTCTTGACGAACTGGGCCAACCGCTTGCAGGCTGCAAGATCGCTGCTCGAGAAGGCGAATCGTCGAAAACCGGCGAATTGGAAGTGAAAAATCAGTGGCCGGATAGCCATGGTGAGTGCTTCATTTTCCATGGCGAACGAAATCTAGGTAAGATTGTAAAAATTGCCTGGAAAGACAATGCCCCAGTGCCCATGACCGTGAAACTGGAGAAGTGCGCCAAGGTCAAAGGGAGACTGACCGACCAAGATGGCGCCCCGTTCAAGTCTTTGCAAATCTGGACCCATTCAAGCGGAGGAGGCATCTTTGCTCTTCAAGATGGGGGAATGGTCCTTTCGAAACCGGATGGGACCTTTGAACTTCCGCATATCCCAACGGGCTGTTCTCACTTCGCGTTTCTTGCGGTAGGTGAAGGATTCAAGGCTGCCACGATCGCCAAAAACGTGGCGATCCAGGCGGGCCACACGATCGATTTGGGCACGTTGAAAATCGAACTGAAGAGGTGAATTCAACAAGTGCCCGCCGCGCGTGCAAAACTGGCAGCGAACACTCCTAACCTGGATTGATCCCACTCGAATCCGCAAGGCCCGAAGCGAGGAGGAATCGATGAACGAAAATCTCTGGGAAGCCTATGTCCCCGATACGAAGAACCCGTGGGATTTGCGCCTGGTTGTTCACCTGCATCGACGCGCGGCCTTGGGCGCCACCTGGGCAGAAGCAGAGCGTGATCTCAAGGAGGGTCCGGTTCCGTCCGTGGACCGATTGCTTGGCGGCAGCTCCGCCATGCGCGTAGAGAAAGATTTCGAAGACACCTCGGCTCTTCTTTTCGACACCGCGGCCACTCAGTCAGAGATCGGTCGCCTCAAGGCCGCCTGGTTTCACCGGTTCCTGTTCGGTCCCGATCCCTTGCGCGAGAAACTGACCCTGCTGTGGCACGATCATTTTGCCACAGCCAACAGCAAAGTAGATGATGTCGCCTTGATGCGCCGGCAAAACGATACCCTGCGCAAACAGGCCAACGGCAAATTTGCAGAGCTTTTGCATGCCGCTCTGCGCGAGCCGGCCCTATTAATTTTCCTCGATTCCCAGACCAACCGCAAAGGTCACCCGAACGAGAATTTGGCCCGTGAATTGATGGAGCTCTTCACGCTGGGCCTGGGCCGCTATGGCGAAGAAGATGTCAAGGAAGCCGCGCGCGCCCTGACTGGCTGGTCGGTGCAAGACGGCCAATTTGTCCAGATTGCGGATTTGCACGACGAAGGCGAAAAATCCATTTTCGGCAAGAAGGCGAAATTCGACGGTCAGAAGCTTTTGAGTTTGCTATTGGCCCGGCCAGAAGTGGCCGAGCGGATCGCCTTCAAGTTGATTCGGGAATTCTTTGGCGAGCAAGGCGTCTCGCTCGAAGCGAAAAAACAGTTATGCATCCAATTGCGCGAAACCGATCTCGACATCGCCCATGCGGTGACGACGATCCTGCGCTCTCGCCTTTTCTTTGACTCGGCCAATATCGGCAGCAGGGTGCTTTCGCCGGTCGAGTTCGTCGTGGGCGCCGCGCGCAGGCTCGAGATGTTCGACCCCGCGCCCAGCACACTGGTCATGGCCGAGTGGTCGGCCCGCATGGGACAGGACCTGTTCGATCCTCCCAATGTCGCCGGCTGGAAAGGGGGGAGAAATTGGATCAACAGCCGCTCCCTGATCGCCCGCGCGAACTATGCGACGGCGCTGGTCTCAGGGCCGAATGTCGGGCGGAGTTCCCCCTACGATCCCTCTGCCCTTGCAAAGAAATACGGATTGGGGGGAAGGCCAGCCGATCTACTGGTTTTTCATCACCGCCTCTTCTACGGCACCGATCCGGATCCCGAGCTCTCAAAACGACTGGGGGCGCTGGATGGACCCAAAATGGTGGGCGCATTGCTTTCTTCCCCCGAGTCGCATCGGGGCTGAAAAATACCGCTTCGTCGAAATTCCCTTTCTCCTATCGCCAGGCATCGAGGGGCATCATGCTGAATCGACGGTCCTTTTTGCAGTCGTCACCCCTGTTGGCCTTCTCACCGGCAGTGCCACGGTTTTTGCTGCGCTCGGCCGCGGCCGCCCCTGCGAGCCACGACGCGAGTAAGGAAAGCCGGGTATTGGTCGTCATCGAGATGGACGGTGGCAACGACCTGCTCAACACGATCGTTCCCTTTGCCGACGTCGCCTACGCATTGCTGCGCCCCAACCTGAAATTGAATCCCGCGCGCCTGGTCAAGTTGAGCGATGCGATCGGCCTACATCCGGCGCTCAAGCCACTGGATCGACTGTGGCAAGCGGGCCACCTCGCCGCGATTCCTGGGATCGGCTACCCCAACCCCAATCGGTCTCATTTCGAGAGTATGGCGATCTGGCAATCCGCCCGCCTGGAGTCCGACGAACGGCAGGGATACGGCTGGCTGGGTCGGGCCCTCGACCCAAGCTCCGGGAACTTGTTCTCCCTCGGCGAGGAGGTGCCGGCCGCCCTGCGCGGCCGTCGCAGTAACGCCACCGCATGCAAGCGAATTGCCGACCTCCTCCTGGAAGACAAGGTCACAGCAAAAATGGGCCTCGGTCCCCAGCCGGCGGACGACCTATCCGCTTTTTTGTGGCTTCAGTCGACTCGGGCGCTCGATGCCGCCGACACACTGGCCGGTTTGGACGGCCGGTCCACGGGCACCGCTTATCCACAAACCGAGCTAGGCGAAAAACTTCATCTGATTGCCCGCTTACTCAAGGCCAATGCCGGCGCGCGGGTGTTCTACACGCGGCAAACCGGGTACGACACGCACTCACAACAGTTCTATGTGCACGCCAAGCTGCTCGGGGAGTTCGCCGCGGCCGTGGCGGCCTTTTACGCGGATCTTGCGGAGGCGAAGTTGGCCGACAGGGTGGCGCTCTTCTCCTTCAGCGAATTTGGCCGGACGATCAAGGAGAACGGATCGGCCGGCACCGACCACGGCACCGCCGGAGCCAGTTTCGTTGCCGGACCGAAGGTCAAAGGGGGAATCGTCAGCGCGATGCCAAGCCTTACCGATCTTGAGGCCAAGGAGCCGAAAATGACCATCGACTTCCGCTCGGTTTACGCTTCGCTACTCGAAGACTGGCTAGACCTGGGCGTCGCCGACCTGGGTGGCAGGTTCAAGCGCATTTCCCTCTTCCAATCATGATCTCGAAGAAAGAAATCGAAGCCATCCGCAAATGGATCAATCGGTACCCCCAACGATAGGAGCCGGCCATGTTTTGGACTTCCCTGGAAATCGCGTGCCTCGACCTGGCTCGCATGCTCGTCGAATTCGCCCTGACCTGGCTGGTGCAATCCACGCTGCTCATCGGCTCCGGACTGTTCCTGGCCTGGGTCCTATGCCGCTTTGGCGCCGCCGCGCAATCGATCGTTTACCGCGGCACGCTCGCCGCCGTTGTCCTCTGTCCGATTTTCTCCTGGTTCCTCTCGACCGCCGGCATCAACGGTTATGCCTTTACCACCCCTGCTGCTTGGAGCCCTCCAAGTCGTGAGGCAAAGGCAGAGCCGACGCCTCGCGCCGATGCGGCAACCACGGAAGCGAGTGCCCCTTCTGCCCCTTTCCCCGTATCGCCTTTGGGCTCACGAAATGCTGCCGGCAGACCGATTGCTTTCGCGAACCATTCGACGACTCCAGTCGATGCTCCCCAAAAGACAGGCAATGCAGCGAGCCCAGGAAGTTTGGACCAAGGCGCGGCGGAAACGTTCGATCAACTCGCCGGCGCAACGCCCACCGCTGAACCGGCGCAACGGGTTGTGATCACTCCCTGGGGCTTTGCCGCGATCGTCCTCTGCCTCCTTTGGATTTCGATTTCCGGTGTGTGCGCGGTTCGATTGGTTCTGGCCTGGCGGCGGCTCGATCGCATTCGGCAATCGGCCATCCCGGCGGATGAGGCCGCGATTCGTGTCTGCCGCGAGTTGTCCCATCGGCTTGGCATTGCCGCGCCGCCGGTGCTGTTGACACCGTTTGCGCCAGGCCCTTGCCTGACCGGCTGGCCGACCGCGGCGATACTTTTGCCCGATTCGAACGATCCACGGTCTCTTGGCGATGTATTGACCCACGAGCTTGCTCATCTGGTCCGGGGAGATGTTCCCTGGAATCTGCTACGAAGGTCGATGATGGCTCTCTTCTTTTTCCAGCCGTTGCTTTGGCACCTATCTCGCCGCATCGACAGCACGGCCGAAGAGGTGTGCGATGACTGGGTGGTGGAGCATGGTCACGACCGAGCCGCGTATGCCCTGCGCTTGGTCGAGACCGCCGAGTTCGCGGGCACGCCCATGTCCATGACCGGCATCGCGATGTTCGCCCATCGCTCCATGCTGGCCCAACGAGTCACGCGCATCATGGATTGCAGCCGCAAGCTCTCCACTCAGACAAGCCGTCCCCTGATGGTCGCCATCCTGGCCTTACTCGGTATGAGCGCAATGGCCCTTGGCCTGGTTCAAGCGGCACCCCGGAACTCGTCGATCGATCCCGCAACAGGCAGCTCATCAAACCCGGAAGTTCTTCTGCCACTGCTCAGCCAATCACAACCCGGCGAAGCCCCGAACTTCTTCGCCGAAGACAAAACTCTTCCTTCCATGGAGAAGGATGGTGAGGAATCCATCGTTCGCGGGCAGGTGCGTACGCCCGAAGGAAAGCCGGTCGCGGGAGCAAAGATCTCGGTCAGGCGTCACTATTACACCGCAGCGGCGGAATGGTCTCCGGTTGCCACGGGAGTCGCCGACGCCAACGGCAAGTTTGAACTGAAGTATCGCAACCTGGCGAGCGACGGTTTGGGTTCAGACCCTTTTACCATTGCCGCCGAGGCCGAAGGTTATGGTCCTCAGTGGGAATCCCTGGCGCAGATCAAACCTTCCACAAACCTCGAGCTCAAGCTGCCCCTCGAGTATCCAATCAAGGGCCGCATCGTCGATTTACAAGGCAAGCCGGTGGGGGGCGTCGCCATTCGACTTGCTGGCGTTAGTTGCCCCAAACCGGGGGAGAATTTGGATCCCTGGATCGCGGCGGTCAAATCTGGTGCCATTCGCAATGGCACATCCCAAAAGCTGGGGGGCGCTCTGCCGGCGATTCACGATTCCGTTGCAGGCACGGTCCACAGCGAAAAGGACGGGCGATTTACGATTCGCGGCGTGGGCGCCGAACGCGTCGCGGAAATCGAACTGCGTCATGAAAAGCTCGCCTACCAAAGACTCACCGTGGCAACCCGTGCCATGGCGCCGATGTCGCGAAACCTGTGGTTCCACTCTGGACCCGATAAGCCACCGACCAAGGACACGGTTTACGGTGGCGATTTCACCTTTCCGGCAGCGCCAACCCGCGTGCTTGAGGGAACGGTGCGAGATGCGAAAACGGGTCGCCCCATCGCCGGATTGGACATCGAAACCGACCACATTGCAGGATCCACCTATTACCCCAAGAATCTGCTTCGAACCAAAACGGATGAGCAAGGCCGTTACCGGCTCGTGGGGCTGCCGCAAGGAAATGGCCCCCTTCTGGCAGATTTTAATGTCTTGCGCCTTTTGCCAACGGGAGAAATCCCCTACCTGATGCGCATGGTCACGGTTCCCCCCAGCCAGGGACCGGGCCCTCAGACCCTCGACCTGACCTTGGGACAAGGTATCTGGATCTCGGGGAGGGTTACGGAAAAGGGGACGGGCAAGCCGGTGCGGGCGCGCATTCAATACCTTCCTTACCTTGACAATCCCCATACCCGCAACCGTCCGGAATTCCATGACGATGGAAACATGGACGGGGAACAGGATTGGATTGTCTCCGATAAGGAGGGGAAATATCGCATTCCCGGTTTGCCTGGCCGGGCGATCGTGACCGCCTTGGCTCCTGGCGCGAAATTCATCACCGGCGCAGGCGCCAATGAAATTGAGGGCATGGACCAGCACGGCCAGTTCCCGACCTTCCGGGCCCCCGCTCAGGCGTCGGCCCAGTTATTTCACGCTTTGAAGTCCATCGACCTGCCGCCGGAAGCCACGAATGCCCATTGCGATCTTGTGGTTGATTCGGGCGTAAGCACGCGCTTAACGATTCTTGACGAGCAGGGCCAACCGCTTTCCGGCTGCAAGATCGATTTTGGAGAAAGTGAGTCTTCAAAAACCGGCGAATTGCTCATCACGAATCTGGCGCCGAACGAAGCGCGCGAACTCTTCCTTTTCCATGAGGAGCGAAATCTCGGGAAGATCGTGAAAATCGTCTGGAAGGACAACGCGCCTCTGCCGATGACGGCGAAATTAGAAAAGTGCGCCACGGTGAAAGGAAAGTTAACCGACCTGGACGGAGTGCCGTTCAAGCCCTTGCAGCTCTCGCCTCATCCCAGCGGGATCACGCAATTCCGTTATGTTGACGGAATGCTCTTTACCAAACCGGACGGGACTTTCGAATTCCCTCACCTTCCGACCGGTTGCGCGCACTACGCATTCAGCGCAATGGGAGAAGGAATCGAGTTTGCCATGATCGCCGAGAAAGTGGTGATTCAGGCGGGCCAGACGATCGACCTGGGCACGTTGAAATTCAAACGAATGAAGTGAAAGTCGCCAGAATCCGAGCCTGCCGAACGAGTGCTGCCGGCTGTTTTCAAACCCTTAAACAGGAAAGCAAGCCGAGGCGGTAAGGAGAGCGGGGTGGCGTCAGCGCTCCGATTCTTTGAGCCTTGCGCCGACGGAAATTGTCCCCTTCCATCGGCGTGAGAATCCGGCTGACTTTTGATGGAATTCCCTATGCGGTTACCCCCTCTGGCACACGCGGATCTCGGCGAATTCCAAATGGGCCGATGCTGTAACGGCCTGACGGTAGCGGCGCCCTCCCACGGAAAGATTCAGAATCAGTGGGCTCGCGCCACACCGCTCGCCAGATACCGCCCATTTGACGCGGCTTGTCCAAAGCAGAATGCCCCACCGCAGTTGAACGAATATCGCACCTCCAGACTATGCAGTGATCGACGACGGTAAGGTGAGCGGAGTGCGTCAGCGCTCCGGTTCTTCGAACCGCGCACCAACTGCAATGGTCCCCTTCTGATGTAATCAGACTCCGTCGGCGATTTCGATCGTCCGATGCAGCAACTGCCTGACCGGGACGGCGCCTCCCACAGAAAGACTCAGAATCAGTGGGCTCACGCCACGCCGCTCACCAGATTTCGGTCTGCAGCCGCTCACAGTCGAATGAGGAATGGCGTCAGTCAGGGACAAGGAGAGCGGGGTGGCGTCAGCCCACTGATTCCCTGAACAGTGGGCTACCAGCTATCGTTCTCTTTTGACGATTTGAGAATCAGTCGGTCAAGATGATCGTCCCTCCAGACGATGCAGAGATCGACAGCGGCAAGGTGAGCGGAGTGCGTCAGCGCTCTGGTTCTACGAACCGCCCACCAACCGCAATTGTCCCCTCCGGAGGAAATCAGACTCCTTCGGCGATGTCGACCGTCTGATGCAGCAACTGTCTGACCTGGACGGCGCCCCCCACAGAAAGACTCCGAATCAGCGGGCTCACGACACACCGCTCGCCAGACTCCCGTCTGATCGCGACGACAGTCGAATGAAATGGATTCTAGCGATTCATACGATCTCAAACATCACCTTTACTCGCCCGGACCGTCCATCGCGATTCGCCCTACCCCACCCGGATCCTAGCTCTCTGCTCTCCGCCTTTCCTCCGCAACTCCGCGTGTCCGCGTGGGAAGATCTTGGTCTCCAACATTCAGAAAACGAAATCCCTGGCAACCAATCATTCAAAGCCCCGCCCAACATACCGCATCCCCACACAAGTAGATTTGATGAAGACCGCGTGAATAGCAAAAGTCTCTCATGGGGAAACTGCTGGCGGTGACAGACCACAATCCGGCTCGATTTTAAGCGAGAACCAAAGCCCTATCGCCTTTTAAAATCAGCATTTAACTCAAAACCACAAAATCCGGTTCTTGAACCGGATCTTTTTTCTGATTTCGACAGTACGCCCAAGCGGATCTCCTTTCTCCGCCTCAAGTTGAGACGCAGTGGAGTTCCGGGTGACACCCCGTCAGGCTCAGGGTTAACTGCGCCCGATTGCCCTCCAGACGTGTAACTTTCCTGGTAACGATTCGGTGTAGAATATTAGTAACTCACATTTGCAGCGCGGAATACAAGAAACACAATCGCTGCCAATGCAAACCAAGAATTCACTTCTTCTCTTGGGGGTTTTATGGGTTGGATTGTTCCCACGCCTTTTATTGCCGTGCTCACCATCGCGGCCTTCGGCCTCACCTTCATGGGCCTCAAGGACATCTGGCAGGCCGCGTGGAGCACCACCTGGCCCACGACCGCCGCCGTCATCATCCGATCAGACATCACCCGGCGGCACGAAGACTCGGGAGATGACTTCGTGCCCGACATCGAATACCGGTACCGCGTTGAGGGAAGGGAGATGACTTCCAAGGGAATTCGAGCGGGAACGACGGTCACCCACACGCGCAAAGTGGCTCGCTCCTTGGCGAACGAATACCACGCCGGCCAATTGGTCATGATCGCCTACGACCCCGCGGACGCATCCAACGCCCTGCTGGAACCAGGCTTGCACAAGCAAACCTTTGTCGTCTTGGTCTTCGGATTGATGACCCTCATGTTCATGACCTCCATCTGTCTCGTGATCTGGACGATGGTCCCCTGCGCTCCCGCTGCTGAGAACAGCCCCAAACTCTTGAACCGAGGCGCAACCGACTCATGATCATGCAATGCGGACACGCGCGGCGGACCGCTGTCATTTCCCGTCGTTGCCGAACTGGGCAACGAGAAGTGCGGACCTTCCTCAAATCTTTGACTTTTGGAGAAACCATGGAGTACTTTTTTCCCGTGCTCTTTCTTGCCGTTTTTATTCTGATGGGCCTTGCCATCATCGCCTCCGCCATGGACGAGGTGCGGAAGTCCCTGCGTAGCGCCAAGTGGCCAACGACCAGAGGCACGATCACTCGTTCGGACATCAAGGTGGAGAGCGACAGCGAGAGCACTTCCTACCTGCCGGATATCGAGTTTGAGTACACGGTCGGCGAGAGCAACCATCGCTGTACCTCAGTGCGCGTGGGCAGGATTGCCTTGTGTGAGCGATGGGAGGTGAGCCCTTTCAACAAGCGCTACCCTGTCGGAAAGGGGGTCATCGTCGCCTACGATCCGGTGGATCCCGGCTTCGCCGTTTTGGAGCCCGGCCTGTTTCGGAATTCGCTCACCTCCATCATGTTCGGATCGCTTTTTGTGCACTGTCCCGCGACCATGCTGTTCCTTTATTGGCTGACGCAACAGTGACTGCCCCGACGGCGATCGCTCAAACAGGAGGGTCGGGTGATCTCGCAAGAGTCCCTGGCAGCCCAGCCGATCCAACTTTGACAACAAAGGAGGCCCAACCATGAATGCGCTTGATCCGCAACCACCCCCCAATCGACCGCTTCCCATTCAACTTCCTTTGTCTTTTTTTTCAGGTGCCTTATGGGACGATTGCTACCGATTCTCTTTTTCTCCCTGTTCTTTGTTGTGAGTCTCGGCTTCCTAGTCGCCGGAGTCCAGGAAATCGCCCTCGCGCGAGCGACCGCCACTTGGCCAACGACACCCGGTACAATCGTGACCTCAAGTATCAGAAGGGGAGAGGAAGGTAGCGCGCCACTGATCGAAGTCCGCTACGCAGTCAACGGCAAGCCCTATACGAACGACACCATTCGCATCGGTTTGAATTACTATTCGAGCGATCCCAACTTCACCAACATGCAGCGATCCCGCTACAAGGCGGGGAGGTCGGTGCTCGTCGCCTACGACCCCAACCAGCCTGACTCGGCGGTCTTGGAGCCAGGCGTTTACAAATGCTCGTTCAAACTCCTCTTGATCGGGTTGTTATTCTTGCATGTTCCGGCGGGATTCTTGATGATCTCCTGGCTGGAACGACCTTGAATCAGCGCTACAGAGATTTCACCCTGGCCCCCTTTCGGACTCAGTCCCTAAGTCGCGGACGCATTCGACTCTGCATCGGGAACCTGCCAGGGAATTCGCCTGCCTCAACCTTCGCTCCCGTGGAATCACCGAACTGACTATCCACTTATGAGGTGCTATGATGACATACATTGTTTCGGTGGTTTTTCTACCCTTCATTCTCATCGGCCTTTGGGCGATCGTCGGCGCCATGCGGGAAGCGTGGCGAGGCTTCCGTAGTGGTTGGTGGCCAAGGACAACGGGCACGATCCTCCGTTCGCAGATCAAGACAGAAGGCTCGGGGGACACCGAGAGAATCTCACCCGACATCGAATTCCAATACACCCTGCATGGCAACACTTTCCAATCCACTGTGATTCGCAAGGGTCTGCCCAATCCTCCAGGCCAGAAATTTGCCGAGTATTTCACATCCCGCTATCGGGTAGGTCAGCAAGTGACCATCGCCTACGATCCAAACGATCCCAAGACAGCGGTATTAGAACCCGGCCTCTACAAACATGCGTTCGGTTCGGCTGCGCGTGGCTTGCTATGCACCAACCTCGGAGCCCTCTTCTGGCTTTTGGTCTGGACGCTCGATTCTTGAGAGTTGAGTTGGTTCATTCAGGGGGCCTTAACGAGAGCGGGGTGGCGTCAGTCCCCTGATTCTTCGAGCCTCATAACGGCGGAACTCGTTCGCTTCGGTTAAGGTGAGAATCCGTCTGACTTTTGAAGAGTTTCCCTACGCAATTACCACCTCCCCACACGCGGATCTCGCCCAAGTCCGAATGGTCCGGTGCTGTAACGTCCCGACGGTAGCGGCCCTTGCCCCCGAAAGACTCAGAATCAGTGGGCTGACGCCACACCGCTCGCCAAACACCGCCCATTTTGCGCGGCCTATCCAAGGAGGAATCCCCACCGCAGGTGAACGACGATCGCACCTCCAGACAATGCAGTGATCGACAGCGGTGAGGTGAGCGGAGTGCGTCAGCGCTCCGGTTCTACGAACCGCACACCAACCGAGATTGTCCCCTTCTGATGAAATGAGACTCCGTCGGCCATTTCAACCGTCCGATGCAGCAACTGCCTGACCTGGATTACGCCTCCCGCGGAAAGGCCCAGAACCGGTGGGCTCACGCCACGCCGCTCACCAGATTTCGGTCTGCGGCCGATCACAGTCGTATGAGGAATGGCGTCAGTCAGGGAAAAGGATAGGGATAGGGGGGACCATACATGGTCCCGCCCTCCCTCCAAACCGTACGGGCGGATTTCCCGCATACGGCTTTCCACTTAAGGGTTTTACCTC
>Ga0208492_1001158_pt1 | contig 17654 bp, 13 predicted proteins | sample Subbioar_CSW14AB_FD_184820 | JGI IMG/M metagenome (GOLD analysis project Ga0208492, IMG submission 184820) | Serpentinite rock and fluid subsurface biosphere microbial communities from McLaughlin Reserve, California, USA - CR12Mar_CSW14AB (SPAdes) | ecosystem: Environmental > Terrestrial > Deep... | reverse complement strand
AGGGTGCGGCGGTGCGTCTCGGCGATGTCGCCCGCGTCGAGGATTCGGTGCAGGACCTGCGCAACGCCGGCTTTGCCGAGGGCAAGACCGCCGTGCTTCTGATCCTGAATCGTCAGCCCGGCGCCAACATCATCGACGTGGTGGACCGCGTGACGGCCCTGCTGCCGCAACTGCGCGCCTTGATCGCCGCCGACATCGACCTGTCGGTGGTGATGGACAGAACGCCGACCATTCGCGCCTCGCTGCGCGAAGTCGAACATGCCTTGCTGCTGGCCACCGTGCTGGTGGTGACGGTGGTGTTCCTGTTCCTGCGCAATGGTCGCGCCGCGCTCATCCCGAGCGTGGCGGTGCCGGTTTCGCTGCTCGGCACGTTCACCGTCATGCATGTGGCGGGTTTCAGTCTCAATACCATATCGCTGATGGCGCTGACGGTCGCGACCGGCTTCGTGGTGGACGACGCAGTGGTGGTGCTGGAGAACGTCGCGCGGCATATCGATGCCGGTCGTTCGCCGCGCGAGGCGGCCTTGCGCGGCACGCGCGAAGTGGCGTTCACGGTGATTTCCATGAGCGCCTCGCTGGTCGCGGTGTTCATTCCCATCCTTCTCATGGGTGGTCTGGTCGGGCGCCTGCTGCGTGAATTCTCGGTGACCCTGGCCGCGGCGGTGCTGGTGTCGCTGGTCATTTCGCTCACCACCACGCCCATGATGTGCGCGTATCTGCTGCGACCCCACGATGGCCGACCCCAGGGCCGGCTGATGCGCTGTGCCGAAGGCATCTTCGACGGCAGTCTCGCCGCCTATCGGCGCACGCTCGACTGGGCCTTCGCCCATCGCCGTCTGGTGTTGTTGAGCTTTTTCGCGACCGTGGGCTTGAACGTCTATCTGTATGTGCAGGTGCCCAAGGGTTTCATGCCGCAGCAGGACACCGGCAAGTTGATCGGCTTCATGCAGGCCGACCAGGGCATTTCCTTTCAGGCCATGCGCGACAAGTTGACCGCCATGCTGTCCATTGTGAAGCGCGACCCTGCGGTTGAAACCACCATGGGCGTGGTCGGTGGTCAGCGCGGCGGCGGCTTGGTGTTCGTCGCCTTGAAGCCGCTCGCCGCGCGCGACAAGAGCGCGAGCGAAGTCATCGCGCGCTTGCGCCCGCAACTCGCCGGCATCGCGGGCGCAACGCTTTACCTGCAACCGGTGCAGGACGTGCGCGCCGGCGGGCGCTCCGGCAATGCCCAGTACCAGTACACGCTGCGCGCGCAGAGTGTCGCGGAGCTGCGGGCCTGGGCGCCCCGTGTGCTGGAGGCGCTGCGCGAGATTCCGGCGCTGACCGATCTCAATTCCGATCAGCAGGACAAGGCCGAGCAGACGCTGCTCACGGTGGATCGCGACGCCATCGCGCGACTCGGCATCACCCAGCGGCAGTTCAACGACACCTTGAACGATTTGTATGGTCAGCGCCTGGTGTCGACCATCTACGCCGAAGAGAACCAGTATCGCGTGGTGCTGGAGGGGCAGGCGCAGGTGACGTCCAGCAGCGCGAGCCTGGCTGACATCCATCTGATGGGCGCCGACGGCAGCCCGATCCCCTTGTCGCAGGTCGCGCGCCTCACTTCCACACCGACCGCGCTCAACGTCAATCATCAGGGGCAATTCGCGGCCACCACGTTTACCTTCAATCTGGCCCCGGGGCTGTCGCTGTCGGACGCGACGCGCGACATCGATCGGGCGCTGGCCAGGCTGGCGCTGCCGGCGGGTATCGAAGCCTCGTTCCAGGGCACGGCCAAGGTCTTTCAGGATGCGCTCGCCAATCAAGTGCTGTTGATATTGGCGGCCCTGATCAGCGTCTACATCGTGCTCGGCATTCTCTACGAGAGCTACATCCATCCCCTCACCATTCTCTCGACCTTGCCCTCGGCCGGCGTCGGCGCCTTGCTGGCGCTGGAGTTGTTCCGCATGGATTTCAGTCTCATCGCACTGATAGGCGTGATTCTTCTGATAGGCATCGTCAAGAAGAACGCGATCATGATGATCGACTTCGCCCAGGGCGCGCGCCGCACGCGCGGCATCGATGCCGAGCAGGCCATACGCGAAGCCTGTCTGCTGCGTTATCGCCCCATCCTCATGACCACTGTCGCGGCGATGTTCGGCGCGCTGCCGCTGGCGCTCGGTGCCGGTGATGGCGCGGAATTGCGGCGACCGCTGGGCGTGTCCATCGTCGGCGGCCTGGCCTTGAGTCAGATCCTGACGCTCTACACCACGCCCGTGATCTACCTCTATCTCGAGCGGCTGGCGGTGGCGCTGCGTCGTGTGTGGCCGGCGCGCAAGGCCGCGGGAGCCGCGCCATGATGGCCAGACAGGTGAGCCTCTCCCTGTTGTCGGGGCTGTGTGTGCTGCTCGGTTTGAGCGCCTGCACGCTGGGCCCCGATTATCAGCGTGCGAGCGTGACGACACCGGCCGCCTACAAGGAAGCAGGCGCCTGGCAGCCGGCGCAGGCGACGTTGCCGCCGGCCGGCCCCTGGTGGCGCGCCTACGGCGATGCGACCCTGGACGGCCTGGTCGAGCGCGTCTCGCTGGCCAATCAGAATCTCGCCGCCGCCGATGCGGCTTATCGCGCGGCGAGCGCCGCGGTGCAAAGCGCACGTGCCGCGCAACTGCCGAGCGTGACGGCGGATCTCCAGGCCACCCGCAGTCGCGGTGCGCAGAACAGCGGCAACGCCGTGACCGCCGGCGCCGGCTCGAGTGCGCGTACCCTCGCGCGTCTCGCCGGCGGCGCAAGCTGGGAAATCGATCTGTGGGGTCGCGTGCGGCGCAGTGTCGAACAGGCGCGCGCCAATGCCGCGGCCAGCGCCGCCGATCGCGCCGCCCTGGAACTCAGTCTGCGGGGCAGCGTGGTCAGCACCTATCTGGCGCTGCGCGTGGCGCAGGCCGAGCGCCGCCTGCTCGAGGACAATGTGCGCGGCCTCGAACGCGCGCTCGACATCACGCGCAATCGTTATCGGGTCGGCGTGGCCGCGCGGCTGGACGTCAGTCAGGCGGAAACCCAGCTTGCCAGCACGCAAGCGCAGGCCATCGACGTCGGCGTGCGCAGCGCGACACTGGAACACGCGCTCGCCAATTTGGTGGGAGTGGCACCGGCGGCATTTGCACTCGATGCCATGGCTGAACTGCCGCCCTTGCCGGGCATCGCCCCTGAACTGCCGTCGACCTTGCTCGAACGACGGCCGGACATCGCCGCCGCGGAACGTCGCGTGGCGGCCGCCAATGCCGCGATCGGCATTGCCGAAGCGGCCTGGTATCCAACTCTCAGCCTCGGCGGCTCGGCCGGCTTCCAGCATTCCAATCTCATCGACCTCGTCTCGCTGCCTTATCACTTCTGGTCGGTGGGCCCGGCCCTGGCCGGCACCTTGTTCGACGGCGGTCTGCGCAAGGGCCAGAAGGCCGAAGCCGTGGCCGTGCACGAACAGGCCGTTGCCGACTATCGTCAGACCGTGCTCGATGCGTTTGTGGAAGTGGAGGATCAACTGGCGACGCTGCGCGTGCTGGCGCAGGAGGCGGCCCTGCAGGACGTCGCCGCGCAGCGCGCCGCCGAATCGCAGCGTCTCGCCGAGAACCAGTACAAGGCCGGTATCGTCAGCTATCTCAATGTCGTCACCGCCCAGACCAGCGCGCTCAACGCCGCGCGCAGCGCGCTCGATATCCGCGCTCGTCGGCTGGCGGCGAGTGTGGCCTTGTATCAGGCCCTGGGCGGAGGCGCGGCGGCAGAGCCATAGGTTGCGAATTCGTTTGCATACTGAAAGGCCCGCCACCGAGGCCCCGGCATCGAGCATGCGAATCAATCCGCACCTGCAAGTCATGCTTGAAGTCCCCCCACGTCCCGTGCTGTATTGCCCGCACCTGCACGCACATTGGGGAGTAAGCGCATGGCCATGTCGAGTTCCGAGCTCTGCTATCTGACCGCCACCGAAGCCCTCACCGCCTTCAAGGATCGCAAGCTCTCGCCGGTCGAACTCATGCAGGCCGTGATTGCGCGCTGTGAAGCGGTCAATCCCAAGGTCAACGCCATCACTTACGATTTCTACGAGCGCGCGCTGAAACAGGCGCGCGCGGCCGAGAAGGTCTATAGCGCGAAGAAATCGCGACCGCGGCCGCTCGAAGGCGTCTCCCTCGCGATCAAGGATTTCCACCCGGTCAAGGGCGAAATCACCACCTTCGGCTCGAAGATCTTCGAACACAACCGTCCCGATTACACCGCCGCCACGGTCGAGCGGCTGTTCAAGGCCGGCGCCATCATGCATGCGCGCTCGACCACACCGGAGTTCGCCTACTCGGGCAATACCCACAGCCCGCTATGGGGGCAGACGCGCAACCCCTGGAATCTCGATTACGTCTCGGGCGGTTCCTCGGGCGGGGCGGGCGCGATGGTGGCGTCGGGCATGACCACCCTCGCCGACGGCACCGACGGCGGCGGCTCGATTCGTATTCCGGCCTCGGCCTGCGGCGTGGTCGGTTACAAGGCGCCCTTTGGTCGCAATCCGCTCGACCGCGATCATCCCCTCGAATCCCTGCTGCACTATGGCCCGATCACGCGCAGCGTGGCCGACGCGGCTCTGATGCAGAACGTGATGTCGGGACCGCACGCTGACGACCTCTGTTCGCTGCCTGACAAGCTCACCATTCCCGACACGCTGGAAGGCATCAAGGGTTGGAAAGTGGCCTTGTCCATCGATCTCGGCTACGTGCAGGTCGAACCCGAAGTCGAACGCAATACGCGCGCCGCGGCCGAAGTCTTCCGCAAGCTCGGCTGCACCGTCGAGGAAGTCGATCTCGGCTGGGACTGGGGCGTGCTCGATTGCTGGCTGACCTGGTGGGAGGGCCTGTTCGCCGGTGTCGCCGCGCAATACCTGCCGCGCTGGCGATACGAGATGGACCCCTTCGTCGTCAATCTGCTCGACAAGGGCCGTGGTCACGACGCCATGCGTCTCTATCAATGCAACATCAAGCGCGGCGAGATGTGGCGCAAGCTCGCGCCCATCGTCAACAAGTACGATGTCCTGCTGTGCCCGACGCTGGCGGTGCCGGCGGTGCCGACCAGCCACGACGAGTGCAGCAACAGCTATACCATCAACGGCAAGCCGGTGAATGCCTATGTCGGCTGGATCATGACCCACGGTTTCAACCTGGTCAGCCAGTGCCCGGCCATGAGCGTGCCGACCGGGTTCGGTAAATCGGGCGTGCCGACCGGCATGCAAATCGTCGCGCGACCGTTTGACGATCTGCGTGTATTCCGCGCCGCCAGCGCCTTCGAGCAGGCCAAGCCCTGGCGCAGGAAGAAGCCGGCCGTGTGAAAGAAACACGCGTCTTCAGCGCGGCTTGTGCTGCGCGTCGATGCCGGGCACCTGGCGATGGGTGATCTTGGTGTCGATGCGCGGCAGGCCTTGCTGGACCGATGCTTGCGCATGAACGCGCGCCTCGCGCATCGCATGCTTGATCTGCAAGTTCCGGCAAACGCGAGACAGCACGACACCGGCGCGCCCGTCACATCGACCATGGCACCGACGTCAGCCCATCCCTGACCTTCTTCCCGTAAACGCTTCCGGCGAGCGGGCGGTGGCCCGGCGAACCGCGTCGGCCGCTGCATCATGACCCGGCGCGGCCCACCGTCGAGTAGACTGTAAAGCCCGTCACGCGCGGCACCTGCCTCGAGGAGCTTCCCATGAAAACCCGCACACTCGGAACATCCGGCATCACGGTATCCGCCATCGGACTCGGCTGCATGGGCATGTCCGAGTTCTACGGCGCTTCGGATCGCAAACAATCGACCGCCGTCATCCACGAAGCCCTGGCGCTGGGCGTGAATTTCTTCGACTCGGCCGATGCCTACGGCCCTTTCACCAATGAAGTGTTGCTCGGCGAAGCGCTCAAGGGGCGGCGCGAACAGGCCATCATCGCCACCAAGTTCGGCAACCGTCGCGGCGAGAACGGCGAGTTCCTCGGTATCTGCGGCACGCCGGAATTCGTGCGCAGCGCCTGCGACGCGAGCTTGCAGCGGCTCGGTGTCGATTGCATCGACGTCTATTACCAGCACCGCGTCGACCCCACCATCGCCATCGAGGAAACCGTCGGCGCAATGGCCGAACTGGTGAAGGCCGGCAAGGTGCGCGCGCTCGGCATGTCCGAGGCCGCGCCCGCGACGCTGCGCCGAGCCTGCGCCGTGCATCCGATCGCCGCATTGCAGACCGAGTATTCGCTGTGGTCCCGTGAACCGGAAGACGAACTGCTGACAACCTGCCGCGAACTCGGCGTGAGCTTCGTCGCCTACAGCCCGCTCGGGCGCGGCATGCTGTCCGGTCAGATACGCGCCATAGACGACCTCGCCGACAACGACTTCCGGCGACTCACGCCGCGCTTCCAGGGTGAGAACTTCCAGAAGAATCTCGACGTCGTCGATGAGGTCAACAAGCTCGCCGCCGCCCGCGCCTGCACGGCCGCGCAACTGGCGCTGGCCTGGGTGCTGGCGCAGGGTGAGGACATCGTGCCCATCCCCGGCACGCGTTCCCTGCAACGGCTGCGTGACAACGCCGCAGCGGTGGATATCAGCTTGAGCGCGGCCGATCTCGCCGCCATCGAAGCCGTCGCGCCCAAGGGCTTCGCGCTCGGCACGCGCTACGACGCCGGACGCATGAAGGCACTCGGTCTGTAGGCCGAATCCGACATGAGTCTGTCCCGTGAATCCGACGAAGCGCGCCATGAGCCGCTCGCCATCCCCTATCGGGAATTATCCGCCGATGCACTGCGCGGGGTGATCGAGGCCTTCGTGCTGCGCGAAGGCACCGACTACGGTGAGACTCATCATTCGCTGGAGGACAAGGTGCAGCAGGTGTTGCGTCAGCTCGAACGCAAGGAGGCGCACATCGTGTTCGATGCCAATACCGAATCGGTCGACATCATCGTCACCCACACCCTGCGGCGGCGACCGGCGAGCGAGTGACGTGCGCCTTATTGCAAGGTGTCGGGCGAGGCGGACAGATCCAGCGCCGATGTGAACATGCTGCCGACATCGATGTTGTCGAAGTGGTATTGCAAGCCGCAGAAATCGCAGCCGACTTCGATATGACCGCGCTCGGCGAGGATGTCTTCCAGTTCCTCGCGCCCGAGACCGAGCAACATGCTCTGCACCCGTTCGCGCGAACAGGTGCAGCGGAATGCGACTTCGCGCGCTTCGAACCGGCGTAGATCCTCCTGCCAGAACAGCCGCCGCAGTATGGTGTCGGCATCGAGACTCAGGAGTTCCTCGCGGCTCAGCGAGCCGCCGAGATGGGCGATGCGATTGAAATCCTCATCCAGACCGATGCGATCCTCGTCACGCTCGTCGCCGAGATTGCCGACGCCGCCACGCGGCATGCGCTGCAGCAGCAGGCCTGCCGCCATGTCGTCATTGGCGGCCAGCACCAGACGCGTATCGAGCTGCTCGGATTGCAGCATGTAATGTTCGAGCACCTCGGCGAGCTGCTGCAGCGGTTCGCCATCGTCACCGTACAAGGGCACGATGCCCTGATAGGGCATGGTGCCGGTCGGGCGGTCACGGGCATCGAGGGTGATGGCGCAGCGTCCGCCGTTGTTGACCAGGTGCGGCAGGCGCGCATGCTCGGCGACGTCACCCACCACCTGGGCGGTAGCGCGGAAACTCAAGTCTGAATTGATTTCGGCAACCGCGAGTTTGAGTGGGCCATCGCCGTGCAACTGCAGAATCAGCGCGCCGTCGAATTTGATATTGGAATGCATGAGCAATCCGGCCGCCGCCATCTCGCCGAGCAGGTTGCGCACCGGCGCCGGAAACACGCCGCTGACCTTGCGTCGCGTCAGCACTTCACGCCAGGCGCTGTTCACGCGCACCAGGGCGCCGCGCACGGGCAGGCCTTCAAACAGGAAACGATGTAGCAGTCCGGATTGCACGCTGACTCCGCGGGGATGGCGATGGGGCAAATGTGATTATTGATGCTGCTGCCGGCGCGGTCCAGCACCGGCACCATCGATGGCAGACAGCGTGTAGATTAGCCGGCCACGCCATGTACGCATTCTTCAATCGCACCGAGAGACGCACCTTGAACGCCATCAACGAATTCACTTTCATTCAATATGAGACACCGGAAGCGGGCATCGCGCGCATCTGGCTGAACCGGCCCGAGACTGCTAATGCCCAGGACACCCGCTTCCTGTATGAATTGAACGCGGCATTCGATCGCGCCGCCCACGACGAGAACATACGCGTCATCGTTCTCGCCGCGCGCGGCAGGCACTTCTCCTCGGGGCATGATCTCGGCGAGAAGAACTGGCATGCGGCGATGCACGACTACCCGACGGTGGGCACCATGTGCGGCTTCACCTGCGCCGGCGCCGAGGCGCAGATGGCGCGCGAGGAAGAGATCTACATCGGCTTCAGCGAACGCTGGCGCAACATTCCCAAGCCGACCATCGCCGCCGTGCAGGGCAAGTGCATCGCCGGTGGCCTGATGCTGGCCTGGCCGTGCGATCTCATCATCGCCACCGAGGACGCGAGCTTCACCGATCCGACCGTGAGCTTTGGCGTCGGTGGCGTGGAGTTCTTCAATCATCTGTGGGAAGTCGGCGCGCGCAAGGCCAAGGAAATGCTGTTCACTTCCGATGCGCTGTCGGCGCAGGACGCGTTGCGGCTCGGCATGGTCAATCAAGTCGTGCCGCGCGAGGCGTTGGAGGAGGCGACGCTGGTGATGGCGCGCAAATGCGCGGCGAAGTCGCGCTTCGCGCTCAAGATGGCGAAGAAAGCCATCAACGGCGCGCAGGATGCGCAAGGGCGGGACGTGGCCATGCAGAACGCCTTCCATCTGCACCAGCTCGCCCATACCCATTGGTTGAAGGTCTATGATTTCCTCATGGACCCGACCGGCCTGCCGGAAGCGACGCGCAAGGCGTTGGGTATCAAGCTCGGCGACGAGGCCTGAACAAGCGGCGGCGCTGGCGCATGACCTCGCGCGTCATTGAACGCAGCGCGTCGAGGTCCTAGGGTGCGCGCAACCCCCGAGACGGAGAACACTGTCATGACCGCTACGCTTGCCGACCTCGAAGCCCGCACCGCCGACCTCATGCGGCGCTTCAATGAAGCCTTCCTGCGCCATGAGCCGGCGCTGCTCGACGAACTCGTCGCTGAAGACTGCGAACTCGAGAACACCAGCCCCGCGCCCGATGGCAGCCGTCATGTCGGACGCGAAGCCTGCCTCGCCCTGTGGCGGGACATCGCCGCCAATCGCGCCGCCTGGTTCGAACCCGAGCGCACCGTGGTGTGTGGTGAGCGCGCCATCATTCAATGGCGTTATCGCTGGGGCGAGGGCGCCGCGGAGTCGGTGCGCGGCGTCAATCTCATGCGCGTGCACGACGGTCTCATCGTCGAAGCGCAGGGTTATGTGAAAGGCGGCTAGCATGGTCCTGCGCCATGACGGTTTCGATCGCCAGCGCGGTTGTGGTCCGCTGCTCAGGCGCTGGCGCGAACTGCGCCGCCTGACGCAACTCGATCTGGCGCTCGATGCCGACACCTCGTCGCGCCACTTGAGCTATATCGAGACCGGCAAGACCCTGCCCAGCCGCGAAATGCTGCTGAGCCTCGCCGAGGCGCTCGACATTCCGCTGCGCGAACGCAATCTGCTGTTCCTGGCCGCCGGTTATGCGCCGTATTACGAGGAGACGCCGCTCGACGACGCACGCATGGCCGAGGCCCGCACCGCCCTCGAACTGATACTGAAGCAGCACGAGCCCTATAGCGCCTTCGCTTGCGACCGTTACTGGAATCTGGTGATGGCCAACGCCGCCTATGTCGAATTCCTGAATTACACGATAGGTGCGCGCGCCGCATCCCTGGCGCCCTACGTGGTATTGCCGGCACCGTCCTTGAACGTGCTGCACCTGATCTTTGAACCCGGTCCGCTGCGCGAGGTGATCGTCAACTGGGAGGAAGTGGCCAAAGCCCTGCTCGACCAGTTGCAGCGCGCGGCCTCGTGGACCCACGACCATCTCATGCACGAGCTCATCGCGCGTCTGCTCGCCTATCCCGGCGTGCCGGCCACCTGGCACGTGCCGCGCCTGGACGCGCCGCGTCGCCTGCTCTTGCCCTGCGAGCTGACCGGCCTCGGCGCAGCGCACAACGCGCGCATGTTCAGCACCATGACCACCTTGTCCAGCCCACAGGACATCACTTTGCAGGATTTGCACATCGAAGCCTTTTACCCGGCCGACGCTGCGACCGCGGCCTTGCGCTTTTACCAGGACTGAGCAGCTATACTCGCCTGACCACGGTGCGATTCCTTGCCGTCAGTGGTGTGGTTCGCACGTAATTCCTGATCTGCTTCCACGGAGTATCGCCATGCGTATTACCAGCATCACCCGCGTCGGCTTCATGATCGGCGCATTCGCCATGGCCGGCGACCTTCAAGCAGCGGATGCAGCACCCCACAGCATGACCGGTTGTCTGCATGCCGGCAGTGCGGCGGGCAGCTATGAATTGACGGACCTCGGTCTCGCCGATGGGCCGAAGAGTGTGATCATTGCCGACTCGAGTGTCGATCTGACCGGTCATGTGGGCCACAAGGTCGAACTCACCGGCACCACGGTCAAAGGCGCCGATGACGCGGCGCACACCATGAGCATCAGTGCCATGAAGCACCTCGCCGCGACCTGCCCCTGAACTTGCCGCCGCGCGACGCCGCCAGGGCGTCGCGCGGCGCGCGCGGTCACTGTGCCGCTTTTGCGCAAAGACGCCGGGGTCTTTGCCGAGCGTCGGGCAAATGCCCATACTGGCGCCCCATCCATTCCCGGCCCGAATCGCCATGTCCCTGTCCTTGTCTCGCGCGCCACGCATGGCGCCGACGTCTGCGCCCCGTCGTGCGTTCGTTTTCGTCCTCGGCCTGCTGCTGACCACTCTGGCGAGTCGCGCATCGTTCGCCGCGGTGGCCGAACTCGGCAGTGCCGGCGCGGCGCTGGTGGCGCATGGTGAGCAGTTGTATGTGAGCTTGCCGGTCAGCGGCCAGGTGGCAGTGATCGAGGCCGCCACGTTCGCGCTGCGCGAACGCATCAAGCTGGCGGGCGAACCGCAAGGGATGGTCTTGCGCGGCGATGGCAAAGCCCTGCTGGTGGCGCTGGCGAGCGGACAGGGTTTCGCGAGTATCGATCTCGCCGCGAAGACGGTCACGCGCCACACCTTTCCTCTGCCGCCCGGCGTGCGCGGCTTTCAGCAGATTGCCGACATGGGACAGGGTCGCGTGCTGTTGCACAGCAGCGCCGCGACCACGCAGTACGCAGTCTTCGATGCCGCGACACCCGATACGCTGCAATGGAGCGCCGCCCTGCCGCGACACGAAGCCCGCACGCTGGCCTTCGATGCCGCGCGCCAGCGGCTCCATACCACCAGCGCCGGTCGTTTCATCACGCTCGATTTCAGTGTCGCCGGCGCGCCGGTGGTGATCAGCGACAGCGCGCAGTTGAGCGATGGCACGACACTCGCCGCGCGCGGTTTGTCAGCACTGGTTTACGCAGCGGCCAGCCAGCAGGCGGTCAGCGGCGATGGTCTGGTCTTCAATCCGGTCAGCTTGACGCCGCTGCGGGATTTCCAACTCGGCCATCACAGTGTGTTGAGCGATGACGGTCGCTATCTGTTCAGCGCGGCTGACGACGGCCGCCTGGTGCGCAGTGGTATGCGCAGTGCGGCCGACGATCGGTCGCTGCCGCTGGCCTGCGCGGATGCCAAGGTGAATGCCCTGGTGGTGATGGGCGATGGCGAGCGCGCCGCGGCGCTCGCCGGCGCGCAGTTGTGCAGCACCATCACTGCGGCCGAACGCCGCGCCATGCTGGCGGCGACTGTCGCGCCCACCGTGCCTTCGCCCCTCGACCTGTTCCCCATGCATCGCCTCGCCGAGTGGACCTACAAGAACGCCGACGGCTCACCGCAGTTCGACACCATTGTCGGGTCGACCACCATCAACGGCCACCCGGTGTGGAAGATTCTGTACAACGACAACACCTTCAGTTTCCGCAAGGTAATCGCGACCGAAGCCAGCGAAGTGCGTTCGGTCTATCCGGCCGACAAGCAGACCGCGACCTCGGTGCCGCCCAATCTGCTGGTCAAGAGCACCGATCAGATAGGCAAGACCTATGTGCAGAGCGGCAATTTCGAGATCCGCAGCGGCAGCGACCCGGTGGTCAAGATCAAGTACAAGGAAACGCGCAAGATAGTCGGCTTCACCAACGTCAAGCTGGCGTTCGGCACCTTCCGCGCGCTGCGCATCGACTACACCATCGTGCAGACCTTTCAGGGCCAGAGCCAGACCGGCAGCGGCAGTTCCTGGCTGGTGCCCGGCATGGGCGAAGTGCAGAGCGGCGCCAAGGGCAAGCCCTCCACGGTGCTGATCAACGTCACGGTCGACAGAGACAAGGACGGTGTCACGGCCAAGAAGGACAACTGTCTGCTGGTCAGGAATGCCGACCAGCGCGACACCGACAAGGACAAGCAGGGCAATGCCTGCGACAAGGACGACGATGGTGACGGTGTGGCCGATACGGTCGATAATTGCCCGCTGGTGAAGAATGCCACGCAGCTCGATACCGATGCTGACGGCAAGGGCGACAGCTGCGATACGACGCCGTGACGCGCAGTTGCGGCTAGCACGGGGAGAACACGATGGAAGTGAAAGATAAAATCGCCGTCATCACCGGTGCCGCGAGCGGTATCGGCGCGGCGCTGGCGCGACGCTTTCATGCCGAGGGCGCCAGGGCGATAGTCGTCGCCGACGTGCAGGTCGAGGCCTTGAACGAAGTGGCGAAAGGCATAGGCGCGCTCGCCATCCCCTGCAATGTCGCGCGTGAAAGCGAGATTCAGAATCTGGTTGCGCGCGTCGAAGCCGAACTCGGCCCCATCGATATCTTCTGTTCCAATGCCGGCATCGCGCGTCTCGGTGACGAAGACGTGCCCAACGAAGAATGGCAGTTGAACTGGGACATCCACGTCATGGCCCATGTCTATGCGGTGCGCGCGGTGGCGCCCGGCATGGTCGCGCGCGGCAGCGGATATCTCATTCACACCGCTTCGGCGGCGGGGCTGTTGAGTCACATCCAGTCGGCGACCTACGCCACCACCAAACATGCCGCCGTGGCGTTTGCCGAGTGGGTGGCCATCAAGTATCGCGACAAGGGCATCCGCGTCTCGGTGCTGGCGCCGCAAGCGGTGCGCACGCCCATGACCGACCGTCCGGACGGCGCATCGGTGGCGAGTATCGACGGCATGATAGAACCCGAGCAGCTCGCCGACTGTGTGATCGAGACCATGGCCAGGGAAGAGTTCCTGATGCTGCCGCATCCGGTGGTGCGCGATTACATGCAGCGCAAGGTCAGCAATATCGATCGCTGGCTGGAAGGCATGAATCGCTGGCGCAGCAAGAAGGGCCCGGCGCAGCGTTAGAGCTTTGGTCTGAATGTGCGAATGCTTTCGCACATTCAGTCGCACCCTCAACGCGGCTTCAAAGCTTCCAAGGCCTCCCAATCCGGTATCGACTGATAGTTCACGCCGGCCGCCAGGATCTTCGGCGTCGAATCCGGCGGCAACAGACGAATCGTATTCAGGATCACCTGGGTCGCGCCGGCATCGAAATGCTGCTGCACCCGATCGCGAATCTGCGCTTCCGTGCCATACACCACCAGCGCGTCTATCAGTCGATCACTGCCACCGTGTTCCAGATCCTGCTCGGTGTAACCGAGGCGCAGCCAGTTCTTGTAGTGGTTGGGCGTGATGAAATAGAACTCCAGCGCCTTGCGCGCGGCGGCGCGCGCGGCCTTCGCATCGGTGGTCCAGATCACATGCTGGGCGGTGCACAGCCACTTGTCCGGGCCGATGATTTCGCGGGTGCGACGGGTATGTTCCGGCGGTGAGTTGAAGGGATGGGCGCCGTGGGTGCGCTCGCCCGACAGCTCGATCATCTTCCAACCGAGCGCGCCGATCACCATTGGCGGATCCTCGCCGCGCAGGTGCGGACGGGCGCGGTCCATGGCGTCGAGATAATTGCGCATGGTGGTCAGCGGCTTGCCATAGGCATGGCCATGGGCATCGCTGACGATGGACTCGTGGGACACACCCAGACCCATCACGAAACGATCGCCATAGAAGGAGCGCAGGGAGCGACCGCTCTGCACGCAGGTCATGGGATCGCGGCCATAGATATTGGCGATGCCGCTTGCAACGGTGATGGTCTTGGTCTGGCTGAGCAGATAACCGCCCAGCGTGAAGCTTTCGTAGTAATAGACTTCCGGATACCACACCGACTGATAGCCGAGCGCTTCGATGCGCTGCGCGGCTTCGGCCAGTTCCGGGCCGGAGAAATTATCCGGATAGAGAAAAACGCCAACGCTCTTGTTGGTGATGGACATCGGTAATGCTCCCCTCGATGGCGGCGCGTACGTTCACGCGCCGCGCTGGCACTATGGACGAGATGCGTAGAGAGCCTGCTCGTAACCGATCAGGGTGCCAAGCACCTTGGGATCGTTGGCCGGCAGCAACTGCATCATCAACACTGCGGTCAACTGCCGCGTCGGATCTATCCAGAAGAAGGTGTTGTGCACACCGGCCCAGGCCAGACTGTTGGCGGCGCGGCAACCGGGGATGTCTTCGGTGTTGATGACGAAGGACAGGCCCCAGCGCGCGATCTGCCCGGGGAAGAGATCGGCCGACAGGGCCATGGCCGGGTTGTCGCTGACGAACGGCGGCACGACGATGTCGCCGATGGCGTTCTGGCCCATGAGCTTGACGGTCTCGGCTTTGAGACAACGCGCGCCATCGACCGCCCCGCCGCCGAGAATCATGCGGGTGAACTTCAAATAATCCTGGCCGGTGGAATACAGGCCGCCACCGCCCATGTGGAAATCGCCATCGGACGGAAATTCGAAATCGATGGGCGTCAACACGCCGTCCGGCGTGCGCGCCGCGGCCTGCACCAGGCGCGCCTTCATGTCGGGGCGCAGCGTGAAGCGGGTATCTCCCATGCCGAGCGGCTGGAAGAAACTCTGGTCGAGGTATTCCGCGAGCTTCATGCCGCTGACGATTTCGACGATGCGTCCCGCCCAGTCGATGCCGATGCCGTATTCCCAGCGCTCACCGGGGTCGAACACCAGCGGCGCCTTCAGCGAGTCGAACTTGCAGGTCGCGATCGACGGCAACTGGTGATACTGCATGTAATTGCCGACCTGGGTATTGAACAGGTCGTAGGAATAACCCGAGGTGTGGGTGAGCAGGTGACGCAGGGTGATGTCGCGTCCGGGCGCGCGGGTCTGCGGCTTGCCGTCGGCATCGAAGCCGGTCAGTACCTGGGCCTGTCCGATCTCCGGTGCGATCTCCTTCATCGGTTGATCGAGTGCGATGCGGCCTTCCTCGACCAGCTTCATGGCTGCCGCCGAGGTGATGGCCTTGGTCATCGAGGCGATGCGGAACACGGTGTCGAGCGCCATCGGGCTCGCGTCGGTCGGGCCGCGCTGACCAAAGGCGCCGCTGTAGATGACGCCATTGGCATCGGCGGCCAGGGCGACCACGCCCGGTATCGCGCCGCTCGCGACGGCGGTGGATAAATGCTTGTCGAGTGCAGTGCTCAAGATGATTCCCCCAGAGTGCCGGCCCACGAGCGGGCCTCATCGGATTATACGGCGGGCACTTCAATTGTCAGGTGCGAAGCGTCCTGCTCACGCCTACTCTTTCGTGGGTGTCGCCACCCGTGTCGGCAATTGACAGACGCGCCGTCGCGCCACGCATAATCGAGCCGCCTCAAGACCCTTCAAGGAACCGCCATGTCCGCTGCCCCTCCCGGTCGCAAGATGCTGTCCGGCATCAAGGTGCTCGATTTCACGCAATACCTGGCCGGGCCCGCCGCCACGCGCCTGCTGACCGAATTCGGCGCCGAGGTCATCAAGATAGAACGCACACCCGGCGGCGATCACGGCCGCCGCATCCATTTCGTCGCGCCGGGCGTGAGCGCCTTCTTCCTCGCCGCCTGCGCCGGCAAGAAATCCCTGGCGGTGGATTTCAGCAAGGCCGAGGCGCGTGCCCTGGTGCAGGAACTGGTGCGCGATGCGGATGTGGTGATCGAAAACTACAGCCCCGGCGTGATGGCCAAGTATGGTTTCGATTACGCATCCCTGCAGGCCATCAATCCCAGACTCGTGATGTGTTCGATCTCAGGCTTCGGCCAGGAAGGCCCCTACGCCAATTTCACCAGCTTCGACATCATCGCCCAGGCCCAGAGCGGCGTGATGTCGATGACCGGCGAACCCGACGGCGCGCCGCAGTACGTCGGCAATTATTTCGGCGATCCCAATGCCGGCGTGCATGCCGCCTTCGCCATCGCCGCCGCGCTCTATCACCGCGCCATGCACGGTGAAGGCCAGTACATCGACATCTCGCAACTCGAAGCCCTGGTGTACATGGACTACATCAACATCCCGCTCGCCATGATGAGCGAGGGCCGCATGCAGCCCATGCGTTTCGGCGGTGATTTCTATTCCATCTGTCCCTATGGCACCTATCGCGCCAGGGAAGGTTATGTGGTGCTGGCGGTATTGGAGCCGCAGTGGCCGGCGCTGGTGCGCGCCATGGGCAGGCCGGATCTCGAAACCGACGAACGCTTTGCCACGCAAGTGGCGCGCTGTTCGCGGCGTCCCGAGGTGCGCGCCATCGTCGAGCACAAAGACGCCAGCCCCGAGCAGCGCGCCATCGATGAGATTTACAGCGGCATCATGGTGGCGCCGACGCGGCTGCTGCGCGGCTGGCTGGCGCGGCTCGACAACCGCAACGCCCAAGGCGAGTACTACCTGACCGACGTGGTGCGGCTGGCGGTGGCCGACGGCTGCCCGGTGCGCGCGCACCGCATCAGCGACGCGCTGCAGGTGGCCGGCGTGAACAGCCCGGCGCAGCTGGCCGAGCTCGAGCGCGCCTTGCAGCGCCGCCGCGCCCAAGCCCTGCTCGAGCAAGGCGTGCGGCTGGCCGACCCAGCGCGCCTAGACGTGCGCGGGTGCCTGCACTGTGGGCAGGATGTGGAGATCGACGTCAACTGCATTTTTGAGGGCACGGTGCAGCTGGGGGATGGGGTGCGCATCGGCGCGCACTGCGTGATCGCCAACGCCCGCATCGAAGCCGGGGCGCAGATTCTGCCCTTCACCCACATCGACGGCGGTGCCAGCGGTGTGCGCGTGGGGCCGCTGGCGCAGGTTGGGCCCTTTGCGCGCTTGCGCCCGGGCACCGAGCTCGGGCCCGAGGTGCACATCGGCAATTTTGTCGAAGTGAAAAACAGCCAGCTGGCCGCCGGGGCCAAAGCCAACCACTTGGCTTATTTGGGCGACGCCACGGTGGGCGAGCGCGTGAACTACGGCGCCGGCTGCATCACCGCCAATTACGACGGTGCCACCAAGCACCGCAGCGTGATCGAGGCCAACGTGCACGTGGGCAGCAACAGCGTGCTGGTGGCGCCGCTCACGCTGGGGGCGGGCGGCACCGTGGGGGCGGGATCGACCCTGACCAAAAACACGCCACCGGGCGCGCTCACCGTGGCGCGCAGCAAGCAGATCAGCCTAGCCAACTGGCAGCGGCCCAAGAAGGGCAAGGGC
>Ga0208492_1001157_pt1 | contig 17664 bp, 16 predicted proteins | sample Subbioar_CSW14AB_FD_184820 | JGI IMG/M metagenome (GOLD analysis project Ga0208492, IMG submission 184820) | Serpentinite rock and fluid subsurface biosphere microbial communities from McLaughlin Reserve, California, USA - CR12Mar_CSW14AB (SPAdes) | ecosystem: Environmental > Terrestrial > Deep... | reverse complement strand
AGAGCCACCATCGCGAACAGCCGCTCCGACGACGCGCGCGCGAGCCGCACGAGATCGCGCGCGTTGAACGGGGTCGGCGTGCGGAACGGCAACGCACGCCACCGGTAGTGCGCGGCGGCGATGGGGTCGCTGACGACCGGGATCGCCGCGAGCGAACGACGACCGACGAACGCCACACGAATCGCGTGATGCTCGAGCTCCTCGGTCTGCAGGCTGGCGAAGAACAACGTGGTGAGCAGTGTGTCGAGCACGGCATCCGGTACGCTCTCGAGAGCGACGTGCTGGGACAGTCGCGCGCGCAGCGTGGACACGAGCTGCGGAGGCCACAGCGCGGCGGAGGGTCGCGATGGGCTCGAATCCGGTTCCCAACTACGGCGGGCGCTGGGCATCGCACTTCCACTACGAGCACACCGCGTGCCCTTCCGCCGCAGTCGCGTCGCGCGGCCAGCTCGCTCACCACGGCAGCAACGCTCCGCGGTACCGCCACGCGAGTGAGCGAGGTAAAGGAAAGACGAGGAGGCAACGACATGGCGAGGGTGACAGGGGTTGGGGGCGTGTTCCTCAGGAGCGCGGACCCGAAGGCGCTCGGAGCCTGGTACGCGAAGCACCTGGGCGTCGAAGTCGGCGAATACGGGGCCACCTTCTGGTGGAAGGACGAAGTGCCGAAGGGGACGGGCATGACGGCCTGGAATCCATTCCCGATGGACACGACCTACTTCGGTGAGGGGAATCAGGCGGTGATGATCAACTACCGCGTCGACGACCTCGACGCGCTCCTGGTGGATCTCGCCGCCGCTGGCGTCTGGATCGACCCGAAGCGCCAGAACGAGAGCTACGGTCGCTTCGCGTGGATCAAGGACTGCGATGGGAACAGGGTGGAGCTCTGGCAGCCGCTCGAGACGTCGAGTTAGTCCTCGCGCGGTATACTGAGACCGTGCGGTTCTCGGTGCTCCTCGCGGTGTTCGTGGTCGGCTGCGCTCACAAGTTCGGCGACGTCGACGAGATCATCGTGTCGGGCGAGGACGCTCGAACCGAACCCGACACCCGCGTGCCGTTCGACAGTCGAGCGCCGCGCGATACCTGGTTCGTCGAAGACACCGCCGAGCCGGTCGAAGACGTCGCGGTCTTCGATGCAAGACCGCCCGTGACGCCCTCGACCACCAAATGTTCGTTCGCCCGAAAATGGAGCACTCAGGGCGCCACCAACGACGAGATCTACGCACCCGCGGACATCGCTGTCGACAAGGCTGGCAACGTCTATGTCGCGGGAGCGTTCCACGGCAAATCCGACTTCGGATTCGGCACGGTCGGCGGCCCGCTCTACGGGGTATTTGCGCTCAAATTGGACAAGAGCGGAACACCCCTCTGGGCGCGGACCTGGTCGGCGGCCGTCGAGCTCGGCAAGACCAATTACCTCCAATACGGCGCGATGGGCCTCGATCCGACGGGCGGTATCGTCCTCGGAGGAACGGTCACGGGCGCGCTCGATCTCGGGGGGGGCAGCTTCCCGTCGAGCAGCTTCGGCATCGCGTTCGTCAAATTGGATTCCGACGGCAACCATGAGTGGAGTCGGCGCTCCACCGGTGCCAAAGGCGGATTCCTCTACGGCATCGCCGTGGACGCCGCGGGCAACGCCACCTTGGCGGGCGGCTTCGATGGACCGATGGATTTCGGGCTCGGGGCGTTGACCTACGTCGGCGACCCCTGGGCCGACTACCATTACCACGACGCCTTCGTCGCTCGTTTCGACTCGGCTGGGAGGCCATTGTGGAATCGGAGCTACGGTGATTCTCGGGCACAGTCCTTTCAAGATCTCGCGCTCGCGCCTGGGGGAGACATCGTGCTCTGGGGCGCCGGCGCCGGATTCGTCGATTTCGGCGGAGGGGCGCTCGGGGCTGGAGCGACTTCCCAGCAATCGTTCCTCGTCCGACTCGACGCCGAGGGACGTCACGTCTTCAGCCGGGCGTTCGTGAGCACGGGCTATCCCGGGCAAGTCATGGTCACACCCGGTGACGACATCGTCGTCGCAGGGAGCGGTCGCGGAGAGATAGCGCTCGGGGGCCCGCTGCTCGTTGCCAAGGACGCGATGGATGGCTGGGTCGCCCGCTACGACGGAAGGGGAGTGCACCGTTGGAGCCAGCTCTTCGGAGGCTCGTCCGATGACGGCCTGTTCGGCGTCACCCTGCTCCCTGATGGCTCATTCCTCGCGAGCGGCATGCTCGGCGACCAGCTCTCGGTCGCGGGGAAGTCGATCGTCGGCGCGGGATGGGACGGCATGCTCGTGCGTCTCGGGGCAGGGGGAGTCGTCGATTCGGTCGACCGCTTCGGCGATGCCAAGGTGCAGCGGATTCACCGCACCGCCGTCGCTGAAGACGGCAAGAGCTTCTGGATGATTGGCACCTTCACCGGCAAGATCGACGTCGGCACCGGACCATTGACCGCCAGTAGTCTCGCGAGCGATCTGTTCCTCGCCCGTTGCCCGCTCTAGCTCGTACCTGCGAGCGGGCGTATCAGGGGACGCAGGTGCGCGTCGGGTCCGCGAGGTCGAACACGCGGCCTGCGGTCTTGCCGGATAGCAGGAGGTTGCCGGACGTCGCGAGGGCGAATCCAACAGCGCCGGAGCAAGCGCTGAACGTCCCGCCGTCTTGCGTCCACACGCCGCCGGAGAGGGTGAAGGTGTAGACCTTGCCCGCGCCCGAGGCGCCCACGGCGACACGTGTGCTCGAGAGAGCGGCGACCGTGAAGCCGAAGTTCGCGTCGGTCGTCGCGTCCGAGGCGGTCAGCTTCGCCGTCTGCGTCCACGTGCCGCCGCTGTTGGTGAAGATGTACGCCGCGCCGGCGTTGGAGCCCGCGCTGTCATGGTTCGGCGCGCCGACGATCGCGAGGGTGCCGGAGAGCGCGACCGAGCGACCGAACCAATCGCCCGACGCGCCGTCCGACGCGGTGAGCGCCGCGGCCTCGGTCCACGTCGTGCCCGAGCCGGTGAAGATCCACGCCTTGCCCTGGCGGCTCACCGCCGCGGGGAAGTTCAGCGCACCCGGCGCGCCGCCGATGATCGTGCCGCCGTCGATCGCGAGCGAATACCCGAACGCGTCGAGGTAGGCCGCGGTGCTCGGAACGAGCATCGCGCGTGCGGTCCACATACCGCTCGGGGCCTTGGTGAGGATCTCAATCACGCCGGTGTACGTGACCGTGGAGCTCGGGTCCTTTCCGAGCGGGCCGCTGATCGCGAGGGTGCCGCCCGATTGACCAATCGCGTATCCCCAGCGCGCATACGCACCGGTCGGGGCGGTGATGTTCTGGAACTGCGTCCATGTGGTTCCCGATCGGCTGAACGCATAGGCGCCGCCGCTCGAGCCGCCCGAACCCGGTCGATAGTTCGCGCCGACGACGAGCGAGTCGCCGCTCAGGCTCACCGAAGATCCGAACATGTCGTCGTCGGCGCTGCCGGTGCCCTTCACGACCTGCTGCTGTTCCCACGCGGAGGTCGTGCAGTTCCACGTCGATACGGTGACGGAGCCGGCGAGCGATCCGGAGATGCCCTCGTAACCCACCGCGGCGGTGTCGCCATCGATCGTGAGGTCGTTGCTGCTGAACTGTGGGGTCCACGCGGAGGTGCCGGGCAGCTTCATCTCGGCGACGCCTGCGCCGGTGGGCGGCGTCGAGCTGCAGCTGGTGTCGCTGACCGAGCCGGTGTCGGTGCTGCCGCTGTCCATCGGCATGCCCGAGTCCATCGGCGGCATGCCCGAGTCCATCGGCGGCATGCCCGAGTCCATCGGCGGCATGCCCGAGTCCATCGGCGGCATGCCCGAGTCCATCGGCGGCATGCCGGTGTCGGCGACGCCTGCATCCGCCGGAACACACACACCGCTCGAGCTGCTGCAGGTAAGCATCGACGGGCAACTGCCGCCGAGCCGGCAATCGGGCACGCACATCCCGGCGCACGGGAGCGGCGCGGAGCAACACACCTGGCCCGGAGAACACGCACAGGTGCTCGTATCCGGAGGCGGCTTTGTATCGGGCGCGGTGCTGTCGACCGCGACCATCGTGTCGGGCGCCGTCGCGGTGTCGGGTGTCGTCGCGGTGTCGTCTGTTCTCGCGGTGTCCGGGCTCGTCACGCTGTCCGTCGGCGCACTGTCGATCGATCCACCGTCGGGTGCGGGCGTCGTGTCCTCGATTGCGCTGTCGATCGACGCCGAGTCCTCGTTGGGATCTCCCACGATCGGTGCGCGCTCGGTGCCCCCGCAGCCGGCGATCAACGCTACACAAAGCCAAGCTCGCACGTTTCCCATGGATGCTCCCTCAGCAACTGATGTGCCGAGGGAAGACCATCCCTTTTTGGCGGGGAGGGTCGATTGTGCGCAACGAGGTGCGCCGCGGGACGAAGCGCACCTCGTTGCGCAACCCGTCGCTGCGCCCTGGGTCCCCTCGGAAGAGCGAACTGCGGTTCCGCGGCTGGACCGACATCACCCACACCTTTCGGCCGGAAACCCACACCGATGCCGAGGCGCTGCGCTCCCAGCTCCTCGGTCGGCAACGCGTGGCTCTCGCCGTCGAGATCGTAGTCGCGCGCCGGAGCGAGGTGGAGGACCGTCAGGGGTGTCTCTCCCCAATGGATCGCGATCTCGAGGCACCGGGTCCCGTCGCGATCGCCCGAGGACATCGGGGGATCTTACGTACTCGCCTTCGCGACTACCATTGCCGCCATGCCCCGCACCGTCCTGATCATCGGCGGCACCCGCTTCATCGGCCGCTTTCTCGCTGCCCGCCTCGTCGCGCGTGGCGATCGCGTCACGCTGTTCAACCGCGGCAACCTCCAAGACCCGTTCGGCGATCGCGTCGAGCGGCTCGTCGGCGATCGCACGACCGACGACGTCCAACGGCTGCTCGGGGCCCGAACCTTCGACGCAGTCGTCGACATGGTGGCCTATGGCACGCCGGACGTGGAACGCGCGATCGAGGTCTTCTCCGGGCGCGTCGGGCACTACCTCTTCGTCAGCACCGGGCAGGTCTACCTTGTCCGCGAGAACCCGCGACTCCCCTCGCGCGAGCAGGACTACGACGGACCGGTCATTCCTCGCCCCGAAGGCCGCGACGGATCGCAGTGGGACTACGGCGCGGGCAAGCGCGCGTGCGAGGACGCCCTCATCGCCGCCCGCGACCGTCTGCCCTCCACGCGCCTCCGCATCCCGATCGTCAACGGCCCCGGCGACAACGAGCAGCGCATCGCGCGTTACGTCCGGCGCATGCTCGAGGGCGGTCCGTTGCGCGTCGCGTTCGCCGACCGCCGAGTGCGCCACGTCGACGCGCAGGAGGTCGCGCGCACCATCGACGTCCTACTCGGAGACACGCGCGTCATCGGCGACGCAGTGAATCAGACGCAGGACGAAACCCCGACCCTCCGCGAGCTCCTCGGGATGATCGGCGACGAGGTCGGCGCGCGCCCCGAGATCGTCGACGACGAGACGATCACCAGCGACGAGTCGCCGTTCAGCACTCGCTGGATGTCGTTCCTCGATCCTGCGAAGCTCCGTGCGCTCGGGATCGGACACGCGCCGCTCTCGACGACCATCGCGCGGTGCGTCGGTCACGTGCTCGCGACGCTGCAAGCAGAGCCCGTGCGTTGACGTTCACGGGATGGCGATCAGACTTCGAGGATCCGCACCAGCGCCCGCACGTGCTCGCGCGTCAGCCCTTCTTCGAAGTTCGTCTGCACGAAGTTTCGTACGTGCTCGGCGCCCGCGTCTTCGTCGTCGTCGACGATCGCGAACGAGTCGACGCGGTTGTTGTCCATCAGCCACTGGCCGATCTCCGTGCAGCGCCGCCGACCCGTCAGCTGCGGCGTAGCGCCGAGGACGCGGCCGCTGAACCCGCGCTGCTTCAGCATCGAATCGAGCACCTCCACCTGGTACGTGATGCGCCATGACGACGAGATCACGACCAGTGCGCCGGTCTCCTCGACGACGACGTTGAGAAGCCCGACCGCGGCTGGGTCGATGATCCGTAGATCGCGGTCCGAGCCGAGCGGCGCCGCCCAGCCCGCATGCTCCACGTAGCTCTGTGTGTTGAGGACCCCGTCGATGTCGAGAAAGAGGACGCGCACTGCGATCCCTCGACTAGCGCGTCTCTCGCCGGGCGACTGCGCCGACTGGGGAGGTGCGCCGCCCGTGGCCGCGAAGCGTGGGATCGGGCACGCTATGCCTCATGATCCGTGTCCGCGTAGCGCTGCTCGTCGCCGCGCTCGGTTGCTCGCGCGCGATGAACGTCGGCCCTGCGCCCGAGAAGCCCATCGCGCCACCGGCGCCGAAGATCGCTGCCGGCACCTACAAACTGTTCGTATCGTCGACGCACGAGATCTCGTGCTCGCAGTCGTTCCAGAGCGACTCGGAGTACGCGATGTTCGAGCTCATGGTCGCCGGTGACGGCGGCGCGACGCTCGCGATCACGACGTCGACCCGCTCCGTCTTCGGTCCGAGCGGATCGAAGTTCACCGGCGGTCCCGCGACGAAGAACGAGACGCGACACGCATATCGCTACGTCGGCGGGGCGACGGGCGATCGCATCGAGCTGAGCGAAGAGAAGAGCGCCGGCAAGTTGGTCGTCACGTGCAAGCCGACCACGGTCGTGGTCGACGACTTCACCGTCGACGCTGGCAAGGCGCACCTCGACGCGCTCTCGTGCAATGGGCTCCCATTCCTCACCAAAGAGGCCACTGAGCACTTCAAGGGACTGGCGCCGCTCGCCGTGGGCCCGGGCTTGTTGTTCGACTACGACGACTACGGCCACGGCAGCCCGCACACCTCGCTGCGGAAGGGCATCTAGAAGAACCCGATCCACCCGTTGATTGGTGGAATCGACTGACCACAGCCTCGCCGAATGAACGTGCATGGTTACCCTGCACCCATGTCGATCGAGGTGCCCCGCTGCGAAGCGTGCGGAAGAGAACGCGAGTTCGAGAAGCTGGGGCCATTCCCCGACCAGGCGAATGAGAGCCTCTATGGCGTGGGCTGGCGCTGCCGGTCCTGCAACACACTGACGCTCGACCTGTGCCCAGTAGGACCGCTAGCGCCCACGGCAGACTCGTGCCTGAACTGCGGTGATCAACTCCGGCCGGAGGCCGACGCGCAGTGTCGCGGGTGCGGCATGTCGCGCGCAGACCTCGTCGAACTTTTCGGCCTCGAGTCTCTGTCCGGAGACCCTGTAACAGCCGCGGAAAGCCTGCTCGCCAAGGGCCTCGTGCGCCGCGGGCTCGCGCTCGTCAATCACGCCCTCCAGCGGGATGTCTCGATCGAACCAGCATGGGGTCTCAAGCTGACCTTTCTGCATCGCCTCGGTTTCAAGGCAGCCGAGCTCGCGATGCTCCGTGAAGCAGTGGCGCGCGGTGCGCCTGCAGCACTCTTGATTAGCTACGGCTGCGCGCTGGAGGAGTCGGGCGCGCACGAGGACGCCATCTCCGCATATCGGCAGTACCTCGAACGGGAGCCCGAAGGTCGCTGGGCATCCGCGGCGTGCGGCAACCAGGCGAACAGCCTGGCCGCGCTTGGGGATCATTCTGCCGCGCAGACGCTCTACCGCAAAGCGATATCGCTCGATCCCACTGAACCTGCACATCGCGCGAACTACCTCTCGTTCCTCAAGCGCCGGTCGTTCGCATTCGCGGAGCAAGACGATGGCGAGGGCGCTCTCGATGCCGCAGACGCGGCACTCGGCCTCGCGCCCGAGGACCCGGGTGCACATTACCTGCGCGGCCGCGCGCTCGGCATTCTCGGCCGGCTGGCCGAGGCTCGTCAGGAGATGGCCGCGGTGCTCACGCGATCGCCCGACCATGCGGATGCGAAGCGCGCGATCGGACTCATCGAGGCCGCGATGCCACGAAAACCCTGGTGGCGGCCTTGGTAATGCCACAGGCCTAAGGGCCTCACCCAGTCGAAGTGGCGAACCATCCGAGGCTGGTTCGAAAGGGAATCCGCCCGTGAATTGCTGCAGCGATCCGGGCGATGAGAGGCCTCAGCCCCAGGCGCGTTCGAGCACGGCGAGCGCGTCGTCGTATTCGACTGCCACCGGGTTGTAGGCGAGCGGTCCGTCGTCGAGCGCCATCTTCGCGAGCTGCGGGAGCTGATCGCGCCGAACCTTGCCGGTCTCGCTCAGCGTGCGGGGCAATCCCGTCTTGGCGTGGAGCGTGTCGCGTAGCCGACGAATCGAAGCGATCGCCGCGCGCGGTCGGTCGCCGCTCATCGTGCGCGCGTAGGCCTCGGGGCCTTCGAGCGGAAGGAGCAATTCGCCAATCTCCTTGGCACGGGCCTCCAGGTTGTATTCGAGCGCATAGGGAAGGAAGAGGCTCATGCACGCACCGTGGTGCAGGTGGCAGAGCGCGCCGGCCTGGTGTCCGAGCGCGTGCACCAGGCTGGTCATCGAGCTCGAGAACGCGATGCCGGCCATCGTCGCGCCGAGGGCGAGCTCGAAGCGGCCTTCTTCGTTCTTCGGGTCTTCCATCACGCGGGGGAGCGCCTGGACGATCTTGGCGATCGCGGTGAACGCATAGGCGTCGCTGATCGGGTTCTTCGCCAGACCGATGCAAGCTTCAATCGCGTGGGTGAGCGCGTCCATCGCGGTCGCCGCGGTGAGGAACGGCGGGAGCGTGAGCGTCATCCGCGGGTCGACCACGGCGGCGTGCGGGAGGAGGAACGGTGAGGTGAAGGCGAGCTTCACGCCTTTGGTCGGGTCGGCAATGACCGCGGCGACGGTGACCTCGCTGCCGGTTCCGGCCGTCGTGGGAATGGCGAAGAACGGCTTGAGCGGCCGCTTGAGCGCGCCGGCCCCGAGGAAGCGACGTACGTCGTCGCCGCCCTCGCTCACGAGCATGTTCACGCCCTTGCTCGTGTCGATCACCGAGCCGCCGCCGATCGCGACGATCGAGTCACACTTGTTCTCCCGGTAGACGCGGGCACACGCGGCGACCACCTGGAGCGAGGAGTCGGGCGGGACGTCCTCGAACGTGGCGACGAACGGCGTGCCGCCCTCTTCGAGCGCGCGGGACACCGGGTCGATGAGGCCCGCCTTGCGCACTCCCACGTCGCTCACCAGGAGCGGCCGCGAGGCGGACATCGACGCGAGCTCGAAGGAGATGTGCTCGAGCGCACGGGCGCCGGCGAGGATCTTCACCGGGGCGAAGAACTCGAAATAGGGAACGGTCACGGGGTCACCATCTCCTTCATCAATCGCGTGATCGCCCGCGCCTTGTCGAGTCGCGTGGTCTTCGGCAATCGCTTGAGCGCATTGGCGGCGATCGCCTCGGGCAGGGTGAGGAACAAGAGGCGATCGAGGATGCGCTGCATGCGCATCGCGAGCGCCGGATCGCCGTCGACGAGCATGCGGTCGTCGGCGAGCGAGCGCGCGGTCGACTCCTGGAACGTGAACGAGACCAGGGCGTGGCGGAGGTGCTTGAAGCGAATCCCCAGCTCCGGACGCTCGCCGGCGATCACGTCCGGCACGAGCGTGCCATCCTCCGCCTTGCGCAGTCGCAGGGACGGCCCGTTGGGCAACACGCCCATCTCGAAGGTGAACCCTTCCGGGAGACCCGAGACCTCCGCCCGCACCACGTCGTCGACGCGGCTCGCCGCGCACAACCCGCGCGTGATGAACGCCATCATGAACGCGACGTACGCGCGAATCGCGGGCGTCGTCTCCGGCAGGACGCGTGCGGGGCGGAGGATCATGATCAGACCCGCTCGAGGACGGCCGCGGCGCCGAGGCCACCGGCGGCGCAGATGCCGAGGAGCGCGTGCTGCTTGCCGGTCTTGTGGAGCTCGTTGGCCATGGTGGTGACCATGCGCGCGCCGGTCCCGCCGAACGGGTGGCCGAGGGCCAGCGAGCCGCCGTGCACGTTGAGGCGCGCGGGATCGACCTCGCCGATCGCGCGGTCCTTGCCGAGCCGTGCGCGGGCGAATCCGTCGCTGGCGAGCATCTTGAGGATCGAGAGGACCTGGGCGGCGAACGCCTCGTGCATGTCGACGAGCTCGACGTCTGCGAGCGACAGGCCCGCGCGCTCGAGCGCCCGGGGCATCGCCAACGCCGGTCCCATCAGCAGCTGATCGGCCGGATCGACGCCGACGTACGACCACGACTTGAAGGCGGCGAGCGGCGTGTAGCCGAGCGCGCGCGCCTTGGACTCCTCCATCAGGATCACCGCGCCCGCGCCGTCGGTGAGCGCCGACGAGTTGCCCGCGGTGAGCGTGCCGTCCTTGGCGAACACCGGGCGGAGCTTGGCGAGGCGCTCGACCGAGCTGTCGGCGCGCACCAGACCATCGGCGTGGACCCACTTGCCGCCGTCGGTCTGGACCGGGACGACCTCTTCGGCGAAGCGCCCGCTGGCGATCGCTGCGGCCGCGCGCTGGTGCGAACGCACCGCGAACTCGTCCTGCGCCGCGCGCGAGATCTCGTTGCGCCGCGCCATCTTCTCGGCCGCCTCGCCCATCACCTCACCCGTCGTGCGCTCCGCGATCTTCGGGCGCTGCGGGAGGATGTCGGTGAACGGCGCGAGCTGCGACAGCACCCCGAGCACGTCAGCCGGTGACGCCTTGCCGCCGAGGGCGAGCGGCGCGATCGCGTGCACGACCTTCTGCGGCAGCTTGATCTCCGCGTTGCTGGTCGAGTCGCTGCCACCGGCGATGGCGACGTCGTACTCACCACGCTCGATGGCCGCGGCCGCGAGCGTGATTGCCTGCAGACCGGAGGCGCAGGCGCGGGTGACCGTCATGCCTTCGCACCGAGGATCGAGCTTCAGATCGAGCGCGATCTCCCGCGCGACGTTCGGCGCGGTGCCGGGGAGGATGACGCCGCCCCAGACGATCGCGTCGATGTCGGCGTGCCCGAGCTCGACCTTCTTCAACAGACCGCGGACCGCAGCCGCACCGAGCGCGATCGAATCGAGCTTGGTGAAGTCGGTGAACGCCTTGAGGAACGGGGTGCGAGCACCCGACACGACGACGGCACGACGCTTGGACATGGGGACTCCTAATCAGACGAGACACGAGACGAGAGCCGAGAGCGAGACTGCACAGGGAGGCACGGAGGCACGGAGAAGAGCTGTTCTTTGGGGGCGGCTGCGACGTTTCGCTGCATTCGATGCGAGGACCTCGTCGCGCCGATCGACTCGAAGGGAGAAAGTGTCGGCGTGCTACCTGCACGCCGACCGATCGGCAGATCAATGATTCGTTCTCACCTCCGCGCCTCCGTGCCTCCCTGCGAATCTCGAATCTTCTGCTTCAGGCGCCCACGAAGGCGCCGCCGCAGACACGGAGCGTGCTGCCGGTGAGGCCTTGTGCGGCCGGTGTAGCGAGGAAGGTGATGGCGTTGGCGACGTCCTCGGGCAGACCGCCCTGGCCGAGCGCGGCGAGACGACGGGCGACCTCGCGAATGGCGAAGGGGATCGCCGCGGTGAGGCGGGTCTCGATGAAGCCGGGAGCGATCGCGTTCACCGTGATGCCGCGGGGAGCGAGCTTCTCGGCCCACGCGCGGACGAAGCCGACGATGCCGGCCTTGGACGCGGCGTAGGCGGTCTGTCCCATGTTGCCGGCGAGCCCCGCGATCGAGCTGAGGCAGATGATGCGGCCCCCATCGCGGAGGAGCGGGAGGAGCGCTTCGGTGACGCGCGCGACCGCGCCGAGGTTCACGTCGAGGACCTGCGCCCAGAGCTCGGGCTTCATGCGTGCGAGGGTCTTGTCGCGGGTGATGCCGGCGTTGTGCACGACGACGTCGAGGCCGCCGAGGGCTTTCACCGCGTCGACGATCTTCGCGATCGCATCTGCGTCACCGAGATCGACGAGCAGCGGCGTGCCGCCGATGTCGCGCGCGAGCTGCGCGGTGGCCGCATCGTCGGCCGGACGATCGAGGCAGATCACGTGCGCGCCTTCGTCGGCGAGCGCCTTGGCCGTCGCCGCACCGATGCCGCGCGCGGCGCCGGTGACGAGCGCGATTTTCTTCTCGAGGCCGCGAACGAGCGCGGGCTCCTCGCCGCCCTTGGCCTTGGCATTGACGGTGATCGGCTGGCCGGTGACGAACGCCGACTTGGTGGAGAGCACGAACCGGAGCACGGCTCCGACGCGCTTCTCCGCGCCCCTCTCGACGAGCACCAGGTTCGCGGTCGAGCCGTTCTTCCCGATCTCCTTGGCGACGCTGCGGATGAACCCGTCGAGCGCGCTCTGCGCGGCCGCCGCTTCGGGCGCGAGTCCGGCCGAGGGCCGACCGAGGATCAAGACCCGTGCCGAACGCGCGAGTCGCGTGACCAAGGGAGAGAACGTCGCGTGGAGCTGCGCCAGATCGGCAGAAGTCTTCAGCGCAGAGGCATCGAAGACGACCGCGTCGACGCGACCCTCGCCGAGCGCCTCGAGCATGCGCGCCGGACGACCGAACGTCTCTCCGGGACCGGCGAACGCGACCTTCAGCGACTCGTCGCAGAGATAGGGATCGGCACCCGCGGCTGCGAGCACGTCGGCCACGATGCCGACCAGCTCGCCGCTTCCACCCACCGCGACCTTGCGATCGGCGAGCGGTCGCGCGCGAATCGCTCCGACCTCGCGGCGCAACGATTCGGGCAGCGGCAGCGGCAGACCGAGGGTCTTGAGCAGCTTGCGCGCGTTCTGGTTCTTGCCGAGCTCGAGAAGCATGTCGGACATGGGCTAGCTCCGATTCAGGTACGTAGATTCAGCGAGAGAGGGACAGACCGAGACGAGAAATCACAGGGAGGCACGGAGGCGCGGAGAATTCTTGTTGGGGGCTTCGAGGAGACGATTCGTTGCAGTCGAGGCCGAGACGCTTTGGCCGAGAACGGCAGAACCAAAATCTCGTCTCGCTCCGTGCCTCCGTGCCTCCCTGTGATTCTCGATTCTCGATTCTTCAGACGGTGAAGGTCGCTTCGAGGTACGGCCGGCCGCCGGGCGCGTCGGCGATCCACAGCTGGTCGCCCTTCATGTAGACGCCGACCTTGGCAGGCAATGGCAACGGTTTGGTAAACCGCGCGTCGATCGAGCGGAGACGGGTCGGATCGCCGGCGAACACGGCGCGATCGAGCGCGGCGATCGCGCGCGCGAACGTGGAGAAGCCGTGGAGGATGCAGCCCTTGAATCCCGACATGCGCGCATACGCGGGAATCCAATGGATCGGATTGAAGTCGCCGGTGAGCTTGGCGAAATCCAAGCCTGCGTCGGGACCGATGCGGAGGAACGCGAGCTCGCGCGCGTCGGTCGGAATGCCCGGCTTCTCCTTGCGCGCGCCCCCGCGCTCCGGCGGCTTCAGCGGAACGAACGCGCGGAGCTCCGAGACGAGCGCCTCGGGCTCTGCGCGGGTGCCAGTGATGATCTTGGTGGTGATCAACGCCCGGTGACCGTCATCGTCGATCGACTCGAGACGAGCACGCACCTCGAGCGGTTCACCGGCGGGCAACGGCGCGTTCACCTGCATGCTGCACCCGGCGTTGAGCACGCGTGCGAGCGGGTAGGGGAGCGACGCGATGGCCTGCGAGGCGAGGGGAAACCCCCACTGCGGGAACAGGTGCGCGGGGACGACGTTGCGGTACCACGACGGATCGTCGCCGACGTGGCGCAGGTAGTCGCGAATCAGCTCGGGCGAGCGAGGGGCGATGCGCTCCTCGATCCACGGACCGGGCACCGTCGCGGCACCCTTGTTCGATTTGCGAAGGGCCGAGAGCGCGACGCCCGAGAGCGCCTTGATCACGGGCCCTTGCTCGAGGACGTGTTTGAGGGAGACGGCCATTTTGTGATTGCTCACTCCGCCGCGGCGGCGGTCGTCGTGTTCTGGAGGCTCGCGAGGAGCTTCTCGCCGGTGGTGGTGATCTCCTCGTGGATCGCTTTGTCGCGGATCTCGACGCGATCGAGCCAGCGCTCGAGGACCTCGCGGCGCTCGGGGTGCTTGCGCGACTGCTTCAGGAAGATCTCGGCGACGGCCTCGTCGACCAGGAGCTTGGTGAGACGTTCGGCGTGGAGCATCGCGAGCGCGAAATCGCGTTTCGGATCCCACTCCTTGGTCATCGCATCCCGCCACGAGGAGACCGGCTTGTCCGCGAGGCCGCCGATCTTCGCCAGCGCCGTCTTGGTCATCAAGTGCTGCTGCGCCGAGAGCGACAGCGTCTGGATCTTCGCAACGCGACGCTCCAGCGGATCGCGCGCGGACACCGAGCGCCAACGCGCCTGACCGAGGCGGGTGACGAACTGCTGCGGGCGCTTGATGATCCCGAGTAGCGTGTCCTTCATCGCCATCAGCGACTGGATCTGGCTCGTGCCTTCGTAGATCGGCAGCACCATCGCGTCGCGGAGGAGCTTCTCGGCGCCGTAGTCCTTGGTGTAGCCGACGCCGCCGTGGATCTGCACGCCACGGCGCGCGATCTCGACCGACTTCTCTGCGGCGAAGTACTTGAGCAGCGGCGTGAGCCGACGCGCGCGGGCCTTGAACTTGGGCAGCTCTCGCTCGACGCGCTCTCGCTCGGCCGGCGAGGCGTGCGGGAGGAACTTCTTCATCAGCTCGAGCTTCTGCGACATCTCTTCTGCGTACGCGCCGGTCATCGCCAGCGCGCGGATGGCCTGCACGTCGGTACCCATCTCGTCCAGGTAGTCGGCGATCATCTCGTGGCGATCGATCGACTTGCCCATCGAGCGGCGGCCCTCCGCGTACTCGCGGGCCATCCGGGTGGCGCACTCGGCGAGACCGAGGCTCTCGAAGCCGACGCCCAGGCGGGCGTTGTTCATCAGCGTGAGCATGTATTTGAAGCCCTCGCCGCGTTTGCCGATCAGCCGCGCCGGGGCGCGCTCGAACGACAGCGCTGCGGTCACCGAGCCGTGGTGACCGAGCTTCTCCTCGACGCGATCGATGGTGACCTGGGGGCCACGGGCGACGAGGAACATCGAGAGGCCACCGAGACCGGCGAACGCGTCGTCCGGATCCGCCGCCTCCTCGGTTCGGGCGATGACGAAGTGATATTTGCCATGTCCCGACGTGATGAAGATCTTCTGACCGGTGACGAACCACTCGCCGTTCTCGTCCTGCTCCGCCTTGGTGCGGAGCGCGGCCATGTCGCTACCGGCGTTGGGCTCGGTGATGTCCATGCATCCCCACGCGTCGCCGCGGGCGATCTCTTCCATCTCGGCGGCGAAGCGGGTGCTCTTGATCTTGGCGCCCTCGACGTCGAACTCGGTCGTGCCCTCGTGGATCGAGTACACGAGCATGGCCATCGCCATGCCGCCGTGGAACGAGAAGTGGGTCATCACCGAGACGTCGGCGCGTGCGAGCATCTCCGCACAGGCGAAGTACACGAGCAGCGGAGCGTTCATCCCGCCGAGCTCGCGGGGGATGCACATCTTGTGGAGCTCGGCGCTCTTGAGCGACGAGAACACCGCGCGCATCGCGGCGCCCTCTTCGACGTCCCCGTCCTTGACGTGGTTGGCGTCGCGATCGATCTGCGCAGCGTTGGGCGCGATCTGATCGGCGACGAGCTCGCCGACCATCTCGGCGACTTCCTTGTAGAAGCCGACGGCGTCCTTCTCGTTCTTGAAGCCGTCGTGCGTGCGGAAGCCGTACTCGGTGACCTCGACGAGCGGCGCCCAGTCGATGCCCTTGTCGAAGTAGAACGCGAGGTCGTCGTTGTCTTTGAAGAAGTTCGCCATGGGCTACCTCGACCGGCTCGTGCGCGGCCGTTTCTGCGGTTGGTCGTGCGGTGTTTCGGGAGACTGGGGGACGAAGAGGCTCGCCCGCGCGATGCGCGCGAGCTCGCGCTCGTAACGGGACTTGCCGTCGCCTTCGAGGAGCGTCTGGCTCACGGCTGCGGCCGCCGCGGCGGAGACGACCATCTGGAGGACGTGGACCACGTACGCCTCGGCATCGACGTCGGAGAAGTGGTGCCCCGACGCCTTGCCCGTCTCGATGTAGCCAGCGACCGCGGCGAGCCACGGGCGGACGGGACCCTTGAGCAGCTTCTTCATCTCGGCGGGGCGATCGAGCGCCTCGCGCAGGACGACGAGCGCCCGATCGGGTGCACTGGCGAAGAATCGGTGGAGCTCGCCGAACACCGCATTGAACCGGTCGGTGCTCGCGCTCGCGGCGAGGAGGAGGCGGGGGAGCGCCTCGGTCCAGTGCGCGAGGATCGCGTCGAGCACGGCCTTCCGCAAAAGCTCCTTCGAGGGGAAGTGGTGCAACACCGCCTGCTTGGTGACGCCGACCTCGTCCGCCACGGCCTGGACGGAGGTCGCGTCGAAGCCTTGTGCGGCAAACAGACGCGTTGCCGCCGCGATCGCGCGGGTGCGGACGTCGAGCGGGACCGCGGCTACCATTTGGCTGGCTGATACTTACCACTTGGTAAGCGTCGGTCAAGGGGCGGTCTCGACCGTTCGGTCTGGGGGGCGTCTCACCTCGGCATGGGGCGTTGGAGCTCGCGTCGGGGTAACATCGACGGCCTCAATGCCCGCCGTGATCACGATCGATCCAAGTCATCCCGTCGGAGTGCTCGCCGCGCGCATGCCGACCGTCGTCCGGGTGCTCGAGGACGCGCACATCGACTACCACACGGCGGGTTCGAAGAGCCTGCGCGAGGCTTGCGAGGCGGCGTCTGCTTCCGTCGACAGGATCGTGGCGCTGCTCGAGGTCGAGGCCCGAAGCCCGCGCGAGCCGCACGACTGGACGACGGCGCCGCTCTCCGAGGTCGTCGCGCACCTCGTCGAAGGGCACCATGCGTTCACCCGCGAGCTGCTTCGCCGCGCGCAGAACGAGCTCGGGCTCGCCCGCCGGCACCACTCCGATCGCAAACAGCTGGGCGAGCTCGACGAGTCGTTGCGTGGCTTCGCCGAGGACCTGCTGGCGCATCTCGAGAAGGAGGAGGCGGTCTTGTTCCCGCACATCCTCGGGCTCGAGCAGCACCGGGACATGTCCGAGACGCCGTTCACCTCGGTCGACTTCCCTCTCCGCGTGCTCAACATCGAGCACGAGAGCGCCGAGGACCGCCTCGCCGAGCTGCGGGCGCTGAGCGACGGGTACTTCCCGCCGCCCCGCTCGTCCGCCTCCCTCCGTGCCGTTTTTGCCGATTTGGCCGCCCTGGAGCGCGATCTCCACGAGCACATCCATCTCGAGAACAACGTGCTGTTTCCGCGGGCCTTGGAGATCGAGCGGTCGATGCTGGGGCCGAACGCTCCGCCCCCCCGGCGGTGATTGCTGGTGTACGGGGCGCGCTTGGACCACAATGGGGGCTCGCGCGCGGGGTGAGGGGTTTCGATGGACGAAAAGCGCATCCACTGCATGGGCTGCGGGGCGAAGTCCCCTGAGGTCGAGACCGAGTACACGTTGATCAGCAGCCGCTTTGGCTGGCGGCTGGCGCGTCGCACCGCGCGTGACGGCTCGGCGATCCTCGAGTGGCGCTGCCCGACCTGCTGGGCGAAGTACAAACTGGAGAAGACGGGCGAGGGGATGGCCGACGGGCCTTCCTCGTCGCGGCGGAGCGAGTTGATCACGCCCGCGCCCACGCGACGCGACCCTCCCAAACGCTGAAGAACTGTCGGAAAATCCCCCCCGGACTGAAGTCCGGGGCACCGACAGCGGACCTCAAGTCCTTCGGACTCACCGACTCGCTGGGCTGGCCCGAGGTTGTCGCCGCAAACTGAATTTCGT
>Ga0208492_1001156_pt1 | contig 17669 bp, 20 predicted proteins | sample Subbioar_CSW14AB_FD_184820 | JGI IMG/M metagenome (GOLD analysis project Ga0208492, IMG submission 184820) | Serpentinite rock and fluid subsurface biosphere microbial communities from McLaughlin Reserve, California, USA - CR12Mar_CSW14AB (SPAdes) | ecosystem: Environmental > Terrestrial > Deep... | reverse complement strand
TGTCAAAGCTCGACTCGTTCACGACGTTCACGGTCCCGGACGGTTGGGACGGTCCCTACCGGGTGCTCGCGGCCGGCACGCCCTCAGCCGGCGGGATCACCGATCTGGGTGAGGCCGTGGCTCTCGCGCGTCAGCTGATCGATCCCGCGCTCGCCGACGCGCCCGTGCAACCGGGGACGGTCTGGGTCCCTGGCTCAGGCTGGACACAGAACCCTCCGCCGCCGGAGCCGGGCGGCAGCGGATCCCCTTCGGGGGAGGTCCACGTGCGCGCGCACGTGCGCTCCGGTTATCCCGTCACGGAGCACTGGCGCGCAGCGCGCGGCTCAGCCCAGGAGTGACCGCGTCAGTGCGCCGCGTCGTACGCCTCGAGGATGGCCGCGGGACCCCTGCCGCGATCGCTGACCTGGTGTCCGTTCTGACGGGCCCATTCACGCACCGTGTTGAGATCGGCCCGTCCGCCCCGCGACGTCCTCGCCAGACGCCGGGTGGCTGCGCCGATGCGGCGCGCGCTCTTGGCCCAGGCCTCGAACTCGCCTCGGATCTTCGCGGCGTTGTCGGTGGAGAGATCGATCTCGAATTGCTTTCCGTCGATCGCGAAGGTCACAGTCTCCGCGGCTTCTGTGCCGTCGATGTCGTCAACCAGCGTGGTGATGATCTTGCGAGCCAAAAGGGCGTCCTCCACATCCAGGGGTAGTCCTGGTGCGACCTTATCGACACCTCGCTCTCGCGCGTGTATCTGCTATTCCTCCGCGTCCGCGTCATAGCGGTCAAGACCTTCTCGCGAATACTCCAGCAGCTGGTGCAGATAGAGAGATTCCAGCGTTTCCCGGTCCAACTCGGAGATGCTGCTTTTCAGTTCTCGGAGCGCCGCGTCGGCGGCTGAGCGGTCCCCGTCCGCATAGTTCTGATCGTCCACGGCGATGATGTAGGACATCGCGGCTTGGACGAGGTCGTCATCGGCAATCCGGGTCTCGCGCCACGGATTACGGTTCACCTCGAGCTGCTGCTGGAGGTGGTACCAGGCACGGCGCTCCTCCCGCTCACGACGCGCCCGCTCGAATGGTCGTTGCAGCGCCTCCGGCACACTGTGCGGCGCCGGGTGATCGATGCGCGGCCAGCTCTCGGTGGGAAGCCAGCGACGCAGCATCCCTCCGCGCTCGCCGCCGCGGTCGGTGTGGAGGTGGCGGGCACGGCGATTGCCGTCGGTGCCGACAGGATCGAGCGCCCACGAATGGAGGAAACTGTGCAGGTAGTGGGGCTCGACGTGGAATGTGATGAGCCTGTCCGAGCGAAGCGCCCAGGCAAGGGGCGGAAAGATGTCATCGTCCTGGATGACAATCGTGCGGTCAATCACCCAGGTGCTCTTACCCTGCTGCTCGATCGCGTCGTCTCGCCATGCCACTCCGTCGCTCACTTGTTCCTCCCGCGCCTGCGAATAGGTTCAGCTGCTGCCGCCGCCCCTCTCTGCGACCATCCTGTCGAAAGGTGCTGGCGGAGTGAGCGGGACAGTCGACGAGCCGTTCTCGTCACGCCGTAGCGGGCATCGGAGCAGGAAACGCGAGTCGGCCGTCTGCGGCGGCGGTGACGGATCCTGACCCGAGGAACAGGTCGTCGAGAGAGTCGTCGTCCGATCGGAATCCGAGCAGTTCGAGCACCCATCGTGTCCAGGCATCGGGCTTGCGTCCGACGAATCCGGATCTGTACGGGATCCCCGCGGTCAGCACGTCCGAGACGGCCAGGTCGGTGCCATGGGCGCTGCGGCCGGCGGGGCTGCGGACGATCACCGGCTCCCATTGCGATGCAATGCGCGAGCCGCTGGGGACGGCGTTTCCGCGATGCCACACCGCGACGCGGACACCGCCAGCTCGCAGCTGCTCGTCCAGGCGCGACAGGTACAGCCCGAGCGTGGCTGGTGCTGCGGCGAGCGCCCAGCCGTCATAGTCCGTCTGCAGACGGTCGAGGAGCTGGAGGTGGGTGGCGGGGTGGTCCCAGGTGGCGGCGTGGTCGTGGTGGTCGGGTTTGCCGGTTCCTGATGCGTGTCCGCGGCCGGTGCCGTACCAGCGGTTGGCGCGGCCGAGGTAGGGCGGGTCGGCGATTGCGAGGCGTGCCATGCGCGGGGCTGGGTCAGGCAGCGTAGGGCTCGGGGAGCCGGATGGTCACGCCGGATCGGTTGTAGCCGTGGAAGGTCGCGTGGCCGATGGGGAGGGTGTCGGGGATCTCAACGCCGAAGGTCTTGAGCAGGTCGTAGAGCGGGTCCATACCGTCCGGGCGGCCGAGCACGGTGATCGCCATCTGGGACAGCTCGCGAACGGTGATGGTGGGGGTGTGGTCGGAGACGATCACCACGTGCATCCCTGCCGAGCGTCCGAGGGAGATCAGGTCGTCGATGCGGTCGAGGAACTGGCAGCGGTCGTAGGTGTTGAGCGTGTAGAGCAGCTGCTGGAAGTCGTCGATGATGACCAGGCGAGGGGCGGGCTTGGGTTCTCCGGCCGTGATCGCGTCGTAGCGTCGCGCCATCTCGTCGAGCTCTGCGTTGATGGCGAGCAGGGCGATGTGGGGGTCGGTGCTGACAAGCGCGTTGGGGTGGACTGTGGTGAGTCGGTAGTGGCCGGTGCCGATGATGCGCACGGAGCCTGCCAGGTCGTCGATGATGCGGTCGGTGGTGCGTCGGATGAGGTGATCTTTGCCGCGTCCGGCCTGGGCGAGCACGAGCAGGTGCGCGTCGAGCTCGAGCTGCCAGGCGGTGAAGAAGTCCTCGGCTTCGATGGTTGCAGTGGTCACGGTGTCTCCTCCGTTGGTGGAGGGTGGATCCCCTCCTACCTACAAGGGGTGGGTGGTCGTGGCTGGTGTCGACAAGCTCGCCGGCCGCTCCGGTGCCGGCTGCGTTAGGGCCAGAGGAAGTCGGCTGGGGCCGGGAGCGGCAGGTCTGGGTACCTGGGCTCGTTCGCGAGGTCGTCGACCATCTGCGCGTAGTCCGCGGCGAACGCGTCCGGCTCGTCGACTCCCGCGGTGACGGCGTAGTCGTGTGCCTTCTCCCAGGCGGTGTCGAAGGTGCTCATGCCCGTCCTCCTCTGACGTCGAGGGGCGGATCCCCTCTTACCTACAAGGGGTGGGCGGCACCGGGTCGAGTCGACACTTCGCCGGGCTCAGGAGGTGAGCAGCTGCGTGATGAGGATGATGCCGATGGCTGCGGCAGCGATGTCGGGGCCGTGGGCGAGCTTGCTCTTGCGTGCTCGGGCGCCACGGATCACACGACGGGCCGCGCCGGTGAGGATCGCGAGCGGGACCAGGTAGATCGCCAGCGGGCCCGCATAGAGGGCGACGATGAGGGCGAGCGCTGCGGCGAACTTCGCGTCGCCGAATCCGAACCAGCCGGCCATGCCCATGACTGCGTACGTGATGAACACGACGGCCGCCGCGATCGCTGGCCAGGCTGCGGCCCAGACGTCGGTGGTGAACAGGGCCGTGGCGACGACCTGCACGGCGCCGGCGGCCGCGAGCGGACCGACGTACCGGTTGGGCAACGTGAAGGTGCGGTGGTCGACCACGGCGATCGCGGCGGCGGCGATCGCCGTGGCGGCCAGGAGCGCCCACCGGTGCGTGCCCGGCCCGAGAAGCGGGTACAGCGCGGCGATCGCCACGCTGGCCAGGAGCGCGCCGGAGAGCCATCGCCCCGCGCCCGATGCCGCGGTGGCTCGGGGGGCCGCTTCGCTCACGCTCACGCTCACCATGGTGCTCTTCTCGCTCAGCAGCCCGATGCGGCGGGGAGGCGGAAGGTCAGGGGCTTCGTGCTGAACGACGCACGCGCGGTGCGCAGGAACTCAGCCTCGGGATCCTGGAGCGCGAACAGGCCGGGCCCTGTCGGGAGCGGAGCCCAGCTGCTCAGGCGAGCGGTCCGGCCCCTGCCGGGCTTGCCGATCATCATCGCGTGGATATTCATCGTCACTCCGCTCAGCGTGCAAGGCCCTTGTCGAGCAGCTTCTGGGTCGCCTCGTCGAGTTCGATGTCCGTGCCGAGGGCGGCGTACATGTCCTCGACTGCGTGGTCGAATGCGTCGCGATCGCCGGCATGCAGCGCGGTCTCCAGCTCGAGCCGCCATCCGTGCTCGTTGAGCGAGTCGACGGACTTGGCCATGCCTGCTGCAAGCCGTGCCTGGTCGAAGCCCCCCGCGGCCATGGCGCGATGGGCGAGCTCGTCGGCAGCGTCGAGGATGTCCTGCATCATCAGCTGCTCGAACGGCTCGCGCCACAGCCACCAGCCACGCGCGCGGTGCGCTTCGGCGCCCTCGAACGGTGCCCCGCGCACAAAGCGGATCGCCGCGACGAGGTTCTCGTTCGGGGTGGCCTTGAGATCCGGGCCGATCAGCTCCCGGAAGTCATGCCAGTCGGTGCGGATCATCGGGTGGCTCGAGAAGCCGGTGTCCTTGCGCGCCTCGGGCAGCAGCTGGTTGCCGTCCGGGTCGTGGCCGATCGCCAGGCGGATGCGCTTGGCCAGCTGGCGGACGTCGTTGTTGCTCGGCTCGTGCTTCCCGGGCCAGAGGCGCTTCTGCACGGTCGAGCCAGGCACGGGCCCGTCCTGCAGCGCGAGGAACGACAGCATCTCCACGGCGCGGCCGGGGATCTTCTCAGGCAGGTTGAACGCCGCGATCGGCCCCATGAGGCGGATGTACGGCGCCGGCCAGTCCGGTACGTCAACCGGCGCATCCACGGGCTCCTCGGCGGGCGCGACAGTCTCGGCGACGACGACGGCGGGCTCCGCCTCAGCCTCGGGCTCGGGCTCGGGCTCGGGCTCGGGCTCGGGCTCGGGCTCGGGCTCGGGCTCGGGCTCGGGCGACACGATCTCACCCGCGCCGACCACGTCGACGGTCTCGCCGTCAGCAACGGTCGGAGCCGCCTGAACGTCACCGCCCTCGGCATGCACCTCGGCCTCGGCGCCCACCTCAGCCGCCGTGGTGTCCACTCCGCTCTCCGCGATGTCCGATCCGACGCCGACCGTGTCCACCTCCGCACTGGCGATGTCCTCCTCGGCGCTCGCCGCAGTGTCGGCCTCAGGCTCATCGGCGTGTGCGGCGGGAGCGACTGGGATCGGGCCGGTGGCGTCGCGGGTTGTGACGTCGAACAGCTCGAGGAGCGCGTCGAGCTCCGCCCCGGCGAGGATCTGCGGGTGGAACGGCAGCGGCGGCAGCTGACCTCCGGAGTGGTACTCGGCGTTGTAGACGGCGGGCTTCTCGTCGCCGCTGGCATCCGTGCCGGGCTCCTGCTGGCCGGTGATGACGATGGTCGCACCCGCGGTGAGCGCGTCGCCGCTGGAGACGGTGGCGATCCCCAGGCGCGGCATCCGCTCGACGAGCTCGGCGAGCTGGTCGCGGTGCTCTCCCTCGGGAGCCTGGGCGAGCAGGATGATGTGCGGCGCCCAGGACTCGTCTTCGCTGGCCCGCACGCGAGCGTCGTGGACGTCGATGGCCCCGTAGGAGTCCAGCGCACCGCGTCGGTCCTCCAGGTCGGCGCGGAGGTTCCGGATCAGGGCCGCGGTGTCGTCGACGTGGTTGATGCGGATCCGGTCCAGGTCGCGCGCGAGCCCTTCGGGCATGCCGACGATGGTCAGCTGCAGCTCGTCGGCCCAGGGGTTCTCGGCGAGCTCGACGGCGAGCGCGTTGAGCATGCCGACGGCGGCGAGCTCGTCTCCGGTGACGTTGAGGGAGCCGATCTGCTCGAGGTCGAGCATGAGCACTCCCCCGGCGTCGTCGATGCCGATGGTGACCAGCGCCGGGTACGGCGCGATCGTCGACGCCTCGGGCGGGATCGCTGTCCCGGGGCGCACGATCCATGCGGTGCCGTCGGCAGCGACGGCCTCGAACGGTGCCGGGAGGTCGGCCGGCTCCGCCAGGTACACGGCGACCTCTTCGCCGGCAAGCCTCACGGCGAGCAGCTCGGGCAGCCGCTCGCCGGAGTCTTGGGCCCACGCCTGCAGCGTGCGCAGCGCATTGTCGATGTCCTCGATCCCGGCCGGGTTCTCCACGATCCGCATCTCGAGCTCGAGGTCGGCGGCCGCGCTGTCAGGCGCGGGCATCGCGATGCGCTCGCCGACCTGGCGGCGGTTGCGCTGCTGTAGCCGACGGCGGCCGATGGCAACAAGTAGACCGGCCGCGAGGACCCCGGCGATCCCTCCGCCGGTCGCGAGCGGGATGGCGACATCGAACGACTCGCCCTCGTCGACGTCGCCAGCTGGAGCGCTGTTCTGCGCGGAGGTGGAGCCCTCCTGCGAGGTGGCGGGTTCGTCGACGGTGGCGTCCTCGCCGGCATCGGCGGTGCCGCTTCCGCCGCCCGCTGCACCGGCGCCGGCACCGCCAGGCTGCTCCTGGTCGACGTCGGGCGATGCGGGGGGAGCATCGTCCGTGCTGTCGGTGGGAGCGGGCGGCGCCGGCGCCGGGGGCTCAGCGGTCGGCGCGGGCTCCACCCCGGGGATAGTCAGCTCCCAGCCGGGGTAGATGAGGTCTGGATCGGTGAGGGAGCCGCCGCCTTCCTGCGGGCCGACGTTCGCTTGGAAGATCTCGCCGTATCGGGCGCCGTCTCCGAGCTCGTCCTCCGCGATCGCCCAGAGCGTGTCCCCGGACTGCACGACGTGCACCGCGTCCTGCTCCTCCTCGGGCGCTTGCACGGGCGTCTGCGCCGCGGCAGGAGCGGCAGGGGCCGCCTGAGGTGCCTCAGCGACGTCGTCGGCGCTTTCGCTGGCGGTAACGGTGATGGTCTCGGCGTGCGCCGGCGTGGCGGCCAGGCCGCTGAACCCTGTGAACATGACGGCGACGGCGGCGACCATCGTGGCGGCCATCTTCTGCTGTCCACGGAGCATCGGGGCGCGCTTGCGGGTCGTGCGTCCGGCGATCGCGGCTGCGATCTCTCCCAGCAGCGGGAAGGCGAAGAACGCCCACGCGATCCAGCAGAACATCGGGAGGATCTTCGTCAGCAGCAGCACGTTGCCGTAGTCGGGCCGGAACGACACCAGCTGCTGCAGCTGCTCGAGCGAGGGCAGCGGGTTCCCGACAGCCCAGATCAGCGCCGCAGGGATGCCGACGAGGATCGCGGCGATACCGACCAACGACACCAGACCCTTGAGAAACTTCGTCATCCTGCGACCTCCTCAGATCCGTACGAACGTATCGGCGATGTCCGTCACCCGCTGCGAGTCACTTCACACCTCCTCTTGTCTGTTCAGCCGCCAACGGCGAACGTGTCGCCTTCGCTGGAGACGTTGACCGACTGCAGCTCGCCGACCTGCACCTGGGTCGTCGCCGTCGTCGACGGCATCTGGATCTGACCGGACTCGCCGCCACCGGTCCATTCGACGACCCAGTTGGTCGTCGCCGAGACGGTGAACGTGCCGGTCTGGGTGTACCTCCACCCACATGTCGGCGAATCCTCCGCGGGACGGTTCGCCCAGTAGGCCACGTCGAAGGCGGTTCCAGCGCCACACGCCTTCTGCTGCCCGTCGCCGGAGTCCCACACCAGGGACTGAGCGCGAGCGGACACCGTCACCGTGACACCACCTGCCGTGCCGGTCACAGACGGGGATCCGAACTGGTTCTCCGTCGGGTTGTGGACCCATGCCCACACGGGGATCCCGACCCACGTGCGCCGGTACGGCGCCGTGCCGGCCGGATCATCGGTGTGCACCTTCTCCTCCGGCGCCAGACCGATAGTGATCGGTCTCAGCACCAGCTGGCGCGCGATGATGCTCGCCGCCTGCGCCGGCGTGTACCGGGTGATCCCCGGCGGAGGCGCATCCAACCACCGAGCCCCGCCGTAGCAGCTGATCGGAAGACCACCGGGGGTCGTACCGGGCACGCACTCCTCATAGGGCACGCACTCGTACCACGCACCCACCTGAGGGTCCTTCCCCGGCGGAGGCGCCAGCTGCGGGTCGAGCAGAGTCCAGTAGCACTGACCACTGTTCGACCAGTAGCCACCGCCTCGCGAGCAGTCGACGACCTCAGGCTCATCCCCGCCGTTGTACACGCACTCGGTAGGGCCAGGAGTGAAACCGACGGCCGTATCACCACCACCGGTCTCACCGCCAGGAATCTCCGGGGTGCCGGGCGTCTCACCAGAGCCATCACAGATCAGATTGCCGAACGGGTCCTTGACACACGCGGCTGCAGCGGGAGACGAATGGAACACCACGAGAACGGCCGCCAGCAGCAGAACCACCAGCAGGCCGCCTGAGGCCCGGCTCTTGGAGAGCGTCAGCATTGCGGTACCTGGCTCTCCAGGGGGTTCCCCTCAGAGTCGACGAGCGCAGCCTGGTCCGTAATCTTCCAAGCCTCCGCATCAGACGCGTAGATCAAGCTGATCCTGGCGGGGAAGAGCCCTTGAGCACCCTCAACGGGTTCCCCGTCCTCGAGGAACACCGTCTTAGTGCTATCGGCACATCCGTACAGAGTGACTCCACCAAACTCGAGGTCCTCACCCGTCGCGTTGTTCGTCAGCGGCGCTGCGTAGGACATAGCCAGGTTGCTCTGCCAACTGAACGGTTCACCGGTGACAGATCCTTTGGACTTCACGGCTGCCTCCACGGTGTCCTCGAGGATCTGAGCGAAGCGAGATTCCGGCACGACATAACCGGACACGTAGTCGACGCCGAGCTCCGGGTTCTTCTTGAGCTCGAAGTCGACCGGGAGATACGCCTGGTATGCCCGGTCGGCAGCGAGCACGGCTTCTTCCTCGCTCGTGGGTGCGGGCACCGGCTCCTGCTGCGGTGCAGCCCCCGCCGTCGGCGTCGCCGTCGGGGTGGGGGTCGGGGTCGCGCTCGCCGAAGGTGTCTCGGTGGGCTCGGGCGTGGGCGTGCACCCGGCGAGGGTGGCGATCGCGAGAGCGGCGAGGGTGAGGGCGGTGAGTCGGCGAGTCATGCGTCTAGCCTCCAATAAGCCGTGCGGTTCCGGTGGCCTCGACGGTCACGGGCCCGAAGTTGAGCAGCAGCGGCGTGTAGGTCGTCTCGACGGTGACGGTGACGGTGTCGCCGTCGACGGTGGTGGTGCCGGTCATGCCGGCCGAGGTGAGGTAGTTCTGTGCGGCGGTGATCGCCATGGAGGCGTTGATGTCGAAGGCATCGCCGTTGACGCTGGTGCCGGTCGCGGCGTTGGTTCCGGCCCGCGCGGCGGATTGAGCGACGCCCTGGGCATCCTGCAGCGTGGACACGCGCAGGCCGCCGTCGAGGACGACGCCGGCGATGAGGAGGATGCCGAGCCAGGTGATCACGGTGAACGGGACGAGTCGCATGTGTCACCTCGCTCGGTAGGGGTCGACGGGGCTTGTGGCGGTCTTGGTGATCGTGAGCGATCCGGGGGCGCCGGGGATGACGAGGTCGCTCATGTTGATGGTGCAGGTGATGGTTGCGGTGACGGTGCCGGTCTGGCCGAGGCCGGTGGACAGTCCGTTGCCGCCGATCTGCACGTCCGAGTCGATGCACGTGACGCCGCCGAGGGAGGCGTAGGCGACGGCCTGGGCGTTGGGGACGGCGATCTCGGCGGTGCGGGAGATGGAGGCGTCGCGGGCGGCGGCGTTTGCTGCGGCCTGGATGGTGTTGGAGGCGTACGCGGCGCGGCCGACGAAAACGACGAACAGGATCAGCGTGAGGGTGCCCAGTGCCGTGACGGTCCAGGCCGGGACTTCGTCGATGTCGCCGCGCTCGTCCCGGAGGATGCGGTGGGTGAGTCGTCGGATCATGGCGCCGGCTCCCACCTTTCGACGGGCCCGGTGATCGTGTGCTCGATGGGCGGAAGCGGGACGCCAGCGAGCAGGGAGGGGGCCGAGCCGGAGAGGGTGACAGTCACCTGGTCTCCGGCTCGGTCCACGTCCACGGTCACGTCCACGAGGTACCCGTTCATCGACTGGATCAGATCGGCCGCGGCCTGCTGGCCGCTGCCGGCGCTGGATTCGTATGCGCGTGCTGTCGTATAGGCGGCCTGGGCGGCGGCCTGGGCGACGGTGTTGCTCAGAAACCAGATACCGGCCTGGAGGGCGATGATGAGCATGAGGAGCGAGCCGATCCACAGCGTCGGGGTGGTCATCCCGACGCCGTCCTCCCTGCGGAACTGGCGCAGCAGGCGCGCCAGTTTCGATCGGCTGCTCTGCTTCATCAGGAGATGCCGCCGAGCTTTCCGGTGAAGAAGCTCTGCGCCCAGCCGCTGAGGATCGCGATGAGGGCGAGAGCGAGGACGACGCCGCCGCTGATCATGACGGCCATCCACGGGACGTCCTCGTACCAGGCGCCGTCCTCGCGGTTCTCCTTGAGGCGGTCGATGCCCTCGGCGTAGGTGGCCTGGGCGCGGATGATGAGCTCGTTGATCTTCTTCATGGTGATGTCCTTTCGGATGGGTGGATTCAGGGTGTCAGAAGGCTGCGACAAGCTGGATGACGGGCGGGATGATGACGAGCCCGAACACGGGCACGAGGGTGGCGACGACCGGGCCGGCCATGAGGCCGATCTGTCGCTTGACGAGCGCCTTCTCGGCGGCGCTGATCTCGGCGCGCAGCATCTCGCACTTGGCGATCAGCTGCTCGCGGATGCCGATACGTGCCTCGGAGAGGCGCATCGTGCGGCCGAGGTCCACGAGAGCGGGGACGCCGACGTCGGCGCCGAGCCGTTCGAGCGCATCCCATTTGCTGGTGTGCGTGACGTCCGCGACGGCGTACTCGCGGCGGATCTTCTGGAACACCCAGCTGTCGCTCACGCTGGCGGCGTTGGCCAGCGCGGCATCGGCTGTTGTGGATCCGAGCAGGGCCACGGCGACCATCTGCAGGTAGACGGTCACGAACCGGGTGAACTCTGCCCGTGCGGCGGCGGCCTTGCGGCGCACTCCGGCGTCCGGAGCGAACCAGAAGAATCCGGCCAGCAGGAACGACGCAGCCAGTGGCAGCACGGCAGGCAGGCCCATGATCTGGAAGAACACGGCTCCGATCAGCGGCATCGCGAAGCCGATGAGCGCGCTGCGGATCTTCGAGGCGTAGAAGGCCTGCGGGGTGATCTCAAGCAGGTCGAGGTCCCGACTGGGGACGGTGAGGAAGGGGATGTCGGGGACGCGGCGGGCGACCCACCCGCCGGCACGGTCCCACCGGGTGGTGACGGTGCGGGCGGAGGTGACCGACTCGGTGATGTCACCGATGCGGGCGAGGGCTTCTCCCGCGCGGACGGTGCGAGGAGCGAGCACCCACACGAGCAGAGCGACGCCGACGCCGACCAGAGCGCCCGAGAAGATGCCGAGGGTAGAAGGGTTCATGCCAGCTGCTCCTCGATCGTCTTGCTGAGAACGATGCGCGGGTCGGGGCGGGACTTCGCGGTCTGCTTGCCCCAGATGAGGCACAGCACGAACAGGCCGAGCAGGACGGTCAGGACCACTCCGCCCACCGGGGTGCGGTAGAACGACATCATCTGCCCGCCCATGGCGAGCACCGCGGCCGAGATGACGGTGGCGATGATCGTCATCTGCTGCAGCACCTGGCGGGGACGGTCACGCTCGGCGAGCGTGTCGATGCGGAGCTTCGCGGACTGGGCAAGCGCGTCGGCATTGGTGCTCAGGGCGCGGGAGAGACCGCCGGAGGAGAACTGTGCGGCCTGGATCAGGTAGATCACGACCTCGTCGGCGTCAGCGGAGTCCAGCTCGTCCGCGAACGCTCGCAGGGCTTCCTTGGATGACCAGGTGGTCGACATGCGTGCGTAGAGGCGTTCGATCGGGTCGCGGAGGATCTCGGGAGCGGCGGCGCGGCTGACTCCGATGACCTCGCGGAGCGTGAACTGGCCGGTTTCCGCGGTGGAGGCGAGCGAGCGCGCCCAGGCTTCGAGGGCCAGCACCATGTCGGTGTCGCGGTTGCTGGGCTTGCCGAGCAGCGCGGGCAGGCCCACCATCGCGAGCGGCACGGCGACGATCAGCAGTGGGATGCTCGTGATTAGCGCGGCGGCCACGCCGACGACGACGCCGATGATGACGGTGTTCTTCGTCTTCGCCGGCAGTGCCGCCCAGCGCTGAGAGAGACGGGGCTTGGTCTTGTTGCGCGAGGTGACGGGCTTGGGCGGCGCCGGCCGGAACCAGCCGACGAACATCACCAAGCCGAGTGCGACCAGCGCGCCGGCGGCGATCCCGAAGAGGATCATGACACCCTCCCCGCTCCGAAGTCGTACCCGTGGCGGCGCAGCGCGCGCGCCAGCTCCGGGGAGGGCTCCTTCTCTGGGCGGACGTACAGCCCCCGGTCCCAGTCCCAGGCGAACAGGTTCGCGGCCATCGGCTCGCCCTTGTCGTTGTTGCGGACCTCGGCGATCTCGCTGACCAGGCGGCGGCGCTTGCCTCCCGGCAGCGGCAGCATGTCCAGGTAGAGGATCAGGTCGACCGAGCGGAGGATCTGCCGCAGCGGGACGGTGTCGTCGGAGAGCCCCTGCTCGCCCATCAGCATGTCGGCGAAGCGGTGGATGGCGTCGTCGGCGCTGCGGGCGTGGACGGTGGACATCGCGCCCTTACCGGCCTGCAGCACCTTGATCACGACGACGGCTTCGGGGCCGCGCATCTCGCCCATCAGGATCCGTTGGGCGCTGGATCGCAGCGACTTGTTGAAGCAGTCGGCCAGGGAGTACACCGCTGCGGCTGCATCGCTGCCGGCGAACTGCGCCGGGATGTACTGCAGCGGTTCGACCTGGCTGTGACGCTTGCGCAGCCGGTTCAGGTACAGCTCGCGCTCGGTCTCGATCGTCACGAGCTTCTCTTCCCAGGGCAGGCATGCCGCCAGCGCGCGCAGGAACGTGGTCTTGCCGACGCCGGGGTATCCGGCGACGAGGATGGTGAGGTTGGCGGCGACCGCGGCGCGGAGGAAGTCGGCCATCTCCACGGTGAGCATGTTCTTGGCGACGAGCTCGTCCAGGTCGATGTCGACGAGGTTGTGCTTGCGGATGGTGAGGGTCGTTTCCTCGCTGATCTCCTTGGCAGTCGCCGACAGGCGCGCGCCGCCGATGTCGAGGTCGATGTGCCCGGCGGGGCGGGCGAACGATCGGCCGCGCTGCTGGGCGATGGTGGCGATCATCTCCTCGAGCTCGTCGTCGCTGTCGGCGATCGGGGGTCGCTGGTGGCGGGTGCCGTCGCCCTTGGTGACCATGACGTTGTCGTGGCCGACGACCGAGAGGTCTTCGACGTCGTTCTCACGCAGGTACTGCTGCAGTCGCCCGTATCGGAAGGCCGTGTCGAAGATGGCCTGCACGTAGTGGGCGCGGGTGATCTCGCCCCAGGCGTAGTCGGAGCCCTTGGACATGGACAGGTACTCCGCGTGGCGGTTGACGCTCTCCTTGATCTTCACGAGTGCGTTGCGCTCGAAGGCGGTCTCGGGACCGGCCGAGGCGGTCGCGACCTCGAAGGTGTGCCGCGGCCGCGCTCCCCCGGAGTCGTCGAGCTCGAGCTCGCGAGTGAGGCGCTGCACGAGATCCCAGTCGACCTCGAGGTACCCCTCCGCTCGGATCTCACCGAGGTCCGGGGAGTCGTGGACGATTGCGGGCGGGTCGTTGCGGCGTGAGCGCAGCATCGGGGCCGGCTCGTTCTCCTGCACAGCATGCAGATGGGGACGCCCGGTCGCTGCGGCGAGAAGGTGGGAGTTCTCGCGGCTGCGCTCCCGGAACTGCGGGACTTCCTGGATGTAGGGCGCTGCGGTCCTCGGGTCGCGCTGGGGCTCGAGGTTGCCGCCCGTGGGGTTCCCGGCGAAGAGGTCGCCGAGGAAGGGGCGGGTGGAGATCTCGATCTCGGGGATCTGGTCGTCGGCCATCAGCTGACCTTCCTGTCGAGTCCGTCGCGGCTGACCAGCGTGTCCAGCTCGATCGCGATCTTGCGCGCCGCGGCGCGGTACCGGTTGCGGTTCGGCTTGGGGTCGGGGCGCCCGTGCGAGAACGTCGCGGCCCCTGTCGGGTCGTACGGGAATGTGCCGAGAACGGGCATCACGTGCTGGTGGAAGTCACGGGCGGGGATCTGCTCAGCAGGGCCTTCCGTCACCAGCAGTCCATACCGCTTCCCGCGGGTGAATGCGTCGACCCGCGTGGCGAGGTCGTCCATGGCCAGGCGCCGGTAGAGACGGTTGAGGTCGACCATGGTCGGTTCGGCGAGGATGACCGTCCGGTCTGCGGTGTCGATCAGCGTCAGGCGCGGGTCCTCGGGAACAAGTCGGCCGAGGTCGACGATCACGTCGACGCCGTCCTCGGAGATCGAGCGCAGCAGGCTGGGCAGCTGCCCCCACAGGCCGCGGACGCCGTCGACGACACGCATGTTCACGAAACCGGGCACAACCCACAGGCGGTGGTCGGCGGGGATGGCCGGCAGCGGCATCTCCTTGATGGGCGGCAGATCGTGGACCGCGATCGACAGCGCCAGCTCCGGGTCGAACACGTCCTCGCGGCGCAGCACACCGCGAGTGGATGCGAGAGCGACCTTCTCGATGCCGCCCGCCTTGGACGGCAGGTTGGAGCGGAAGAATCCGGTCATCATCGACGATGCGCCGTTGGTGTCCGCCTCGAGGAGGACGACCGGGCGTGGCCAGTGCACGGCCAGCGCGGTCGCTGCAGTGGTGACACCGGGAGCGCCGGCGAGGCTGGTCAGGACGAGTACGGCCACGCCTACTCCCCCTCGCCGGTCTCGTCGTCGCTCTCCTGCGTCTGTGAGGTGCCGGTGGCCGGGGCGACGTAGACGGCGATGGCGCCGGCCGCCGCGGCGGCGCTGACCTGCGGGGCGAGCTGCGCGTTGACGTAGACGTCGACCACGGCGCGGATCGTCGATCCGGATCCGGAGTCGGCCGGGTAGGTCACCTGGGAGATGACGGCCGGGATGGTCTGGTCGATGTCCACCTCGATCGGTGCGCCAGCAGCGGTGGCCTGGTTGCTCAGCGGCACCAGGATGACCTCGTCGCCAGCGTGCAGCCGCTGCAGCGGGAGCTGCTCGGGCTTGAGGCTGATGCCGACGACCGCGCGCCCGTCGGGTGCGGCGAGTGCGTCGGTGACGGACGCTGCGGTGACGAGGCCGCCGGCGGGGATGTCGACCGCGGCGATCTTGCCCAGGATCTCGTTCGCACGGTCGACGGGGATCGCCTCGGTGTTCTGCCCCTCCGAGATGGCGATCGTGGTCAGGTCGGCCTCGGCGATCACGCTTCCGCGTGCGATGTCGTGCTGCACGACGAGGACCTGATTGGTCTGGCTGACGATGTTGTAGCCGACGCCGCCGGCGATCGCGCCGAGCAGCACGATCGCGATGGCGGCGGCGATCCAGATCGCCGAGCGCCGGGTGCGCACCGGAGCAATGGTCGGAGCCTCGTTCGGCTGCTCCACGCGCGGCGCGCTCCCGGGAGCCTCCACGGTGACGGTCTGGCTCATGTGTGCCTCTTCCCTGCAGGTGGTCTCTGCCTACTAGGGGTGGGCCCGTAGATCCGAAGTCGACAACTCGATATCGGCCGGCGAGCTTCCCCCCCGGTGCTCCACGCCAGGATACAGGCTTGCGAAGATTTAGATAGCCTCTGGCCGACTTCCGTTACAGGAGATTCACCCCCGTGTCGGCCGTTTGGGGGACACGCTCCCGATGGGCAACGCTTCCCTCCCGGCCGAGAGCCACCGCCCTGACAGAATCGATCTCATGCTTCCCGAGCCTCTCGACGCCATCGACACGTTCGGGATGCCCGCCGTGCGTGCCGGCATCGTCCGCGCGGCCGCGGCGAACGGATCCGTCACCGCCGAGCAGCTGATGTCGGATCTCAGCGTGAGCCGCAGCACGATCACCTACCACATCAAGCCCCTCGTCGCGGCGGGACTCCTGGTGCCGAACGCCGACCCGACGCGAGCCGGCGCCCGGTCGGGTTTCAACAGGCTCATCTGGTCGATCGACCGCGCTGCACTGGACGCGCATCTCAAGGCATTGGAAGCGGAACTGACAGGCAGCCCCCGCTCCGAGTGATGCAGGCCTCCGCCCGGGCCCTCTCATCTCGGGTCGGCGTAGAGTCCGCGCTGAGCGTTACACGCTGGGCGGCGGAGGGAAGTCGTCCCACTCGTCGCGGGATGCGACAGGCTCGTCTCTCTCGGCCGTCATCGATCGGACGTAGTCGCCGAGGTACGGCAGTGAGAATGCCACGTACCCGTGCCCGTCGGCTTTCACGTAGCCGGTGTCGATGAGCCGTCGCTTGTAGACCTGCACGTACTGGGCTGAGACACCCATCCGATTGACGATGTCGGAGATCTTGCTGCGCCCGTGGTCCTGTGCCATCGCCTGGACGAACTCCCGGTCCTTCTCGGAGAGGTCCTGGTAGACGCGGCTGATCACACGGCGCTGCACCGCTTTGATCGCCTTCTCATGTGCGACCTCGGCGTCGGCGACGCTGATGCGGAGGGCGCTCGGGGTGTTCCTCCAGGCGTAGTCGCCCACGAGCTGCACGAGGTACGGGTACCCCTGCGAGACTGCAACGAGCCGCACCAATGCCTCTTCCTCGATCTCGCGCCCTCCGATGCGGATGGACTCCTCGAGTACGCGCCGAGTTTCCTTGGGCGTGAGCCTGCGGAAGTCCAACTGCTTCGAGCGACGCAGGAACGTCGTGTGAACCTGCTCGAGCAGCGCGTCCAGATCCACCTTGATCCCCGCGAACACGATCATCACGTTCGCTCCGCCCTGCAGTGCGTGCGACACCTCCAGCGCGAACCGTGACAGCTCGCGCAGTCGCGTCTTGCCCGAGGAGACCTCGTCAATCGTGATCAGGATCCCCGCCTGACCGATGTGCTCCGAAAGCGCGATGAGATCCGTCCGCAGAAGCGGCTTCACCTGCCGGTGTCGGTCGACGTACTGCAGCTGCGCATTGAGTTGCCAGATCCCCAGCCCAGCCAGTCGCGTCCGTGTGGCCGGTTCGAGCTTGTCCAGGAGCGAGGGGATAGCCGTGTCCATCACTCGCTCCATGAGCCCGGAGCTTGCATCGTCGCTGATGACCAGCCAGCCGTGTTCCAATGCGGCGTCCTGGAGCATGGTGAGCATCGAGGTCTTACCGGCACCGCGGAGGCCGGAGATGAGCACGGAGTGGTTCTCGCCGAAGTCGAGCGTGCGGAAGACCTCGGTCAGTTCATCGAGCTCTTCCTTGTGCCCACCGAACACGAGGGGTCGGCGGCCGTATCCTGGGCTGAACGGACTCGTGACGTGCTCGGCTTCTCGAGGCATCAGCCCTCCAGATTTCGTATTTACTTTATTTATTCTGCCATAGGTCCTTCTCCACGATCCTCGGGAGATACGCCGGAGCGCTGAGTCCCGATCGGACAACGAGATCTTCGTCCAGCAGGTTGCTGGACACTTGCCGTGGACACCTCACCGTTGCAGGTGACTTCCTGCGCAACGGCCTCAGAGCTGGTCGCGGGCGGCGTCGCGGAGTCGGCCGCGGATGCGGTCGACGCGCTTGCGCATCGCGGCGACGGTGAGACCGAGGTCGTCGGCGATCTGCTGGTGGGTCTCTTCACCGAGGGCGGCGCGGGACAGCAGCGCGATCTCGTCGCGGTCGAGGACGCGGGTGTCGAGGGCCCAGGTGAACAGTCGTGCTGAGCCGCCCCCTTCATTCGGTCCGGACGTTCTGTGAGTCGTCGGTTTCCATTTGATGGGTGCACTGTCGAGCGTACTCGGCTGGGGGTAGGTAGCCGAG
>Ga0208492_1001155_pt1 | contig 17680 bp, 12 predicted proteins | sample Subbioar_CSW14AB_FD_184820 | JGI IMG/M metagenome (GOLD analysis project Ga0208492, IMG submission 184820) | Serpentinite rock and fluid subsurface biosphere microbial communities from McLaughlin Reserve, California, USA - CR12Mar_CSW14AB (SPAdes) | ecosystem: Environmental > Terrestrial > Deep... | reverse complement strand
GCCGCCAGCGCCGGCAGCAAAGTGCCACGGATGCTGACCGGAACATTGAAGGGATTTTCGTCACAGGCCTCGACGCGCTCATCGGCATCGAGATGGACTTGAAAGCCTTCGACTATCTTCAGTGCCTTGGCGATGGCTTCGGGGGTCGGGCCAGAAGCGGCATCGAGATCGCGCATGATGGCCATCAACGGCACCTTGAAGCCGCCGGTCACGGCGTTGAGGCCGGCGTTGCCGATCTCCTTCAGTTCGTCGTCGTCCGAACCGCGCAGCGCATTCTGCAATTGCGCGATCTGTGCATCGACCTTGTCGCTGCCGGCGCTCCAGGCGGCGCGTGCCGGCGGCCAGGCATCGAGGAAGTCACCGGGCACGGCCGGCAGCTCCTCGACCTCGGCGCCGAGTTCATCGAGCAAGGCACTGACCGCGTCGAGCAACTCGCGCGCGTTGTCGAACTCGCCCACTTTCAGCCGTGTCTGGAAACCGGCGACCGGCCCCAGGACATCGGCCTTGCGATCGGGATGGGCGGCCACCGCGACCTTGATGCGCGGCGTCAGTTTGTTCATCGCGGCCTGCAGGTCGCGGGACGGATTGGCGGTGGCCTGCGGCGGCGGAGGAGGGGGCGCCGGCGGCGGTGGAACATCGCCGACGTTCTCGACGCCGTCATCGATATCGATATCGGTGTCGTCCGGATCGACCAGATCCTCGGCCTCCTCACCATCGACCATCAGCATGATGCGGGTGAAGGGCGGCAGCTTGTAGAGCTTGAGCATGCGCTCGGACTTCTTCTTGAGACCCGTGACCTGCTGGCCTTCGAGGCCAAGCACCAGGGTGTCCTTGCGCTCGCCATGGGAGGCGACGATACCGTAGGTGTATTTGGCGAGTTTGGTTTCCTTGCGCAACTTGGCGAGCAGACCGCTGGCCGCCATGCTGGGATGGAAAAGGAAGCGATGGTCCTTGGCCTCCTTGCCCAGTCCGACGGCGAAATTCAATTGTCTTTCGACGGCGCGGCGCAGGAATTTCTTGAGGTATTTCTTATAGGCGTTGGGGTCGTCGAACATGCCCTCCGGCGCGTCGTCGCCCTCGTCTTCATCTTCCTCGTCTTCCTCGGCGTCCTTGACCTTGAGGCCGATGTCCTTGCGCGCGGCGGCAATCGCCTTCGGGTATTTCTTCAGCGCATCGACGGTGTACTCGAAGTCCTCGGCCGTCGACTTGCTCTTCTTCGGCGGCGACTTGGCGAGCTTGCCGGCTTCGGCCTCGAGCTTTTTGGCGGTGGCCTCAATCTGCGTCAGCGCCTTGATGCACGCGCTCAGATTGTTCTCCGGGCCGTCCTTCTTGAGCTTTGCGTAAGCCGACTCGTAGTCGCCCAGCGCTTTACCGAGGTCCTTGCCATCCAGGCCGTCCGGTGCGTTGTTGTCCCACCATTTGGCATTCAATTCCGGCGTTGCGTTCTTTTTCATACAGTCCCATTGCTATCACGGAGTGCATTGTCTGTTGCCGGTGCTGCATGACGTCCCTGCGGCTCGGCCGAAGGCGAGTATAGGTAAGCGCATGAGGCCGCACTAGTGGCTGCGCTTGCGTGCGAGCCTGTCTTTCATCCGTCCCCACCGCGGCCCCCGCACCGTCGCCGCGCGTACCTGAAGCGGGTCGCTCCTGCTGCATCGAATCCCGCGCAGGCCGTCGCACGCCTGCGGGTCGGCACGGGCGCCGTTCCCTGCCTGGGGTGGGGCTGCATATACTTCCGCACATCGCCATCTCCGACGACACACGCAGGGACACATATGTCATCGATTCCGGACAGCATCATCGAGAAGTTCAAGAGTGCATTTCGCCCCTTCATGAGCGCCCCCAGCGAAGCGGAAGCCACCTCGGTGACGTCCGCTGAGGTGGCCCGCCACCCGCTGCAGGACGACATCGACGCGCTGGCGACCAAGGTCGCGAAGGACATCACGCAAGGGACCTTTACTGCGAACGAGGTAGCCGCAAAACTCGATGAACGCCGTCAGGTCTTGAATCTGCAGTATCGCCAGGCATTGGCCGCCCATCGCAAGGGTGGCGGCAAGAAGGAGCAGGACACCGTGACTTCGGTGCTCAGTACCCTGACCGCGCGCTACAAGGAACTCGAGGAGGACATCGGCCGCATGGCGGCGCTCGCCAAGGGGCCCGCCAGGTCGGCACCGGCGACGGGCATGCTGGCCAAGGAGTTGGGTAAGGACTATGTCGGTGAGTCCAAGACTTCGGGCTGGCGCGAAGGCAAACGTCCCGAGGGTCAGCTAGCCTCCGCGGTCTACGATATCCGTCGCAAGAGTGTGTTGTCCAAGCTGACGGCAGATTGGAACGACAAGCAGCGTTCCGATCATGAGGTGACCTTTGATGGCAATGGATCGATGCATGTCGATCAAGGCCACACCTCGCAGTTTGACAGCTATGCGATCGATCCCGACACCGGCAAGATGTATCTGTTCAAGTCCGGCAGCGAGCAGGTTCGTGCGCTCAGTGATGATGAGAAGGACGCGCTCAAAAACAACCTTGCCGAAGTCAATGCGATAGACGAGAAGCTGCGCGAGGATCTGGCTTCCAAGGACATCGATCGAAAGGTGCTGGAGGGCGCTGCCCGGCTCGCAAAATTGAACGAGGAGATGGCGTCTCTCTCGGAGATCGAAAAGGAGGAGTCCAGCAACATTCTTTTTCTTGAGAACAAACTCAAGGAAAGTCAGAACGATCCCTTTTTCACCGCGGACATGGTCAGCGACGCCATAAGCAAGAGTCGCAGCAAGCTCGTCGAGGCGCGGAAGTCGTCGGAAGAGTTTACGCGGGAAGGCGAGGAACTCGTAAAGAGGATCAAGGCCGCCGAAGCGCAGGGGGTTGATCTCAAGGAGGCGCTCTCGACGCTCAATTACATCGAGGCCACGCGTGTGCGCTTCGAAAACGCAATTGCCTTAGGCACTGTAAGCATCTACGAACATCATTCCACCCCGCTCGAGGGCGGCAAGGTCGGCGGTGCCGGCGAGCTCAAATTCACCAATGGCAAGCTCGAAGAAATTTCCAACATCAGCGGTCATTACAAACCGCAGTTCGTGCAGCTCGCCCAGACCATCGAGTACCTGATGCGTGAAGGCGCGACACAGCAATCGACGCTGAGCTATATCGATGACAGCGGCAAGAGCGACGAAGTGGACTATCACGACAAGCTGAAGAAGCTGCATCACGAGCTCAAAGAAAGGCTGCCGGAACTGCCGGTGCTGAAGGGCGAGGCGGAGGAGTTGCAGAAGCGCCTCGACGGCATTCCTGAGGACCTGGATCACGAGGCCCGAATGTTCGTCGCCACGGACATGCAGAATGAACTCGATGCCATTCTCAAGAAGATCGAGCCGCTGGAGCAGGCCGTGGTGCTGCTGCGCAAATTCGGCGTCGGGCCGTCGAACAAGCCGTCAGGCACCAAGGTCGAGTTCATGGATGACATCCAGAGCAAGACCGGCCTGGAAATACACCAGGCGAAAGGCAAGCAGACGAGTTTGCCGACCGCCGAAGAATTCCTGCAGTCAGGCGGTGGTCATAAGGTCTATGACCCGGCAACGAAGGGCTACACGGACAAGACCGTCAAGGACGCCAAGGACGAGGTGCTTGATTCGCTCAAATCCAAGACCGCCGACACCCGCAAAAAGCTCGACCACGAGGCCAAGCAGCGCGCCAAGGATCTGCTCGCCGAATTGGAGAAGCACATGTCAGCCGAGGCCTATCAGAAATTCCTGGAAGACAATCGCGCGCCCACCGATGAGGACCTCAAACGGGTGTTGGCGGCCCTTCGGGGCGAGACCCAGGCGCAACCGAAGCTGACCAAGCTCGGTGAGCGCCTCGAAGCGAGACTCAAGGAACTCGGCGTCAAGAGCCTCGACGCCGCCAAGCTCAAGCTCGGCATCGATGGCGAAGACTGGGGATGGATGAACAGCGACGTGCTGCGCGCCAAGGTCGTGCTGGGCGACATGAGCGTGCAGCAGGCGGTCGAGCAAGGCCAGAATGACCCGAACGGCGAACTCGTCACGGACAGGCTGGAAACCACGGGCAGTGAGGATGCCACTCGCAACGGCAGCGGGGAGAGCGTCGCGCAAGGTCCTGAATACGACGAATCCGCCATCGAGAAGAAGCTGGAAGAGCTGGGCGCCAAGAGTCTCGAAGACGCTTGGCGCAAGCTGGGTCTGGATCGCGAAGACTGGGCCATGATGAACCGCGACAAGTGGCGCGCCAAGGTCATTCTGGGCGAGCTTTCCTCGCGCGATGCGGTCGATTTGGGTCAGCAGGGGTTGTTCGAGGGCAACGACAACGATGTCAGTCTCCCGGATGATGAAAGCGGCTCGCGCCGCGGACGCGCTTCAGGTCTCGGCGACGCGGACGACGACTTCTCCGACGACGATTCCTCGGACGATGATCTTTCCGATGATGACCTTTCGGATGACGATGAGCCCGACAATCAACCCGAGTACGACGAGCAGGCCTTGGAACAGAAGCTCGAAGAGCTGGGCGCAAAGGGACTCAAGGACGCCTGGCGCAAGCTCCATCTCGATGACGAGGATTGGGCGATGATGAACACCGACAAGTGGCGCGCCAAGGTGATCCTCGGTGAACTGAGTGCCAAGGACGCCGTCGACAAGTCCCAGGAGGAACTCAGCAAATTTTGATATCGAGCAAGGCCGACGTGGCGAGCGTGCCGTGGTGCGGAGCGCACCGCGGCCGTGATTGGAGACGCGAGTTGGCGAATCCAGGCGCTACGCCGGCGCGACCCATGCCCGCGGCGTAGCGACCCGCCGCATCACGCGAAGACTTCGCCCGCCAGTTGCTCGAGTTCCTTGAGCAGGTCCGCTTCATTCTGACCTTGCAACCACAACACCACGTTGTCGGCGCTGGCATCGGCGAGGTTTTTCAGATCGGCCCGGGTGCGGAACATGCCATCGGGCGCGAAGGCGGTGATATTGATGGTCTTGGGATCGCGGCCGAGGTCCTTGGCAAACTTGTTGATCTCGGCGCGACCGTCGGCCACTTCCTGGGGATTGACCACGAAGGGCAGCCAGCCATCGCCCCATTGCGCGACGCGGCGATAGACATTGGGCGAACCGATGCTGCCGAGCATGACCGGCGGATGGGGTTTGCGCCACGGCTTGGGCAGACAGATGCTGGGCGGGAAGTTCGCATACTTGCCTTCTGCGCTCACGTATTCGCCGGTCCACAGTTTCTTCATGGCCAGGATGTATTCCTTGACCTGCGCCCAGCGGTGGGCGAAGTCGCCACCCATCATGGTGCATTCGGCTTCGTTCCAGCCGGCGCCGATGCCATAGATGAAGCGCCCTTTGGAATAGTGATCGAGGGTCGCGATTTCCTTCGCGGCGAGGATCGGATGGCGCTCCGGCACGAGCGCCACGCCGGTACCGAGATTGATGGTGCTGGTCACGGCCGCCACGCGGCTGAGCGCAATCAGCGGGTCCGGCATCTTGTAGAGATAATCGGGTGCGGAGCCGCCTTCGACCTTGCCCGGATAGACGTGCTCGGAACCTTGCGGAATGGCCGCGTGCTCCGGCAGCCAGTAGGAGTCGAAGCCGAGTTCTTCGGCGCGCTTGGCGATGATGGCCGGGTCACCGATGTTGAGGTCGGCAATGACCTGAAACACGCCCACGCCCATCCCATGTGATTTCTTCGCTGCCATTCTGAATTCCCCTTTGTACTTGCCTGCCTGTCGTTGAATGCCCGGTGGGCAGCCGTCCGGCTCCGCATTTGACCGTGAGTCATGTGCACGCTGCAAGCACTCAGCCGCGGCGCGCGGCAAGCCCGTCGCATTGTCATGCAGTAATATCTTCGGCGGGGGTAAGGCGCTGCGCTGGCGTGTGCCGCCGTCGACAAAAAAGTCATTGCGGGGGCGAAAGTGAAATTCGGTGCGGTCACGTTGGACGAAGCGATCGGTGGCATCGCGGTGCACACGGTGCGTCATGCCGATCTCGTCATCAAGAAAGGTGTAACCGTCACCGCGGCCCATGTCGAGCATTTGCGCGCCCTGCAGATCGAGCACATCGTCGTTGCCCGACTCGAAGCCGGCGATGTGGCCGAAAACGAGGCGGCGCATACCTTGGCGACGGCTTTCGCAGGCGCCAATCTTCGTCTCCAGCGTCCATTCACCGGTCGATGCAACGTGTTTGCGACCTGTGCCGGACTGCTGCTCGTCGATACGCCGTCCATTGACGGCGTGAACGAAGCGGACGAGCGTCTGACCGTGGCGACCCTGCCCGCCTGGCGTCAGGTGGCGGACGGCGAGATGGTCGCCACCATCAAGGTCATTCCCTACGCGGTGCCGGCGCAGTTGCTCGCGGCAGTCGCGGCCTTGGCACGCCGCCATCCCCTGCGCGTGGCGGCCTTCTCGCCACTGCGTGTGGGCGTCATCTCCACGCTGCTGCCGGGGCTCAAAGGCACGGTCATCGACAAGACCTTGCGTGTACTCGAACAGCGCCTGCGCGCCGCGCAGGCGACTATCGTGCGTGCGTCGAGGGTCGCCCATGAGACCACGGCACTCGCGGCCGCCCTCGCCGAGACAGCGTCTGGCTGCGACATTGTGGTGGTGTTCGGCGCGTCGGCGATTGCCGATCGGCGTGATGTGATTCCCGCCGCGTTGGAAGCCGTCGGCGGCGAGATAGAACAAATGGGCATGCCCGTCGACCCTGGTAACCTGCTGCTGGTCGGGCGTCTCATGTGCGGTGGTCGTGCAGTACAGGTACTGGGCGCGCCAGGCTGTGCCCGCTCGCCCAAGGAAAATGGTTTCGATTGGGTGCTGAACCGCTTGCTTGCCGGCATGGCGGTGACATCGCGCGACATCCGGCGCATGGGCGTGGGTGGCCTCCTGTCGGAGATACCTCACCGCGGCCAGGCCCGCGCCGGCGATGGCAAAGCGCCGCAGGAATGAGCATCTCCGCGCGCAGCTGAAAGCGCGCACGTACATGGCCCCCTTTCTTTCCCGCCGCCTTCCCATGGCGCGTCGTGATCTGTCTCCTGCACGCCGTCCTTTTCATTCGGATGGCAGACGCGTAACGCTTGTAAATCTAAATCATTCTCATTAAGCTTCATTCTAAATGAGGGCAGCAGGACCGCTGGGGGTCCGGTCAGTGGCAGGGGAACTTGGCGCCGTGCGCAGTCCCTCGGACGCCTGCCTCCAATGTTCGTCCTCACGGGATACCGCCGCGCCATGAGCCATTCGAAAGACCCTGCCGTCTGCGCTGCGCAAGTGAAGAGCGCGCGTGAGACGTCATCCGCTGCGGTGGTGAAGACCGTCACATCGACCGAGCTGCTGGCCGGCCAGACCGAGATACAGATCGTGCATGAGAGCCGGGTGTATCGGCTGCGGAAGACGACCAGTGGCAAGTTGATTCTGACCCGATAAGGGCCGCGGCCAGAGCCGACGGCGGCCCCACTATTTGATTTCTCGATGAGCTGAACACACGCGATGCAAGACCAGACACCCCTTGGAATTCTGCACTTCCTGACCCATGCCGACGCCATCGGTATCGGGCTGCTGGTCGTGATGCTGTTCATGTCGGTGTTGAGCTGGACGCTCATCGTGGTGCGCATCCGGCGCGCCCATGTCGCGAATGCGAGGAACAAGGCCTTCGCCCGGCGCTTCAAGGCCGGCGAGGAACTGACCGCCACGCGCGACGGCCGTCCGGGCGCCGGGTTCGAGCGCATCGCGCAGGCCGGACTGGCCGCCGTGCGTCATTGCGCGGCCGAGGCTGAAGTGCCGAGCGTGGCCGCACCCGCTGTCCAGTTCCATCTCGACCGCGCGCTGCAACAGCAGATTGACGATGAAATCCTGGAACTGGAAAGTGGCCAGACCGCCCTGGCCTCCATCGCCTCGAGCGCGCCCTTCATCGGTCTGTTCGGCACGGTCTGGGGTATCTACCACGCCTTGCTGAAAATCGGCGCGACCGGCCAGAGCTCTCTCGATCAAGTCGCCGGACCGATAGGCGAGGCCCTGATCATGACGGCCTGCGGTCTCGCGGTCGCGATTCCCGCCGGGCTTGCCTACAACGCCTTTCAGCGCCAGCTGCGCGTGCAGATCGCCGAACTCGAACAGTTCGCGAATGCGCTGCAGCTGCGTCTGCTCAGCGGCCGCGCACCGGCCTGACGCCATGCTGGTCCACTCAGGTTCACAGCGCCGCCGTCCGCAAGCGAGCGCCGACATCAACATGGTGCCCCTCATCGACATCATGCTGGTGCTGGTCATCGTCTTCCTCGTCACCGCGCCACTGCTGACGCGCGCGGTCAAAATCAATCTGCCCAACGCCGAGGCGCAACCGGCACCGCCGAAAGTCGATAACGTCATCCTCTCCCTCGACGCCGCCGGGCAACTCTACTGGGACGATGAAAAGCTGGATTGGGAAACCCTCGCTCCGCGTCTCGGTGCACTCGACGCCCAGGCTCAGGAACCCGAAGTCCACATCCGCGCCGACCAGCAGATCGCTTACAAGCATGTCGTGCGCCTGATGTCCGCGGTGGCGGCCGCCGGCTTGTCGAAAATCGGTTTTGTCACCGAACCCAGACGGGCGGACTGAGATGCGCGCGTCGACCTCGAGTCAGACCGAATTGTCCGCGTTCTTCGCCATGCTGGCCTTGCACGCCGTGGGTCTGGCCGCCCTGCTGCTGGCCCGCCCGTTGACCGTGGATCTGCCTGACAGCCAAGGCGGCGTGATTGCCGCGCGTCTTGTCAGCGCGGTGCTGGCCGAGCGGCCGTCCGCGCCGCAGCCGGTCAAATCCGAGCCTGAGAGCCAAGCCGCCGAAGCCCCACGGCAAGTCGTGAAGAAGACGGTGCCCGCGCCTGCGAAGGCCGTGCCTGTCATCGCCACGCACCGGCAGGAGAGTGCCAAGCCGCAGGCCGTGACAGCGCCTGCACGACCGGCCCGAACCACTGAGGTGGAGGCCAAGCCAGGCACGCCGGTCAGCAACGACGACACGACCCCGCCGACCACCGCCGCAACGCCGACTGTCGCCAAGGCCGCCACCGAGCCCATGCCACCCGCCCCGGCCACACCGCCGCCTGCGGTCGCCGACGCGCCGCTGGCTTCACCGCCGGCCACCAGTGCGACCACATCGGACGACGCTGCCCGCGCGTCCGGCTCTCCCGCCGCGGTCGCCGGTGCGCCGGGCGCGGCCGAGCGTGGTGCAGGGCGCGCGCGCGACAACAGCGCCTACTTCGCCGAAATACTCGAACGCCTGAACAGGTTCAAGCGCTACCCGGCCGAGTTGCGCAAGGAAAAGATCGAAGGGCGCGTGGTCATGAAATTCACCATCGAGGCCGACGGCCGCGTGGTGGCCGCCTCGGTGGCGCGCACCTCGGGACACGAGGAACTCGATCAGGCCGCGCGCGAGATGCTCGCCAGTGCGAGCCCTTTGCCCGCCATTCCGGCGGCAATGCACCGCGCGCAACTGACCCTGTCGGTGCCGGTTGAATATTCGCTGTTGACGGAGCGTTAGCCGCAGCAGGTTGGTTGCAGACAAAAATTTTCCATTGGGTAGTAGCCGCCGCAAATCCCTTCCTCAACTCAGAAGGAGATAGCGATGAAAAACACCCCGAAACAACCGAGAAGCCTGCGCGCGCCTGCGGCGGGCCGCGGCCGGGACTGGCAACGAACCATGCTGGTGCTTGGCCTGACCACCGTGTTTGTCGCGCCGGGCCATGCTGCATTCGCGCAGGAAGCGAGCAGTGAAGACGCGGATGTGGTGAGTCTCGACGCCGTGTCGATTCAGGATCGCACCATTGATACCAACCCCTATGCGGAACCCGATGCACCCTACAAGGCCAAGACTTCCGGTGATGCCCGCCATCAGCGTGAGATCGCCGATACGCCGAAGACCATCTCGGTGCTGACCAAGACCCAAATCGAGGATTCGGGTTACGCCGATCTGCGCGAGATCCTGGATGCGCAACCCGGCATCACGCTGGGCACAGGTGAGAACGGCAATGCGTTCGGTGACCGCTACATCATTCGCGGTCAGGAAGCGCGCAGCGATGTGTTCGTCGATGGCCTGCGTGACCCGGGCATGACCATACGCGAGAGCTTTGCCGTGGAGCAGGTCGAGATATCGAAAGGCCCGGACTCGAGCTTCGGTGGCCGTGGCACGACCGGCGGCGCGATCAATTCCATCACCAAACAGGCCAGCCGCGACTATGACTTCGCGAAGATCGGCGCCGGCGTCGGCACCGACTCCTATCATCGCACCACGCTGGATGCCAACCAGCCGCTCGGTCAGGATTTCGCGGTGCGAGCCAATTTTCTCCACGCCTACGAGGATGTGCCGGACCGTGACCCGGCGGATCGCGAACGTGTCGGTCTCGCGCTGTCGGGCTTGTTTCAACCCAACGAAAGATTCTCGGCGATGCTCGACTACTACCTGCTGCGCGCGCAGGACACGCCGGACCTGGGGTTCTTCCTGACCGGCAACGTCGCCGACGGCGATCGGCGCCCGGCGACGGATGTGCCGGTCTATGCCCAGGACCAGGATTTCCTCAAGTCCGATGTCGACACCGTGACGTTGCGTTTGAAATATGTCTTCTCGCCGGCGATCAGTCTCACCAATGCCACGCGCCTCGGTGAGGCGGCCAATCGTTATGTCGCGACCGGGGCACGAGGCAATATCACCGACGTCAGCAACCCCGGCGGCGTATTCGACACCATCACGCTCAGCACCCATCAGGGTTGGCAGGACATCGACTATGTGGCGAACCAGAGCAATCTGTTCGTCGATCAATCGCTGTTCGGCATGCTGCACGAGTTCAACCTCGGCCTCGAATACACCGACCACAAGGTCATCAACGGACTGTTCAACGTCACCAACACGCCCAATTGCAAATTGCCCGACGGGCGCGACCCGGGCACCGACCCGGATAACGGCTTCTGCGCCATCGATGCCGGCGGCGAGCCGGTGCCCAACATCAACGGCTTCATGAACCGCGTCATCGCCAAAGGCAATTACGACAGCGACTGGAGCATCACCACGCTGTCCTATTCGCTGATGGATACGGTCGAGTTCATGCCGCGCTGGACGGCCTTCGGTGGTGTGCGCGCCGATTCCTACGACTTTTCACTCATGACCCAGAACGCCCAGTTGCAGCGCAATCTGCTGCTGCTGGACGACACCATCTGGAGCTACCACGGTGGTCTGACCTTCAAGTTCCTGCCCAACGCGAACGTCTATTTCGCCTATGCGACCGCCACCGATATCAACGGCGGCGAGTCGGACGTCGGCACCAGCGGCGCCTACGGTGGCCTTGCCATCGAGCCGGACGGCAGCTTCGATGGCCGGCCCGAGGCCACGGAAAGCTTCGAGCTCGGCACCAAATGGAATCTGTTCGGGCAGAAGTTGCTGGCGACCGCCGCCATTTTCCATATCAACAAATCGGATGTGTTCGAATCGGCGATTACCAATCCCGGTGATCCGAACCGCTACGACAATCTCGGCACCTTGAACACCGGCGAAAGCCGCATCAACGGCTTCGAGTTCGGCATGAGCGGCAAGCTTTTCCAGAAGCTTTCGGTGCAGGGCGGCGTGGCGGTGATGGATGCCAAGATAACCGAGTCGAATGTACCGACGCGCGTCGGCAAGACCCTCAGCAATTTCGCTGACGTCACTGGCTCGGTACAGCTTCGCTACCAGATCACTTCCAAATTCGCCGTCGGTGCCGCGATGAAATACGAAAGCGAGAAATACGCGGGCCAGCCGGATACCGCGCCGAGCTTCAATGAACAGGGGAAATACACCAATCCCATACCGTCCTATGCGGTCGGCGATCTGTTCGCTGACTACAAGATCAACAAGGACGCGAAGCTGCGGGTCAACATCGGCAACATCACGGACGAGGATTACTATCTGGCGGGATACCAGTCGGGCGCCTTCCTGTACAAGGGCGATGCACGCAACGCGCGCGTGACGCTCAACTATGACTTCTAGGCGCGAGTAGCCCACGCGCACGCGGTGGGGCAGTCACGCCCACCGCGTGCGCTCTGCCTGCGGGAAGACAGACCTCATGACCGTTCAGACATGCGCCATGCCCAACGCCGTCGCGGCGCAGATGAGCTGCGCCGCGGACTATGAAGCCGCGGCGCAAACGCGGATAGCCGCGCCCACCCTGGCCTATATCGCCGGCGGCAGCGGCGACGACGTGACGCTGAACTTGAACCGTCGCGCCTTCGAGCGCCTGCACCTGGTGCCGCGGGTGCTGCAGGACTTGGGCGGTGCGACGACCGCGATCAACCTTCTGGGCCGCACCCATCGCAGCCCGCTGTTGCTGGCGCCGCTTGCCTATCAGGGCCTGGTCAGTCGCGCGGCGGAGGTGGACACCGCGCGGGGCGCGGCGGCCATGGACTGCTGCATGGTGGTCAGCACACTCTCGAGTGCAAGCCTCGAGGACATCGCGGCGAGCAGCCCGGCGCCGAAGTGGTTCCAGCTTTATTTTCTGGCACAGCGCGACGCAACGCTCGCGCTGCTGCGGCGCGCGGAAAGCGCGGGCTTTGAAGCCATCGTCGTCACCCTCGACGCGGCCGTGCAAATCCCCAGCCGTCGCGCGCTCGCGGCGGGATTTCAACTTCCCGCCGATGGCCTGCTGCGACATGAGCCCGGCGCCGCGCGCACGCCGTCGCCCGCGTCGGGCGATGTGTTTGCCCAATTGCGCCAGCTCAGCGTCTCGCGTGAAGACCTGACATGGTTGCTCGGTGCGACCCGCCTGCCGGTGATCGCCAAAGGCGTCATGCATGCCGAAGACGCCGTCGCGCTGCGCGAACTCGGCGTGGCGGCGGTGGTCGTGTCGAATCATGGCGGCCGCACGGTCGACGGCGTGTGCGCCAGTCTCTCCGTGCTGGCCGGCATCCGCGCGGCAGTCGGCGATGATTACCCGCTGTTGTTCGACAGCGGAGTGCGCTCGGGCGCCGATGTCTTCAAGGCCCTGGCGCGCGGCGCCGATGCGGTGCTGATAGGTCGCTTGCAGGTCTATGCGCTGGCGACCGCGGGCGCGCTCGGCGTCGGTCACATGTTGAAGCTGCTGCTGGAAGAACTCCAGCTCTGCATGAGCTTGAGCGGATGTCGGGATCGCGCCGCGATACGCCGCGCCGCACTCCACGAAGAAGGTGAATCGAGATGATCCTCAGCATCGCCGATGTGCTCTCGCAGACCGAAGTCCGCTGGTTGCGCGAACAACTCGATGCCGTGCCCTGGCGCGAAGGCGCGGAAACGGCGGGCCGTCTCGCGCGCGACGTGAAGCGCAATCGACAGGCCGACGAGAATGCCGCGGCAACCCGTCGTCTGAGTGACTTTGTGCTCGGAAAGATCGCAGCCCATCCGCAGTTCGTATCCGCCGCCCTGCCTGCTTCGTTCTATCCGCCCAAGTTCAATCGTTACGGCGTGGGCGAGACCTATGGCACACACGTCGACAGCGCTATCCTGCGCGCGCCCCACGATGGCCATGCCCTGCGCAGCGACGTCTCCGCGACTTTGTTCCTGTCCGAGCCTGAGGAATACGACGGCGGGGTGCTGGAAATCGACACCCAGTTTGGCGTGCAGGAAGTGAAGCTCGGTGCCGGGGCGTTGATCCTTTACCCCTCCAGCAGCCTGCATCGCGTGGCGCCGGTGCTTGCCGGTGAACGGCTCGCGTCTTTCTTCTGGGCGCAAAGCATGGTTCGCGACACCACGGTGCGCAGCGCGCTTTACGATCTCGACCATACCATCCAAGCGCTGAGCATGAGCGAACATACCGACAAGCAGGACCTGGTCACCCTCGGCGCCGTCTACCACAATCTGCTGCGCGTTCACGCCGACTGCTGATGCGACGCGCGGCGCGGGCGCGCCACGCTATGCCCGTCGCCAGAACTCAATCACGACGCCGCGCGTTACGCTGACCTCAGGCAGGCGCGGCCCTTCCGTCGTTTCGCCGCACTGCCGCAATGGCCGCCAGACCTTCCCCTCCCGGCCGACGATTCTGGCGCTCGATGGCGCGTCGTGCTGGCACCCGGCTGCGACCTCGGGCAACATCGCGGGGCGTGCCTGGGTAGCACGTGCGGCGAGTGCGCTGGCCGCGTACCACGCAAGAACTCATTCGACGACGACTGTCACGTACAGGGGAGACCACATGGCGATCAATTCCGTTCTCGGCCCGATTAAGGTGGAAGATCTGGGGGCAACACTCATTCACGAGCATCTGGGGGTCGGCTGGCCGGGCTGGGAGCTCGACCACAAGGATTTCGACCGCAAGAAGGACGGCGTGCGCGTCGTCAAGCGGCTGAAGGAAATTCGCGAACTGGGGATCCGCAGCATCGTCGATCCCTGCCCGATGGAACTGGGTCGCGACCCGGTGTTCGCCGCCGAGATGTCTGAAAGCTCCGGCGTGCAGGTGGTGGTCGCCACCGGCCTGTATAACGATGCCCTCGGCATTCCCATGCATTTTCGCCTGATGGATGTCGATGGCATCGCCGAGTGCTATGTGAAGGAAATCGAGGACGGCATCGGCAGCACAGGCATCAAGGCCGGCATCATCAAGACCGCTTCGGGTGGCATTCACGGCGTGACGCCGCCCGGGCGCGGCATCATGGACACCGAGATCAAATGCCTGCGCGCGGCGGCTCGCGCCAGCAATGCGACCGGCGCGCCCATCCTGTGCCACAACGACGAATTCGAACCCTTCGGTCGCGAAACCCTCGACGTCTTCGACGAGGAAAAAGTCGACTTCAACAAAGTGCTGATCGGCCACGCCTGCGGTGTGGGTGACATGCGCTATTACTTTGACATTCTCGAGCGCGGCGCGTGGCTCGGCTTCGACCGCTTCGGCATCGAGGCGATTTGCTCGGACAAGATGCGTCTGGCATGTCTGCTCGGGCTGCTGAGCGTCGGTCATGACCGCATCATGATGTCCCACGATTCAGTGGAGTGCTGGCGTGGTCGCGACACCGGTGCCCTGGACGGCATGATCGCCGCGTCGCCGAACTGGAACATGGCGCACATCTCGCGCAACATCCTGCCGGCGCTGCGCAAGGCCGGTGTGCCGACGGAAATCATCGACAAGCTGATGGTCAACAACCCGCGCAGCTATTTCGATAACAGCAAGAGCAAGGCCAAGCCCAAGGCGAAAGCCGCAGCCAAGCCGGCACGCCGCAAGTCCTGAGCGGCATCGGCGACATCGCCCGTAGCAGCGCAATGCTGACGGGCGATGTCACCATCGAGCGAAGAAATGGCGGTCGGCCGCACTAGCGGCGGACCGTCGCGGCCGGGCATTCGAGTTTGCCGGCCGCCAGGGCCTCGCCTATCAGCGAGGATTTCACCAGTCCCCCTTCATTGACCACATGCCCCTCCTTGCCGACCGGCAGCGTGAGATTCGGCGGATGCAGTGCGCCGAGATCGAGCAGGCAAAAGCGATCCGCGTAGACCAGCCGGTAGACCGCGCGCTGCCACAGATAGGAAGCCCGCTCGGCGGCCGCGTAGATGGGAATCATGAACACCACGCGATAGGGCGCATCGGCGGTATGCGCGCGCCACGCCGCGGCGTTGGCCTCGAGATTCGCGCGACTGAGCGGATGGGGCACGACGTCGGTGAGGTCGCGAAAGGCAGACGGCTCTTGGGATGCGGCCGAACGCAGGGCCGCTGCGCTGTCCACCATCACGGTCACTGCGCTTGCATCGGCGCGCAGAAAACGTGGATGCATGGATTCGATGTCGAGCAGGCCGGTCGGCGTGGGCCTTGCCACAGGCGCGATGTCGGCAGGCTGTAACGGCAGGGCCGGCAGGGATGCGCCATCGCTCCGCGCTTGGCCGAACAGCCGCACGCGCATGCGGTGACGCCAGGCTTCGATGCCCGCCGCAGACAAACTCCCGGATGCCTTGCGCGCCGCGCCACGGGCGAGTGGGCCGGGCAATCCGCCGCTCGCCATCACCTGCTCGATACGGGCGAAATCGGCCGTGTAAAGCCGCACCAGGGTCGGATCCGCCACTTGCGTCCAGGCCGCGAAGGAATGCACGGCGAGGCCGCCAGGTTTGAGATAGGTGCGCGCGATGGCATCGTAGATCCGTGCCATGCGGCGATTGAGAAAGCCCGATTCGTAGGCGAACAATCCGACCTTGAGCCTGGCGCGCTGCGCGATCACCTGCGGCAATGTGCCCCACGCCAATGTGCTGTCACCGAACAGGATGACGTCGTAGCTGTGGGGCGCTGATTCGAACAGGGGATTGGCGAGTGGGCCGGGCCCGACGCGATCCTCGGTCACCGCGCGCAGGAAGGCGAGGTCCAGGCCGCGCGCGGCGGGCATTGCGACCAGCTGTTCATAGAGTGGATTGGCGTAACGCTGCGGCGTCGCCGCGTCGCGGCCCTCGCGCCAGATCCAGGCCAGCAGCAGCACTGCCAGCAGCGCGGTGAGGGACAGGCTATCGACGAGGGCGCGGCGCATGTTCAGAACTGAAAGTAGATGAAGGGTTGGCTCTCGCCGCGAAAGACCACGGCGAGGGGCAGCAGCGCGGCCGCGACCAGCACCGGCCAGCGCCGGCCGGCGAGGGTGGGATGGCCGCTGTCATCGACGCGATAGAGTTGCACCGCATGATCGAGCGCCACCCCAGCCAGTGGCACGAGCAGCGCGAAATGCGCATAGGGCAGGCCCTCGCGCGCGGCGGGCGCGAAGAGACGGCCGGCCAGCGTCAGCGCAGTGGGCGCGTCGAGTCTGAACAGTGCCCAGCCCAGGGTCACGGCCAACAGCGTCAGCGCCGTGCCGAGCGCACGGGGCAGCGGCGGCAGTCGTGGCGCAAGCCACTTCGAGACCACGACGACGATGCCGTGATAGGCGCCCCACAGCACGAAGTGCACGGCCGCGCCGTGCCACAGGCCCGACAGCAGAAACACCGTCATGAGATTGATGGTGCGTCGGCCGGCATCGCGTCGTGCGCCGCCCAGCGGCAGGTAAACGTAATCGCGAAACCAGTTCGACAGGCTGACGTGCCAGCGCCGCCAGAACGCGGCCGGCGAACGCGCGCCATAGGGATAGGCGAAGTTGGCCGGCAATCTGAAGCCGAGCAGCAGCGCGAAGCCGATGGCCATGTCGCTGTAGCCGGAGAAATCGGCATAGATCTGCGCGCCGAAGCCGGCCAGCGTCAGCCACGCTTCGAGCGCGCCCATGCCGGCGACACCGAATGAGAGATTCCAGTCCACCCACGCACCGGCGTGATCGGCGATGAGCAGTTTCTTCGCGAGTCCGAGTGCGATGAGCACGAAGGCGAGTTCGGCGCGCGCGCGATCGATGCACAGCGGGCGCGCCATGGCGGCGAACATGGCTGGTGCGCGCAATATGGGGCCGGCGGCAAGATGCGGCCAGAAGGCGACGAGCACGAGCAGTTCAACGAAGTCCTGGTGTGGCGCGACCCGCGCGGCGCGCACGTCGAGGTAATAGCCGACCATCGTGAAGGTATAGAACGAGATGCCGATCGGCAGCAGCACATTGAGATAGCCGCCCTGACTTGCGGCCAGTCCCAGGAAGAAATCCCAATACTTGAAGACCGCGAGCGGCGCCAGGGCGAGCACCACGCCCATGAGGGCGGCGGGTCGCGGCGCGCGTTTGAGGGCTGGGGCGAGCACGCGCGCCAGACCGGCGTGATAAAGCAGCAGCAAGACGGCCGGTGGATACCAGGCGCCGTA
>Ga0208492_1001154_pt1 | contig 17699 bp, 22 predicted proteins | sample Subbioar_CSW14AB_FD_184820 | JGI IMG/M metagenome (GOLD analysis project Ga0208492, IMG submission 184820) | Serpentinite rock and fluid subsurface biosphere microbial communities from McLaughlin Reserve, California, USA - CR12Mar_CSW14AB (SPAdes) | ecosystem: Environmental > Terrestrial > Deep... | reverse complement strand
GACCCGAGCCGCTCCCGGATCCTGATGACCCTCCTCGACGGGCCGAACTACCCGGCCGAGCTCTCGCGGTCACTGGACCTCTCGAGGTCGAATGTCTCCAACCACCTGACGTGCCTCCGCGACTGCGGAATCGTGGTCGCCGAGCCAGAGGGTCGACAGACCCGGTACGAGATCGCTGATCCCCATCTCGCCGCAGCGCTGACGGCGCTCGTCGATGTCACCCTCGCCGTTGACGAGAGCGCACCCTGCGTGGACGACTCGTGCACCGTGCCCGGCTGCTGCGGAACGGCGGCAACCGCATGAGCGCGCCACTGACCACCAAGCGCCGTGCCACGCTGCACCGTCGCGTGCGCTTCATCGTCGGCTTCACGATCACCTACAACGTCATCGAAGCCATCGTCGCCGTCTGGGCCGGCGTGCTGGCCTCCTCCGCGGCGCTGATCGGCTTCGGCCTCGACTCCGTCGTCGAAGTCCTCTCGGCGGCCGCCATCGCCTGGCAGTTCACACGCAAGGACCCCGAGCGGTGGGAGAAGGTCACTGTCAAGGCGATCGGCCTGGCGTTCTTCGCCCTCGCCGCCTACGTCACCGTCGACGCCGTCCTGAGCCTCGTGCAGACAGAGGGCCCCGACCACAGCCCGTTCGGTCTTGGCATCACCGCGCTGAGCCTGGTCGTGATGCCGTTGCTGGCGTGGTTCGAGATCCGCACCGGCCGCGAGCTCGACTCCAAGAGCGTGCTCGCCGACGCCAAGCAGCTCATCCTCTGCGTCTACCTCTCCGGCGCCGTGTTCATCGGCCTCATCCTCAACACCCTGTTCGGCTGGTGGTGGGCCGACTCGGTGGCTGCCCTCGTGGTCGCGGTGCTCGCGATCCGCGAAGGCCTCGAAGCCTGGCGCGGCGACGTCGAATCGCCCTTCGAGGTCCTCGAAGACCTCGAGGACGATGACGACAGTGAGGTACAGGTCCGATAATCGGGACCTCCCGATCGAGTGCACGCGCGCGACCACCGGCGAGGGGACCGACACCGAGCTGACCATTCACTATGGCAAGGTCGACGAGGAACGGTTCCTCGCGCGCTTGCTTACGGGTGGCATGTCCTCACTTCGGACACTGTCACCACCGTGGTCCATGCCGCCCAGGTCTGTGTCCTCACCTCACCGGCGACGTGACCTCGCACGAAGAGCGAAGAACCCACCGGCGAAAGCTGCAGCCAGTAGCGCGCCAGCCCCGATCACGCCGGCCACGACCAGTCCGGCGCCCTCGTTCTCCACCTCTGTGGTCTCCGAGGCGCGCGGCTGCGGCGCGGGGGTGCTCGCGGATGCCTCCGCGGTCGATTCGGGTTGTTCTGCAGGCTCGGGCACGGCGCCGGGCTGCGTGCGGGTGTCCTCGTTGCGGCAGGCGGGCTCATCCCATCCGAGCGCAGGTTCGGCGCCCTCAGCCGGCGCGTACGTGAACTCGTAGGACTCCGAGATGGGGTGACCGTCGCTGGAGACGGCATTCCAAGCAATCGTGTAGGTGCCGGCCTCTCCGAGCGCGACCGGCGTAGTCAGGACATTCAGGTCGATCGTCGAGCAGGACGTCTCGTAGTAGAGGCCGTCCGGCCCCTGCACCTGGGCGTAGCTCGCTTGCCCGAAGTCGATCAGCTCAGCGCTGAAGGTCAGCGTCACCGCGTCAAGCGCCGCCACCGTCGTGCCCGCCGCTGGGGACGCTTCGAGGAGGTTGTCGTGCGCGGAAGCAGACTGGGCCGGGAGCAACACGAGAGTTGCGGCAGTGATCAGCCCCGTGAGGGCTCCGAGTCGTGTGTGGCGGCGGTGGGCCATGAGTGTCCTTTCGATGAGGGCGGGATAGATGCAACGTCGTCGGCCGAGCCGAATCGACGCCCGACGGTGGCCAGGAGAATGGGCAGGATCGCGCCGACGATCGCTATGAGTCCGGCGTTGCGTTGGTCTTCGATCGGTGAGGCCCCCCATGTGCGCCCCATCGCCCCGAACCAATCCGCGAAGGCGAGCCCTGGCTGAAGCAGATTCCAGAGTCCGAGCGCCGTCGCAGCGATCGTGATGGCGCCCGTGACGGCGGCACGCACGGCCGGCCGCGCGGATGTCAGGACGTTCCAGGCCAGGAGGCTCCCGACTGCGAGTGAGTGCGCGATCGCCCATTCGTGGCCGAGCGGATCGACGAGAGTCCAGGATAGGACGCGAGTCGCGCCGAGGCCCCACAGAGTCGCCACCATCAGGATTGTCGCAACCGCCGAACGTCGGAGGATCCGGAGGGCGGGTGATCGGGTGGCAGCCTGGAGCCACTCGCGGATCCCGTGGCTGCCATCGTTGCGGTGAGCGATTGCTTCGAGGGCGAGGCGATACGGGGCACCGAGGACCAGAAGCGGCGGGATGACGAGAAGCAACTGGATCCTCCCAAGCATATTCATGCTGTGCAGGTAGTCGCCGTACGCGGCTGCCGCGCCTGACGTAGTCCAGAACAGCAGCAGCATTCCACATGTCCAGAGGACCGTTCTGGACTTCGGCCAGGCCCGGCCAACGCGGCGCAGGCGGCGGACCCCGGCGAGATAGAACACCACTCCGCCGGCCGCGACGACGGCCCACAGCAGATCGACCTCCCAGGCTGTGAGCCACGCCAGCGGCGTGAGCTCGGGCGGCAGCGGCGCCTCGGTGAGGATCTCTGCCGCTGTCGTGAGGGCGGGCGCGAGGACGTCGGCGGGAGCCGGGGTGCGCGCGAGCGCGGCGGCGGCGCCGCTGGCGATGCCCATCATGCCGAGCTCGGCGACGATGAGCCACCAGAACGCTGCCCCGCCCGTGCCCGTCATCCGGGCGATGAGGCGGCGACGATAGACCACGCCAAGCGCGCCGAGGACGAACAGCGCCACGGTCTTGGCGGCGAGCAGCGCCCCGTAGGGGCTGAGGAGTTCTCGCGGATCGGTGATCGACGTCAAAGTGCGGGCAGCGCCGGAGACGGCGACCAGCGCGAAGGAGGCCAGTGCCAACGTGGAGTAGCGTTCCACCACGATGCGGACCCGCCCGGCCGTGAGCGCTGGGCGGAGGAAAACGAGCGTCACGAGTCCACCGAGCCAGACGGCGACGCCGACGACATGGATGATCAGTGCCATGACCGCGGCGTCGTGGTTGGCGAGGGTTCCGGAGTGGCCCTGGGTCGCCATCGGCACCAGTGCTGCGATGGCCACGAGCGCGGTGACGAGCGTCGATGCCCAGCCGCGAACCGCGAACGCGAGGATGGTGATGACGGCCGCGGCGACGGTGCTGATCAGCCATACGCGGCCGAGCTCCGTCTCGGTGAGGTATCGACCGAGCTGCTGACCGAACGCCATGCCAGCGGAGACTTCCGGGTTGAAAGTGGACACGAACGTGAAGAAGCCGGTGGCGCCCGCAGCCACCGTGAACACCGCAGCGGCGGCCGACGCCACGTCGAGGGCGAGGCTGAACTCGCGTTCTCGGGCACGGAGGGCGAACAACGCCACGATGAGAGCGCCGACCATGGTCGCGGCGGAGAGGTTCACGAGCAGCTTCACCACGGGCAAGCCCCAGCGGATGACCGGTCCAGGATCCGAGATCAAGCGCGGTGCCGCACCGCCGCCCATCAGCAGTCCGACGATGAGCGCGGCCAGGGCGGCCAGGGCGAGGATGAAGGGCCCTGTTAGCCGGAGCATGCGTGAGTTCATCGGCCGTCCCCATCGACAGCCGTCGGTGCGTCTTGCTGACCGGTCTCGACGTCTGGGGCGGTGCACTCACCGGTCGCGGGCAGCTGCTGGACCGCGGTGGAGAGCACGCCGAGCACCTCGTCGGCTGATACGACAGTGGTGTCGATGTAGGCCTGGGCGGCGGGTTCACGCCCGTAGGTGGTCAGGCGCAGGTTCGGCGTGTCGGTTTCGTCGACGATCCAGTCGACGCCGCCGATCGTCACGCATTGCAGCGTGGTCGGGGCGGGAGGCTGAAGGCCGCAGCTGCACACGACGGCCGTGGGGACGCCCCAGGCGCCGGTGGCCTGCGCGTCGGTCCAGCGCCGTTCCAGGTCGCCGATGGTCTCGGGAAGACGGACGGAGGCGTTCGCGCATAACGGGCTCTCCGCGTCCGCTGCGGCATCGAGCGAGACCGTGTACGCGCAGCTGGCTAGCGCTAGTACGCCAGCGAGGAGCGCGGCCGCGAGAACAGGGCGTGGACGCTTCATGAGAGGTTCCGTTCTTCGAGGCGGAGCGAAAGGCCGCGGCGCGCGATCCCGAGGAGTAGCAGTGCCAGGACCGCCCCGCCTGCGCCGATCGCGGTCGGCCACGGGCCCATCAAGACGGCGGGGGTCAGCCCGGTGCGCAGCGGGATGTCGCCGATCCGGGCCGCGGTCGTCCCGGCTGCCGCCTCGTCGAGGACGGTGCCGTCGGGAGCGATGAGCTGGCTCGTGCCCGTGGTGGAGATGTTGGCGACGGAGCGGCCCGTCTCGATCGCACGCATCCGGGCGGTGGCGAGCTGCTGGAGGTTCTCGTCGGTGCCGCGGAAGTCGGCGTTGTTGGTCTGGAACACGTATGCCTGAGCGCCGCCGAGCGCGCCCGCACGGATGACATCGTCGTAGATGACGTCGAAGCAGATCGCGAGCCCGAGCGCGACATTCCCGACCGTGACCAGCGGCGGATTCGCCCCTGGGGTGTACTCGCGCTGGATCAGCCCTATCAGCTCGGGGGCGATCGCCTCATAGAACCACCTATCGGGCACGTACTCGCCGAACGGCACGGGGTTGATCTTGTCGTGCATCTGCGGTGCGCCCTCCCTCGTCCAGAGCAGCGACGTGTTGTAGGTGTCGTCGCCGCGCTGGGTGGCGGCGTTGGCGAGCACCGGTGCCTCGGCCCGGCGTACGACGTCATCAAGCACCGCGGCCGTCGCCGGCTGGTTCAGAGGATCCGAGTCGACGGATCCTTCGGGCCAGACGAGCAGGTCCATGTCCTGTCCGAGCAGCGTCTCGGTGGCGGCCAACTGCGCGGCGAGGATGTCACCGGAGGCGCGCTCGTCGAAGTAGGCCGATGGCCCGTTCGCCTGCACCCAGCCGATCCGCAGCTCGCCTGCCGGGGTTGTTGGGAACGCCGGCAGCAGCGCGAGCACGACCGCGACTGCCAGCGGAATGAGACCGCGACGCGGCTCCCGTGCACGGCCCGCCTGGATCGCTGAGGCAGACAGGACGACGACCAGGAATGACAGTCCGCCCGTCCCTGTCCAGGATGCGATCTGGGCGAAGGGTCCGTCGACCTGGCTCAACCCGATTCGCGCCCATGGGAATCCCGTGTATGGCCATGCTCCGCTGACCAGCTCGCGCAGCGTCCACAACCCCGCGACCAGCAGTGGTGGCAGAACGACGCCGGCCCGTCGTGGCAACCACCGGTACGCGAGCGCGATCGGCACCGCCCCAATGGCGAACAGCGTCGCCTGCAACGCCGCCAGTGCGATCCACGGCAGCGGACCGAGGAACTCGTCCACCCAGATCAGATGGAGCGGGAAGAACCCGACGGCGAATGCGAGCCCGACGCCCAGCGCCCCGGGGACGCTTCGCCCGATCAGCGTGAGCAGGCCGAGCGTCACGGCGACGAATGCCGCGGGCCACCACCCGACGGCGGGGTACGCGAGGTCGAGGATCAGCCCACCGGCCAATGCGGTCGGCATGGCAAGGCGCATTCGCAGCAGGGGACGGGCTGCGCCGACCGGTGTGGGGGAGGGGAGCGTCTCAGTCGGCGATGGCGCGATCGAGGGCATCTGTGAGATCCGTCAAGGAGGTGAGCTCGAGCTTCACGCCGTCAAGGAAGAACGTGGGCGTGCCAGTGACACCCATCTCCTGCCCCTCCAGGAAGTCCTCCTCGACGCGGGCCTGCGTCTGCGGGTCTGCCACTGCCGCGTCGTACGCGTCCATGTCCAGGCCCAGCTCCTCGGCATACCCGCGGAAGCGGGCTGCCTCGGATGACTGGCCTTCGCCCCACTCGATCTGCGTCTCGAACATCCGGTCGTACATCTCTTCGAACCGGCCCTGCTGCGCAGCTGCCTCGACCGCGACGGCGGCGTGCATCGAGTTGTAGTGGTTGGGGATCGGGAAGTAGCGCACGACGTAGTTGATGTCTCCGGCGTACTGTTCGCGGATCTCCTCGATGTACGGGTAGAACGCCCCGCATGCCTCGCACTCGAAGTCGAGGAACTCCACCAGCGTCGGTGCGTCCGCCCCGGCCTCGTCGAGCACGTGGGAGTCACTGCGTGTGCCAGGCAGCGCACCGTCGTCGGGAGTCACCGGCGCAGGGCGGGTCACATTGACATACACGATCGCGGCGATCACGAGCACGACCACGACGGCGATCGAAATCACGGTGGCCTTGACCGGGGTCGGCAGTTTCTTGCGGGTGGAGGCAGGCGCGTTCACAGGGTCTCCTTGTCGGTGGGCGGATCGGTGGGGTCGTCAGTGACGGCGGCGAGATGCTCCTCGCGCAGACGTGACACGACCTGGGCCAGCTGGGGGTCTTCGCCTCGTGCGAGGCCGGCGTATTCGAGGCGCAGCAGGTGCGGCGCTCCGTCGGGTGCGGTCAGGGAAGCCTTCACCCACAGGCGACGGCGGGGCACCAGCAGTGCGGTGATGAGTCCGGCCGTCGCGATCGACGCGAATGCGAGCACCCAGATCGCGCCGCCGTCGCGCTGAATCTGCAGCGACACGAACCGCTTCACGGAGGACAGGAGATCCCCGGTCCCGGCGGCGTCCTCGAACGTGATCGTGCCCCACCCGTTCGGCAGGTTCGCGGTCTGTCCCGGAGTGAGCTCGATGGATTCGAGTCCCGTTTCGCCGCCAGTGACCTGCGTCATCCCTGACGTGTCGAGCGTGTACACGGAGCGCGGCGTGCCGTCGTCGATGCCGAGGCTGCCGGAGAACACGTTGAACGTGACGACCGGGTTCACCAGGTCCGGGTATACCGACGTGTACGCGCCGCTGGGGAGAGTGCCCTGGGTCGGATAGAAGAACCCGACCAGTCCGATCTGCTCGGGCAATCCGTCGGGTACCTTGAGGATGCCGAGCGAGGTCATCATCCCGTCCTGCGGCAGGAAGGGCTGCGATTCGCTGTAGACGACCTCGCCTTCCGCGTTGCGGATCGTGATCGTCGGGGCGTACCCGTTGCCGAGCAGGTAGATCCGGTCGCCTGCGACGTCGATGGGGTGGTTCACACGTACGACATCCTTGCGTCCGTCCGGATCGCCGGGGGCACGGATCGTGAGCCGGGCGGCGAAGTCGCCGGCCTGCCCCGCTCCGGGTGTCCCTGGAAGTTCGTACGTGACGTCGAATCGGTCGAGGGTGAGCGAATAGGGGTCAAGCGCGGTGTCGTCGACGAACCGACCCGGCGTGAACGAGGAATAGTCGCTGAGGCTGTTCACGAACGTGGAGCCCTCGACGATGACCCGCTGCCCCGTGTAGGCGAAGCCGCCCGTGATGAGGACGGAGACGAGCACCCCGACCAGGGAGGCATGGAAGACGAGGTTTCCGGTCTCGCGCAGGTAGCCCCGCTCGGCCGACACCGACCACACTCCCGCCGCGTCGTAGCGTTCGGTGCGGTACCCCTGGCGGCGCAGCAGCCGTTCTGCGATCGTGATCGCCGCTGGCGCTTCTGTCACTGCTTCCACGTGCGCGGGCACGTGCACGTCGTCGACGAGGTGATGGTCGAGCCTCTGCAACCGGACGGGCGTGCGTGGCGGGCGGGAACGGAGCGCCTTGGCATGGTGGCGCATGCGCGGGATGACGCATCCGATCAGCGAGACGAACAGCAGCAGGTAGACGGACGAGAACCACACCGAGCCATACAGGTCGAACAGCTGCAACGCGTCGAGCGTCGGTGCGATGTCGGGGTTGTTACGGAAGAACTGGGTCACGCCGTTCGGGTTCGCGACTCGCTGCGGGAAGATCGACCCCGGGACGGCGATCATGGCGAGCAGGAGCAGGAGCACCAGCGCAGTGCGCATGCTGGTCAGCTGCCGCCACGCCCACCGCAGCCATCCGGCGACTCCGAGCGTGGGCGAGGCGATCCGCTCCTCGTCGCCGCCGCGGTCGATGTGGTCGGCGGGGCGCGCGGGGTCGGTCGTCACGGGTTCAGAGCGGGAGGGTGACATTCAGCATCACCCCCTGCAGGATGGACATGAGCCGACTCCAGGCGCCGGTGACCATCAGGGCTCCGAGCAGGACGAGGACTGCGCCGCCGACGATGTTGAAGACGCGGATGTGGCGGCGCACGAATGTGACTGAACGGGTGGCCCATCCGACACCGAGGGCGAGCAGCAGGAACGGCAGGCCGAGCCCGAGCGAGTACGCGAGGCCGAGCAGGCCGGCCCGCCACGGGTCTCCGAGGTTCCACGACACCGACATGATCGCCGCCAGCGTCGGTCCGATGCACGGTGCCCACCCGATACCCAGTGCGACGCCGAGCAGTGGTGCTCCGATCAGGCCGAGATCGCCGCGCGATCGCAGCCGGATGGTGCGCTGGGCCCCGCGGAACACCCCGATGAAAACCAAGCCCATCACGATGACGAACACGCCGAGGATCCGGGTGAGGACGGCCGAGTACTGCACGAAGAACATCCCGAACACGCCGCCGAGGATCGTCATGGCCAGGAACACGACCGTGAACCCGGCGATGAAGAGCCCGACGCCGCCCACCATTCGCCACCGGGCGGCATTGCCTCCCTCCGCCGCGCCGACGGCGGACCCGAGGTAGCCGAAGTACCCGGGGATGAGGGGCAGCACACAGGGTGAGACGAAGGAGACAAGTCCGGCCAGGGCAGCGACGAGGATCGCGAGCCATAGGGCGCCGTCCACGACGATCGCGCCCATCTCAGCCGTCCTCGGCCAAGGCGTCGGAGACCAGCGTCGACAGGATCGACGCTGATTGCAGTTGCCCGATGATCCGCGCCGCGACCCGGCCCTGCCGGTCCATCACCAGCGTGGTAGGCGTCGCCTGGATCGGCGTCGCGGCGGCGAAGGCGAGCTTCACCTGGCCACTGTCCGCGTCGATCACACTCGGGTAGGTGATGCCGTTGTCTGCGGCGAAGGCGCGGGCCGTGGCGGGCTGGTCATAGATGTTGATGCCGAGGAACCCGACGTCCTCGGCCTGAAAGTCCTGCCAGACGTCCTCGAGCATCGGCGCCTCCGCGATGCAGGGGCCGCAGGCGGCGTACCAGAAGTTCACGACGTACACGCGGCCCGCGAAATCGTCGTCTGACACAGCTTCGCCGTGCTCCGTGACGCCGTCGAACACGACGGGCTCGCCCCGTTCTTCGGAGGCGATCGACTCGACGCGGAAGTCACCGGATTCGTAGGTCTGATTGCCGACGTCGTACTTGGCTGCGACGCCGTCCTGCGGCGCGCAGCCAACCAGAGGGACCAGCAGCAGGGCCCCGAGCGCAGCTGCACCGCGATGAAATAGGGAAGGGGAAAGAGATGGCATGTGAAGGTCTCCTGGGACGGTCACGGATCCGGAGCACGCCTGGTCGCCATCGCCTGCCACCGCGGCAGCATTCCGCGCGGCCCATGGGCGATCAGTGCTCAGGCAGGCGCGCGACGCCGCCGCTGGGAGGCGATGCCGCGCACGGATCCGATCAAGTCCGGGAGATCCCGAGGGTCGTAGGCGTCACCGAAGGCCGGAATAGACGCACTCGTGGGAGCACCGGCGACAGTGACGGCGACGAAACCGATAGCAGGGAGAGGACAGGGCGACCGGCCAGCGCCCGCGACGCGAAGATCGCCAGCAGTACGCCGCACAGTGCACCCAGCAGACACAGACCGGCCGTACCCAGCTCGTCCTCCGCCGGCATGAGTGTGGCGATCGCCTCATCATCGATGGCTGGCATGTCTGCAGACCCGGCGATTGTCGCTGAGATGGGAACAGCTGGTGTGCCCTCCAGGCCCTCGTGGGCCGACGATGCCCAGATGCCCAGCAGCAGGAGCGCCGCGGCTCCGAGTGCCAGCACGAGCCGCAGAACCGAGCCGCACTCGCGCCCCTTCTCAGGGGAGCGGGGACCGGTCGGCTTCACGTGTTCCAGGGTAGTCGCGGTGGCTGAGAGGACTGTCCCGCGTCGTTCCAGGAAACTAGTCGGGTGGGGCCGGGGCACGGGCGAATCAGCAATTGGTCGCACGGGGCTGCTCAGCGCGGTCGGCGACGCTCATGGAGCCGGGCGAGATACTCGTTGTAGGCGTCGAGGTCGTCGTCGCCGTGTACGTCGGCGTATCGGTCGTGTGCGCGGGCGCGAGCGGTGTCCTCGCGGAACCAGCGGTGCATGATGTACAGCACCATGAGCAGCGTGGGCGCCTCCCCGTATGACCAGGCGAGGGCGCCCGCCACGCGCTGGTCCTCGAGCGGGTCGAGGCCGAGTGCGGCGGTGGGCTGGACGAAGGTGCCGATCATGAGTGTGTCGCTCATCATGATGAAGACGCCGAAGAAGGCATGGAGTGCCGCCTCGGCGAACAGATCGAGTGCTCGGGCCCCGTAGCCCATCCGCGCGGGCACGGGGTCGTCGGCGAGGACGGGGATCGTGAACAGCATCCCGGTGAGGAAGAAGCCGATCTCCAACGTCTGGTGGCCGCCGGGAAGGCGCAGGATCGGGTCGGCGAGGTTCCCCAGGTAGAGGCCATAGAACGCCAGCAGGTACAGCGGGAGCGCTACCGCGGGGCTCAACGCCCAGCGGGCCGCCCGGCTGCGCAGCGCCCCGTGGGCGAGACGCAGCACTGCACGTCCGAGACCCCAGTGCGGCGTGGCGCGCAACAGCAGCGTCCCGGGTGAACCGAGGACGAGCAGGGGTGGGATCGCCATCATCAGAGTGAGTTGCTGGAACATGAACACGGAGAACTGCGCATATCCGTAGCTCTCCACGCCGAGCCCCATGATGATGACCAGCGCCGCACAGCCGGCGAGGAAGCAGAACGTGCGCGAGACCGGCCAGCGTCGCCCCTGCCGCCACAGCCGCATGGCGCCGGCAAGGTACGCGATGGCGAGCAGGATCCCCAGTGCAGCCAGCGGCGATGCTGGGTACGGCCCAGGGACGAGGTACTCGAGCAATCCCGGCGGCGGCAGGGTCGGTGTGCTGTCCATCGCGAGGTCAGGACGGGCGCGGGATCTTGATGAGCGCGCCCGCGGTGAGGAATGTCACCGCCGCCACGGGCTGCGCAGCCGTCCACAACGGTCCCTCGAACGGGAACGGGTATGCGGGGTTCCATAGCACGGCGATGGCGGCGAACACGATGATCCACCACCACTGGCGCGCTTGGAATGCGAACCACGCAGTGATCATCGCGAAGATCGCCACGATGAACAGCACGATCGTCGCCCACTCGCCGCCGAGCAGCAGCGGGGCGAGGAACAGTGTCGGCGCGGCGATCAGGCTCGGGGCAAGCGCGTTGCGCTGATACTGCGAGGGCGTCCGGGGGCGTTGGTTCATGACTCTCCGTTCTGAGCCGCGGGTATGTCGGATGCGGCTGGCACGCGCTCCGGTGCCGCGCTTTCGCGCCTGCGTTCGCGGAGGTTGGCGAGCACAAAGATCGCGACGCCGATGCCGAGCGCGACATCGGTGAGATTGCCGATGAACAGCTCACCGTAGGCCAGGAAATCGGTGACGTGCCCCTGCCCGAATGAGGGCGGAGCGAACAGCCGATCGACCAGGTTCCCGAGCGCGCCGCCCAGGATGAGCGCCAGCCCGACCAAGCGTGCCATGGTCCGCGAGCGCCAGAGGGCGGCGCAGGCGGCGACAATGAATATGACGCCGACGAGCGTGAACAGCCAGGTCCGGTTTGCGCCGAGCGACAGCACTGCGCCGGGGTTGTATGCGAGTTGCAGCCCCAACAGGTCTCCGAGCAGCGGAATCCGCCCGAGACCAGTCAGCTCCGCGATGGCGAGCGCTTTGCTCACCTGATCGATCACCAGCACGGCCGCTGCGACCGAGCACGCCATCGCGAGCCGCAGGAGGTGCTCATGCCTCATCGGAGCCCCGCATGTCTCGGCGCTTCCGGTCCCGTCGCATCATCAGGACCATCCCGGCGACGGGGGCGATGATCGCGATCGGAAACATGACGCCGATGAACGGCAGGAAGATCCCGTCTGCTTGCGGGGCCGTGCCGGCTTCATAATCGGATGGAGCTTCGTCGGGGTGTGGCGATGGCGCCGCGTCCGATGTCGGATCCGGGGACGGTGCAGTCGTGTTCAGCGCAGGATCGATAGTGAACGTGTACTCACCTTCGGTCAACTCGCCGCGGTCGGAGGTGAGCTGCCAGCGCACGCCGTACTGGCCGGGTGCCGCGGTCGCTGCCAGATGCTGTGTGGCACTGGCGCCGTTGAAGCTGACCTCGTCCACGACGACGTTCTCTCCAGACGGGGCGATCACTTCGATGAGCACCACATCGCTACCGGGGCGCAGCTTCTCGTCGAAAGTCAGGGTCATCTCGTCCGGCCCCGTGGCTGTGACGGAATCGGCTGCGGGGTAAGACGAGATGAGGTCCTCGGCGGCGAGCGCCGACGTCGACGGGCCTAGCGCCAGGCCGATCGTCGCGACGGCGACCGCGATCGCTGCCCTGGTGGTTCGCCGTGGCCTCGGAGGGCGACGCGCCTCGGAGCGGGCCGGTTCGGGTGTGTTTGTCATGTCGTCTTCCTTCACGGGCGGTTGGCGATGTGTCGGGCGATCGTCGCGGCGTCTCGCCAGACGCCGTCCAGGTTCTCGGAGCCTGGATGCCCGTAGCCCGGCATGCCTGCGACGAACAGGCCGGGCACGCTCGTCCGCGTCCGGCCGAGCGGAGCGTCGCGGACCTCAGTGGGCAGCCAGTCGTCGCCCGGGAGGAATCCGGTGGCGAGAATCACCGACGCCGGTGCAAGGCGACGCCCGTCAGCGAGCGTCACGTCAGCATCGCTCGCCCCGACGACGGCGGGAACGACGTCGATGCCGTCGCGCTGAAGTTGCGCATAACTGTCGCCGAACAACGGCTCGGGTCGAATACTGCCGAGCCTCTTCCGGGACCCGGCGGCCCGCGGGAAGGTGGCGACGTGCCGGTAGCGGCGCGGGTTGCGCGCGGCGAGGGTGACGCGGTGCGTCCCGCTCAGCTCCCGAGCGATCTGCGCGCCCGCGTTGCCTCCGCCGACGATCAGCACGTCGCCGGGCGGCACATCCGCCGCGGATCTGTAGGCGCTGCTGTGCATCAAGCGGCCGGGTGGTGCGATGTCTCCTGCCCAGGCGGGCAAGCGTGGTCGGCTGTTCGCGCCGGTGGCGCATACGACGTTGCGGGTCTGCACGCTCCCGGCGCTGGTCTCCAGCAGGAGGGTCGCGCTCGAGCCCAGGCGGCGCACGCCGGTTGCGCGCACACCCCACACGGGCGCGATGCCGAGGTGCTTCTCGACCGCGCTCAGGTAGGCCGCGACCTCGCGTGCCCGCGGCCGGGACTGCGGCTCACCGGGGAACGACAGCGCTGGCAGCGTGCTGTGGCGGACGTCGCTGAGCAGCGTCAGGGACGTCCATCTGGTTTCCCAGCTTCGCACGCCTGGAGATTGATCGACGACGACGAAATCGCGTTGCGGGCTGAGGCCACGTGAAATGAGGGCGGCGGCGACAGCAAGGCCGGCTTGACCGGCGCCGACGATGATCGCACGGCGGTGCGACAAGCCGATCCTCACGCTCGTCCCGCTCATACGATCAGGAGGATCACAGCGACGAAGGACCAGACCAACGCGACGGCGAGGCACACCACCAATACGGCGGCGGCGATCAGACCAGCCTTCTGAGAGGCTTTCACAACAGGGCTCCCAAGCATCCAGAACTCACGACACGTCAGCACCGACGTGCCCCTCGGCAGGGCGCGCCGGATCACCGCCCCTCAGGCGGTGCCGTGAGTCAGGTCCGAGAGACGGACAGCTCGGAAAGTGTCAACGTCGTACGTTGACGCGCCATGGCAGGCCTCATCGGGCGTCTCCAGACGCGTCGGTATCCGACTGCCAACACCCCGGGCAGGTGCCTGCCGCGCAACCGAAGGAAGGACAAGACGAGCAGCAGGCCGCAGAACGCCCCGAGTAGGCAAGCAGCGAGGCCGAAACCAGCGGCGCCGCTCGCATCCGCCACAACCGCCGCATCTTCCGCCGCAATGACGGATGCCTCAGCCGCGACTTCCGTCGCCGCATTGTCTGGCGCAGTCTCGGGGTCGAGATGGGTCGCACCCCACGCACCGAGCAACAGCAGCAAAACCAGCACGACGCTCGTGATGATTCTCGTTATCGTGAGCCGCTCACTCAGAACCGCACTGGGGCGGGGCGGGGCGGGGCGAGACATCCCGCTCACTATAGAACGGCGGTCTTTGGATCGCCCGGGAACCGATGGCGTCGAGCCCGCTCGATGCGGTGCTCACGCGTGCTTGATCGTGTCGGCTTCGTAGTCGCTGATGTGTTCGGTCTCGATCTGGAATGTCGAGTGGGGCACCGACACCTCGAAGTGCTCTGCAACGCACGCCTTGACCTCCCGGAGCACCTCGGCGGCGTGCCCGTCGGTGAAGCAAGTGTCTTCAACGACAACGTGCGCTGTGAGCGTCGGCAGTCCGGTGGCGACCGTCGAGGCATGCACGTCATGGACATCTTTGACGTGATCAAGCTCGAGGATATGCTCACGCACCTTTTCCAGGTCCAGGCCTTTGGGTGTGAACTCCATCAGCACGCCGGCCGTCTCGCGCATCAAGGTCAATGCACGTGGCACGATCAGCGCCGCGATGAACAGGCCGGCGAGGGCGTCGGCCCGTTGGAAGCCGGTGGTGACGATCACGATCGCCGCGACGATCACTCCGAGGGATCCGAGCGCGTCATTGAGGACCTCCAGGAACGCGGCGCGCATGTTGAAGTTCGCCCCGCGGCTCGACGAGAGGATGAGGATCGCGACAATGTTCGCTGTCAGCCCGACGATGCCGAACACAAGCAGCTCAGTGGCGGGGACCTCCGGGGGCTCAAAAAGGCGCTTGACGCCTTCGATCGCGGTGTACAGCCCGACACCCAGCAAGAGGGTGGCCTGGCCGAGCGCCGCCATCACCTCGATGCGTCGGAACCCCCAGGTGCGCGTGGATGTCGCGGGCCGCAACATCAAGGTCGCCGCGACGAGGGCCACCAGCAAGCCGGACGCGTCGGTCAGCGCATGGGCGGTGTCCGTGAGCAACGCCAGGCTGCCTGTGACGATCGACCCGACGGCCTGTGCGACCACGATGAACGCGGTGATGCCGAACGCCGTCCAGAGCTTCCGGCGGTGGTCGCCCGGGCGTCCCGCGCTCTCCGCTGCGGTCGGTCCGTGGTCGTGTCCCGCGCCCATCAAAGATCACCTTCCGCATCAGCCGGGTCCCGGCGGCGCAGGTGCGCGCACAACTCCGCTTTGGTTCCCGTCGTTTCGAGCAAGTCTTCGGCCGCAGCGATCAGATGCGAGATCGCCGCTGGCTCTGAAAGCGAGTACCAGGACGATCGGCCGTCCGGGCGCACGTCGACGAGGCGGCATTCCAACAGGAAGCTCAGGTGCTTGCTGACGGTCGACTGCGCCAGACCAATGTGATCGACCAGATCGCGCACGCGGTGCTCGCCGCGTGCGAGGTGCTGCAGGACCGCCAGCCGGGCGGGCTCCCCGAGCGCTTGGAACAGGTGCGCATAAACCGCGGTTGCCTCTTCGTCCAACCGAGGCGGCTCGACATCGATCATCGTCATGTGACGATGATGACGCTCATCTGCGATGAGTTCTAGTGAGGAGACGTTCTTGAGAGCGATAACCAGTGGCGGGTTCAGAGCGGGACGAGAGTACGCTAACTCTCGTCCCGCTCGAGTCCGTTCGGCTCAGCGAGCAACCCCGGCGCCGGTATGCGAGACCGGCACCGTCACAGGCCCCGAGGCGTCAGCCGCGGGGCTCGTGGCTTTTGGGACCCGGTCGACCGCAACGCTCGCGAACTTGAGCGATGCGCCGACGTTGTCGGCGATGATGTCGCGAGTTTCGCGGGCCTGGCCCGTCTCCTTGTCGGTGTAGGTGCCGAAGCGGAGGTCGCCGGCGACGATCACCGAGTCGCCCTTGCGGAGCGAATTGGCGACGTGCCGGGACTGCTGATTGAACACGACGACGCGGTGGAACACCGTGCCCGCGTCCTCCCACCGGTTCGTCGTCTCGTTGAGGCGACGGTCGTTGACGGCGACGGTGAACCGGGCGTACTCGTTGCCCGACTCGCCGGCGCCATGCTCGGGGTCACCGGTGAGGTTGCCCTCGATGGTGACCGGGATCTTGGTCGTCATCCTGCTCCCTTTCCTTGATGAGACACGGCGGTGTCTCGGCTGGCGTGGGTCTCGGTGATCCACGCGTCCCATTCCGCTTCGTCGGTCGCGGCATCCCACGAGCGGGGCTTGAGTTCGAAGTGACCGCTCGCGCATCCGGCCCCGGCGTTCTGCAGGCGGGGACGCGCGAGCGCGAGGCGCTCATGCCACCCGATCGGGCCGAAGCCGCTGTCGCTGTCGTCGAACGCAGCAAGATGCGCGACGTGGAGGGCGGAGAGTTCCTCGACGAGCGCGCCGTGCCTCCACCAACAGTCGGGAACCACACTGACCGGAACCGTGTAGCGGACCGTGAACCACTCGACCCACTCGCGCAGCGCTGTCCACTCGACACTGACTTGCTCCGGCTGCAGGTGCCGCCAGTCGACCGGGTGTGAGCCGAGGGGATCCGTGCCGTGCCCGAGTCGTGGAAGGCCCGCGAGTTCCGCGGCGATGAGGCTCTCGATATCCTCGGGCTCGAACTCGTTCACGAGGCCGCCTCCTGGTTGTGCAGCTTGATCCTGAGCCGCTCCAGCGCGATCACCGATGCGACGCGACGGGCCCGGTGATAGGCGAGCACGCGGTCGCGGTCGATGAGTCGGTGGAGAAGGTCGTGGCAGTACGGATGCAACGGCACGAGGTCGTCGTGACGCTCGAACGCCCGCCACGCGCCGCTCGCGAAGCGAACGCCCGCGTAGTCGAGGTGGTGCAGCTCGAGCTGTTCGGGGGTCGCGGGGTGTCCGCATCCCGCGCAAAGTAGCGACCGACGCATCCGCTCCTGCCTGCGGAACCAGCGCGCGCGTCGCGCGAACCACGCGGGCGAGCGGAGGAAGTCCGCCCGGTACGAGTTGCGGGCGCCGGTCTTCCGGCGATTGCTCACGGCTCGCTCACCGCCTCCGGATCCGCCTCCGGATCCGCCTCCGGTTCCGGGGCCGGTACAGGTTCCGGGCTGGGGATTGGGCTCCTCGCCTCGGCGAAGACTCCCTGTTGCTCGGCCTCGGTGGACCGCTTCCCCGCCTGGATGTCGCGCGCATCGCGCCGCTCGTCCCACCCGCTGAGGTCGAGCAGCACGCCGCGCCGGTTGCGGTAGGCCAGCAGACCGACGTTCTGCGGCATCCGTCGGATCTCGTCGACTGACATGAGTGCGAGTCGTTCGTGGTGTTCGCTCGTGGAGTGCCCTGCTTCTCGCGTCGACCACGATCGCTGAGTCCGTCGCGTCTGCCGAGTTCCGAGCAGGGCCTCGACATCGCGTAGGTGGTTCACGTGGGGTCTGCTGAAGGTTTGGTTGAGTCCTTGACCGCGTAATCCTGGGAGGGTTGCGCTGGAAGGATGGCAGTCATGCCGATCAAGTACACGGACGAGTTCAAGCGGGATGCTGTCGCGCTTGTGGAGT
>Ga0208492_1001153_pt1 | contig 17704 bp, 16 predicted proteins | sample Subbioar_CSW14AB_FD_184820 | JGI IMG/M metagenome (GOLD analysis project Ga0208492, IMG submission 184820) | Serpentinite rock and fluid subsurface biosphere microbial communities from McLaughlin Reserve, California, USA - CR12Mar_CSW14AB (SPAdes) | ecosystem: Environmental > Terrestrial > Deep... | reverse complement strand
ACGAGCCGCTCCGGTCCGAGGACGACGTGCGTGCCGAAATGCGCTCCGCGCTCATGGGAGACTAGGGGCATGCTCCGCGTGCTCACGGCCGGCGAATCGCACGGCCCCGAACTGATCGCCGTCATGGAGGGCCTCCCCGCGGGAGTGCCCCTGCTGGCCGCCGACATCCAGGCCGACCTCCAGCGCCGCAAGCTGGGCTACGGCCGCGGATCGCGCATGAAGTTCGAGCAGGACGAGCTCACCATCTCCGGCGGCGTGCGGCACGGGCTCACGCTCGGCAGCCCCATCGCGCTGCGCATCGGCAACACCGAGTGGCCGAAGTGGACCGAGGTCATGAGCGCCGAGCCGGTCGAGCTGACCGAGAAGTCGCGCGGCCGCGGCGCCGCGCTGACGCGCCCGCGTCCGGGCCACGCCGACCTCGTCGGCATGCAGAAGTACGGCTTCGACGAAGCCCGCCCCATCCTCGAGCGCGCGAGCGCCCGCGAGACCGCCGCGCGCGTCGCCCTCGGCGCTGTGGCGCGTGCGTTCCTGTCGGAGCTCGGCATCCGCCTCGTCAGCCACACGCTGTCGATCGGGCCCGTGCGCGTGCCGGACGGCGCCGCTCTGCCCACGCCCGATGACGTCGCGGCGCTCGACGCCGATCCGCTGCGCTGCTTCGACGCCGAGACGTCGGCCCGCATGGTCGAGGAGGTCGACGCCGCGCGCAAGGACGGCGACACCCTCGGCGGCATCGTCGAGGTGCTCGCGTACGGCCTCCCCCCGGGGCTCGGCTCGCATGTCCACTGGGACCGCCGCCTCGACGGCAAGCTGGCCCAGGCGCTCATGAGCATCCAGGCGATCAAGGGCGTCGAGGTCGGCGACGGTTTCGAGACCACGCGCCGCCGCGGCTCGCAGGCGCACGACGAGCTGTTCGCGACCGAGGCCGGCATCGCGCGCGGCACCGACCGCGCGGGCGGCACCGAGGGCGGCATGTCGACCGGCACCGTGCTGCGTGTGCGCGCCGGCATGAAGCCCATCGCGACGGTTCCCCACGCGCTGCGCACGGTGGACGTCGCGACCGGCGACACGGCATCGGCCCACCACCAGCGCTCGGACGTGTGCGCCGTGCCCGCCGCGGGCGTCGTGGCGGAGGCGATGGTCGCGATCACGCTCGCCGACGTCGTGCTCGAGAAGTTCGGCGGCGACTCGGTCGCCGAGACCCGCCGCAACCTGACGTCGTACGTGGAGTCGATCGCCGAGAGCCTGCGGACGTCGTCGGAGCCCGTCGACCTCGCACATGACCTCGCCCTCTGATCCGGCTGTCGGCGCGACGGGCGGACCCGCTCCGGCCATCGTGCTCGTCGGCCCCATGGGGGCCGGCAAATCGAGCATCGGACGACGGCTCGCGAAGGCCCTCGGCCGGCGCTTCCGCGACACCGACAGCCTGATCGCGAAGGCGCACGGTCCGATCCCCGAGATCTTCGCCGAGCACGGCGAGCCGCGCTTCCGCGAGATCGAGCACGAGACCGTGGTCGACGCCGTCCGGCGCGGCGGGGTCGTCGCGCTGGGCGGCGGGGCCGTGCTGCATCCCGGCACGCGGGAGGCGCTGCGAGCGCACCGGGTCGTTCTGCTCACGGTCGACGAGAAGGTCGTGGCCGGCCGCATCCAGAGCCAGAAGCGACCGCTCCTGGACGGCGAGGAGGACCCGGTCGCAACCTGGATCCGCATCCGCGACGCACGCGAGCCCGTCTATCGCGAGGTGGCCGACGTCGCGTTCGACACGTCGCGCGGGCCGCTGCAGGACGTCGTGACGGCGATCGCGGACTGGGTCCGACAGCACGAGGAGCCGGCGCACGCGCCGCACGAGGAGGAGCACGCATGAGCGACACCGGCCGGCAGACCGCCGCGGGGGACGAGACCGTCATCCACGTCTCGGGGACGCCCGGCTACGACGTGACGGTCGGGCACGGCGTCCTGGCGCGTCTGGGCGAGGCGCTGCCGCCCGCGGCGCGCAAGGTGCTGATCGTGCACCCGCCCACGCTCGCGGCCCAGGCCGCCGAGCTGCGCGAGCGCCTGCTGGGCCAGCGCGAGGTCCTGCTCGCCGAGATCCCCGACGCCGAGGCCGGAAAGCGCATCGAGGTCGCGGCGTTCTGCTGGCAGATCATGGGCCAGGCGGACTTCACCCGCACCGACGCGGTCGTCGGCTTCGGCGGCGGCGCGGTCACGGACCTCGCCGGCTTCGTCGCGGCGAGCTGGCTGCGCGGCGTCGACATCGTGCACGTGCCCACCACGGTGCTCGGCATGGTCGACGCGTCGGTCGGGGGCAAGACCGGCGTCAACACGGCCGAGGGCAAGAACCTCGTGGGCGCCTTCTGGGCGCCGCGCGCCGTCCTCGCCGACCTCGACCTGCTGCGCACCCTGTCCGAGAACGAGGTGCTCGCCGGGTTCGCCGAGGTGATCAAGGCCGGCTTCATCCACTACCCCGAGATCCTGGACATCGTGGAGGCCGACCCGGCCCGCGCGGTGGACGTGACCACGCCGGAGTTCCGGCGCTGCATCGAGCTGGCGATCCGGATGAAGGCCGAGGTGGTCGGGGAGGACTTCCGCGAGGCCGGCCTGCGCGAGATCCTCAACTACGGCCACACGCTCGGGCACGCGATCGAGCACGCCGAGCGCTACCGCTGGCGCCACGGCGCGGCGATCTCGGTCGGCATGATGTTCGCCGCCGAGCTCTCGCGTCTCGCGGGGCGGCTCTCGGACGAGGCCGTCGATCGGCACCGCCGCGTGCTGGAGCTGCTGGGCCTTCCGACGACCTACCGCGCCGGCGCGTGGCAGACCCTGCTGGCGACCATGCAGCGCGACAAGAAGTCGCGCGGCGGGATGCTGCGCTTCATCGTGCTGGACGACATCGCCAAGCCGACCGTGCTCCAGGCGCCCGACGAGTCGCTCCTGTTCGCCGCGTACCAGGAGGTCGCGGTCGAGGACCAGGGGCGGATCATCAGCACGCGCCAGGGCTGACTCCTCCGGTCGGGCCGGGCGAGGCACGATAGACTCGACCTTCGGTCGCTTCCGGCCACGTACTTCCGCGTCCCCGATCCATCCGGGCGCGCGCCTCAATCGAACGAACGGAATCCCATGGCATCCACCGCAGACATCAAGAACGGCGTCGTGCTCTCGATCGACGGACAGCTCTGGAGCGTCGTGGAGTTCCAGCACGTCAAGCCCGGCAAGGGCGGCGCGTTCGTGCGCACCAAGCTCAAGAACGTCGTGACCGGCAAGGTCGTCGACAAGACGTTCAACGCGGGCGCCAAGGTCGACATCCAGAACGTCGACCGCCGCGACTTCACCTACCTGTACAACGACGGCGAGAACTTCGTGTTCATGGACGCGAAGGACTACGACCAGATCAACGTCCCCGCCGCCACGGTCGGCGACGCGGCCAAGTTCCTCCTGGAGAACCAGGAGGTCACGATCGCCACGCACGACGGCACGCCGCTGTACGTCGACCTGCCCGCGTCGGTCGTGCTCGAGATCACCTACACCGAGCCGGGCCTGCAGGGCGACCGCTCGTCGGCCGGCACCAAGCCCGCCACGGTCGAGACGGGCGCCGAGATCCAGGTGCCGCTGTTCCTCGAGACCGGCACGCGCGTCAAGGTCGACACCCGCACCGGCGAGTACCTCGGCCGCGAGAAGTGAGCGCACGGACCAAGGCACGCAAGCGCGCGCTCGACATCCTCTTCTCCGCGGACGTGCGCGGCGACGACCTGGCGGTCGCCCTCGCGGCCGAGGCCAAGCGCGCCGCGTCGGAGCCGGCGCGCCAGGCGTCGTGGCTCTACGCCCGCGAGATCGTGGATGGCGTGATCGACCACGCCGAGGAGATCGACGAGCAGATCACCACCCACAGCCGCGACTGGAAGCTCGAGCGCATGCCCACGGTGGACCGCGCCCTGCTCCGGATCGCCACGTGGGAGATCCTCTTCAACGATTCCGTCCCGACGGCGGTCGCGATCGACGAGGCCGTCGAGCTCGCCAAGGAGTTCTCGACGGACGACTCGGGCGCGTTCGTGCACGGCGTGCTCGCGCGCGTCGCCCGCTCGTCCTGACGCCCCGCGTCGAATGGGGCCGGATCCACCACCGTGATCCGGCCCTTTTCGCGTTGTGTGGCGATGAAGCCCGGCCTGTGGAGCCTCGTGCGAGCGAAGCGAGCTGTAAGATGAACTCACCTGCACCTTTAACACCGTCCCGTGAGGCGGAGAAGGGAGAGGCCGATGAGCACGCGCGCGACCGAACGCACTGTGCTGCAAGACGCCGACATCGCGCGGGCCCTGACTCGGATCGCACACGAGATCCTCGAGTCCAACAAGGGCCCCGATGGTCTGATCCTGCTGGGCATCCCGACCCGCGGCGTCACCCTGGCCCGCCGGCTCGCCGCGCTGATCGAGCGCTTCGCGGGCGTCGCGGTCCCGGTGGGCGCCCTGGACGTCACGATGTACCGCGACGACCTGGCGAAGCACCCGACGCGCACGCCGCACCCCACCGACATCCCTGCCCCGATCGACGGCAAGGTCGTGGTCCTGGTGGACGACGTGCTGTTCTCGGGCCGCAGCATCCGCGCGGCGCTCGACGCGCTGCAGGACATCGGACGCCCCGCCGCCGTGCGCCTCGCGATCCTCGTGGACCGTGGGCACCGCGAGCTGCCGATCCGCCCCGACTTCGTCGGCAAGAACCTGCCGTCCGCCCGCAGCGAGCGCGTCAACGTGCGCCTCTCCGAGGTCGACGGCGCCGAGGACGGCGTCTCGATCGAGACGCCCGCCGGCCGGGCCGAGGAGGCCGGCGCATGAGGCACGTGCTCGACACCCGCACGCTCGGGCGGGAGGACGCGATCCGCATCCTCGACGTCGCCGAGGACATGGCCGATACGCAGTCCCGCGAGGTGAAGAAGCTGCCGACGCTGCGCGGCAAGACCGTCGTCAACCTGTTCTTCGAGGACTCGACCCGCACGCGCATCTCGTTCGAGGCCGCCGCGAAGCGACTCTCGGCCGACGTGATCAACTTCGCGGCCAAGGGCTCGAGCGTGTCCAAGGGCGAGAGCCTGCAGGACACCGCCCAGACGCTGCAGGCGATGGGCGCCGACGCCGTGGTCATCCGGCACGGCGCGTCGGGCGCCCCGCGCACGCTCGCGACGAGCGGATGGATCGACGCTGGTGTCGTGAACGCCGGCGACGGCACGCACGAGCACCCCACGCAGGCGCTGCTCGACGCGTTCACCATGCGCAAGCGCCGCTACGGCGCCGACAGCCGCGGCCGCGACCTCGCGGGGTTCCGCGTCGCGATCGTGGGGGACATCCTGCACTCCCGCGTCGCGCGCTCGAACGTCTGGCTGCTGCACACGCTGGGGGCGGAGGTGACGCTCGTCGCCCCTCCGACCCTGCTGCCGCAGGACATCTCGCTGTGGCCCGTCACCGTGCGGTACGACCTCGACGAGGCGATCGCCGCCGGCCCGGACGCCCTGATGATGCTCCGGATCCAGCTCGAGCGCATGAACGCCGCGTATTTCCCCTCTGAGCGGGAGTATTCGCGCCGCTGGGGGCTGGACCCGGTGCGGCTGGCGGCCCTGCCGGCCGGTAGCATTGTGATGCACCCCGGACCCATGAACCGGGGCCTGGAGATCTCCGCCGAGGCGGCCGATTCGCCCCGCTCGACCGTGCTCGAGCAGGTCAAGGCGGGCGTGTCCGTGCGGATGGCGGTGCTCTACCTGCTGCTGGCGGGGGAGCGGACGAACGCGGAGCGAACGACGGAGGAGGAGCGATGAGCGAGGTGCTCCTCATCACCGGAGCGGCGATCGAGGGCGGGGACCGTGCGGACCTGCTGATCGAGGACGGCCGGATCGCCGAGGTCGGCAGCGGCCTGTCCCGCGCCGGCGCGCGCGTGATCGACGCCGACGGGCTGATCGCGCTGCCAGGCCTGGTCGACCTGCACACCCACCTGCGCGAGCCGGGCTACGAGGCGAGCGAGACGATCCTGACCGGCACGCGCGCGGCCGCCGCGGGCGGCTACACGGCGGTGTTCGCGATGCCGAACACCTCGCCGGTCGCGGACGTCGCGGGCGTCGTCGAGCAGGAGCTCGCGCTCGGCGAGGCGGCCGGCTACGCCACGGTGCAGCCCATCGGCGCGGTCACGGTCGGCCAGAAGGGCGAGCGGCTCGCGGAGCTCGGCGCGATGGCCGACTCGCGCGCCCGGGTGCGCGTCTTCAGCGACGACGGCTTCTGCGTGTGGGACCCGCTGATCATGCGCCGCGCGCTCGAGTACGTGAAGGCCTTCGACGGCGTCGTCGCGCAGCACGCGCAGGACCCCCGCCTCACCGAGGGCGCCCAGATGAACGAGGGCGTCGTGTCGGCCGAGCTGGGTCTCGCCGGATGGCCCGCGGTCGCCGAGGAGTCGATCATCGCCCGCGACGTGCTCCTCGCCGAACACGTCGGCTCCCGCCTGCACGTGTGCCACCTGTCGACGGCCGGATCGGTCGACATCATCCGCTGGGCGAAGAAGCGCGGGATCGACGTCACGGCCGAGGTCACGCCGCATCACCTGCTGCTGACCGACGAGCTCGTGCGCGACTACGACGCCCGCTACAAGGTCAACCCGCCGCTGCGGACCGCCGAGGACGTCGAGGCTGTGCGCGAGGGCCTCGCGGACGGCACGATCGACATCGTGGCGACCGACCACGCACCGCATCCGTCCGAGAGCAAGGCGTGCGAGTGGCAGGCCGCCGCGAACGGCATGGTCGGGCTCGAGAGCGCGCTGCGGGTCGTGCACCAGTCGATGGTCGAGACCGGCCTGCTCGACTGGGCGGGCGTCGCGCGCGTGATGTCCAAGACCCCCGCGCGCATCGGACGCCTCGACGGTCACGGCACCGACCTGGTCGCCGGCGCGCCCGCCGAGGTCGTGCTGTACGACCCGTCGCGCGGCGGCGAGTTCGGCCTCGAGGACCTGCGCGGCCGCAGCCGCAACTCGCCGTATCTCGGACGCGAGCTCCCCGGCAGCGTCCGGTGGACGATCCACCGCGGCTACGTCACGCTCGCCGACGGCGAGCTGGTCGAGCTCGGGGGCACCGCGTGAGCGGCGAGGTCACCGTCCTGGTGTTCGCCGGGATCGCGCTCGCGCTGATCGCGCTGATGCTGTGCGGCTGGCGCCGTCGCGCCCGCCGCGACGCGGGCATCGCGGCGCCGCTCGGGCCCGCCCGCGGCGAGAGCCGCGGGGTCTTCGGCGGCCTGTACGTGGCCACCACGCGCCACGATGCGCCGCTCGACCGGCTGGCCGTGCGCCACCTCGCGTACCGCTCGCGCGTGCAGGTCACCGTGACGGCCGCGGGCGTCGCCCTGGACATGCCGGGCCAACCCACGGTCTTCCTCGACGCGACGCGCATCGCGGGCGTCGGCCGGGCCACCTGGACCATCGACCGCGTCGTCGAGCCGGGCGGCCTCGTGCTGCTGGCCTGGACCGCCGACGACGGCACGATCTGCGACACCTACCTGCGTCTGCAGGACGGAGACCCCGACGCCCTCGTGGCCGAGGTCGACCGCCTGCGCACCGACTCCGCCTCCACCCCGACGGGAGCCCTGTGATGACATCCCTGCTCGACCGCACTTCGCTGCTGGACCGGGACCCTGCGGTCCTCGTCCTCGAAGACGGCACGCGCTACGCCGGCCACGCGTACGGCGCGCGCGGCACCACGCTCGGCGAGGTGGTCTTCACCACCGGCATGACCGGCTACCAGGAGACCTTGACGGATCCGTCCTACGCCGGCCAGATCGTGCTCCAGACCGCGCCCCACATCGGCAACACCGGCGTCAACACGGAGGACCCCGAGTCGCGCCGCGTCTGGGTCGCCGGCTACATCGTGCGCGACCCCTCGCGCGTCGTCTCGAACTGGCGCGCGGAGGAGTCGCTCGACGACGCCCTCGAGCGCGACGGCATCGTCGGCATCAGCGGCATCGACACGCGCGCGGTCACGCGCCACATCCGCTCGGCCGGCAGCATGCGCGGCGGCATCTTCTCGGGCGAGGCCGCGGGCCTGGACGCCGACGAGCAGCTGCGCCTCGTGAACGAGGCCCCGCAGATGACCGGACAGAACCTCTCCGGCCAGGTGTCGGTCGAGGTCGCCGCCGTGACCCCCGCCGAGGCCGAGAAGATCGGCAACGTCGCGGTGATCGACCTCGGCATCAAGCAGGCCACCGTGAACAACCTCGCGCGCCGCGGCTTCGAGGTGCACGTCCTGCCGCAGAGCGTCACCAAGGAGGAGCTGCTCGCGATCGACCCGGTCGCGGTGTTCTACTCCAACGGCCCGGGCGACCCCGCCGCGTCCGAGGGCCACGTGCAGCTGCTGCGCGGCGTCCTCGACGAGGGCCTGCCCTTCTTCGGCATCTGCTTCGGCAACCAGCTCCTCGGCCGCGCGCTCGGGCTGGGCACCTACAAGCTGCCCTTCGGGCACCGCGGCATCAACCAGCCGGTGCGCGACAAGCTCACGGGTCGCGTCGAGATCACGGCCCACAACCACGGCTTCGCGGTCGACGCGCCCCTCGAGGGCGAGTTCGACAGCCCCGCCGGCTACGGCCGCGTCGAGGTCAGCCACGTCGGCCTCAACGACAACGTCGTGGAGGGCCTGCGCGCCCTCGACATCCCGGCCTTCTCGGTGCAGTACCACCCCGAGGCCGCGGGCGGCCCGAACGACGCCAACTACCTCTTCGACCGATTCCGCGACATGGTCGTGGAGCACCTCAGCAAGAAGGACGCGAATGCCTAAGCGCGACGACATCTCCTCCGTCCTCGTCATCGGATCGGGCCCGATCGTCATCGGTCAGGCCTGCGAGTTCGACTACTCGGGCACCCAGGCGTGCCGCGTGCTGCGCGAGGAGGGCGTCCGCGTCATCCTCGTGAACTCGAACCCGGCCACGATCATGACCGACCCCGACTTCGCCGACGCGACGTACATCGAGCCGATCACCCCCGAGGTGATCGAGACGATCATCGCCAAGGAGAAGCCCGACGCGATCCTGCCGACGCTGGGCGGCCAGACGGCGCTCAACGCCGCCATGGCCCTGCACGAGCGCGGCATCCTCGAGAAGTACGACGTCGAGCTGATCGGCGCGAAGGTCGAGGCGATCCAGAAGGGCGAGGACCGCCAGATCTTCAAGCAGCTGGTGCTCGACGCCGGCGCCGACGTCGCGCGCAGCGTGATCGCCCACACCATGGACGAGGTGCTCGCCGGGGCCGCCGAGCTCGGCTACCCGCTGGTCGTCCGCCCCTCGTTCACGATGGGCGGCCTCGGCTCGGGCTTCGCGTTCGACGAGGAGGACCTGCGCCGCATCGCCGGCCAGGGCCTGCGCGAGTCGACCACCACCGAGGTGCTCCTGGAGGAATCGATCCTCGGCTGGAAGGAGTACGAGCTCGAGCTCATGCGCGACACGGCCGACAACACGGTCGTGGTCTGCTCGATCGAGAACGTCGACCCGGTGGGTGTCCACACCGGCGACTCGATCACGGTCGCACCGGCGCTCACGCTCACGGACCGCGAGTACCAGAAGCTGCGCGACATCGGCATCGACATCATCCGCGCGGTGGGCGTCGACACCGGCGGCTGCAACATCCAGTTCGCCGTCAACCCGGCCGACGGCCGCATCATCGTCATCGAGATGAACCCCCGCGTGTCGCGCTCGTCGGCGCTCGCGTCGAAGGCCACGGGCTTCCCGATCGCCAAGCTCGCCGCCAAGCTCGCGCTCGGCTACCGCCTCGACGAGGTTCCCAACGACATCACGGGCGTGACGCCCGCGTCGTTCGAGCCCACGCTCGACTACGTCGTGGTGAAGGTGCCGCGCTTCGCGTTCGAGAAGTTCCCGGCGGCGGACCCGACGCTCACCACGACCATGAAGTCGGTCGGCGAGGCCATGGCGATCGGCCGCAACTACGCGACCGCGCTGCAGAAGGCGCTGCGCTCGATCGAGAAGCGCGGCTCGAGCTTCCACTGGGGCGACGAGCCCCGCTCGGCCGACGAGCTGCTGCTCGAGGCGCGCACGCCCACGGACGGCCGCATCGTGCTCGTGCAGCAGGCGCTGCGCAAGGGCGCCACGGTCGAGCAGGCGTTCGAGGCCACCGCGATCGACCCGTGGTTCCTCGACCAGATCGTGCTGATCAACGAGGTCGCCGAGGCGGTCGCCGACGCCGACCGGCTCGACGAGCGCGTGCTGCGCCTCGCGAAGGAGCACGGCTTCTCGGACGCCCAGATCGCGCAGCTGCGCGGCCTGAGCGAGGTCGAGGTCCGCGGAATCCGCCACGGATTCGGCCTGCGCCCCGTCTACAAGACGGTCGACACGTGCGCCGGGGAGTTCCCCGCGCTCACGCCGTACCACTACTCGAGCTACGACTTCGAGACCGAGGTCACGCCCTCCGACCGCAAGAAGGTCGTGATCATCGGATCGGGCCCGAACCGCATCGGCCAGGGCGTCGAGTTCGACTACTCGTGCGTGCACGCGTCGTTCGCGCTCTCGGCCGCCGGCTACGAGACCGTCATGGTCAACTGCAACCCCGAGACCGTCTCGACCGACTACGACACCTCCGACCGCCTGTACTTCGAGCCGCTGACGCTCGAGGACGTGCTCGAGGTGCTGCACGCCGAGTCGCTGTCGGGCGAGATCCACGGCGTCGTGTGCCAGCTGGGCGGCCAGACGCCGCTGGGCCTGGCCAAGGGCATCGAGGCGGCGGGTTATCGCATCCTCGGCACCAGCCCCGCCGCGATCGACCTCGCCGAGGACCGCAAGCTGTTCGGCGAGATCCTGGAGCGCGGCGAGCTCGTCGCTCCGCGCAACGGCACCGCGACCGACGAGGCCGAGGCCGTGCGCATCGCCGAGGAGATCGGCTACCCGGTGCTGGTGCGCCCGAGCTTCGTGCTCGGCGGGCGCGGCATGGAGATCGTGTACGACACCGCGAGCCTGCGCGACTACTTCGTGCGCATCGCGGAGCACGCGATCATCGGCCCCGACGCCCCGCTGCTCGTGGACCGGTTCCTCGACGACGCCGTGGAGATCGACGTCGACGCGCTCTACGATGGCCACGAGCTCTACATCGGCGGCGTCATGGAGCACCTCGAGGAGGCCGGCATCCACTCGGGCGACTCCAGCTGCGCGCTGCCGCCCATGTCGCTCGGCCGCACCGAGATCGACCGCGTCCGCCAGGCGACGCTCGCGATCGCGCAGGGCGTGGGCGTGCGCGGCCTGCTGAACGTGCAGTTCGCGATCAGCGCCGGCGTGCTCTACGTGATCGAGGCGAACCCGCGCGCCAGCCGCACCGTCCCGTTCGTGTCCAAGGCCCTGGGCATCCCGCTCGCCAAGGCCGCCGCGCGCATCATGGCGGGCGAGACGATCGACGCGCTGCGGACCGAGGGGCTGCTGCCCGCGGTCGACGGCTCCCGCGTGCCGATGGACTCGCCGGTGTCGGTCAAGGAGGCGGTGCTGCCGTTCAAGCGCTTCCGCACCCGCGACGGCCAGATCGTGGACTCCGTGCTGGGCCCGGAGATGCGCTCGACCGGCGAGGTCATGGGCATCGACCGCGACTTCCCGACCGCGTTCGCGAAGAGCCAGGCGGCCGCGTACGGCGGCATCCCGCTCGGGGGCACGGTGTTCATCTCGGTCGCCGACTCCGACAAGCGGGACGTGCTGCTCCCGGCGCACCGCCTGCAGCAGCTCGGCTTCACGATCCTCGCGACGGAGGGCACGGCCGAGATCCTGCTGCGCAACGGCATCCGCGCCGAGGTCGTGGGCAAGTACAGCGCGACGCAGGAGACCGGCGAGGAGAACATCGTCGACCTGATCAACGCGGGCCGCGTGGACATGATCGTGAACACGCCGAGCGGCATGTCGGCGCGCGCCGACGGATACGAGATCCGCGCGGCCGCGGTCGGCGGCGACAAGGCGCTGTTCACCACGATCGCGACGCTCGGCGCCGCGGTGAGCGCCATGGAGACCATGGCCGACGGCTTCCGCGTCAAGAGCCTCCAGGAGTACGCCGCCGAGCGCGAGGGCCGGACGGCCGCCGCGCCGGAGGCGGTGGCGGCCCGATGATCCGGGGACGGCTGTGACGACGTTCGGGGAGCGCGCCCGCGCCGCGATCGGGCGGCACGGGCACCTCTGCGTCGGCATCGACCCCCACGAGCCTCTGCTGGCGGCGTGGGGGCTGGCCGCGGACGCCGCGGGCGTGCGCGAGTTCGGCCTGCGCGTCGTGGAGGCCGCCGCGACGCGCGCGGGCTTCGTGAAGCCGCAGGTGTCGTTCTTCGAGCGCCACGGATCGGCGGGGCTCGCGGCCCTCGAAGACGTCCTGGCGGCCGCGCGTGCGGCCGGGCTCGTGGTGATCGCGGACGCCAAGCGCGGCGACATCGGCTCGACCATGGACGCCTACGCCGCGGCGTGGCTCACGCCGGGCGCGCCGCTCGAGGCGGACGCGCTCACCGTGAGCCCCTTCCTGGGCGTCGGGGCGCTGTCGGGCACGTTCGACCTGGCGCACGCGCACGACAAGGGAGCGTTCGTGCTCGCCGCGACGAGCAATCCCGAGGCGGCCGCCCTGCAGCGCGCCGTCACGGCCGGCGGCGCCACGGTGTCGTCCGAGATCGTCGCCGAGGTGTCGGACCGCAACGCGGCCGCGATCGCCGACGGCGCGTGGGGGAGCATCGGGTTCGTGATCGGCGCCACGGTCGACTGGGCCGAGGCGGGCCTCGCGCCGTTCGCGCCGCTCGCCCCGATCCTCGCGCCCGGCTTCGGCCACCAGGGCGCGCGCGCTGATCGGCTCGCCTCCATCTACGGGCCCATGGCGCCCGCCGTGATCGCGAGCGAGAGCCGCAGCATCCTGTCGGCCGGACCCGACGGGATCGCCGACGCGATCGCCGCGGCCGCCGCCTCCTACCCGCCCGCCGCCCCGTCACCCGCCCGAGGGGAGACCCCCGATGTCTGACGCCGCACCGAGCTCGCAGCGGCCGCCGGAGGTGGACCGCGCCGCCGCCTCGCGCAAGGCCGTCGCCGCCCGACGCGCCCGCGCGTCGCTCAAGCGCGACCTCGCGACCCGTGTCGTCACGCCGCAGGAGGTGCTGCGCCGCGCGGTCGCCGATCCGGCGTCGCCCGCCGGCACCCTGCGCGTGCCGGACTTCCTGACGGCCCTGCCGGCCATCGGCGAGGGCAAGCGCGACCGCATCCTGACCCAGCTGGGCATCTCGCCCGTCAAGCGCCTGGGCGGCCTCGGCACGCGGCAGCGCGCCGCGCTGCAGGAGTGGCTCGACCGCCGCATGCCCGAGCCGCGGCCGCGGCCCGCTCGCAGCCGGCTGCTCGTGCTCGCCGGTCCGACCGCGGTCGGCAAGGGCACGGTCTCGGCCCGCATCCGCGAGGAGCACCCCGAGATCCTGGTCTCGGTGTCGGCGACGACCCGCGCGCCGCGCCCGGGTGAGGTCGACGGCGTGCACTACTACTTCGTGGACGACGCCGAGTTCGACCGGATGATCGCGGAGGGCGAGCTTCTCGAGCACGCGGTGGTGCACAACAAGCACCGCTACGGCACGCCGCGCGGCCCGATCGACCGCGCGCTGGCGGAGGGGCGCACCGTCCTGCTCGAGATCGACCTGCAGGGCGCCCGCCAGGTGCGCGCCGCCGAGCCGAGCGCGTCGCTGGTGTTCCTGCTGCCCCCGAGCTGGGACGAGCTGGTCAACCGACTCGTCGGTCGCGGCACCGAGGACGAGGAGGAGCGCGCCCGCCGGCTGCGCACCGCCAAGGTGGAGCTCGCGGCGCAGGGGGAGTTCGACTTCCACATCGTGAACGAGGACGTCGCCACCGCCGCGCGCCAGGTCGTAGACTTGACGCAGGCGTCCGAACGCTGATCGCCGCGTGCCCACGCGGCCGCGCCCGGCCCCGACCGTCTTCCCGCGACTGCCGTCGCCCGCACAGGAGGTTCCGCATGACCACGGAGAACAAGGGCATCATCGACCCGCCCATCGACGAGCTGCTCGACAAGGTCGACTCGAAGTACCAGCTCGTGATCTACGGCGCCAAGCGCGCCCGCCAGATCAACGACTACTACACCGACCTGCACGAGGGGAACCTGTTCGACAACGTCGGCCCGCTGGTCGACTCGTCGGTCGAGGACAAGCCGCTCACGATCGCGCTGCACGAGATCCACCAGGACAAGCTGCGCCTGCGTCACGCGGAGTAACAGCACACTCGCGCTCCGCGCCGAGGACCGCACGGTGTCGGCGGTCGCCGCCAGAATAGGCGGCGACCGCCTTTCATTTGAGGAGAGCACATGAGCCTTCGGCTTTTCACGTCAGAGTCCGTGACGGAGGGGCACCCGGACAAGATCTGCGACCAGATCTCCGACAGCATCCTCGACGGTCTGCTGGCGCAGGACGCCGAGAGCCGCGTGGCGGTCGAGACCCTCGTCACGACCGGCCTCGTGCACGTCGCGGGCGAGATCCGCACGGAGGCGTACGTCGAGATCCCGGCGATCGTCCGCGGCGTCATCAACCGCATCGGCTACACGTCGAGCGACATGGGCTTCGACGGCGACTCGTGCGGTGTGAGCGTCTCGGTCGGCGAGCAGTCGAGCGACATCGCCGCGGGAGTCGACAAGGCGCTCGAGATCCGCGAGGGCTCGTCCGACGCGTACGACGCGCTCGGCGCGGGGGACCAGGGCATCATGTTCGGCTTCGCGACGAACGAGACGCCGCAGCTCATGCCGATGGCCGCCTGGACCGCGCACCGCCTGGCGGAGCGGCTGACCGAGGTGCGGCGCAACGGCGAGATGCCGTTCCTGCGGCCCGACGGCAAGACCCAGGTCACGCTCGGCTACGAGGGCTTCACGCCCAAGACCGTCGACGGGGTCGTGATCTCGGCGCAGCACCACCCGAAGATGACCCAGGACGAGCTGCGTGGCGAGATCGAGGAGCTCGTCATCCGCCCGGTGCTCGAGCAGACCGGCCTCGACCACGAGGGCGTCAAGCTCTACATCAACCCGGCGGGCCCCTTCGTGACCGGCGGCCCCAAGGGCGACGCGGGCCTCACGGGCCGCAAGATCATCATCGACACCTACGGCGGCGCCGCGCGTCACGGCGGCGGCGCGTTCAGCGGCAAGGACCCCTCCAAGGTCGACCGCTCGGCGGCCTACGCGATGCGCTGGGTCGCCAAGAACGCGGTCGCCGCGGGCCTGGCCGATCGGCTCGAGGTGCAGGTCGCGTACGCGATCGGCAAGGCGAACCCCGTGGGCCTGTACGTCGAGACCTTCGGCACGGGCCGCGTCTCCGACGACGCGATCGTCGACGCGATCCGATCGGTGTTCGACCTGCGCCCCGCCGCGATCCTCGAGGCGCTGGATCTGAAGCGCCCGATCTACGCGCAGACCGCGGCGTACGGGCACTTCGGACGCGAGCTGCCGGACTTCACGTGGGAGCAGACCACGCGGGTCGACGAGCTGCGCCGCGCCGCCGGGCTCTGACCGGAGACAGCCGGATGCCGCGACGCGTCGCGCGCGTGCTGATCGACTCGCCCCTGCCGCAGCTCGATCGCCTCTTCGACTACGCGGTCCCGGACGAGCTGCGGGAGCAGGCCGTGCCGGGCGTGCGGATCAAGGCGCCGCTGCGCACCGCGGGGCGCGTGGTCGACGGCTACGTCGTCGAGGTGGGCGACGAGTCCGACGGGGACCGCGCGCTCTCGGAGATCGACGCGGTCGTATCGACGGCGGCGGTGCTGCCGGAGCGGCTCTACACGCTCGCGCGCCGGGTCGCGGATCGCGCGGCGGGCTCCGCCGTCGACATCCTGCGGCTGGCGATCCCGAAGCGCCAGGTGCGCGTCGAGAAGCAGTGGCTCGCGGGGGAGCGCGCGCCGGCCCCGGTCGTCGCGGCGGACTCCCTCGAGACGGCTCGCGCGGTGCTCGACGCCTACCCCGGCCTCGCCGAAAGGATCGCCGCGGGCGGGCGGATCGCGCTGGACGCGCCGCCGCGGCTCGAGGGCGCGCGGCCGGCATGGACCTCGGTCCTCGCAGCCGCGGCGGCCGCCACGCTCGCGGCGGGACGCTCGGCCGTGCTGGCGGTTCCCGATCACCGGGATCTCGACCTGCTGCACGCCGCGCTCTCGGCGCTGCTCCCGGACGACGCCGTGGTGCGTCACGACGCCGGACAGACCGGGCCCGAGCGGTACCGCGGATTCCTGCGCACGCTGGAGGACGCGCCGTGCGTCGTGGTCGGCAACCGGTCGGCCGTGTACGCGCCGGTCGCCCGGCCGGGCCTCCTCGCCCTCTGGGACGACGGCGATCCGCTGCTCGAGGAGCCGCTGGCGCCGTACGTGCACGCGCGCGACGCCGCGCTCGTCCGCCAGGAGCTCGCGGACCCGGAGACGGGGGAGAAGCCGGCGCTTCTTCTCGCGGGGCACACCAGGTCGACGGACGTCGAGCGGCTGGTCGCGGTGGGATGGGTCGAGGACGTCCCGCCCGCGCGCCGCTACGCGCCGCGCGTGGTCCTCAGCGCGGTGACGGAGAGCGAGCGGCCCGGTGCGCGCATCCCGTCCGCGGCGTTCCGCGCGGCCCGCGAGGGGCTCGCCGAGGGGCCGGTCCTCGTGCAGGTGGCCAGGCCCGGGTACTCGCCCACGCTCGTGTGCGCCGACTGCCGGGCGCCGGCGCGATGCCGGCACTGCGGCGGGCCGCTCCACGCGCCCGGGCGCGGCGCCACTCCCGTGTGCGGGTGGTGCGGCCGGTCGGCGACCGCCTGGACGTGCCCGGCCTGCTCGTCGCCGCGCGTGCGCCTGGCATCCTCGGGCAGCGAGCGCACGGCCGACGAGCTGGGTCGCGCCTTCCCGGGCGTGCGCGTGATCGTGGCCGACGGCGCGCACCCGGTGCGCGAGGTCGACGCCCGCCCCGCGCTGGTGGTCGCCACGCGCGGGGCGGAGCCGATCGCCGAGGGCGGGTACCGCGCCGTGCTGCTGCTCGACGGCGACCGCATGCTGCAGGCGCCCGAGCTCCGCATCGGCGAGTCCTGCCTGCGCTGGTGGTCCAATGCCGCCGCCCTGGCGGCGCCGGACGCCCCCGTGCACCTGGTGGGCGTCACCGGCGCGGTCGCCCGCGCCCTCGCGACCTGGACCCAGGCGTCCTACGCGCGCGCCGAGCTGCACGAGCGCGCGCCGCTGCGGATGCCGCCCACCGCGCGCGTGGCCCGCCTCGAGGGCGACGTCTCGGCGGTCGACCGGGCGCTCGCCACCCTGCGGGCCGACGTGCCCGAGCTCGCCGCCGACGCCGTGCTCGGGCCGGTGCCGATCGACCGGCAGGGCTGGCCCGGCGCGCGTGCGCTGGTGCGCTTCGACTACGCGCGAGGCGCCGCGGTCGCGACCAGCCTGCGCGCGTCGGTCGTCTCGGAGGCCGTGAGCGCGCGCTCGGCGCGCAAGGGCTCGGCGAGGTCCCGGGCGCCGCGGAATATGCTTACGGCGAGGCTCGACATCGTCGAGCCCGAACTGTGAATGCGCCTGCTCCGTGGCGCGCGAGGCGAGGGATGCGGATGACCACTGATCGACGAGCTCCGCGGCTGAGGATCGTGTTCGCCGGGACCCCGTCGGTGGCGGTGCCGTCGCTGCACGCCCTCCACGCCGCCGGCCACGACATCGCCGCGGTCGTGACCCGCCCCGATGCGCCCCTCGGACGCAAGCGCGTGCTCACCAGA
>Ga0208492_1001152_pt1 | contig 17753 bp, 11 predicted proteins | sample Subbioar_CSW14AB_FD_184820 | JGI IMG/M metagenome (GOLD analysis project Ga0208492, IMG submission 184820) | Serpentinite rock and fluid subsurface biosphere microbial communities from McLaughlin Reserve, California, USA - CR12Mar_CSW14AB (SPAdes) | ecosystem: Environmental > Terrestrial > Deep... | reverse complement strand
TGTCATTCTTGAAATTGTATGTCCATTGGTTCGCTGATAATCCATGAAACGAAGATACAACCATTTTTAGAAGCTAAAGCTAAATGCACTAAAGTGCATAGCTTGAACTATTTTTGAGACCAGTCAATGAATTTCTTAACGGAAAAACCAGCAATACCACTGGCATCAACCAGTTAAATTCCGCCGCTGATGGCTTCATAATGGATCAAAACATTCCTAATCCTTTCAGCGGTGAAACAGTGGTAAAATACACATTAACTCCGCAGACCAAAACTGCTACCTTAAACGTATACGATCTTTCAGGAAAACAAATCACTTTTTTTCCTTTAACACAAAAGGGTTCCTCTTCCATCACCATTACTTCTGAGAACCTGGCCGCAGGGATCTATATTTATTCGATTGTTGCCGATGGTAAAATAATGGATTCGAAAAGAATGGTAGTGGCTGAAAAATAAAGAGCAGTAGCCAAATTAAAAAACCCAGAACAAAAAAAACACCGCGAGGAAATCCCGCGGTGTTTTCTTTTTAAAATCAATTTCAGATCTTAAGCAATCCCTGCCCCATGGCAGTTCTTGTATTTTTTGCCACTGCCGCATGGACATGGATCGTTCCTCCCAATTTTTGCTTCTACCCGAATTGGCTGCGGTTTTGGTTTTTGTTGCGCGTTCTGTTCTTCCACCGCGTGTTCATTGCGGGTTTCCACCAGCTTTTCCTTTTTCTGCTGAGGAGCATCCTGTGTAAAACGCGCCTGTGGCTGGCTGTTATTTTCATTTGGCAAACTGCCTTTCATTAAGAAAGAGATCACTTCTTTATTTGCCTTGTTGATCATCTCCTTAAACAGGTTAAATGATTCCAGTTTATAAATCACCAAAGGATCTTTCTGCTCGAGCTGTGCATTTTGCACCGCCTGTTTCAGATCATCGAGTTCACGCAGGTGTTCCTTCCACGAATCATCGATCATGGCGAGCACCACGGCTTTTTCAAATCCTAAGAATAACTCACGACCTTTGCTGTCATAAGCCTTTTTTAAATTGGCCATCACCTGCAATCCCCTGATGCCATCTGTAAAGGGTGTTACAATATTTTCAAACGTATTGTTCGGGTTCTTGTAAACATCACGTACCACAGGGAAAGCCTGCTCGGCGATCTGGTGTGATTTTTCGATATAATGTTTCTGCGCGGCATCAAATAACTGCTGGGTCAGGTCCTCTTCTTTAACGCTATTAAATTGCTGCTCAGTGAACGGGCTTTCGATCCCGAAATTTTTAATGCACTCCAGCGTAAATCCTTCATAATCTTTTGCCGGCTGGTATTCCTCAACGATTGCCGAAGCAACTTCATAGATCATATTGGCAATGTCAATGCTCAGTTTGTCTCCATACAATGCGTTTCTCCGGCGTTTGTAGATCACTTCGCGCTGGGCATTCATCACGTCATCATATTCGATCAAACGTTTACGGATCCCGAAGTTATTCTCCTCTACTTTTTTCTGTGCACGCTCAATGCTCTTGGTGATCATGCTGTGCTGGATCACTTCTCCTTCTTTTAATCCCATCCTGTCCATCAGCGAGGCGATCCGTTCGCTGCCGAACAAACGCATCAAATTATCCTCAAGACTTGCGAAGAACTGCGAGCTTCCGGGATCGCCCTGGCGTCCGGCACGACCACGCAGCTGCCTGTCAACACGACGGCTTTCGTGGCGTTCTGTACCAATGATCGCCAGACCGCCGGCTTCCTTCACGCCTGGCCCGAGCTTGATATCCGTACCACGGCCCGCCATGTTGGTAGCAATAGTAACGGTTCCCGTCTTGCCGGCCTCTGCAACTATCTCGGCTTCCTTCGCGTGTAATTTCGCGTTTAATACGTTATGTTTAATGCCGCGCAGCTTTAGCATGCGGCTTAATAATTCGGAGATCTCCACCGTAGTGGTACCTATCAATACAGGCCTTCCCAGTGCAACCAGTTTCACAACCTCTTCAATTACCGCATTGTATTTTTCACGTTTGGTTTTGTAAACAAGGTCCTGCTCGTCCTTACGTGTCATTGGTTTATTGGTCGGGATCTCCACCACATCCAGCTTGTAAATGCTCCAGAATTCCTGTGCTTCAGTGGTCGCAGTACCTGTCATTCCCGCCAGCTTGTGATACATCCTGAAATAATTCTGCAGCGTTACCGTCGCATAGGTTTGCGTCGCCGCTTCGATCTTCACATTTTCCTTCGCTTCGATCGCCTGGTGTAAACCATCGCTGTAACGACGGCCTTCCATAATACGACCCGTTTGTTCGTCCACAATTTTTACCTGGCCGCCATCGATCACATATTCGGTATCTTTTTCAAAAACGGTGTATGCCTTTAACAACTGGTTCACAGTATGGATCCGCTCGCTTTTAATACTGAATTCACGCATCACCACTTCTTTGGCGGCAGTTTTTTCTTTGGCATCCGTAATTCCCCGTTCAATCTCCGCGATTTCGTCTCCCACATTCGGGATCACAAAAAACTTAGGATCATCGCTGTTACCGGTTAAAAAGTCAATTCCCTTTTCGGTAAGCTCCACGTGGTTGTTTTTTTCCTCGATCGTAAAATAAAGTTCCACATCAATTTTATGCATCTCTTTATTCTGATCCTGCATATAGTGATTCTCTGTTTTTTGCAGTAAAGCCCTTACACCCTGCTCGCTCAAAAATTTAATCAGCGCGCTGTTTTTAGGCAGTCCCCTGTAGGCTCTTAACAGGGGGATCCCCGCTTCTTTTTCTTTTCCTTCCGCTACCAGTTTTTTCGCTTCCGTGATGCAGGTTTGCAGATATTGTTTCTGCACATTTACCAGCTTTTCGATACGGGGCTTGTACTCGTTGAATTCGTGTTTGTCACCTTGTGGCGTTGGACCACTGATAATTAAAGGCGTACGCGCGTCATCGATCAAAACCGAATCGACCTCATCGACAATGGCGAAATTATGTTTACGCTGAACCAGTTCGTCTATCCCACGCGCCATATTATCGCGCAGGTAATCAAAACCGAATTCATTATTGGTTCCGTAGGTAATATCACAGTTATAAGCCCTGCGGCGCTCATCTGTATTTGGCTCGTGTTTGTCGATGCAGTCGACACTCAGGCCATGGAACTGGAACAGAGGGGCATTCCACTCGCTGTCACGTTTGGCAAGGTAATTGTTTACCGTTACCACATGTACTCCGCGTCCACCCATGGCATTTAAGAATATAGGTAAGGTAGATACCAGCGTTTTACCCTCACCTGTCGCCATCTCAGAGATCTTCCCTTCGTGCAATACAATACCGCCAATCAGCTGTACATTATAATGCACCATATCCCAGGTAATTTCACTGCCTGCTGCCAGCCATTTATTTTTATAAACCGCCTTATCGCCCTGGATCTCGACATTTTTATGCGTTTTGGAAAGCTCCCTGTCAAAATCATCGGCTGTAACAACCAGCTGACCATTGTCTTTGAACCTTCTGGCCGTTTCTTTCAGGATAGCAAACGCTTCTGCCAGGTGAGAGCTGAGTATGTTTTCAAGATCATCGGTGATTTCTTTTTCAATCCCGTCTATTTCCTTATACAGGTCTTCTTTAGTGTTTACGTCCATGTCCGGCTCATTCGCAATATTAGCTTTGATGCCGTCAATTTTATCGTTTTGTTCTTTGATCGCTGCCTTTATAGAAACTTTAAGCGCTGCGGATCTGGCGCGTAAATCATCATCAGAAACAGAACTTAATGAATTAAAAATGGTATTTATTTCTTCAACTTTAGACTCGAGGTTCTTAATATCCTTCTCACTTTTAGTCCCAAAGAGTTTTTTCAGAAAATCAAACATATATTATAAAAATTTAGCCAATAAAGGTAACAAAAAATAGAGATTGCCACTTGTTTAATTTTGATTTGTTAACAGCATATAATTATGGTTTTCGGCTACCGGAAATTATCCTGAAACAATGCCCTTCTCGACGAATACACTTTGATTAAAAGTTGATTAAAATTTCAAAATTTACTTAATAACCTGTTTATAATCAATTTTTTAATCTAAAATTGGGAAATATGGGGCAAAATGATATATTTGCACCCTTAAATTAAAAAAGATTTACTGTAGAAATTACGATTATGCAAAACAAAGGTGCGATTAAAATATTTGCCATCCTCTTAGCCCTGGCTTGTATTTTTTATTTATCATTCACATGGGTGACAAAAGGCGTTGAAAACGATGCGAAAGAATACGCAGAGAACATGGCTACGAGATACGCTTCAAAGACTCAAGACAAAGATTCCATCTCGGACTATAAAGAGAGGCTGCAGGACCGTTACCTTGATTCGATGAAGAAACAGACAGTGTATAATATCTTTATCGCTGAATACACATACGAAGAATGTAAAAAGAACGAGATCAACCTGGGTCTGGATTTACGCGGTGGCATGAACGTTACCCTTGAGGTTTCGGTAATGGACATAATCACGAACCTGTCCAACGATAACCAGGACCCTGCTTTCAGGGCCGCTCTTGCCGATGCGCAGAAGAATCTTGGCGTGAACAACAACGACGATTTTATCACACTGTTTGAGAACAGTTACAAAAAGATCGCTCCAAACGGCCGTTTGGCGCCGATATTCCAGTCTATTGAAAACAAATCCAAGATCGGTTATAATTCTTCCAACGAAGAAGTGATCAAGTTTATCACAGAACGTGTAAAAGAAGCCATTGGAAATGCTGAAAAAACATTCCGCAGCCGTATTGACCGTTTCGGTGTGACACAACCTAATATACAAAAATTAGAACAAAGCGGGCGTATCCTCGTTGAATTACCAGGCGTAAAAGACAAGGCGCGTGTACGTGAGTTATTACAGGGAACTGCAAATCTTGAATTCTGGGAAACGTACGAAAACCAGGACATTGCTCCATTGCTGGACAAAGCAAATACAGTTATCAGCAGGGAACTTTACGGCAAAAAAAATGATACAACACAAGTTGCAGATTCAACGGCTGTAAAAACAGCTACCACACCGGTTACCTCAACTGCTGTTGCAAAAACGGATTCATCAAAAGTGGACTCAGCTGCTGCAAAAACAGCCAGCATTAATCCGCAGGATACAGCGATCAAAGGTTTCCAGAGAAGGGCTCCTTTATACGCATTCTACCAGAACGTATTGCCGCTTGTTCCTTTAAAAGGACGTGTAACACTTGACAAAGAAGGCAAGCCGGAAAAATACGCAGAGGGCGCTACCATCGGGTACGCAACCTCAAGGGCGGATACAGCAAAAGTAAATGCTTACCTGCGTATAGCTAAGGCTAAAAATGTATTCCCGTCTAAATTAAAATTCATGTGGGGATCGAAGGAAGTGGAGCAAAAGGATGAAGAAGGACGTGTTGTCGGAAGTTATTTTGAATTGTTCGCCATCAAACAAACAGATAGTAAAGGAAAAGCGGCTTTAAGTGGCGATATCATTACCGATGCCCGCAAAGATTATACACAGCAATCGGGTGGCGTTCCATTGATCTCCATGAGTATGAACAGTGACGCTGCTCAGAAGTGGGCAAAAATTACCGCTGCCAACAAAGGAAAATGTGTTGCGGTTGTAATGGACAACATGGTATACTCTGCTCCCCGTGTAAACTCAGAGATCACAGGTGGCCAGTCGCAAATTACCGGGAACTTTACGGATGCTGAAGCAGACGCTTTGGCCGCTATTTTAAGCGCCGGTAAATTACCCGCAAAAGCCCATATTGTTGAAGAAAGTATCGTTGGTCCTACCTTAGGGCAGGAATCGATCGACTCTGGTTTAACCAGCTTCGTGATCGCTTTATTGGTGATTTTAGTTTTTATGGCTGCCTACTACAACAAATCAGGTATGGTTGCCAACGTTGCCCTGATCGCCAACATGTTCTTTATAATGGGGATCTTAACTTCCCTTGGCGCAGTGCTGACCTTACCGGGTATTGCCGGTATCGTGTTAACCATTGGTTTAGCGGTGGATGCAAACATCCTGATCTTCGAGCGGATCCGTGAAGAGCTTGCGCTCGGAAAGAGCGTATCACAGTCTATCAAAGAAGGTTTTAAACATGCGATGTCCTCCATTATCGACTCTAACGTCACCCTCGCCATTCTATCAGTGATCCTTTATGTATTTGGTTCAGGTCCTGTTCAGGGTTTCGCGACTACCTTATTTATTGGTATCTGTACGTCTTTATTCTCCGCGATCTTAATTACACGTGTGATCTTCGAATGGATGCTGGAGCGCAAAATGGAAATTCCATTCGACAATAGCTTTACACGTAACGCGTTTAAAAACATCAATATTGATTTTGTAGGAAAACGTAAATTATACTACGCGATCTCAACAGCCATTATTGTTTTAGGTGTTGTGTTTTATTTTAAAAATGGCGGATTAAACTTAGGTGTTGACTTTAAAGGTGGGCGTACTTACCAGGTTCATTTTGATAAAGACATGAACACCGAAGATATTAAGAAAGCGCTTGAACCGGTGTTTACCGGCGCTGCCCTTGAAGTGAAAAGTATTGGTGCCGGTCAATCCAATAAAGCCAAGATCACTACTACTTACAGGGTAACAGATAATGACCCGAAAGCGGATACGGAAGTGGATTCCCTTTTAAAGAAAGGTTTAAGCACTTTAAATGTGCCGTTCAAAGTTCCACAACAACAAAAAGTGGGGCCTACCATTGCAACGGACATCGTTTACGGCGCTTACGGCGCGATCCTATTCTCCTGTTTAATGATGTTCTTATACATTGTTGTACGTTTCAGGAAATGGCAATATGGTTTAGGTTCGGTTGTGGCTTTATTCCATGACGTGCTTATTGTATTATCCTGTTACACGATCTGCGATGGACTTCTTCCTTTGGAGATCGGCCAGGATTTTATCGCCGCCATCTTAACGGTAATGGGTTATACCATGACTGAGACCGTGGTTGTGTTCGACAGGATCCGTGAAAGATTAAGAGACAGTGGTAAAGCCGATGCTTATGGTGCAGAGCGTAATACACTTATCAACTACGCGTTAAACAGTACCCTGAGCCGTACCATCCTAACCTCTTTAACCGTATTCTTCGTACTCGTAGTGATCTTTATCTTCGGTGGAGAAAGTATCCGCGGATTTATCTTCGCCTTGTTAATAGGACGTGTGATTGGTACTTACTCTTCGTTATGTATCTCTACTCCAATAGTTGTTGACTTCGATAAGAAAAAATAATTTATAAATGTTTAAAGGAACCTCTCTGAGAAATTTAGAGAGGTTTTTTTTATTTAGGATCCGAAATTTTTAAAAGCTCTTTAATGTGAAAAAAAAACTATACCTGATCCTTTTATTTCTATCGGCTCTGATACATGCCCAAGGCCCTATCGTCATAAGGGGTACTGTAAGAGAAAAAGACGCTCCTCTTTTAAAAAAGCCAAACTTAAGATCTATACAGCGAAAGGCTCTCTGTTTACAAGCACCGAAACCGATAAAGCCGGTAAATACCATTTTAAGTTGCCGCTCGAAACCTCTGAGGAATACCTCGTGGTCGTTTCAAAAAAAGGGCGCGTTTCAAAACTTTTTGTGGTGAGCACTGAAAACATCCCGGAACAGGCCCGTACTACAAGCTTTCCGCCAATTGGTGCTGAAATTACTTTATTTAAACCGGTTAAGGGTATAGACTATTCCCTGCTCCTGAAGCCATTAATAAAGTATTATTACGATTCCGAAACAGGCAAGTATACTTACGATAAAGCACTCCTCGAAAAAGTGCTTCAGGAACTCGAAAAAATAAAAGAAGAAGAAAAATTAAAAAAACATTAATACCATGAGCAAACCCTGGGTTGGATTTTTGGCGGTAGGTCTATTGTTTCTTTCAGGAATATTTGAATGGCTGGGAGGTTATCCCAAGCTTGGCGTTCTGTTAATGGTGCTCTCCATTGTCAGCCTTATTCTAAGGATCTACTTCAACAAAAAGCTGCGCGGGAACGGTAATAAGGATCATTAATCAATTGTTTGTGTCGGCAAGACCTGCAAGCTCTTATGAGAAGGGGGAAAAAACTTGCGGGTCTTACAGATCCCTCTTTGCGGACACAGCGAAGCAATCTCACACACAGAAACAAAATAGAGTTGATCTATTCGTGGAAAATACTTCCAGTTAACCCATAAAAAAAGCGCCGCAGGACTTTCCTCGCGGCACTTCTGTATTTATACTATATTTTCCTCTTAATTTCTTTCGTCGTTGATTTGGTCGGCCTTAAACCCTTTAAGATCAAAGATAAACAGGGTATCCGGCATCTCTGTATTCGTTTTCATCGTTTTGATCTCATACACCTGCATGCCCCCGTCCTTCATCATCATCTTTAACTGCACGATCTGTTTCTTTATTTTGTTGATGAACAATTTAACGGTGTGGAACTTTTTCTTTTCAGGCTTTACGCTTGGATATAGATCAATTCCATGGCAGACAACTGTACCAACTTTTACTTCTTTATCATACTTGTATTTGTAACCCGATTCATACATCGTAAAGATCGTGCTCGGGTTTTGCTCTTCGCTATTCGGATCAAAATTCTTAATGGTTACCTCTTTTGCATCTTTGTTATAATTCCACAAGGTTTTACCATCACACACAATCACCGTACCCGGGATCTCCAGCCTGAATTTCTGCCCCTTTACCATTACTTTCCAGCCCTGGGGCTTTTCAACCACCTTTTTATCCTTGTCGTACACGGTAAACACCACATCAGCGTTGATCGTTTTGTAAGCCTTGGTGATCTTGCTTACTTCATCCAATATTGCTTTTGCCTTCGGATCTTGTTCCTGGGCGCCCAAAAGAATTGCGCTGCTTATAAAAAGGGATGTCAGTAGTTTTCTCATAATTTAATTAAACGTTATACCATATAGACACACAAAGATAAAAAAGGTTTAACACCCGGACTAACCTTGCGTTTTGCCTGTAAATCCTGGAAATTATCCGAAGGGCCTCTGAAATCAAGGCTTTAGAACCCCGGCTTCCACCGGAAGCCTCCTAGCGATTTCTTAATTTTTGCAAAATTTCATCCAGCTGGGCCATATCCTTTACCAATACCTCGCGCGCCTTTGATCCTTCAAAAGGTCCGATAAATCCAGCGGCTTCAAGCTGGTCAACAATTCGCCCTGCCCTGTTGTATCCCAGCTTTAATTTGCGTTGTAAAAAAGAAGCGCTTCCCTGCTGGAACTGCACCACAAGTTTGGCTGCTTCATCAAACATTTTATCACGCTCGCTCAGATCCACTTCCTCTTTACCTCCTTCACCTTCTTCGCCAACATATTCCGGCAGCAGAAAGGCGCTTGGATAAGCCCGCTGGTTCCCTATAAATTCAGTGATCTTCTCCACTTCAGGCGTATCCACAAAAGCGCACTGGATCCTTATCAGGTCATTCCCGGTACTTAATAACATGTCACCACGCCCAATAAGCTGGTCAGCCCCGCCCGAATCCAGAATGGTGCGGCTATCGATCTTGCTCGTTACCCTGAACGCGATCCGCGCCGGGAAATTTGCTTTAATGGTGCCGGTAATAATATTTACCGAAGGACGCTGCGTGGCAATAATGAGGTGGATCCCAATAGCCCTGGCTAACTGCGCCAGACGGGCAATAGGCGTTTCCACTTCCTTGCCTGCCGTCATAATCAGATCCGCAAATTCATCTACTACCAGCACAATGTATGGTAAAAACTTGTGTCCATCGTTTGGATTTAATTTACGGTTTACAAATTTGGTGTTATACTCCTTAATGTTACGTACCTGCGCATCCTGAAGCAAAGCATATCGATTGTCCATTTCAATGCAGAGTGAATTAAGCGTATGGATCACCTTTGTGTTATCTGTAATGATCGCATCTTCCGAGTTCGGAAGTTTTGCAAGAAAATGTCTTTCGATTTTGTTGAATAGGGTTAATTCCACTTTTTTGGGATCCACCAAAACAAATTTTACCTGCGAAGGGTGTTTTTTATAAAGCAGAGAAACCAGCACAGCATTCAGACCAACAGACTTACCCTGCCCTGTAGCTCCCGCCATGAGCAGGTGAGGCATTTTGGCCAGATCGGCAATAAAAATTTCGTTGCTGATCGTTTTACCCAGCGCTATCGGTAATTCAAACTGTGAGTTATTGAATTTCTCCGAAGCTAAAATATTTTTCATCGGCACCATTTCCGGTGTCTGGTTTGGCACCTCTATTCCGATGGTTCCCTTGCCTGGTATTGGTGCAATGATCCGGATTCCCAAAGCCGCAAGACTTAAAGCAATATCGTCTTCCAGGTTTTTTATTTTGCTGATCCGTACGCCGGCCGCAGGCACAATTTCGTACAAGGTAACAGTCGGGCCAACGGTGGCCATGATCTTATCGATCTCGATCCCGTAATTTTTCAGAGTACTCAGGATCTTGTTTTTATTTGCGATCAGCTCTTCCTGGTTTACCCTGCTCTGGATGTTACCATAGTCATTGAGTAATTCAAAATGGGGGAATTGATATGATCCCAGGTCGAGCGTTGGGTCGTATTCACCAAACTGCTCCACCAGCTTTGCCGCTTTATTTTCATCCTCAATGAGTTCAGGCTCTATAACAGGTTGCGCTATCTCCAGTTCCGGCTCTCCTTTAGGACCTGTATTCTCAACATCATCTGCTGTTGCTGTAAGGTCCATTTGGTTTTCCGCCAATACCGGCTCTTGTATGGGTGCAATCAGTTCTTCCTGGGTTTGCACGACTTCAAATCCAATGTCTTTGGGTCCCTCTTTTTTTTGTTCTGTTTCCGGTCCGGAAGTTTTTGTGATGACTTCAAAATTTAACAACTCTGCCTCTTCCTCGGGGCTTAGATTCGTTTCCCTCATTTCATTAAAAGACGAATTAAAATCTCTTACCGGTGCTGTGTTAGAATTGTTCGGAGAAGCTTCTTCCTGGATCTGTTCATCTTCTTCAAGCACCGGTCGTGCAGGAAGTTTAAAAGACAGGTTGATACTTAATACCAGGAAGGTGAGCAGGGAAAAAACAAATAACGCGATCAGTCCCATGTTGCCTACGTAATTGGCAATTTTTACATTCATAAAATAACCGAAGCCGCCACCCATAAAAAACAATTTGTCGGAAAAAATATAGGCGAGTACCAGGGAGCTCCATACCATAATGAACAGCCATTTCGCGTTAAATGAAGCGACGTTGATTAATTTTCGCTGAACAACTTTTTGAAGTCCGAACATGCAGATCACCGGCACCAGAATAAAAGATGCCGCACCGAAACCTTTGTACATAAAAAGATGTGAAACAATTGCGCCGAATTTTCCAAGCCAGTTTTTTACTTTCGTTTCAGGCAGGAACAAGTCAGCCCTGTTACCAAGTACTTTATCCTGGTCAACATCCCAGCTGGTAAAATAAGACACAAATGCAATAGACAAATACGCGGAAAAAAGGATCAGCAATAAACCAATAATTTTCTGGGTGCGTTCATCAGTATAAAAACTCTGGAATTGCTCAAAACGTTTGGCCAGGCTGATTTTTTTTCTGGCAGGAACTTCGGCAATAGACGCCTTTGGTTCTGCCGGTTTTGACGTTGATTTAGGTTTGTTTTTCCGCTCACTGGATTTTTTTTCGACATCTTCAATATCATTGCGTTCAATCGCTTTTTCTTCGATCGCAACCAGCGTTTCGGCGGTGTCGTTTCCTCTGAATTTATTCTTTTTTTCTGCGGCCATTATCTTTTAAATATAGAGGGATTGAATTCACATTTTAGTGCTTGAAGGGCAATGTTTTAAACCACGAATTGTTAATCAAAAAACCCTTACTTTTACCTGTAATATTGACAAATACTGATCTATGTACAGATTATTTTTAGGACTTTTCTTAAGCTCCGTCCTGCTTACCAAAGGGCAAGCGGTCGACACCACCTGGCTCGCTCAACACTACACTAAACAAGAAGTCCAGATCCCCATGCGTGATGGGATAAAGCTATTTACCGCGATTTATGCGCCTAAGGATCACTCCGAAAAACATCCCGTTTTAATGGTACGCACTCCTTACTCGCTTACCCCATACGGTAACAGGTTTTCCCCTTACCTCATGTCTCATTACTCTCATTATGTAAAGGAACATTACATTATTGTAATACAGGATGTGCGGGGTTGTTACATGAGTGAAGGGAATTTTGTGGATGTTCGCCCCTTTATTGAGAATAAAAAATCAAAAAATGAAATAGACGAAGCCAGCGACACTTATGATGCGATAGAATGGATCATAAAAAACGTTCCGGCAAATAATGGGAATGTTGGAGTTTCCGGGATTTCCTACCCTGGCTTCTATGCCACTATGGCTGCTCTGTCGGGCCACCCGGCGCTTAAAGCCGTAAGTCCGCAGGCTCCTGTTACTGAATGGTTCCTGGGAGACGACTTTCACCATAATGGCGCTTTTGCTCTGGCGGATGCGTTTTCTTTTTATTCAGGTTTTGGAAAACCTCGTCCGAAACCAACAAAATTAAGCGCCAAAGGATATTCCTATCCTGAAAAAGACAACTACCATTTTTTTTTGAAACAAGGCGCTGTAAAGAATTTAACACAACTCATGGGTGACAGCATTCTATTCTGGAATGACCTTGTTAATCATCCCAACTACGATGAGTTCTGGAAAGCACGGGATGCAAGGCGCCCGGCAAAAAATATTAAACCTGCTGTACTGGTTGTGGGCGGCAATTTTGACGCGGAAGACTGCTACGGCGCTTACAATTTATACAAGGCGATCGAAAAACAATCTCCTTCCACGAATAACAAACTTGTTATGGGGCCCTGGTTCCATGGTGGCTGGCACCGTTCGGACGGAAGTTATTTCGGGAGCGTGCGGTTTGGCAGTAAAACATCCTTTTATTACCATGAAAACCTGGAAGTGCCCTTTTTTAATTATTACTTAAAAGGAAAGGGAGATGAAAAATCAATTGCAGAAGCTACAATCTTTTTTACAGGGGAAAATAAATGGCGTACGTTTGATTCCTGGCCTGCAAAAAATATTGAATACAAACAAATCTATTTTAATGCGGACCATTCTTTATCTTTTTCCGCTCCGCACGCCTCCAATTCGTTCTCAAAATACACCAGCGATCCTTCCAAACCTGTTCCTTATACGGATGGGGTACACTTGAAGCGCACGCGTGAATACATGATAGACGACCAGCGTTTTGCTGCAAGGCGTCCTGACGTTTTAGTTTATGAAACAGAGATCCTTACGAATGATCTTACGCTGGCCGGACCGGTTATTGCAGATCTTAAAGTTACGCTAAGTACAAGCGATGCTGATTTCGTGGTGAAGATCATCGACGTATTTCCTGATAATTTTTCTTATGACAGTACAACCTGCTGTAAAGGGTTGAAAAATGAAACAGAAATGGCAGGTTACCAGATGCTGGTGCGCGGTGAGATCATGCGTGGAAAATACAGGAATAGTTTTGAAAAACCAGAACCTTTTGAACCTGGTAAAATTGAAACAGTGAAATTTACGCTACCGGATGTTTCTCATACGTTTTTGAAAGGTCACAAGCTGATGATCCAGGTACAGAGCAGCTGGTTCCCTATATTTGACAGGAATCCACAGCAGTTCCTGGACATTTATAAATGTGCGGACAAAGATTTTATTCCTTGTGAGATCAAGCTTCATCATAGTGCCAGTGCTGCATCATGCGTTTTATTACCAGTACTTAAAAATTAATGATACAACAGGTTATTGTCTATATTTTACTTGGGGCCGCACTCGTCTATTTAGCGTTTAAATTTATTAAACCTAAAAATAAGAAAGACGATAAATGTGATAAGTGCGACTAAAATGCGATTTGTTTTAGGATCTGCGGTTTCGACCTCCGTTTTCCTTTGTACCTTTTTTGTTTTAGGTTGTGGCTCAAATTTTGCCTCCATAACTTTTGGTTTTGCAGTGTCAACAACCAGGGTTGGTGTTACGTCTGTAAGAACAAATGGATTGACAACCCAATAAGGTTGTATTGCAACCACACCACCCGTTGGAACATAGGGGCGACCGATATCATAACCCTGGCCTAACACAAAAGTGGTAGTGGTTATAAGAGGTAATGATTCAGCTGGCTTGATCAGAAAATCAATTGAAAAAACAGCATTGCTTTTTATCGCATCCAGGATCAGGGGAATCCGTAGAAGTGTATCTGCTGCGTAATACCTGTTTGTTCCCTGGTAAGAAACCCGTACATCAATTACAGAATCTTTAATATCTCTTTCCAGCAGCAAAAACGAAAAGCAACCACTGCTATCCGTTTTAATAGTCGAAATAACTGAATTAAGTTGCATTAATGTAACGGTTGCCCCGACAATAATTTCCCTGCTTTCTTTATCTCGTATGGTTCCCTCCATTTTAAGGGGAAATTTAAGATTGGAGAATTTGCCAACCGTAACTTCGGTGGTAGTTTCTTCTGCCTGTGCTTTTGCCTGTTGGGCAGGAATAACAGCTCCGAGTAATGTTAACAGCGACAATGAAATTGTTTTAAAATTCCTGATCTCGTACTCCGATTTGTGATAAGTCAACTGATCACTTCTGAACTGTCCACAGAAAACAGAAGAGGTCGTAAATTCGTCGGCTTTTGCAGATGTGTAATCGTGGATCCTTTTTTTACATTCGTCGCAGTACCTGCCCGCTTCCTGGTGAGGCATAGTTTCCCAATCTACCTTGCAGGGAAATATAAGTTTGATTTGATTCATAAAAATCCAGGCTTTATATGAAATTAAGTGTTTAGGCTTCATGATGCTCAACCGCTCATACCTCTTAACCCTTATTAACATTAGGATTTCTACTCCAACTTAAATTTATTATAAATAAAAAGGTAACATTCGGGCGCTACTGCCTAATCGGGCAGTAGAGGATGTATTAATTTTCCAGTTACCAATTCCGGTTCTTACATGCAAAAGTTTATCTTTACTTAAAATTGTTGCATTTCATGAAGATCCTTAACACAGAACAAATAAGAGAAGCCGACAGGTACACCATTGATAACGAGCCAATAAAATCTTTAGATCTTATGGAACGCGCGGCACGTGCATGTGTGAAGCGCCTTGTAAAACTGATCGGTACCGAAGAAGATGTTAGTATGATCTGCGGAAAGGGTAACAATGGCGGAGATGGTCTTGCCATTGCACGTTTATTAAACGAGCAGGGGTTTACTACGTATGCTTATGTAATTGAATACACGGAAAAATTCAGCGAAGATGCACAGCATAATTTTAATTTATTAAAAGAAAAATTTCCTGCGCGGGTTATACAAATTCAGAACATTGAAGAATTCAGGGGAAAAACCACGGGGAAGTACACCGTTCTTATTGATGCCCTTTTGGGAACAGGAACCAATAGACCCATTGAAGGCCTTTTAGCAGAGATTATCGACTATGTTAACGCGGCCTTTCCAAAAATTGTAAGCATCGATGTGCCCAGTGGTTTGTACGCGGATAAAAGCTCTGCAGAAAACAGATCTGTCATCCATTCCACATTAACCCTCACCTTTCAGCTTCCAAAACTCGCCTTCCTCTTTCCTGAAAATAAAGCTTATGTCCCTGAATTTGAAATCCTCGACATTGGTCTTCATGCAAAAGGAATTGATCAACAACCTTCTCCTTTTTACTATACTACAAAAGACGAAATTTCCTCCTTACTTAAACCACGTCCAAAATTTTCACACAAGGGAACTTTCGGTCACGCGCTTTTGCTGGCCGGAAGCAAAGGTAAGAGCGGCGCGGCTATTATCAGCGCGAACGCATGCCTGAGAAGTGGCGCCGGCCTGTTAACGCTCCACTCAAACCCGCAAACAATAACCGCCTTATTACACAGTTTACCCGAAGCCATGACAAGCGAGGATCCCGATCCGGATCATATTTCGGAAATTGAAAAGCCTGAAAAGTACACCGCCATAGGTTTTGGCCCTGGCGTGGGTTTACACAGCGACACTCAAACATCATTAAAAAAGATCTTACACTATTATAAGGGGAAACTGGTTATCGATGCCGACGGAGTCAACATTCTTTCTGACAATAAGACCTGGCTTAATTTTTTACAACCGGGAACAATTTTAACGCCTCATCCAAAAGAATTTGAACGCCTTACCGAAAAACATGCTGACGATTTTGACAGATTAAAAGCGGCCAGGCGTTTTTCGTTGAAGTACAATTGCATTCTGATTTTAAAAGGTGCGCACAGCGCTGTTTGCATGCCGGATGGCAATGTGTTTTTTAATTCAAGTGGCAACTCGGGTTTGGCGAAGGGCGGCAGTGGAGACGGGTTAACCGGTATTATTTTAGGATTGCTTACGCGTGGTTATAATGCTCCGCAGTCCGCGCTGATCGGAACATTTATTCACGGGTATGCGGCAGATCTCTATGTAAAGAAAAAAAGTGTGGAAAGTCTTTTAATAAGCGATGTTATTGATATGCTTCCGAAAGCGTTCAAAAAACTGGAAGGATAGATCAGTCTTTATCCTTTTCTTTGTAAATATACGTGATGCTGATGTCGTTGGCCGGATTTTTCAGTTCAGGATTCTCTTCCGGGGCGATTTCCTGCCAGGGCTGCGACAAACCATCCCCTTCTTCTTCCTCTTCTTCCCATTGATACACCCTGCGCTTCGGACCTTCTTTCCTGTAATTGAACGCAATCAATACTCCGGCGATCATTCCAAACAAATGCCCTTCCCAGCTCATTTCTTCTTTTATAGGAAAAACACCCCACACGATCCCACCATACAGAAATACAACCAGCGCCGACACGGCCATTAAGCGTAAGTGTCTTCTGAAGAGTCCGCTGAAAAACAAAAAGGCCGCCAGTCCATAAACCAAGGTACTTGCGCCTATGTGATACGTTGGATAACTATCGCTGCTTCTTCCGCCAATCCAGAGCCATAAGCCGCTGACGATCCACAGCCATAAAAAAACGGACTTCGCGATTTTTTTATAAAAGTAGAACAACATCATTCCCAATACTAAAAGAGGAATCGTATTGGAGAGAATATGTTTGATGTCCCCATGCACAAAAACAGAAGTAATGATTCCGGGGAGCCCAGCCGTTTCCCTGGGAAGAATGCCCCATTTTAAAAAATTATACCGGACTGTATTCTGCATCCAGAAAACCATCCAGGCGATCGATACAAACAGGAAAGGATAAAACAGGACACTGTAGACCTGCTTTAATACATAATTTTTCACATATTAAATTTGCGAAAAAATAATTTTAGAACAAGGTTAAAAAAACTTTACGCTCCGGTGAAAACTTCTGGTTATTTTTTCGCTCCCGGTTTTTTATGCATGGACACAACCGGCAGCATAATACGTGTCAGCCATTTTTGCGGATCTTTTTCTTTGGCCGGGTCGGTGAGATAAAACTCGCGCATGGGACCACTTTGTATGAGGTCATTTTTTTCACAATGACGTTTTATTTTATCGTAAGCAGCAAATAAATTCTGGTACGATCCATAAAAATTATAAACCAGCATGAGCGAAGCTTCCAGTACAACTATCTTGCAACGTTTGGGCTCTGTTTTTGGCAGGCGTTTGATAAACAGAATATTTTCAAATATAAAATTATGAACATCGTTGTTATAGGTGATCATACCAACCGGGCCATTCATCTCCGCGCCAACCGTGTTCATTTCCTCTTCAAGAATGGCGAAGTTCTTTACCACCCTTGATGAAACGTCTTTTGAATCGGCAGAATCAAGGATGCTCAGCACCAGCATTTCCGGCACATCAAATACAC
>Ga0208492_1001151_pt1 | contig 17774 bp, 13 predicted proteins | sample Subbioar_CSW14AB_FD_184820 | JGI IMG/M metagenome (GOLD analysis project Ga0208492, IMG submission 184820) | Serpentinite rock and fluid subsurface biosphere microbial communities from McLaughlin Reserve, California, USA - CR12Mar_CSW14AB (SPAdes) | ecosystem: Environmental > Terrestrial > Deep... | reverse complement strand
TCGACGCTGTATGGACCGGTCTGACGCAGTCACCAATCTTCGATTTGTCCAACCGCTCAAGTATTCGACGCTTGCGCCAGGCCAGTTGGCGACCTATCTTATCTTTCACTCGAAACTCCTTTTTCGTCGGTTGACGGTTTTCTGTTCAACTAATCAGATACCGCCGAAACCTCGGGAGTTTCGAGTTTTTTTCGTTTTATCCCACTTTCTTTCCTTCCGGGGATGCTTGGTTAAGGTCTAGACAGGTTGCCCCAGGAAAATTTACCGAAATTCGCAAGCATTCGAGCAAGGGCTTGGCCCGATATTACTCGCCGGAACTGCCAAAACCACAAGACCGGCAGCGACAAAAACGAATATGCTTTGCAGCCGATCAGGGTGACATAGAATTGATTGCAGGATATTATTTTGGTGATCGCAATGCGGATCGGGCAGAGGTTGGAAGGAAGTGCTTTGTCGAGTCACTCGAGCGAGCCAAAGAGGGGCAATCGTGAGCGGGCACAATGTTCCGTATCAGCTTCGAACTAACAAATTCATAGAGCGTCAGCTTTTCTTGGACTTACTCGATTTCGTTCGAGTGTGGAATGGACCAGTTCGTTACGTTTATGCCTCAATGGGGGGACGATTTCTTGAGGACTTCAAACTTGTGAACGACAGATTTGCTATTGAACACATGATCTCAATCGAACTGGACGAAATTACGTGGCGACGACAGGAATTCAATCGGCCGATAGGACTTATCGAATGCAAATGCCAGAAAAGCGGAGAATTCATTGTAGATTTTGATCGTCTGGTTATGGCTCATCCGGCCAAGCGATTTATTATATGGCTGGACTATGCGTCGGCAAATGAGCGAGGAGTCCAGCTACAGGAATATCAAGAACTTCTCTCGAAACTAGAGGTAGGGGATGTTATCAAGATCACGCTGAATGCGAATTTCCAATCGTATCGAAGACGCCAGGACTTTCAAATAGAACGGGACTTTCAAACCATTGTCATTCAGAATATGACAGAGCAATTAGGCGATTATATGCCATCGGGCGGTATGTCAAAAGACCATATGAAGCCGGACAAGTTTGCTAGACTCCTTGCCAAAGCCACGAAAGTTGCCGCATTGAAAGGAATCAAGGGAAGCCAACTGAAAGTAATTCCTTTGGCAGCGTTCCGATACAGCGACGGCGAACACGCAATGCTCACCGTAACCACGCTACTTGCGGACGATGCGCTTGCGTCTAAAACAGAATCCGATGATGTGTACAAAAATTGGGTATTTCGGTCAAGAGATTGGGATGACGTTCACCATGTCAATGTTCCCGACCTATCTGCAAAAGAACGGCTAACGATCAATCAGCTAATCGCGAGAGAAATTAACCCAGAAACCATTCACGAACAGCTACCGCTGCGATTTCACGCAAAGAGCGAAGAATCATTAAACCTCCTCGCCAGTTACCTTCATCATTATCGAAGATATCCGACATTTGGGCGAGTACAATGATTTATTCCTTGTTTTTAAATGCCGAAAGGCTGCCAGTTTTACACAAGGTTGATAGGAAACAATGCCCACACCGTGGAAATCTAGCTCTACAAATATCACGTCCGTGAAGGACTAACGCAATATGCAGCTCTTTACTTCGCCCTTCTGGAACGAAGGCCGGCAATTGTGCCTGAGCGTGATAATGCTTGATTCCCTTCTGCGGAACTCCGATGCGAGTCAGTACACGCTGCGCGTGTGCATCGACTGGAAAAACATCGAAGCCGAGGCTGTACATCATTATGCATAAGGCCGACTTCGGACCAATTCCCGGTAGGGTTCTCAAATATGCATAGGCTTCTCCTGCCGATAATTTTCGAAGGCACGAGCTAGGTTTCGAACCAAAATCTTCCCTCAATTTAATGGCAATCTGTTTTATCTGAAGAGAGCGTTTTCTGCCGAGCCCAGCGCTACCGACACACTCGAGAATTTCCGAAAATCGTGCGGAGATGATCGCCGAAAGCGTGGGAAATCGTGCCCACAATCGACCATGGGCTTTCTGGTAAAGCGCTTCCGTCGTTTTCGCTGACAAGACAATGTAGAAGATTTCTTTAACCGGATCGGAGAAATTGCCCAAAGATTGCGTTCCGTAAACGGATACTAATAAATCGATGATTTTCCGAAGGCGATCATGCCACCGACTTACTCCACGCCGTTTTGACTGCTTCAGTAGTTTCAACGTTAATTTGCTCATACGTAATTAAGTCCATAACGATCACTCATCATCGGATCAAGTGTCGATTGTTCCGCTTCCCTGCCGAAATCGGAATTTTCACCAAGGCGCTTACGGATGATTTATGCCATTTTTGGCGAACAATGTCGTTTCCTCGGGCCATTGAGCCATACTTTGGAGTCGTTGGTCTCCCTGACAAGCAATACAATACTAAGGCTACGCGCACTCGACTGACCTCGAAGTGTCAAGCCGGGGCAACCCGCTTTCCAAACTAACCGGGGTCGAATAATTCCATAATACCGTACCCTCTTATTTAGGGCACGGAGTTCCCTTGGAAAAGGTTTCAGGTTGTCATTGTGGACCTGAGAATCCTCTCGTCTCATGTTGATTTTCAGGCTTTCGAATTTCGCCTTCACGATTGCTTTATTACCAGTCAACCATTTGGGTGTGCTATCAGGCCGCGAAGACAGTAAAGGATAAGCAGTCAATGACCGGATCATGAACAATCCGCGGTCGGCCTTCACCAACAGACCGTTGTCGGTGGGCAGGAAGATCTTCGCATCCAGGTCCGCGAGGATCTTCCGGTGGATCGTCACCGGTTTGCCTTGGACTTGAGCACGGGACGTCACTGCAGAATTCTCTTGAGGCAACTGCGGAACCGCTGCTCCAGGAATTCGCGGGCGACGTGCCGGCCGTCGGCGACCACCAAACGCCCGTGGACCCAGACGCGGTCGATCGCGCCAGCCTTCGCGGCGAAGACCCAGCCGTCGATCAGTGCGTCGCCGTGCCGGGCGACCAAGGCGGGGTGGTCCACAGCAAGCGAAACGATGTCCGCTGGTTGGCCCACCGATAACCCTTGGGAAGCCACACCGAGAGCCTGTGACCCAGCCTGGTAAACGGTATCGAGCAGGGCCCGGCCGGTGCTCCGGTCGTCCGTGGCGAGGACATTGCGCGTCCGAGTCACCAGACGCTGGGCGTACTCCAGTTGCCGCAGTTCCCCGGCCGCGTCGATCAGAATATTGGAATCGGTCCCGATACCGAACCGTCCGCCGGCCTTTTGAAAGGCGATCGCGTCGAACACGCCGTCGCCCAGGTTCGCCTCTGTGACAGGGCAGAGCCCAACCACCGCTCCACGCGAGGCGACGCCCTTCCGCTCCGCCTCCGTCGTGTGGGTGGCGTGAACGAGACACCAGCGGCCGTCCACGCGTTGCTCTTCGAGCAGCCACTCGACCGGACGCCGGCCCGACCACGCGAGGCAGGAATCCACCTCGCGTAACTGCTCGGCCACATGAATGTGGACCGGGCCGTTCCCGGCCAGGGAGACGACTTCGCGAAGTTCCTCCGCAGTGACGGCGCGGAGGCTGTGCGGCGCCACCCCAACGACCGCCCCCGGAAGGCCGGACGCCGCTTGCCGCGTGGCCTCCACGAGTCTTGCGAATCGGTCCAAGTTCGTCACGAATCGCCGCTGCTCTGGGGTGGGCGGGAGGCCCCCGAAGTCCGAGTGCGCGTAGAAAACAGGAAGTATTGTGAGACCGACTCCCGTGGCTCCCGCCGCGGCCACGATTCGGGCGGCCAACTCACCCATGTCCGCATACGGCCGGCCGTCGAGATCGTGGTGCAAGTAGTGAAACTCACCGACTCGGGTGAACCCCGATTCCAGCATCTCCGCGAAAGCCCAGGCGGCCACGGCCTCCACATCGTCCGGTGTGAGCCGGGCAAGGAACCGGTACATCGCCTCACGCCAGGTCCAGAAGTTGTCACCCCCCGCACCCCGCCGCTCGGCGAGACCGGCCATCGCACGCTGGAAGGTGTGGCTGTGTACATTCGGCAAGCCAGGTAACGCGACCCCGCACCGTTCATCGTCGGGCTCCGTCTTGACCCCGGTTTCAATGCTCGCGATTCGGCCGTCCGCCACGACAATCCGCACCCCCGTGGCCCACTGGCCGTTCAAGAGCGCGGACGCAAACCATAGGCGTAGCATGGGGAAACCCGCTCTGGACCCTGAATGTTAAGGATGATTAGGCGAATCTATGTAAAGTCATATTCGGAAGGGTAGTCCAACGGGAAGCCCGAGGGGAGCCTATGCTCTGCGACCGGATCTGGCACGACGCGCGACTGGCGAGGTTTGCCGAGGGCACCCCCGGCCTCGGCATCGTGGAAGACGGGATCATCGCCGCGAAGAACGGGCGGATCGTGTACGCCGGTCCGCGGGCCGAGGCTCCCTCTACGCTCGATGCACCGGACAGGATTCGGCTCGACGGCCGGTGGGTCACGCCGGGGTTGATCGATTGCCACACTCATCTTGTGTACGCCGGCAATCGTGCCCGGGAGTTTGAACTGCGGCTCGCCGGGGCGACCTACGAAGAGATCGCGCGGGCCGGCGGCGGCATACTGTCGACGATGCGTGCAACCCGTGCCGCCAAAGAAGAAGCCCTGATCGCCGCAAGCCTGCCCCGCCTGGATGCCCTCATCGCCGAAGGGGTGACGACGATCGAAGCCAAGTCCGGCTACGGCCTGGACCGGGACGCCGAACTCTGCCAGTTGCGTGCCACGAAGGCGTTAACCCGCCACCGCCCCGTGAATGTGCGCACGACCTACCTCGGGGCGCACGCGATTCCCCCTGAGTTCGCCGCCGACCGGTCCGCTTACCTCGACCTGGTGTGCGACGAGATGATCCCCCGGATCGCGGCCGAAGGGTTGGCCGACGCGGTGGATGTGTTCTGCGAGCGGGTCGCTTTCTCCCCCTCGGAGACAGAGCGAGTGCTGGCCGCGGCCCAGGCTGCGGGGTTGGCACGGAAGGTTCACGCCGATCAACTTTCCGACACCGGCGGCGCCGCTCTCGCCGCCCGGTTCGGGGCGCTGTCCGCGGACCACCTGGAATACACGAGCGAAGACGGGGCCGCCGCGATGGCCGCCGCCGGCACGGTCGCGGTCCTTCTTCCGGGGGCGTACTACTTTCTCCGGGAGACGCAGGCCCCGCCGGTCGCCCACTTTCGCCGGCACAAGGTGTCCATGGCGGTGGCGACCGACTCGAACCCCGGTTCGTCACCGCTCACCTCGTTACTTCTAACGATGAACATGGCCGCGACCCTGTTCCGCCTGACGGTCGAGGAGTGTCTGGCGGGTGTCACGCGAGAGGCGGCTCGCGCCCTCGGGATTCTGGGGCAGGCCGGCACGCTGGAACCGGGCAAGTCGTGCGACCTCGCCATCTGGGACATCGAACATCCTGCGGAACTGGTCTACCGAATTGGGTTCAACCCCCTGCACCGCCGGGTGTGGAGGGGCGAATGAACCCCACGGTGGTTCGCCCCGGCGCCATGGCGCTCGCCGACTGGCGGGCCGTTTACCGTGGCGGCGAGTGCGAACTTGATCCGAAGGCCCGTCCCGGTGTGGTCAGGGCCGCCGACGCCATTGCCGCGGTAGTGGCCCGGGGCGAGCCGGTGTACGGCGTCAACACCGGGTTCGGCAGGTTGGCCGGGGTCCGGATCGCAGCCGCCGACCTGGAAACCCTACAGCGAAACATCGTCCTTTCGCACGCGGCCGGAGTCGGCCCCCCGACGCCAGTGCCCGTCACCCGGCTCATGATGGCGCTCAAGCTCGGCAGCCTGGGGCAAGGGGTGTCCGGCGTCCGGCCCCAGACGGTCGACTTCCTCGAAGCGATGCTCACACGCGGGTTGACCCCCGTCGTTCCCTGCCAGGGGTCGGTCGGGGCGTCGGGTGATCTGGCCCCCCTCGCTCACATGACGGCCGCCATGATGGGCGTGGGTCAAATGGTTGTCGCAGGCCAGACCATTCCCGCGGCAGAGGCGCTGGCCGCCGCCGGCCTGACGCCATTGACCCTGGGTCCGAAGGAGGGGTTAGCCCTCTTGAACGGCACCCAGTTCTCGACGGCCTACGCCCTGGCCGGGCTGTTTGAGGCGGAGACCGCGTTCCGTGCGGCCCTGGTCACCGGGGCGCTCTCAACGGACGCGGCCCGCGGGTCGGACGCCCCGTTCGACCCACGCATCCACGCGGTAAGGCGGCACCCCGGGCAGATCCGGGTTGCGGCGGCCCTGCGGGGGCTGATGGCCGGGAGTTCGATCCGGTCGTCACACCTGACGAACGACGACCGGGTGCAAGACCCATACTGCCTGCGGTGCCAACCGCAGGTCATGGGAGCCGTGCTCGACCTGCTCGGGTACGCCGCCCGCACCCTGGAATGCGAGGCGAACGGCGTGTCGGACAACCCGCTCGTCTTCCCGGAAACCGGGGAAGTCCTGTCCGGGGGCAACTTCCACGCGGAGCCGGTCGCGTTCGCGGCGGATCAGATTGCCATCGCCCTGTGCGAGATCGGGTCCCTCGCCGAGCGGCGGGTGGCGATGCTGGTGGACGCGGACCTGTCCGGTCTGCCGGCCTTCCTCACACCGCGGTCGGGGCTCAACTCCGGGTTCATGATCCCCCAGGTCACGGCCGCCGCGTTAGTCGCTGAGAACAAGACCCGCGCCTACCCCGGAAGTGTGGACTCGATCCCCACATCGGCGAACCAGGAGGACCATGTGTCGATGGCCGCCCATGCCGCCCGAAGGCTGCTCTCGATGGCCGCGAACACGGCGTCGGTGTTGGGGATCGAACTCCTTGCGGCCGCTCAGGGGTGCGATTTCCACGCTCCGCTACGGTCCAGCCCGCCGCTCGAGCGGGTACGGGCGTTGCTACGCGAGATTGTGCCGCACCTGGACGAAGACCGCTACCTGCACCCGGACATTCAAGCCGCCGTGCAACTCGTTCGCAGCGGCGCACTCGCCGATGCTGCCGGGCCGGAACTCCTCCCCACCGTGACGGAGGCTCGCCCGTGAGCGAAGGTTCCCCATTGCGGCTCGACGCGGTCCCCGGGGCCGAACCGCTGGTGGTGAGTATGCCCCACACGGGGGTGGACCTCCCGGAAGAGATTCTGCCTCGGCTCACTTCGGACTGGCTCGCTCGCAAGGACACCGACTGGCACATCGAGCATCTGTACGACTTCGCCACGGCGCTGGGGGCCACGGTTATCCGCACGAGCGTTTCGCGGACCGTGATCGACGTGAACCGCGACCCGACCGGCGAATCGCTCTACCCCGGCCTGGCGACAACCGAACTTTGCCCGACGACAACCTTCGACGGTGAACCGTTGTACCGGCCCGGTTGCGAACCGAGGTCGCAAGAGATCGCATCCCGTCGGGCCAAGTGGTTCGACCCCTACCACGCTTGCCTGTCTCAAGAGATCGCCCGCCTGCGGCGCTCGTACGAGCATGTCGTCGTGTACGATTGCCACTCTATCCGCTCGGTCATTTCGAGGCTGTTCGACGGCGACCTTCCGGCCTTCAACATTGGCACGGATTCGGGGCGGTCGTGCGACCCGCGGTTGACCGCCGCTGTCGAGGGCGAGGTCTCCACAACGGGCCTGTCTCGCGTCACGAACGGCCGGTTCCGCGGCGGTTACATCACCCGGCATCACGGCCGCCCGGCCGAAGGCGTCCACGCAATTCAGATGGAACTCGCCATCCGCGGCTACCTGCGCGAGCCGATCGGCCCGGTGGGCGCGGTGAAGGAAACCAACTGGCCGCCGGCCTACGACCCGGAATTCGCGGGGCCAATGAAGACTGCGGTCAGGCGTGTGCTGGAAGCATGTCTTCACTTCGCCCACTCTTTGAGGACTGCCTCATGACCCGCTCTGACCCGACGCGAGTGATCCGCGCCTCGCGCGGCAGCAAACTGACGGCCAAGAGCTGGCAGACCGAAGCGGCCCTGCGGATGCTCATGAACAACCTCGACCCCGAGGTGGCCGAGCGGCCGGCCGACCTGGTCGTGTATGGCGGAATCGGCCGCGCTGCCCGCGACTGGGAGAGTTTCGACCGGCTCGTCGAAACCCTCGCCCGCCTGGACGACGACCAGACCCTTCTCGTCCAGTCCGGCAAACCGGTCGGCGTGTTCCGCACTCATGCGGACGCCCCGCGCGTGCTGATTGCCAACTCGAACCTCGTCCCCCGGTGGGCGACCTGGGACCACTTCCACGACCTCGACCGCCGCGGGCTGATGATGTTCGGCCAGATGACGGCCGGGTCGTGGATCTACATCGGAACCCAGGGCATCGTCCAGGGCACCTACGAGACATTCGCCGAGGTCGGCAGGCAGCACTACGGCGGCGATCTGGGGGGCAAGTGGTTTCTGACGGCAGGGCTTGGCGGCATGGGCGGCGCCCAGCCACTCGCGGCGACGATGGCCGGAGCGTCGTGCCTGGCGATCGAATGTCGTCCCGACCGGATCGCGGCCCGCTTACGGACCCGCTACCTCGACATGCAGGCCCGCGATCTGGATGATGCTTTGGTCCGGATGGCGCAGGCGTGTCGGGACAAGGTACCGGTGTCCGTCGGCCTGCTCGGCAACGCGGCCGAAGTCTTGCCCGAGTTGCTGCGCCGGGGAGTAAGGCCGGACGCCGTCACGGACCAGACCTCGGCCCACGACCCGGTCCACGGCTACCTGCCCGCAGGGTGGACCGTGGCCGAGTGGGAGGCCCGCCAGGCGGCGGACCCGAAGGCCGTTGAGCGGGCCGCACGGGAGTCAATGGCCGAGCATGTCCGGGCGATGCTCGAGTGGCACCGCGCCGGCGTGCCCACCTTCGACTACGGGAACAACATCCGGCAGATGGCGAAAGACGAAGGGGTCACCGACGCCTTCTCGTTCCCCGGCTTCGTGCCCGCGTACATCCGCCCCTTGTTCTGCCGGGGTGTCGGCCCATTCCGCTGGTGCGCCCTGTCCGGCGACCCGGAGGACATCCGTCGCACCGACGCCAAAGTGAGGGAACTCCTCCCCCACGATCAGCACCTCCACCGCTGGCTGGACATGGCCGCGGAGCGGATCGCGTTCCAGGGGTTGCCGGCCCGCATCTGCTGGGTCGGCCTGGGCGACCGGCACCGCCTCGGGCTGGCGTTCAACGAGATGGTGGCCAAAGGCGAGCTGGCGGCCCCGGTTGTGATCGGCCGGGACCACCTCGACTCAGGCTCCGTGGCATCCCCGAACCGGGAGACGGAGGCCATGCTCGACGGCTCCGACGCCGTATCCGACTGGCCATTGCTCAATGCTCTGCTCAACTGCGCGTCCGGGGCGACCTGGGTTTCGCTGCACCACGGAGGCGGGGTCGGGATGGGATACTCCCAGCACGCGGGAATGGTGGTGGTGTGCGACGGGACGCCCGCCACCGCCCGGCGGATCGAGCGGGTGCTGTGGAACGACCCGGCGAGCGGGGTCATGCGGCACGCCGACGCCGGCTACCCCGAGGCCATCGCTTGCGCAACCACCCAACGGTTGGATCTCCCAAGTTTGTCTGCCTACAAGAACGTTTGAGTTTCATCGCTTCTGAGCGATCTAAATGTTTCCTCTCAATCCCGAGAGATGGCTAAGGCATGCGGGCCTATCAATAACCCTGTCTCCAGCGGCCGTAGAGCATTGGATCATATGGAAATGAGCAAGCTTCCTCCCCAACGAATGCTGCACATTGTTACGCTATTTTTTTCTTAACCGAAGGGCTGGCTTCAAGAAATCCCGAAGTTTGGCTACAAGGGCATCAACATCTTTAATTTCGCACTCCCAAACGACCAATATCTTCCAGCCAAGTTCGGATAAGTCCTTGATATTCTTTCGATCTCTATTAACATTACTAGAGAATTTTTTACGCCAGAATTCCGAATTGTTTTTAGGTATCTTTAACGGCCGGCAAACCCCGTGCTGATGCCAGTAACAGCCATGAATGAATATCACTTTTTTGTGAAGCGCCAACACAACATCTGGCCTGCCAGGCATTTTGCTTCCATGTAGTCGGAAGCGAAAGCCCATGCGGTGCACGAGGGATCGGACTAGAACTTCAGCTTTTGAATCCTTGTTCTTAATCCGGCTCATCCGTTCACTTCGCTCATGTGACGGCATGATGTCAGACAAGAGCGGCCTCCAGTCGCGATTATTTCGCGATCACATCTGTGGCGTGTTCGTACTTACGCTGTTCATGGTACAAGATGACCCGGCCAGGAAAAAAAGTCGCCTGCCAACCCGCCGGTAGACCCACAATGACAAGCTTCAACAGTTCCTTTATGGACATGTCTTCCCTTGGGACCATTATTGATAGGTCGTTGTATTTATGCGATCCCGTACGAAAGTTCTTGGACTCGTAGCGGAAGAGAAAGGGCAATGCCCCCTTGAGCTTTCGAAGCAACTCAAGGATATTCCATTCCCGCGCTACGATTCCAACCGGCACGAAGTCCTCCCTAATCGGATACTTCGCGTCGAAGTGCCGCTCTGGGGTTTTCGTGTCCTCACGCTGACGTCCTGGATCATGGTTACCAAGGCCTGTCAGGTTCCATTCGCATTCGCCCTTTCCCCTGTGTCTTCGAATTAAGATGTCTTCGTGGACGGATGGCCCCCAGTTTTTGTGAATGATCAATCCCTTGAATCCGAGATCGCTCATGTTCACATTCTTCCGACCCGACAGGTTCCATCGGTGCTGTTCGAGCCGCTTCGGCAGCGGGATTTCTGCCTTGCCGACATACATAAGCCGCGTGCCGAGGTAGAGCTGGTAGACGCCTTGTTCCCGGTCAATCTCACGAATTATTGACTGCGTAAGGGGCCCAACCGACAGAGCGTCAAAAGCGGCGATAAGTTGTTGCGTTACGGCGGCAGCTAGGTCGAAGTCGAACCGTCCGTACGGCTTCGGTTGCTCGGCGGGCATCACTTCATCCGCCTGCCAACTTCAACGGTCGGATTGCCAGAATTTTCAATCGTTTGCACGAGCGGCCGAGCAATCTGCTCCGCAAGTTTGACCGGAACAGCATTTCCCAACTGTCGCATGCTCTCGGTCCAGGACCCCTCGAAGGTCCATTCATCGGGGAAGGTCTGAATTCGTGCGCACTCGCGTACGGAGAAATATCGCACACTACCATCCTCCAGGCGAATCATATTCTCGCCGCCTGGTACCCCATGGTCGCCGGCCTTCAGTGCCTTTGCAGGCTCGTCAAAAGGACTTCCAGTATGCCCTGGGTAGCTTTTCGCGCCGGGGTTGAGATAGTGATTCGAGATTTCGGACGAACTGCGACCGACTTCCGGGTCTGGCAGATCACTAGTCGCATCTCGGACTGTTTGCCATGGCTTAAGCATGGCCGGCGGAAACAGAGTCTCAAGCCGATCGATCCGGCGCCTCGCTTCCTTCGGCATTTCCGGCCGGTTCTTTTTTGAGATCCGGTGACGATCCCAATACTCGCCTGTCACCCACTTGTCATAGAGAAGCGCGTCTTCCTCATGTGTCGGCCGCGGAAAGGAAAATTTGGCTGACAAATCAGATCGAACGCCAACGATGAAAACCCGCCAACGGTGTTGGGGCACGCCGTAATCAACAGCATTGACTAATTGATAGATGACATTATAGTTCAGGTCCACTCGCTCACCAGACGTATGGAGTCGTTCAAGGCGGGACAGATGATGGGTCCAATCTTCATCCCCGATCGGAACCGCGGTGGGGTAGCGAAGGTGGTGAATGATGTAAGAGAAGTAATTGGCGAATTGCTTGCGAAGCAGCCCCTTCACATTCTCAAAAACGAATGCTTTCGGGCGGACCTCCCGGACTACTCGAATGGCTTCTGGAAAGAGGTTTCGATGGTCCTCACGACCTCTATGCTTGCCGCCGAGTGAAAACGGCTGACAAGGCGGACCGCCGCACACAAAATCTACTTCTCCCCGATACGGATTGAAGTCGCAATCGCGAACATCGCATTCGGCGATATCCCAGTCCTTCACATGGTCTAGCCCATTGGCCTTGTTACGCCGAAGTGTAGCGCAGGAATTGGAATCCCATTCGATAACGGTTTTGTGCCGGAATCCCGCGTCGGCGGTCCCAAGAGCAAGCCCTCCCGCCCCGGCGAAAAGTTCAATGGACTTCATCTGATGCTTGTTGCCTTCATGCACATTGACCATTGAAATGTTCCGTCCCGTGAACCCTCAAAGGATGGGATACCTTGGTAGAGGGACGGGGACAAGGACCACTTGGCCTGGCATGCTTGTTATATGCCTTTGCATCCATTTGCATTGTCGCCAGCGCAAGTCAAGACGAAAAATCGGCCAAGCAAGACGATCCCGAGTGAGGTAAACGTCAATCCACAATTATTCTTCCAAAGCAGGCGCTTCCGGTATCCCGGCTTCACCCCATTATTGACTCATAAGCAAGCGAACGTTCATCTTAGGGAACGGAAATCCACAAGGAAATCGAGTTCGAGCGATGAATCCAACTCGGAATGGGATACTATCATCTCGCCATTTGACCTCGTCCCTTCACTTCCGTTGTACCTCCAGCCATGCGGACCGGATTGAGTGAACGGTCAGTGACCGGATCATAACTGGGCCGCCATCAGCCTTCACCGACAGACCGTATTCGTTTGGTAGCACGAACTTGGTGAACGACAGTTCGCCATCGGTCACGAAGGTTTCAATAGAGGTTGTGTCGATAAGCGTTTCGACAGACTTGACCCGGTCCTGCACCGTCGCGGAGCGGCGGTCCGACGATAGTGTTGCTGAGGTCAGTGTCACGGGGACACCGCGGATGTTGGAGGTCAGCTTTGCGCCAGTGGGAATCTCCACCTCGGCCTGGATGTGAAACTGGCGGCCCGACAGCATCAAGGGCAGATGTTGCCCCGCCCGCAGTTCTCGGTGGGTCAAGACTACGGCCTGACCGGCGTGCAGCGTGGAGATCTCGCGGACCGGCTTGCGGAAGACCCGCAACCCCTTTGGCGTCGTCTTGAGCGTCAACTCGCAGGGGAAGATCACCTGCTGGTTAAAGGGTATGTCGGGAGGGTGCGAGAAGCGCATCCAGGCGGCCCGGACACGGCCGCCCTCGCTGGTGTCTGTGTTGTGCCACGACTGGGTTGCGTAGAAGTCGCTGGAGTAGCGGGGCGGACGGCGATGTTTGCGTGGACCGTCGGCGGCGCGCCGAAGCCAATCTTGACCAAAGGGCCGCCGCAGCTGTCGCGTTGCGCCGCGGGGGATAACCTGCGAACCCTCGCAATGAAACGCTACGACGGCGACGGTGAACCTTCAGACCCGAGTAGGAATCGATGGTGAACAACGCAACGCGCGAGGATGCGGTCCTAACCCTTCTTCCGGCCTGAACCGGGACCACAGGACTCGGCCAGGACATTGATGGAGCCGATGAGGTCGTGAGAAAAATTGGCCATCATTCCTTTCAAGACCACGGCCCTGGGGCAGTCCAACTCACATCAAAGGACGCACCCGCTTCGACGGCCATCGAAACCGGGTGAAGGAATCGTACGAGTTCGTCGATCACCGACTGAAGCGAGGCGGGCACGCCATCGAGTTTTGCCTTGCGGAGAAAGCCCTGCCATTGGACTTGCTTGGCGGCATCACCTCCCACATCACCGACGCAACCGCCTCGACCCGGTTGTTCATGCGGCCTAAAAGGTCGATATCCTTCGTCGGCCGAGACTTCGGCCCGCCCCATGCCGCGAACAGCAGCGCCCCCTTGAGCACGAACTTGCGGCGTGCGGCGACCGCCCCAGGCGATAGAGAAACCTCTCCATCGCGAAGTATTGAAGCACTTCCTGGAACGGTCGGCCCGTCTGGCGGGCCTTGTTCGCCAACCGCTGGCGAACCGACGCGGGCAGGTCGCGGATCACAACAACGCCTCCAGGTACGGTCGCATCACCCGGCCGACCCGACAGACGGCGGCATGGCGAAGGATGGCATCGGCATCGACCCGCCCTTGTGCCTTGTACCGCCGCACTGCCTCCAGGGTTGCATCCAGCCCAACCTCGCCGCGATGCTTGAAGCAGTCGGCCAGCGTCTTCTCGCGGCTGTAGACCTTGACCGGCACCTCGTCGAGCCGGTGCGTCTCGATGCCGGCTTCATGGGCACCTCTACTGAGCCGGACGACGCGGATAGGCGGGTAGTCGAGCCGGGGCGGTTCGTTGTTCCGCGGCACAGCCACCCAGACCTCGTGCGGTATCTGCGTGGTCAGGTCGTGGAAGGCCAGCGCTGAGACGAGACAGACGACGCCCCGGGGAATCTTGGCCGCAACGGTTACGAGGTCCGGATTGGCGAGCGGCGCGGCGTCGGCCAGCCGGTACAGGCCGCGGGCCAGAGACTCGACTTGGCCGGCATCCCGCATGGCGTAGAGCGTGCGGCGATGAACACCCGCCCGCAACGCATCGGCCATCCGCAGCACCCCGCCGTGCCTCTCAAACACGTCCCGCGCCTGCTTGACGGCACGATTCAGATCAGCCGTCTTGTCGATCACCTCTAATTACCTCCCGAAATGCCAAACTGGCGGTATTATGTACCATCCTGACTTTTGAGTCAAACGTGATCAGCAACCGCCGGAAAACCCGCTCGATGCGGCACGGGAGGATGTCGCTTGCGACCCCAGTCGCTTGAGTGCCTTATCACTTTGGTACCAGGTTCACCAGGTGCTATACCGCCGATCCGTCACTTCGTCGCTTCCGGCCATGCGGACGATAGCGCGTGGACGGTCATTGACCGGATCGTGACTGGTCCGCCTTCCGCCTTAACAGACAAGCCATTTTCGGCGGGCAGGACAAATTTGGTGAACGACAGCTCTCCCTCGTTCACGAAGGTCTCAATGGATGTCGTGTCGATGAGCATTTCGACAGACTTGAGCTTGTCCTGCACCGCGACGGAGCGGCGGTCCGACGACAGCGTTGTTGAGGTCAGTGTCACCGGGACACCGCGGATGTTGAAGGTCAGCTTCGCCCCAACAGGAATCTCCCCTTCGGCCTGGATGTGGAATTGGCGGCCCGACGGCGCCAAGGGGAGATGTTGCCCCGATCGTAGTTCTCGATTGGTCAAGACCACGGGCTGACCAGCGTGCAGAGTCGCGATCTCGCGCACCGGCTTGCGGAACACGCGCAATCCCTTTGGCGTCGTGCGTAGCGTCAGCTCGCAGGGGAAAGTCACCTGCTGGTTAAATGGCATGTCCGGGGCGTGTGAGAATCGCATCCAGGCGGCTTGGACTCGGCGGCCGTCGCCTGTTTCCGTGTTGTGCCAGGATTGGGTTGCGTAGAAGTCGCCGATGTCGCAGGAGTAGCGGGGCGTCTCCTCCTTGTACTCGATGCCGTTGAAGGTGCCAATGGAGTATTTGCCGTTCCCCTGGATCAGCACCCATTTCTTCTGCTTCGGGTCGCCATCGACCGGAAGCTCGAAGAAGTCCGGGCACTCGTAGCTGTCCTTGATCGGCTTCTTCTCGTCCTTCCAATGTAAAAGATCCTTCGAGGTGAGGATGTGGTAGCGGTCGTTGCCGTAGAGCATCATCACCCAGTGCTTCGCGGGGGCGTACCAAAACACCTTCGGGTCCCGTTCGGGAAATTCCAGGATGGGATTTTTGGCGTAGTGCGTCCAGGTCCGGCCGCGGTCGAGGCTGTAGGCCAGGCACTGACTCTTGTTGTCGTTGCCTGAGTAGAAGGCGACCATCGCCGGTTTCGACTTGTCCGGCGACAGGCCGGCTGTGTTGTCGTAGTCGATCACACAGGTGCCCGACTGGACAGCCTGGTCCAGCTTGTCCTCCCAGAACGCGGGTTCCAGTTCCGTCCAGCGGACGAGGTCTTTGCTCACGGCGTGGATCCAGCACTTGTTCCACCGCTGCGCGAAGAGGTGATATTCCCCCTCGTAATAGATCAAGCCGTTCAAGTCGTTGAGCCAGCCCTCTTCCCGCTCGCGCGGGTTGAGTCGGTTCATCGTCCACTGGCGGGCGGTGAAGTGAAATTGCGGCCGTAGCGATTCCTTGTAGAGCGGAGCGACGATCGGCGGCAGCGATTTCGGCTCGTCGGTCTGCACAACGGGACCAACATTGATGTGCCCCCAGTCGCCGCTGGCGCGGTCGACAAGCTCGACCTTGGCCGGCTGGCCGGCAAACTCGGAGACATCCCAACAAGCAGGCGTGAGCCGATCGCTGCGCCAGCCGGTAGCACTGCGGACAATCTTGCCACCAATCAGCAAGTTCACGCAGGTGTGCCGCTCGTAGTTGCCGCCGGCGACCGTGAACTCGATGTACTTCCGCTCGATCTTGAACTCTGGAGAGGTGAGCGTGCCCTGCGGACCGTCGCCGTCGATTTCGCTGCAGGCAACGCCTGCCCCTTGCGGTGCATTTTCAATCTCAAGCGTTTTCAACAACTTCTCTTCCTTGACGGGGCCGGGCCGGAAGGCTTCTCCTGTGGCCGTCCAGCCGTCGTAGGTCGTGCCCTTGAAGACGCCGATGGGGATATCCGCGGCCGGAGAGGAGGTGGCAAAGGCGGCGAAACAAGCAAATGCAACGGTGAGTCGTCTTCGCATGGAGAGCCTCGGGAAGGACTTGATTGAGAATGGAGAGTCAAGGTGGTTACTGGGAATCAAGCGACGGGGTGATCCGCAGTTGATCGCGGCGCACGGCCAGTTGGATTTCTGCCCCATAGGAGAGAGACTTCACGAACGGTAGCAGCAGTTCCAGCACGTCTGGATGTTGAAAGTGGGTCGGTTTGGTGTCCGGGTGAGGGTAATAGATCAGACCATGGACGGTGGCGCAGTCCGGAGCCAAAACGCGGACGTCAAAGAAAGAAAAATCCTCGGCCGGGTCGGTCGGATGCCACTTCACCTGGCGAACGGTGTGCCTGGAGCTGAGGACCTGATAGGCGTAGGGGGCGATCGAAACGTTGACGGTGCCGATGTGGAACATGAACAGGTCGACGCCTTGCTTACGAAAATGATCGGCCTGCATCCGCAAGGTGCCTCCGGGAAACTTCGGATTGCCATTGCGGCCCGAGGCAACGCCGTGCCCGGCCACCACTCGTGCGGCTACGGTCTGCCATTCCTCAGTTCTGTCAACAACATCCACCGGCTTCACTCCGTTCCCCATGTCGTGGCACCTTGAACCTAGCGAGCATAGAACAACTCCGTCAAGCAATTTGGCTTCACAACTTCGCCAAAGTTGTGCTATCAACTTATCCAGGACCCTCTGGCAACCCCAGCAGCCCGATCGCCGTGCCCGCATGAAAGAAGTGAAATACCGCAAGATCGTCACACATTTGCGTTCGGCAATCCACTCCGGCCGCTACAAGGCCGGGCAACGGCTGCCCTCGGAAGCCGCACTCGTCCGGCAGTTTTCCGCATCGCGGCCGACCGTGATCCGCGCGCTTCGAGAACTGCTGGCCGATGGATTGATCGACCGCCGCGTCGGGTCCGGCACTTATGTTCGTCAGAGTGGAGGCGCTGGTGCGGTCGTGCCTTCAACGGGAGGCAAGACTTTCGGGCTGCTCGTACCCGGACTGGCCGATGGAGAGATCTTTGAGCCCGTCTGCCTGGCGCTGGCCCGGCATGCCCAGTCCATGGGGAACACCCTGCTCTGGGGCAGCCTGCCAAGCGAGGGCGTGGAAGCGCTCGAAGCCGCGACGCTTAAGCTCTGCAAGGAATATGTGCGAGAGGGAGTTGCCGGAGTCCTTTTCTCTCCGTTTGAGTTCTCCGCCGCCAAGGACCCCGCCAGCCGGAAGGTGGTGCGGATGCTCGACGAGGCCAAGATCCAGA
>Ga0208492_1001149_pt1 | contig 17781 bp, 21 predicted proteins | sample Subbioar_CSW14AB_FD_184820 | JGI IMG/M metagenome (GOLD analysis project Ga0208492, IMG submission 184820) | Serpentinite rock and fluid subsurface biosphere microbial communities from McLaughlin Reserve, California, USA - CR12Mar_CSW14AB (SPAdes) | ecosystem: Environmental > Terrestrial > Deep... | reverse complement strand
TCTGCCGGGCTCCTCGCCTATTCGCAATACGCCGCGCCGAAGCGGCTCGTGATGTGGTTGATCGCGCGGGCCAACCACGCGGCGACCGACATGTCGAAGGACCACGAATACACCGACTGGGCCGCTCTCGACCGGTTCGTCGACGGCTTCGTCTCGCCAGAGATTTGACGCGCGGAGTCGATGACTTCGATCCGTAGAGACGTCGCGAGGGCTTCCCTGCGTCGGGCAGACGCAATAAGTCGCCACGACATGAGCTTCCATCGCCTCGTGCTCGCGGGCCTGTTCGCGTCGATCGGGATCGCTTGTTCGTCGACCGAGACGACCTCCGGTACGGACGCGGGCGGCGCCACCGATGCCGCGAGCGACACGATCTCGACCGAGACCGGCAGCGACTCTGCCGCGAGCGATGCGGCGGAGACCGCCCCGTCGGACACGTGCGTCATCAAGCGCGCGGCCACGACGAAGGACTGCGCCGAGCTCTGTGACGCGCGGTTGTTCCTGCCGGGGGGCGACGCCTGGTGCACGATCACTTGCGCGAAGGACGCGGAGTGCACCCCGCTCGGCGCCGATCTCAAGTGCTCGACCGAGACCGGCACCTGCATGCCGAAGTGCACCGACAACGCGAGCTGCACCTCGGCGGGGTTCAAGCGCTGCGACGCCGACGCGGGCGCGTGTGACACGATCTGATCAGGGGAAGATCTCGCGTTCGCGGTACACCGCTTCGATGCGCGAGAGGGCGAGCGCATAGGCGGCGACGCGGAGATCGCAGTTCTTCTCGCGGGCGCAGCCGACGACCTCGCGGTAGGCGCGCTTCATCGCGGCCTCGAGGCGCGCGTCGACCTCCTCGAGGCTCCACGACTCGCTGCGCTTGTTCTGCACCCACTCGTAGTAGCTGACGGTGACGCCGCCGGAGTTGGCGAGGACGTCGGGGAGGATGGCGATGCCTTTTTGCAGACAGAGCTTCTCGCCCTCGGGGTTGAGGGGGCCGTTGGCGCCTTCGCCGACGAGGCGCACGTCGAGGAGGCTGGCCTCGGCCTCGCCCACCTGGTTCTCGAGGGCGCACGGGAGGAACATGTCGGCCTTGGTGGCGAAGAACTCGTCGCGGGTGATCGACTTGCCGCCGGGGTAGCCGGCGATCGCGCCTTTGGCTTGGACGTGGTCCTGGAGCTTGTGGGCGTTGAAGCCCTCGGGGTTGTAGAGGTAACCGGTGTGATCGCCGACGGCGACGCACGACGCACCGAGCTTCGCGAGGAGGACGGCGGCGTTGGAGCCGACGTTGCCGAAGCCCTGCACGGTGTACGTGCTGCCCTCGAGGTCGAAGTTGTTGTCCTTGGCCCACTCGACGATGCAGTGCACGAGGCCCTGGCCGGTGGCCTTTTCGCGTCCGAGAGTGCCGCCCGAGGCGACCGGCTTGCCGGTGACCACACCTTTGACGGCCTGCTTCTCCACGTGGCCGACGGTGTTCATGTACGTGTCCAACATCCACGCCATGGTCTGACTGTTGGTGCCCATGTCGGGCGCGGGGATGTCGTACTCGGGACCGATGTTGCCGCCGAGGGCGTGGGTGAATCGACGCGTGATGCGCTGCAGCTCCGCGCGCGAGACGCTGCGCGGATTGAACTTGATTCCGCCTTTGCCGCCGCCGTAGGGAATACGCATCAGCGCGCACTTCCAGGTCATCATCGCAGCGAGGGCTTTGAGGTCGTCGAGGCTGACGCTCTCGTGATAGCGAATGCCGCCCTTGAACGGTCCGAGCACGTTGTTGTGCTGGATGCGGTAGCCCTTGAAGATGCGAATCGAGCCGTCGTCCATCTTCACCGGGAAGTGGGTGATGAGCTCGTTCTTCGGCTGCGAGAGGATGGCCGCGACCCACGGCTCCAGGTTGATCAGGTTGGCGGCGCGATCGAGGTAGTCCTGGACGACCTTGAAGAACTCGTAGCGCACCTCCCCACCGCGCTCATGGATGTTCTCCGAGGTCGCGCTCTGCGGGCCGATGGTCGACATGCGACTTCGTAGCACGCGCTCGAACGGTGCTTCCATCGCGCACCGCGGCAATAGGTCAGGTCAGCGCCAGAGCAGGTACAGATAGACCGTCGAGCCGGTGAGCACCGTCGCGTCGATTCGATCGAGGATGCCGCCGTGGCCGGGGAGGATGCCGCCGCTGTCCTTCACGCCGACCGATCGCTTCAGCAGTGACTCGGACAAGTCGCCGGCCTGGCCGAGCGCGGCGCCGACGAGCGCGAGCGGAATGGCGTGCGTCAGCAGGAGGCGACCCTTGAGATACCAGAGCGACCCGATCACCGCGCCGAGGGTGGCGCCGAGCAGGCCGCCGATGGCGCCCTCGATCGTCTTCTTCGGTGAGACGGCCTCGTAGAGCTTGTGCTTGCCGAAGAACCGGCCGGCGAAATAGCCCCCGGTGTCGCTCAGCCACGACAGACACAGCGACAGGATCACGAAGCCCGGGTGGTAGTCGCGGACCATCAGGGCGAGCAGCGTGAGCGGGACGGCGCAGTAGAGCGGACCGAACGCGAACGTGGCTGAGCGGAGACCTGCGGTGGTGATGTCCCCGAGGCGGAAGAGGGGGATGAGCAGCCCGAACGCCGGCACGACGATCAGCACCGTGATGATGACGCGCGGATCCTTGCCGAAGAACCAGATGACCGCGCTCACCGTGACGGTGATGAGCGCTCCGATCAGCTGCGTCGGCTTGTCGTTCGGGGCGACCATGCCGAACAGCTCGAGCGCGGCGACGATGCTCGCTGCGGCGATGAGGAGATAGAACCCGATGGGCGGCGCCACGTAGAGGAGCGCGAGGATCCCGGGGACCGCGACCACCGCGACCATCAGCCGCGCCATCAAGTTCGACACGTCAGACCTGCGCCGGGAGGATGGGGGCGACGCCCTTGCCGACGCGTCCGAAGCGACGCTCGCGCGTCTGGTACGCAGAGATGGCGGCGTAGAGATCTTCGGTCCCGAAGTCGGGCCAGAGCTTGTCGGAGAACACCAGCTCCGCGTACGCGAGGCCGTACAGCAGGAAGTTGGAGATGCGTTGCTCGCCACCGGTGCGGATGACGAGGTCGGGATCGCCGACGGCGAGCGACGGCATGCGCAGGCGCAGTGCGTCGGGGGTGATGTCGTCGGCCTTGATGCGGCCGGCTTTGACGTCGCTCGCGAGCTCGCGTGCGGCCATGGCGATCTCCTCGCGACCACCGTACGAGAGGGCGAGGGTCAATGTCATCTCGTGGTTCTGCGCGCTCTCGTTCCGGAGCGGATCGAGCACCGCACGCACGAATCCCGGCAAACGGCCGAGGTTGCCGACCGCCTGGAGGCGGATTCCGTTGCCCAGGATTTCGCCGCGCTCGGAGAGGAGGAAATCCTTGAGCAGGTCCATGAGCATCCCGACCTCGTCCTCGGGACGGGCCCAGTTCTGCTCGCTGAACGCGTAGACCGTGAGGGCACGCACACCGAGGCGGCGACAGGCCCGGACGATGCGGCGAACGGCCGCGGAGCCAGCGCGGTGGCCCTCGGAACGCGGCTGCCCACGCAGCTGCGCCCATCGGCCGTTGCCATCCATGATGATGCCGATGTGGCTCGGCAGACCTCGGAGCTCGACGACGGGGAAATTCACGGCAAATCCAGACGCTCCGACGTGTTTTTCGCGGGGGAACGGGACGCTCGTTAGCACGCACGCGCCCCGCGTTCCAGCGAGGGGAACGCCGGCGGCCGGCCGGGTCTTCCGTGGTATGTCCCGGGAGTGACACGGTGGGCCGTGTGGGCGATCGCCCTGGTGATGGGCTGCGGGGGTGGGGCATCGGTCCCCAAGGCCCCCAGTCTCGCCCTCTCGGAGCTGCACGACCCCTCGACGCTGAGCCGTGGTGCCCTGCTCGCGACGGTGAGGGCGCCGACCGGGATCATCAAACAGGAGCTGTCGATCGGGATCGTGGATCTCGCCTCCGGCAAGGGCTTCGAGGGGCGCGGCGTGGTGATGGTGAAGCCGCGCGAAGCGCTGCGGATGATCCTCCTCGGACCGGGCGGCACCACCGCGATGGACGTGTGGATCGTGGCCGGGCGCTTTCGGGTCGCGATCCCCGCGCTCGATCGGGTCGTGCGCGGAGACGCTTCCACGCCGCGCGAGAAGATGCGGGGGCTGCCGGTCGACTTGTTGTGGCGGTGGTTGGTCGATCCATTCGGCGGAACGATCGTCACCGCACGGAAGACCGATGGCGGGGTCCTCGGGTTCCTCAAACGCGGGCCGACTTCATTCGAGATTCGCGCACGTCGAGGGGACGGCACCGAGGGATGGTTCTTCGAGCGGGGGAAGTTGATTGGATATGCACACGGTCGCGAGGAAGCGATCGGCGACTCGATCTTTCCCGTCGACGTCGATTACACCGGGCTCGATCCGGCGATGAAGGTGCACGTGAAGGGCACCGGCGCGACGATCGTCAGTGAGGTGTCGCCGAAGGTGTTCGCCGATCCCGACACGACGTGATCGGTCGGGCCGAGGTGCCCCTTCTTTTCCGCCGTCTGCGGCCGATCAAGCTCGTGCGGGTTCGGCGTGGCGACGACCGGAGAAATGCCGAAAATGCGCAGCTCGATGAGCTCCCTCCGCCTGCTCGGCTTCGTTGCGATCGTGTCCTGGGCCTCCGCCTGCTCCGACAAGGCGCGCGCGCCCACCGTCGATCCCTGGGGCTTCGACGCGGCGCCGGGCGCCGTCGCCGACTCTGCGGTCGATGACGCGAAGCCGACCGTCCCCGCGGCGGAGACCATTCTGGCCATCACCAGGGTCGCCGACGCGAAGGTGTGGGGCACACAGCTGGAGCGAATTCTCGCTGCCGACAAGAACGAGCGCGTGTTCGTCAGCGACGGCAAATCGATCTTCGTCTTCGAAGGCGGCGTGGCCTCGCGCTACGTCACGAGCGAGGATCTGCAGGCGCACTTCGCGGTCACGGCGGAGCCCAGGATTCTCGCCCTCGACGTCGATGCAGACGGAAAGCTCTATGTGCTCGCGAGTACGACCAAGCGTGCCGTCCTGGAGATTCCGGCGGCGCACGAGGTGGTCCGGTTCGCCGACGTGAGCGTGTTCGGGCGGCTGACCGTCGTCAGCCCCGACCGACTCCTTGCGACCGACTACGACGGGCTGTGAGAGATCACGCGCGCTGGTTCGAAGCGAATCGCGTCGGCACCGACCGTGAAGTACACGAACTGTGGTGGCGAAGCGCTCTCGGCGCGGTCCGACGGGTTCTTCCATTTCAGCCCTGGCTGCAACGGCGATGACATGTGGGGTGGCTTCTCCGACGGGACACCGGCGAAGGTGCTCGCGACCGAGGAGCAACTCCAGGTCATCGCCCCGAAGTACGAGTTCGTTTCCATATCGTCGTGCACGCGCGATCCGGTGCACGGCGGCGGGCTCGTCAACGTCGAGACGGGCATCGTCCGGTTGGCGAAGGCTCCGCGGTCCGACGGGAGCTACCCGTGGGCGTTGGTTCCCACGAAACCGACGCTCCGCGACTTGGGCGAGACCGAGGCGCTCCGCCAACGATTCCACAACGCCCCGATCGCGGCGACGCCGAGCGGCGCGATCTATCTCCTCGCGTACGAGGAGGGGAGGCTCTACCGCGCGGCGAAGCCCTGAATCGGCGATCCTACGGCCACGTGCGGTTGGTCGCGAGGTGTCGGACGAGCTTCTCGAGATCTGCGGAGCCTGCTGCGTCGACCCAGGCGCGACGTGTTTCGTCGAGCGGGATTGCCAATGCAGTGCACATGGTCTCGACGGCGCGTCGAAGACCAACGGCCTCGCCTTCCGAGCGTCCGTCGGCATGGCCCTGCGCGCGCACTGCGTCGAGCGATCCGTGGCCTTGTTGGACGAGCAGGTTCTCGAGCGTGACCTCGCCTGCGCGATCGCGATCGAAGAGCGCGTCGACGGGCATCGGGCGCGAGAGAATGCCTGGTGCCTCGAGCACGCTGCCGCCGGAGACCGTCTTGGGAGCGACGCCCTTCGCGTACACCTCGACACGGCGCGGGCCGATCAATCGCGCGACCCACACCAGTTGCGTACCCGCGGCGAGGAGCTCGGCGATCTTCGCCTGCAGATCTTCTTCATCGGTGCCGCGATCGGCGTACTCCACCGCGAGCGCCGGCGCGCCCTTGGCCCAACCAGGAGCATCGGGCACGTTGCCAACCGAGATGTCCGGTGCCCGCAGCGTGCGCTCGTCGAGCGCGTAGCCGACATCGATGCCCGCCTCCCGCACCGCGGGATCGGTCGCGAGAGGAAGCGCGCCGACGAGATGCTCGGTCCCGTGCCGTCCGCCCGCCGGCGCGACGTACACGGGGTGTCCGCGCGAGATCTCGTATCGATCGCCGTCCTTGACGTGATCGGGTCGGAAGGGGCCGCGCGATTCGGGCATGTCGACGGAAGGAGCGTACCACCGCGGTGAGGTCATGCCCGCGGGCCTGCAGTCTCGGTGCCGCTCGGCGCAAGTGATCTCACGGGGTTTGCGCATGATCTCGCCGGCGGAACGGCGGATCCACCGGCGGCCGCCGGCGGACGACGAAGCGCGCGTCGGGTGAATCAACACCTCGAATTCTCCGGGGGCGGTAGGCCTACAAACAAGGCCTGGTCCTCCACACGGGGCGGAGAAGCACCTGCGCGAAGGTGTAGACTGCGCGCCATGATCGACATCGTCGCCATCGCTGCGAAGAGCCCGCTCGGCGAGGGGGACGCAGCATGGTCGCTCGGGGCGATCGGGGCGCCCGCGGCGACGTGCGTGGGCGAGGATCCGACGCTGCGCGAGGCGGGGATGCGCAAGCCGTTTGCGGCGCGCGCCGCGTTGCGACGCGATCGCGATCCGGCCGTCGAGCTGCTCTTCGGGGTGTGGGCGCAGCTGAAGGAGCACGTGCCCCGGCGCGCGCACGTCGGTCTCGCGATTGGCACGTCGAGCGGCGGCATGGCGATGAGCGAGCGGTTCTTTGCGGCGCGTCGCGAAGGTACGGCCGACAAGGCGCTGGCCGATGCGGCGACGTATCACGCGCCGTTTCGTGCGCTCGCCGAGAAGGTCGCCGAGCACTGCGAGATTGCGCGCAGCACCCACCCGGTGACCGCGTGCTCCGCGTCGACGTTGGCGATCGGGCTCGCGATGGGGTGGCTCGAGCGCGGCGAGGTCGATTATGCGATCGCCGGTGGGTACGACGCGTTGACGGTGTTCGTCGCTGCGGGGTTCGAGGCGCTCGGGGCTACGACCGGGAACCCACCGCCGAAGCCGTTTCGCAAGGCGCGCGATGGCATGTCGCTCGGCGAGGGCGCGGGGTTGTTCCTCCTCGCGCGACCCGACGCGTCGCGGGTTCCGCTCGCGCGCATTCTCGGCTTTGGAGCGAGCGGAGATGCGGTGCACCTCACTGCGCCCGATCGCACGGGTGGGGGGCTCGGGCGTGCGGCGCAGCGTGCCCTCGGTGCGATCGATCCCACGACGATCGACATCGTCTCCGTGCACGGCACCTCGACTGCCTTCAACGATCCCATGGAGTCCAAGGCGATCGCGATGGCGCTCGGTCGATCGATCGGCGAGGTCGACGTGCATGCAGGCAAGGCTTCGATCGGGCACACGCTCGGTGCGGCGGGGGTGCTCGAGTCGGCGTTGATGGTCGATGCGGTTCGGCGCGGCGTGTTGCCGGCGACGGCGGGCGACGGCGAGCTCGACGAAGAGGTCGGGGCGTGTCCGCGCACGGAGAACGGGGCGGGCCGGGTGCGGAACGTCCTCAAGCTGTCGGCGGCGTTCGGCGGAGCGAATGCGTCGCTCGTGATCGGCACCTCGGGGACGCCCCGGGAGGTCCATCGTCATCGGGTGCGCGAGGTCGCGCGCGTCGAGGTCGACGAGACCGACGACCTCGAGCGGATCTCCTCGATTTCCGGTGTGGCGCGCGATCGACTCGCACGGATGGATGGCGTGTGTCGGCTCGCGTTGCAGGCGGTCGGCGCGCTCGCGAACGAGGTCGGTCGCGACAAGCTCGCGGGTGCGGGCGTCGTGCTCGGATCGGTGCTCGCGACGATCGACGTCAACGCGGTGTACGACGACAACTTCCGGAAGAAGGGCGCGGCGTTCGCCGAGGGGCGACGGTTCGCGTACACCACGCCGAACGCGGCGGCGGGCGAGTGCGCGATGGCGTTCGCGTTGACCGGCCCGAACCTCGCGGTCTCGCGCGGGGTCGACGCGAAGATCGAGGCGCGCGAGGTCGCACGCGATCTGATCATCGGCGGCGACGCCGGGCGGGTGGTGATCGTGGAGGTCGACTCGGGCGGTCCGGCGGCGCGCGAGATCGCGAGCCTCACCGGGTGGCCGGTGCGGTTTGGCGCGGTGGCACGGTTGATCGAGCGAGAGCTATGATCGCTGGATGAAGTGGGGAGTCGCGCTCGCGTTGGTCTTGGCGACGGGGACGGCGAGCGCGGCGACGCACGACGTCGGGTTCAACGTGCACCAGTCGCTCGACACCGGCGTGCCGGTGAGCGTGGAGTGCGGCGGATCGATCGTCCGGATCGACTTCAACTGGTTCCAGGCGGAGCCGTCGGCGGGCAAATACGATTGGGCCCTGTTCGACGGGTTGATCGACGGGGCGCGGGCGAAGGGGCAACGCGTGCTCGCCACCATCGGCTACACGCCCGCGTGGGCTTCGGCGGGGAACGTCGACGGCAAAGACACGAGCAATGACGTGCCCAAGGCGGGCAACTACGAGAAGTTCGTGCGCGCGGCCGTCGAGCGGTATCGCGATCGGGTGCAGCACTGGGAGCTGTGGAACGAGCCGAACCTCGATCAGTTCTTCGAGGGGACTCCGCAGCAGTACGTCGACCTGATCTTGAAGCCGGGCGCCGACGCGGTGCACGGCGCGTGTCCGTCGTGCAAAACCCTCGGACCCGATCTGGCGACGCTCGCATCGGGCAAATACGACGTGTGGATGCAGACCGTCCTCGAGCAGGCGAAGGACAAGCTCGACATCATCAGCGGGCATGTCTACGCCGACTTCCCCAAGGTCGAGGACGACACCAACCCGAACTTCTTCTCGAAGCTCGAGAAGCACCGGGTGCTCAAGCTGCCCTCGGGCGGGATCGTGTTCGAGGACCCGCTCTCACTCCGGGAGCTGATGGTGAAGTACGGCGCCGGGTCGAAGCCGTTCTGGATGACCGAGACCGGCGAGACCGCCAAGTTCGGCGACGCCGCGCAGATGGCGAAGCAAGCGGTCTTCACGCGCAAGGTGCTCGAGGCGATGCTCTCGCGGCCGTGGTGGCACACCACGATCTTCTACGAGGCGTTCGACGAGCCGACGATGTCGTACGACTGGGGCTTCGCGATGCGGAAGACCAGCGGCGGGTACGACCTGAAGCCTGCGTGCGCGATCTTGCAGAAGGCGATGAGCAAGCAACCGCTGTTCGGGGGCAAGGGCACCGACTGCGACGACGGGCTCGACAACGAGGGCGACGGAAAGATCGACTACCCCGCGGACGACGACTGCACGTCGACGGCGACGGTGAGCGAGGGAGCGCCGCCGGCGAAGGACGCGGGGGTGGACGATGCGGGGTCGGAGGAGGACGCTGCCGTGAACCCGGTCGCGCCGGCGGGCGACGAGGCGAGCGGGTGCGGGTGCCGCGTGGGGGCTGCCGGCTCGCAGGGGAACGCGCTCCTGCTCGCGGGATTGCTCGCGGTTTTGCGCGGTCGGAGGAGGCCGGTGCGGGCTGCTTGACGCTCGCGGGGAGGGTGGTAGGGTCCGCCTCCCCTTTTCAGGGAGTGCCAACCTAGCTCAGGGGTAGAGCAGCGGTTTCGTAAACCGCAGGTCGTGGGTTCAAATCCCATGGTTGGCTCCACGGGAAAACCCGGTCGAAACGCGATCGGAGCCGAGTGAGCGTGACCAGGGCGTGACCACCGCCGTCGCGCTGCTCCAAGCGGCGCGCGCGGGCGAAGATCGCTCGCTCGAATTGGCCAACGCGCTCGCCGCGGAGGTGCTCGCGCACCCTGCGGTCGCCCTCGCTTTCGAGGTGCTCGCGGGAGGACCGCTCACGATCGCGCGCGCCATCCGCCTCGCGGAGCTCGTGCTCGCGGGCCATCGCGAGCAGTGCCCAGCTTCCTCGAACGCGGAGGGGGCGTCGTGACCGAGGGCATGCGCCCACGCGGCGACTGCGACGATCTCCTCGACACGTGCGTCGATCGAGAGGCGGCTCGGGTAACTCCCTCCGCCTCGCCGACCGACGGGCATACCGCCGCACGCGGGCGGCCGAGCGCTGGCTCTTCCAGTCCTCGGTCCGCCTCTCGATCGACGCACGTGATCGCGGAGCGCGGTTCTCGTGGGGGCGGGAGCCCAGAGGGAGGCGGCTCGTTCGGGGGGTTCGGGGGGCGGCGCCCCCCGGTGCGCGCCGCAGGCGCGCCTTCACTCGACACTAGGAAGAAAACAATCGCGACCCCGCCGCGCGCCCCGAGCGACGTCCGCTGGCAGAAGGTGGACCGGAGCCATCAACGCCGACGCGTCCCGAAGTGCGTGGATCAACGGGGACACGCGTTCCCCGAGCTGAAGTTGGGCTTCTTTTCGTGGAAGTCGTGCGTCGCGCGGGAGATCGAATGCGAGGCGCTAGAACTGCCGCACGGAAAGACGCGGACGAGCATGCTCCGCAAAGCGACAGCGTTGCGACTCTGCGCGACGCGCATTGGCGTTCGCCAGTGCAAGTGCTGCGGTGAGCCGCGCCCCGGCTCCGGCAAACTCTTTGCGCCGGGCGTCGGCAATACGGGCACTCCGGAGCACAGCGAGGGCTTCCCCTGCAACACGAGGACTTGTCCGAGTTGCGCCCGGCGTGCGGCGCGGACCCAGATCGTCGAGTTGCTCGCCCGCGTCCGGCTCATGGAGTCGGTGCCCGGGTATGGCTGGCGCCTGATCACCCTTACGTTGCGCCGCGACCCGAGCGATCCAGAGACCTGTTCTGTGTCAGCGCTTGGTGCGAGCGCTGACGGACTGATGGCTGCCGCGTGCGCGATCTGGAAGGAGACCCGTTCCCGCGACGCGGCGCTCTACGCAACGCTCGAGAACGTCGGCACCGGGCACGTGCACCTGCACCTGCTCCACTACGGGCCGTTTCTGAACAAGAAGTGGCTCGAAGAGGTGTTTCACGCGGCGTTTGAGCCGTTCAGCGCGGTGGCCAGGGCACACGCGAATCCCGACCAACAGGAACTCGGCATCGACCCGATCGATCATGAGCGGGAGGCCCTGGCGCCTCCAGCCGCGCAACGAGGCCGCATGCCGCGCACCGACGAATCCGCGTCGCTGTCGTGGGCGGAGGTTGCGCTTCTTCATGCGATCGACGCCGCACCCGGACGGGAATTGCGTCTCCCCGACTGCAACATCCCGTGGCTCGTGGCGGCGCAGCGGCTTTATGCGCGCGGGGTGATCGTCGACACCGCGCCCTGGACATATCGGCGCGCCTGGCTCGCGCAAACCTAGACCCCTGCGAGGGCATGACCCATGCGTTGCTCGACCAACCGCCGCACGTTCTGGGCGCTCATTACGTTTCAGGCCCTGGTTCTCGTCGTCGTCGTCGCCTCGCTCATCATCAAGCAGCACCGACCTCCGACGAGCACTGCGCCCGCCCTCGAGCATGTGGGTTGCCACCTCCGCTGACCCGGCGCTGCGCGCGAGGAGTTGCGAAAGATCTTCGGCGACTGCGGCCGCTCGACCGAATTTCTGCGGTCCGCAACGCGCGAGACGGCGCAAGGGTCGGGCCCGATGCTCGCTGCATCAGATCAGATTGTGTGCGTGCTCGCCGTCGTGAGCATCGTAATGAAGCCGAGATGACTGTCACCCCTCACCTCTGGAGCGATTTCTCCGCCAGGCCGCGGCCCGCTCGCGTCGAGCACCTTGATGGCGGCGAAAGTCGTACGACCCGAATCCCCCCCGCATCGGAGTTCCACATGACACGAGCAACCATGGGCGTTCGCGGCTACCTGGCCGCCAAGATCCTCTTCACCGGCTACCTTGAGCATGACGATCTTGAGATGCTCGGCCAAGCGAGGACGAAAGGCTCGTTCTCGTCCTGCGGATTATGGACGATCTGCGGGGTTCCATCGACGTGAACTGGCTCGTTGAGCGCATCGAGGGTAGGCGCGAGGACTGGAGGAACGCTCGTGGCGATGCGAAATCGTGTGCCAAGCTCTTGATTCGTCGCGCGCCGATGACGGAGGCAACGCTCGCCGCCGCACTCGAATTGGTACTCCGACCGGCAACCGAGGAATCTGACTTCGCGCGGATTCTCGATATTCATGAATATCGCGCCGACCTTGTGACCGACGAGCACATCAGGGCTTTGCGCGATGAGTTCGCCGAATTCGTTGACGACCAAGTTCGTTACATCCTGCATGACGCCGAGGATGCCGAAATGGCGCAGTCCATGCTGGAAGAGTTGGATTCGCTCGCGACGCGGCTCGAAGTTGAGGCCGAGGTTGACCGTGACGAAATCGAGCATCGCATCCAGCAGCTAGAGGAAAAGGATCGCGGTGGCGACGAGGACTACGACGAGGATCGCTGGATTGATGCGCGAGCCGACGCGCGGGCCGAGGAGCGCGAGATCGACAGTATGTTCGACTCTCTAAAGTCCAAATGAGGGTCGGCTAAGCTTTAAGCGAGGCCACGTGAGCTGACCCCTACCGTCGGTCTCTGCCAGGTACGCGACGACCTCCTTCGCGTTGGACTGGGCGGCTCGCTTGAACCACTCACCTCCCGCGAAGACGAAGGGAACGTGGACGCGCTCCTCCTCGTCAGCCTCTTCGTCGACCCGCGCTCCCTCGACGCTTCCGTAGGGCTCCCCTTCGATGGGACTGCCGTCGGGCATCCGACCTACGGTGGGAACGCAGACCGCTTCCGGCCCGGTGAAGAGCGGCTTGCCCATGAGCCGCAGGATGCTCACGGGGATGGGAGCGCGCTATCACAACAAATCGGGGGCCTGTCGAAGCGAAGGCCCGCGCCGCCGTAGCCAGGGGACGTGGTGAGCGTGCCTTCGCGTGGAGAACCCGGCTCAGCAGCTTGACCGTTCACGGGGGGAACCGCATGGTTGTGCGGTTCGCCGGCTGAGGCCGCAAGGGGTCGTCAGCGGGGGGTTCAACTCCCCTGGCTCACACTGGTTCGGGTTCGTCCTCCTCGTGCTCACACTCGTCGTGATTCACGCAGTTGTCTCTAACCTTGCACTTGAAACAACAATGGAGGTCCGCATGGAAAAAGCGAAAACAGCACCGGTGACAGCACTCAACAAAGCAAAACTAGTTCTTGTCTCTCTCATCAACACGATGTGGGCGATCGGAACCAGTGTGGCGGCGGGTGCCCTGTCGGCCTGAGCCGGCGAACAGCAGTGGCCAACGCCGCCGTCGGTCATCCGCTGAGCACCCGCTGCGGCTAGCCCAGCTCGCCCGACGATCAGCCGAGAAATCGCGCCCATCCACGTACCGCGAGCCTGCGTTCAAATCCCATGGTTGGCTCCACGGAAGATGCGGTCCTTGGATCGCTCCGCGGGCGTGAGGTCACTCCTCCGCCGACCCGATCATCCAGCTCTTGCCGGGTGCCTTTCTCGTCGCGCGGCAGCCGATCGGGAGCTCGGCGAGCTCGGCGATCCCGGGATCGATCGCGAGGATCTCGGCGAGACCAACGAGCTGCAGAACTGCGGGCTCGAAGTCGCCGTTGGCCGTTGCCACAGTGGAACTGCCACGTGATGTCGATCTCGCCGTCCTCTTCGTCGCTCTCATGCGTGACGTCCAGGATCGGCATGCCTCGTCGCGTCACGTAGATCGTCGTCACGACGACCGCATTGGGCGGGATGTCGAACTTCCACGCCCTCCGCACCACCTGCTCCATCGGCTGCTTCGGCTTCATCGGGTCTGCGTTGGCAGTGTAGCCGCGTTCGTGTGACCGAGTTCGACGGTCCTGTCCTGGCGGTCATTGCCTGTCCGCCGGCGGCGTGCGCGTTCGCGGAGGATGCATACGTGGGGTCGATGGACCTCCTCGATCCGAAGCTCGACGTCGTCTTCAAGATGTTGTTCGCCGATCGGCAGAATCGGCGACTCCTCGAGTCGTTGCTGACCGCCGTGCTTCGGCCGCCGTCACCGATTGCGAACATCACAGTGCTCGACCCGGATCTCCCGAAGGACCTCGCAAGCGATCGAGGTGTTCGTCTCGACGTGTTGGTGGAGTTGGCGGACGGGACGCTCGTCGATGTCGAGATGGAATGCGATGCGCGACGCGCGCACGGAGAACGCTGGCTCTACCAATGGGCACGACTCTTTGGTGGGCGACTTCGTCGCGGCGACAAGTACGAGAAGCTCGAGCCGGTGGTTTGCATCGTCTTCCTCGACGCGCGCACAGAATCTCGACGGTTCCACTCCGTCTACGAGGCCCGTGAGGTGCACGACCACTCGCAACTGTGTGACGCGCTCGCGGTGCACGTGGTCGAGTTGCCGAGGGTCGAGCAGGCAACCATCGAAGGCGAACCGCTGGACTTGCAGCGCTGGGCTCGCTTCCTTCGCGTCGACGACGAGCGCGCGCTAGAATCCCTGGCGAGCGAGACCCCGATCATGGCCGAAGCCAAGCACGCCCTCGAGATCCTCTCCCGCGAGCCGTCCGCACAGCGCATCGCCGAGATTCGCCGCGAGGCGGAGATCGCCCGCCGGTTGGACCGTGCGGAGGACCTCGCGCAGGGCAGGGAAGAGGGCGAGGCGACAGGCACGGTGAAGGGCCTCCGCAAGGGCGTGGAAGCCTTGTGCAAGGCACTGGGCATCGAGCTCGTGGGCACGCGTCTCGCGGAGCTCGAGAGTTGGAACGCACAACAGCTGCAAACCGCGCTCGACTCGTTGGCCAACCGACGGGTCTGGCCACCCAATGATTCCGAGGAACGAAAGTGACGACCGACCGCAAAGACTCCGCGGCACGCGAAATGGCCGAAGCCTGAAGGTCGCGCTCGCGATCTTGTTCCGGAACGTTCCGGGACGAGTCCGGAATCTCGCCGGATCACTTGAAGGCGACGACGAACACGTGTCCGTCCCAGGACGCAAGCGGCTCGGTCGCGGAGAGGACGACGCCACCGCCGAAATCCATTTTCCCGACGAACGCACCCGCCGCGGCGCGGCTGCCGTCCGCGGTCGTGGCCAGCGAGGTGATCGACTGCGGTGATCCGACGCTCGGTGACCACGTCGGAAACGTTGTGGCGGTGTCCGAGGACCAGCTCTTGATGACTGCGCGTTGGAGCTCGGATCCAGCAGCCCAGATTCGATCGGAGATGTCCAGCACCGCGGAGCCATAGCCCGTCGGCCAGAAGGTCGCCCATTCTGGCGAGAGCGAGCCGGGCGACAGAGTGGCGACGAACCCCGCCCCGTCCGCACACTCCAAGGTCTTGACCGGTGAGAGCACGAGGTTCCCGGCGCACCTGCCCACTGCGGCGACCCGGCCCTTAGCGCCGACGTGGAGATCGGAGAAGGTCGCGTGCTTTCCGGCGCTCATCCGGACGATCGACGAAGGAACCCCGTCGGTACCGAAGCGGACGACGAACACGCCTTGCTCAGATGTCGAGGGAGCGATGGCTTTGGCCTCGCCGAAGTCGACGGAACCGTATGTTACGCCGGCGAGATAGACAGACCCATCGCGGGTCGCGACGGTGTTGGTCCATCCACCCAGACAACCCACGCATGCCAGGGCCGGTCGTACCCATACCTGGTCTCCGGCCGCCGAGAGCTTCACCAGGTACATCGGGCGGACCGGTGCGTCGCCCGTGCCCGCGAAAGCGATAGGCGTGTCGGCATCGATGCCCAGGTAGATCGAGCCGGCGTCATCGAGGGACAATGCTCGCACAAAGGCTTGTCCCGAGGGCGCCACGAACTCCCGCCGCCAAAGCAGGCCGCCGTCGACGGTGAGCTTCGAGACCACCGCAATGCTCGTCCCGTCACCTTTGCGAAATTGGCCCGAGACCACGATCGCATCGTCACGCACGGCGAGCCCGATGACGGCAAGGTCTGTGAGGCACCGTGCCCACTTCAATCCGCCATCGGCGCCATGCTTCAGGAGGACGCCGTTCAACCCACAGGCCAACGTGCCCGTTCCATAATCGCGTGGTGCGCTCTGTGCGAAGAGCGAGACGTAGACGGAGTGGTCCGAGGCGATCGCGACGCGAGGACTGAACAGCATGTTCGAGACACCCACGTAACGGGCCCAACGCACGTCGAACGGGCCCGGTGGTGGCGCCGCCTCCGTGGGACGCTCCTCCGCGCCGTCCGCGAGGACCTCCGGCCCAACGTCCGATGCTGAATCGCTCGGGGAGAACGCATCGACCGGCGCCGTGTCTGGGGTCTCGGCGCCCACCTCGGAAGCGACCTTGCCGCATGCGACGAGGCCGAAGAGCAGCGCTCCAGCGAGTGGGGTGAGGAGTCGTGTCGTCACCTTGTCTGCGGGCCAGTATGGCCGTTCATGCGCGGCGACGCCAGGTGCGCTCGCGGCGACGCGCCGTGTTGCGACAGACTCCGTCGCATGTACGGGATGTCCAACGGATCGTGCGTGCCCGTGCACGGCCACCCGCCTCCCGCCCGCACCTCGGCGTGGAATCACATCAGTGGCGGGCCGTGCTCGCCGCCTCGCACGCCTGCCGTACGGCATCGGGCCAACGTCCCCAGTGCCGGCGGCCGTCGCCGCTACACCGGCCGGCATCGCCCCCGCAGTCGACCACGTCGTCCCCGGAGCATACCCACCATCGCTGTACCAGTTGGATGGACTCGCCGGTCGGCGCGCCCAGACTCGCGAGGGCCTGCTCGGCCGATTGGCCATGGAGCTTCGTGGAGACTCGGTCGGTGAAGCTCGCGCGATTGGCGCGGAGCTCGGTCCCCACCAGCGAGGTGGCGGCGGCCACGGTGGCGACCAACTCGACACGATCCTCGATGAGCTCGACGACGAGCGCGGCGGGCGTGTCGGTCGGGGGAGGCTCGAAACCGATGCGCGTCAGAAGGTCGGCTGCTTGTGCGGGATTCGCGAGACTCCACCACAACAAGCGGCTCCGTACCGAAAGGGTCCCATAGATCGGCGGTCCCCCGCAGCCGGCCCTCGAGCGCGGAATCGACCGGATATGGTCCGGAACGAGCGACGCCAGATCCGGTGGGGGCGAGCCGTGCTGCTGCGCGTAGCCACGGATCGCGTTGGCCAGGCGGCGATCGGCTGAACGGACGCGGTGATCGGCGATATGGGCCTGCGAAATCAGTACGAAGAACGCAATCGGCCCCGAAAGCATTTGAAGGAACACGACGCGCCACGCGAAGCGTCGGGTCCACCAGTGCAGGAGGCGGTTCTCCATCCGGTGCGCCAACACGCCTTCGACAGACACGGCGACCATTCCGCCGAGCCAGGACAGGAGCACCGCCAAAGCAGCGCTCCCCGAATCGTCCCACAGCGCCGTGCTGCCGCACAACGCGTCTCTCACCGAGTGGGAGACCGAGAAGTACCAGGGCGCACCGATCCCGAGCGCCACACCAGCAAGCGCAGCCGTGATCCGCACACACCGAAAGGGCGAGCGGCGGGCCGGCGGCGGCTCGCGGTAGGCGGTCGTCATCCCTCGAGGGCTCGGCGAGGGACGAGGTAGCGGCTCGACCACGACCTTCCAACGGTAGCACTCGCCGACCGAGCCTTCGCGTCGACGACGAGCGCGCGCTAGAATCCCTGGCGAGCGAGACCCCGATCATGGCCGAAGCCAAGCACGCCCTCGAGATCCTCTCCCGCGAGCCATCGGCGCAGCGC
>Ga0208492_1001148_pt1 | contig 17794 bp, 15 predicted proteins | sample Subbioar_CSW14AB_FD_184820 | JGI IMG/M metagenome (GOLD analysis project Ga0208492, IMG submission 184820) | Serpentinite rock and fluid subsurface biosphere microbial communities from McLaughlin Reserve, California, USA - CR12Mar_CSW14AB (SPAdes) | ecosystem: Environmental > Terrestrial > Deep... | reverse complement strand
TCCGCTCGCTGGCGCTCGCACCGCTCAACGACCACAGGGTGGGTTCGCGCTGGCACACTGGCGGCATGGTGAGCACGGCGGGATTCGGGACGTACGGAGTCTGGCGCGGCGCGGCGGCGCTGGACGCGGACTTCGCGCGCGGGGTGGAGCGGCTCGGCTTCGGCACGCTCTGGGTCGGCGGCTCGCCGGGCGGCGACCTCGGGATCGTGGAGGAGCTCCTCGACGCGACGGAGCGGATCGTGGTCGCGACCGGCATCGTGAACATCTGGAAGGACGACGCGCGAAGCATCGCCCGGTCGGCCCGCCGGATCGAGGAGCGCCATCCGGGTCGCTTCGTGCTCGGCATCGGCTCGGGCCATCGCGAGGCGACACCCCACCGCGTCCGTCCGCTGGCCGCGCTCACGGCGTACCTCGACGTGCTGGACGCCGAGGGCGTCGGGCGCGACCGGCGTCTCCTGGCCGCGCTGGGCGACCGCACGCTCACGCTCGCCGCGGAGCGCTCGCTGGGCGCTCATCCGTATCTCACGGTCCCGGCGCACACGCGGCACGCGCGCGGCGTCCTCGACGCGGCTCGTCCCGGGGCGCTGCTCGCCCCGGAGCTCAAGGTCGTGATCTCCGACGACCAGGAGCACGCGCGCGCGGTCGCGCGCCGCTACCTGCGCCGCTACTTCTCGCTCGAGAACTACGTCGGCGCGCTGCGGCGCTTCGGCGTCGGCGAGGCCGCGTTCGCCGACGGCGGCTCGGACGAGCTGATCGACCTGGTCGCCGCGAACCCTACGGCTGGTGCGGCCGTCGCCGGCCTGCGGGCCCATCTGGACGCCGGCGCGGATCACGTCGCCGCGCAGGCCCTCGGCGACGACCCGCTCGGCGCGCTCGAACAGCTCGCCGAGGCGCTCACCCTCACGCGCTGAGCGCATCCGCCCCCGCGCCCGTGGGATTCTGGACGCATGCGGATCGGCGTGTTCCATCTGCGGCGCGAGCGGCCGCAGGCCCCGGGCTATCAGGCCCTGCTCGACCACCTCGACAGCGGGCTGCGCGCCGCGATCGACGAGCTCGGCTGGGAGGCCGACGTCGTGTACTCGGCCGAGCATCCGGTCGAGGCGAGCCTGGACGCCGTCGAGCGCGCCGACGTCCTGCTGCTGATGGGCGGCGAGGACGTCGAGCCGTCGCGCTACGGCGGCGCCGCCGAGTACCCCGGCAGCGGCCACCACGAGCCCGCGGCCGACGAGGCGCACATCGCGGTCGTCCGCGAGGCCATCCGGATCCGCAAGCCCCTGCTGGGTATCTGCCGGGGCCTTCAGGTCATGAACGTCGCGCTCGGCGGCACCCTCATCCAGGACATGACGGGCCACCGCCTGCCGGACGCGCCGGATCCGTACGTGCGCACGCGCCTGACGATCGCGGACGCCCTCGCGGGCGACGTGGATCCCGCCGCGCCGGGCCGGTGCACGCACCACCAGGCGGTGGGCGAGCTCGCGCCCGGCCTCGAGGTCGTCGCCCGCGCGCCCGACGGCGTGGTCGAGGCGGTCGTGCACGTCGCCGCGCCGGTCACGGGCGTGCAGTGGCATCCCGAGCACCCCGACACCGCGCGCGAGCAGCTCGTGCCGCTGCTGCGCCGGCTCGAGGTGCAGCTCCACGAGCAGGATGCGCGCACCGCATCCGAGCCCGCCCCGGCCTGAGCGAACGATCACCGCCGGGGCGTCGCGTGCGCGACCCTGCGAGATTGGCGCCATGCGCCTTGTGACCCTCGCCGACGGATCCCGCCCCGCCGCCCTCGTGACCGACGGCGACGTCGACCGCGTGCTCGACCTGTCGGGCATCGCCTCCTCGACGCTCGCCGTGCTCACCGACGACGCCCTGCTCGATGCCGCGCGCGAGGCGGTCTCGTCCGCCGACGCCGCGACGCTTCCCGCGCGCGACGAGGTCCGCCTCGCGGCTCCGGTCGTGCCCGGCAAGATCATCTGCATCGGGTACAACTACCGCGGCCATGTCTCGGCCAAGTCGAGCCTGGACGCGCCGGACCCCGAGTTCCCGGACGTGTTCGTCAAGACCCCGAACGTGCTGCGCGGCCCGGACGACGTGGTCGAGATCCCCGCGCAGAGCGAGCACGTCGACTACGAGGGCGAGATCGCGCTCGTGATCGGCCGGACGGCCCGCAACGTGCCCGAGGAGGACGCCCTCTCGTACGTCCCCGGCTACACGCTGTTCGACGACATCACGGCGCGCGACTGGCAGGACCGCACGAGCCAGTGGACGCTCGGCAAGAACTTCGACGGCTTCGGTCCGCTCGGCCCGGCCGTCGTGACCCCGGACGAGATCGCCGACCCGGCGGATCTCGTCGTCGAGGTCGTGCGCGAGGGCCAGGTAGTACTCGCAGCAGTTCACCCAGCCGCTCATGGAGCTCGGCGGCATGACCAGCGCGGTCATGTCCGGCACGGCCTCGGCCGAGCGGGTCTTCGAGCTGCTCGACGAGCCCGAGCAGGAGCCCGACGCCGAGGACGCCCCCGCGGCGCCCGACGGGCGCGGCGTGATCGAGTTCCGCAACGTGTCGTTCTCGTACACGCCCGAGAGCCCGCTCATCCGGGACCTGTCCTTCCGGGTCGAGCCGGGGCAGACCGTGGCGATCGTGGGGCCGACCGGAGCGGGGAAGACCACGCTGGTGAACCTGATCATGCGGTTCTACGAGCTCGACGGCGGGGCCATCCTGCTCGACGGCCAGGACATCTCCGAGATGACCCGCCACGACGTGCGCGCGCGGGCGGGCATGGTGCTGCAGGACCCGTGGCTGTTCTCGGGGACGATCCGGGAGAACATCCGCTACGGCCGGCAGAGCGCCACGGACGACGAGGTGATCGCGGCCGCGAAGGCGACCTACGTCGACCGGTTCGTGCACACCCTGCCCGACGGGTACGACACGGTGCTCGAGGAGGACGCGGCCAACGTGTCGGCCGGCGAGCGTCAGCTGATCACGATCGCGCGCGCGTTCGTGTCGCAGCCGAGCGTGCTGATCCTGGATGAGGCCACCAGCTCGGTCGACACCCGCACCGAGCAGCTGCTGCAGCACGCCATGGCGGCGCTGCGGAAGGGCCGCACGTCGTTCGTGATCGCGCACCGCCTGTCGACCATCCGCGACGCCGACCTCATCCTCGTGATGGAGCACGGCGACATCGTGGAGCAGGGCACGCACGAGGAGCTGATCGCCCGCGGGGGCGCCTACTGGCGCCTGTACCGGTCGCAGTTCGAGCATGCCGCGGTCGACCTCGACGCGGTCGAGGCGCAGGAGGCGGCCACGGACACCGCGGCCGTCGAGGTGCCCGCCGCCGCGGGCGCGCCGGAGGAGCCCACGGCCTGACGCGACCTGAGCCGAGGAGGGATCCACCTCCGAGGGCGGAACCCGGCGCTCCGCTCCTCGCAGGTGGATTCCTCCTCCGCTGGAGGCGGTCACCTCGCCGGCCGGCGTCGTCCACAGGCCCAGGGATGGCCCGGTTGCTCATCCGGGGGAGCCAGGCCGGCCGCGGACCGGGCCGGGTGGCCAGCATGGGCGCATGGATCCCGTCACCGCGCTCGCCCGCTTCGGAGGGATCGCGCGCACCCCCGCGCTCCACAGGCTCGGTGTCACGCGGCACGCGCTGCGCGGCGCGCTGCACAGCGGCGCGGTGCAGCGACCCCGCCACGGCTGGATGTGCCTGCCCTCCGTCGACCCGGCCTGGCGCTCGGCGGTCGAGGTCGGCGTGGTGCTCTCGTGCGTCACGGTCGCGCAGCGGCGCGGGCTCTGGACCGATGCCGTGACGCAACCGCACGTCGCCATCCGCCCGAACGGACAGCTGCAGCGCGAGACGACCGCGCACGTGCACTGGGCGACCCCGGTCATCCCGCGCGACCCCGACGCTCTCGAGGATTCGCTGATCAACGCGCTGGTGATCCTCGCGACGTGCCAGCCCTACGAGGCCGGCCTTGCGGCGTGGGAGGCGGCCATCCGGAGGCACCTCGTCGACCTCGACGTGCTGCGCGGCCTGCCGCTGCCGCCCGACGCCCGACAGCTGCTCGCGGATGCGCGGCCGCTCGCGGATGAGGGCACCGAGTCGATCGTGTTCTCGCGCCTGCGCCTCCTCCGGCTGGGGCTGCCGATCCGGCGCCAGGTGGTCATCGCCGCGCGGCCCGTCGATCTCCTCATCGGCGACCGGCTGGTGATCCAGATCGACGGCGGTCATCACGTCGACGCTCAGCGCCTGCGCGACAACGAGCACGACGCTCGCCTGCGCCTGATGGGCTACCACGTCATCCGGATCGGCTATTGGCAGATCATGGACGACTGGGCCGCGGTGCAGGACCTCGTGGTGACCGCCATCGCGCAGGGGCTGCACCGCATCCGCCGCTGAACGCCGACCTCCGCGGAGGAGAAATCCACGCGCGAGGCCGATCTCATGGGCATTCGTCCTGGATCGGGGATTTCTCCTCGCGCCAGGGCGGGGTCGGGCGCGTGCGGCGGCGCGCTACTGCAGGCCGAGCAGGTCGAGCGGGTGCGAGAGCCGCCAGAGCAGGCTGGGGCCCTCGAGGTCGCCCTCGAGCACCAGGGGGACCGTGGCCGAGTCGAACGGCCCAGTCGCGGTGAGCGTGCCGACCTCCGCGCCCGACGCGGTGCCGACCTCGACCGCGTAGTCCGACTGGACCTCGGGGGTGCCGCGGTCCCACAGCACGACCTCGGCGTCGTCGCCCGTGACCACCTCGACCGGCTCGCCCCACTCGGTCGTGACGTTCGCGACGGTGGTGCCGGATGCGACGGTCGGGGCGGGCTTCAGGGACTGCTCCACCTGCTCGAGCAGCGTGCGGCTGACGCTCGCGCGGGTCTCCTCGTCGGGCTGGCCGAGCACCGAGGCGTACAGCCGCACGGTGGTCTGGCCGATCGTGACGTCCTTGGCCGTGAGCAGGTTCCACGACTCGATCCACCACTCGGACAGGGTGCCGGTCTTGATGCCGACGACGCCGGGATCGCCGATCAGCGGATTGCTGTTCTTGACCACGCCGGCGCCCGGGAGTTCCGTCTCGGGCATCGCGACGATCTCGGCGATCACCGGATCGGCCAGGGCGAGGCTCGCGAGCTTGACCAGCGACGCGGCCGTGGCGGTGTTCTCCGGGTCGATGCCGCTCGGGTCGACCATCGTGATGCCCGACAGGCCGTGCGCCTGGAGCCACTCCGGCACGGCGAGGGCGAACGCGTCCTTCGAGCCCCACAGCTCCGTCGTCAGGCGATCCACGTAGTTGTTGGCCGAGCCGATCAGGATGCCCTCGAGCAGCTGCCGCTGCGTGAGCGTGCCGTCCACGGGCACGTCGAGCGCCGACTCGTTCGCCACGCGGTACTGCCAGTACTCCTGGCTGTCAGCGTAGTCGAACGCGTAGGACGGCCCCTGCTCGCCCACCGCGAGCGGCGCCTTCTCGAGGATCATGAGCGCGGTCACGACCTTGGCGATGCTGGCCATGGGCGCGGGCGCGGCGCTGGAGGCCGGGACCGTGCCGAGGCCCTCGGCGCCGACGGCGGCGGAGCCGTCCGCGGGCCAGGTCACGGCGAGCGGATGACCGGGCGCCGGGTCGACCGTCGCGGCCGAGACCGCGGGGGCGACGTTCGCGAGCGGCCAGAAGGCGCAGCCGCCCACGTAGCCGAGCGCGAGGACGCCGGCTGTGATCAGCGGGGCCGCGACGGAGGGGCGCCTCTCGCGGCGGGTGGGGACCAGGTCGAACGCGGGCGACGGCGCGGGGGCCGCCTCGGGCTTGAGGGCGACGGTGGCCGGGTCGATCCAGGCCAGAGCGGCGGTGTCGGTGCGGGGCGCGTCCGCCACCGCTGCGTCCGGCGCCTCGACCGCGGCGCCGGCGGCCTCCTCGAGCGACGTCGGGGTCTCCGGTGCGGGCACGGCCAGCGCCTCGGCCCCGGTCGGAGCAACCGCCGGGGGCGCATCCGTCAGCGCGGCGCCCGCCAGGGCCGTGGCCGCCTCGGTCACGGGCGCATCGGCGGTGCGCTGGTCGAAGAGCGAGCCGATGCCGCGGCGGATCGCGGGCTGCTCGGGCACCACGGGCGTCTCGGGCAGGGGGTCGATGTCGTGCGCCGTCACCGCGCGGCGCGGGCGACGCGGCGCCTCGGCGACGGGGGTCGCTGCCACCGGCACCGTGGCGACGGACGCATCGTCGATCGAGCCGCGGAGATCCTCGCGGAGATCGTCGTGGGGGGAGTCGTCGATTGCCACCCGCCTACGGTACCCGCGGATGCCGGGAGTCAGCCGGAGATCGCGGGCCCCGGCGGCGAACCTCACCCGCCGGATCGCCCTAGAATGTCCCTCACACACCACGGGAGTCCGGCGAGCCGGGCTGAGAGGAAGCGACCCGCGCTTCGACCGTCGAACCTGATCCGGATCATGCCGGCGCAGGGAGGAGAGAGATGAACACGTCCGCACCCGCCACCCCGGGCACCCGCCGCTTCACCTGGCGCGTCGTCGACATCGTCGTCGCCAGCGTCATCGCCGTGGCCTGCGCCGTGGTGTTCCTCGTCTGGAACGTCGCCTACATCGGCCCGAGCGAGCTGCTCGCGCCGCTGCTGCCCGGTCTGGGCGGCCTGCTCACCGGCCCCTGGCTCATCGCCGGGGTGATCGGCGGCCTCGTCATCCGCAAGCCGGGCGCCGCGCTCTACACCGAGCTGCTCGCCGCGGTCATCTCCGCGCTCGTCGGCAACCAGTGGGGCGCGCTGACGATCGTGTCGGGCCTCGTGCAGGGCCTCGGCGCCGAGATCATCCTCGCGATCTTCCTGTACAAGTCGTTCCGCCTGCCGGTCGCGGTGCTGGCGGGCGCCGGCGCGGGCCTCGCGGCCGGCATCAACGACCGCGTCCTCTGGTACGCGGGCGCCGACGCGCTGTTCACGACCGTGTACATCGCCTCGACCACGGTGTCGGGCGCGGTCATCGCGGGGCTCGGCGGCTGGGCGATCGTCCGCGGCCTCGCGGCGACAGGCGCGCTGAACCGGTTCGCGGCCGGGCGCGCGGTCGCCAGGCGCGTCTGACGTGACGGCCTCTCCGGCGACCGGGGCCGTGTCCCCGGCCGCCGTCGAGGCGCGCGGCTGGGGATGGCGCTACGCCAGCCGCCGCGCGTGGGCCGCCTCCGGCATCGACCTGCGGATCGACGCGGGCGAACGCGTCCTGCTGCTCGGCGCGAGCGGCTCGGGGAAGTCCACGCTGCTGCACGCTCTCGCGGGCGTGCTGGGCGGCGACGACGAGGGCGAGCACGCCGGCACCCTGACGATCGACGGGCACCCGCCCGCGGCGGTCCGCGGTCGCGCCGGGCTGGTGCAGCAGGATCCCGACACCCAGGCCGTCCTGCACCGCGTCGGCGACGACGTCGCGTTCGGCTGCGAGAACCTCGGGGTGCCGCGGCACGACATCTGGCCGCGCGTCGGCGAGGCGCTGGACCTCGTGGGCCTCGACGTGCCGCTCGACCGGTCCACGACCGCGCTGTCCGGCGGACAGAAGCAGCGCCTCGCGCTCGCCGGGGCGCTCGCCATGCGCCCCGGGCTGCTGCTGCTCGACGAGCCCACCGCCAACCTCGATCCCGCGGGCGCGATCGCGGTGCGTGACGCCGTGGGCCGCGTACTGGACCGCACGGGCGCGACCCTCGTCGTGGTGGAGCATCGCGTGGACGTGTGGCTGCCGATCGTCGACCGGATCATCGTGCTGGGAGCGGGGGACGCGGGCGTGATCGCGGACGGCCCGGTCGCCGACGTGCTGCGCGACCGGGGCGCCGAGCTCGCCGCGCTCGGCGTCTGGGTGCCCGGGATCCCGCCGCGCCACCCGGCGCCGCCGGCCGCGGCGCCCGGCGAGGTCCTGCTGTCGGGACGCGCGCTCGAGGTCGCGCGCGTACGCGGCCGCCGCGTGGCGGGCCCACTCGACGTGGACGTGCGCGCCGGCGAGGTCCTCGGCGTCGTGGGGCCGAACGGCGCGGGCAAGTCGACGCTCGGCCGCACGCTGGCCGGGCTGCTTCCGCCGGCGGGAGGCCGGGTCGTCGCCGGGCCGGCGCTCGCGGGCGGGATCGGCGAGGCGCCGATCCGCTGGTCGTCGCGGCAGCTGCTCACGCGCATCGGGACCGTGCTGCAGTCCCCGGATCACCAGCTGCTCTCCACCACCGTCCGCCGCGAGCTCGAGGTCGGTCCCCGCGCCCTGCGCCTGCCCGAGGGCGAGATCGCGGCGCGGGTCGACGAGCTGCTCGAGCGGCTCCGGCTCGCGCATCTCGCCGAGGCCAACCCCCACACGCTCTCCGGCGGCGAGAAGCGCAGGCTGACCGTCGCCGCGATGCTGGCGACGCGTCCCAGGGTGGTCGTGCTCGACGAGCCGACGTTCGGCCAGGATGCGCGCACGTGGGCCGAGCTGGTCGCGATCATCGCGTCGCTGCGCGACGGCCGCGACGGGGCGCCCGGGGCGGGCGTCGTCGCGATCACGCACGACGCCGATGTGCTCGAGGCGCTGCACGCGCGCCGCCTCAGCCTCACGGCCGGGGTCGGGACATGATCCTTCCGACCCCGCTGGTCCCCGCCGGCCCGCTCGCCCGCGTCAACCCGGTCGCGAAGCTGGGCGCCGCGCTCCTCATGGCCGCCCCGCTGGTGCTCACGATCGACTGGGTGTCGGCGGCCGTCGCGCTGCTCCTGTCCGTGCCGCTGCTGGCGATGTCGGGTCTCGGATGGCGTCGCTTCTGGGCGCGCACGGCGCCCGTGTGGATCGCGGCTCCGCTCACCGGGGTGACCATCGCGCTCTACGGCGAGACGTCGGGCACGGTGCACCTGGACTGGCTCTTCGTGCGCATCTCGGACGGCTCTCTCGCGCTCGCCGCGGCCACCGTCCTGCGCATCCTGGCGCTCGCGCTGCCGAGCGTCGTGCTGTTCGCGACGGTCGATCCGACGGATCTGGCCGACGGCCTGGCGCAGCGGGCGCGGCTGCCCGCGCGGTTCGTCCTCGGCGCGCTGGGCGGCCTGCGCCTGGTGGGGCTGCTGGTCGACGACTGGCGGGAGCTGGAGGTCGCGCGCCGCGCGCGCGGGGTCGCGGACACCGGACGGCTGCGCCGCGTGCTGGGAATGGCCTTCGCGCTGATCGTGCTCGCCATCCGGCGCGGCTCGGCGCTCGCGACGTCCATGGAGGCGCGGGGCTTCGGCGCTCACGCGGAGCGCACGTGGGCGCGGGTCTCGCCGTGGGGCGCGCGCGAGTGGCTGCTGCTCGCGGCCGGCGCCGGGATCGGCCTCACGGCCGTGGCCGTGGCCGTCGCGACGGGCTCGTGGAACTTCATCGTCGGCCCGTCCTGAGGTCGGCTCAGGCCGCGCACCCGCGCCGGCCCGGGCGTCTCCTTCGCGGGGACGGGCATGCCCCGCCCATGCCCGAACGCACGCGGGGCCCCGACGGGAGGTCGGGGGCCCGCGCGGCGAGGACGGCCGTCAGCCGCCGAACGCCTTGGTGATCGCCTGCACCGCCTGGTAGACGCCCAGGACGATGAACAGCAGCGCCGTGATGCCGAGCGCGACGTTCAGGTACCACTTGTTGCGGTACTCGCGCGGGACGCGATCCGTGTTCAGGATCGGCAGCAGCGTGATCGCGAGGAACGGCATGAACAGCGCGCCGAGGAACCCGTACAGCAGGACGAGGAAGATCGGCTGGTTCAGGAACAGCATGAGCATCGGCGGGAAGGTCAGCCACAGCAGGTAGACCTTGAACCACTTGCCGTTCAGGCGCGAGTCGGGGTGGTCCGATCCCTTGCCCGTGACGTTGCCCATGAAGTCGGCGAACATCAGCGAGACGCCGTTCCACACGCCGAGCACCGACGAGAAGCCCGCGGCCCAGAAGCCGATCAGGAACCAGACGCCGATGAAGTCGCCGTAGCGCTCCCGCAGCACGCCGTCGAGCTCGAGCAGGCCCTGGTCGCCGGCCGCGAGCGCGACGCCGGCGGCGCGGACGACCTCGGCGCCGACGATCAGCATCGAGATCACGAAGATGCCGGTCATGACGTACGCCATGGTGTTGTCGATGCGCATCACGCGCAGGAAGCGCGGCTTGTCCCAGCCCTTCTCGCGCAGCCAGTAGCCGTATGCCGCGAGAGTGATGGTGCCGCCGACGCCGCCCGCGAGCGCGAGCGTGTTGAACACGCCGCCCTCGGGGATCATCGGCACCAGGCCGCCGATCGTCTCGAGGAAGTTCGGCGCGGCGATGACCGCCAGGATGACGATCGTCACGAACATGAGGCCGACGAGGAACGCCGTGATGCGCTCGAAGAAGCGGTACCGGCCGAACCACACGAGCACGAAGCCCAGCAGGCCCATCGCGATGGCCCACGGCCACACCTCGGCGAAGAACGAGCCCTCGGGGAACAGAGCGGCGATCGGCAGGGCGGTCGAGCTCATGGCCGAGGCGGCGTACACGAAGCCCCAGATCACGATGTAGGGCGCGAAGTACCAGACCGGCCAGCGGCCGAGCGAGCGCCAGCCCTCGAAGATCGTGTTGCCGGTGGCGACCGTGTAGCGGCCGGCACCCTCGACGAGCACGATCTTCAGGATCACGCCCAGGATCACCGCCCACAGCAGCATGTACCCGTAGTTGGAGCCGGCGACCAGCGTGGCCACCATGTCGGCCGAGCCGACGCCCGTGGCGGCGACGACGAGGCCGGGTCCGATGATCCTCCAGCGAGGCTTCTCTGTCTCCTGCGTGCTCATCCGTCCTCCTCGATCGGAACCTGGGATTCCGCTGTGAGCGGCCCGGGCCCGAGTCTAGGGGCGTGCCCGCGCGCCGGAGCGGAGGACGTGCGGGCGGTGCCCGGGTCGGCCCCGCGTAGGCTTTCGAGAGCCCCCGCGATGGCGCGCGGGCAGGAGGAGCACGGATGTCACACCCCGCCGACCGTCCCGTCGACGCGACCCGGCCCCTGGAGGGGCGCACGATCCTGATGTCCGGCGGCAGCCGCGGCATCGGCCTGGCGATCGCGATCCGGGCGGCGCGCGACGGCGCCAACATCGCGCTGCTCGCCAAGACCGACACCCCGCATCCGAAGCTCGAGGGCACGATCCACACGGCCGCGGAGCGGATCCGCGAGGCCGGCGGCCGCGCGCTGCCGATCGTGGGCGACGTGCGCGACGACGACGCGATCGCACATGCGGTGCTCGCCACCGTGGGGGAGTTCGGCGGCATCGACGCGGTGGTGAACAACGCCAGCGTGATCGATCTGTCCGGCACCGAGGCGCTCTCGCCCAAGAAGTACGACCTGATGCAGGACGTCAACGTGCGCGGCACGTTCATGCTCAGCCGCGCGGCCATCCCGGTGCTGCGGGAGAGCCCGAACCCGCACATCCTGTCGCTCGCGCCGCCGCTCAACGTCACGCCGAGGTGGCTCGGCGCCCACCCCGGCTACTCGCTCGCCAAGTTCGGGATGACCATGGCCACGCTCGGGATCGCTGCCGAGCTCGCCGGGGACGGGATCGCCGCGAACACGCTCTGGCCGCGCACGCTGATCGCGACCGCGGCGGTGCAGAACGTGATCGGCGGCGACCGGCTGATGGCCCGCAGCCGCACGCCCGAGATCTACGCGGATGCGGCGCACCTCGTGCTGTCGCGGCCCGCCTCCGAGCGCAGCGGCCAGACCCTCATCGTCGAGGACGTGCTCGCCGAGGCCGGCGTGACCGACCTGTCGGGCTACGCGGCCGTGCCGGGAACGCCCGACGAGGAGCTGTACCCGGACGTGTTCCTCGACTGACGACCGCCCGCCGCCGCGGAGGAAATAGACTCACCGCAGGCCACAAGCCCCCTCCCCGGAAGGACCCCGATGACCGTCGTCCACGCCGTCCGCACCTATCGCAGCGACGAGAACCTCGCCCGCGAGGACCAGCTCGCTTGGAAGATCGCCCAGGTCGCGGCCGACCCGGTCGAGGTCGAGGCCGACGTCGCCGACATGGTGATCAACCGGGTCATCGACAACGCGGCCGTCGCCGCCGCCTCCCTCACGCGGGCGCCCGTCGTCTCGGCGCGCGCGCAGGCGCTCGACCACCCGGTGTCGCGCGGCGGATCCGGTGCCACCGTCTTCGGCTGCGCGCTCGACGTGCACACCAGCCCCGAGTGGGCGGCGTGGGCGAACGGCGTGGCGGTGCGCGAGCTGGACTACCACGACACGTTCCTCGCGGCCGAGTACTCGCACCCGGGCGACAACATCCCGGCCGTCACGGCCGTCGCGCAGCACGTGGGCGCGGACGGCCGCGCGCTGCTGCGCGGCATCGCGACCGGCTACGAGATCCAGATGGACCTCGTGCGCGCGATCAGCCTGCACCGCCACAAGATCGACCACGTGGCGCATCTCGGCCCGAGCGCCGCGGCCGGCATCGGGACCCTCCTCGGCCTGGGGCCCGAGGTGATCTCTCAGGCCGTGTCGCAGGCGCTGCACACCACGACGGCCACGCGGCAGAGCCGCAAGGGCGAGATCTCGACCTGGAAGGCCCATGCCCCCGCGTTCGCCGGGAAGATGGCGGTCGAGGCGGTGGACCGCGCGATGCGCGGCCAGACGAGCCCGTCGCCGATCTACGAGGGCGAGGACGGCGTGATCGCCTGGCTGCTCGGGGGCCCCGAGGCCCGCTACGAGGTGCCGCTGCCCGCCGCCGGCGAGCCGAAGCGCGCCATCCTGGACTCGTACACGAAGGAGCACTCGGCCGAGTACCAGGCGCAGGCCTGGATCGACCTGGCCCGACGGCTCGGAGCGGAGCGGCCCGAGCTGCGCGACCCGGCGAACGTCGAGAGCATCGTCCTGCACACGAGCCACCACACGCACTACGTGATCGGCTCCGGCGCGAACGACCCGCAGAAGTACGACCCGCACGCGTCGCGCGAGACGCTCGATCACTCGATCCCGTACATCTTCGCGGTCGCGCTGCAGGACGGCGCGTGGCACCACGTCGACTCGTACGCGCCCGAGCGCGCCGGCCGCCCCGACACCGTGGCGCTCTGGCACAAGGTGACGACGGCCGAGGACCCGGAGTGGACGCGCCGCTACCACTCCGAGGACCCCGACGAGAAGGCGTTCGGCGGCCGCGCCGAGATCACCCTGACCGACGGGACCCGCATCGTCGAGGAGATCGCGGTGGCGGATGCCCACCCGCTCGGCGCCCGCCCGTTCGTCCGCGAGGACTACGTGCGCAAGTTCCGCGTGCTGGCCGAGCCCGTGCTCGAGACGGCCGAGATCGAGCGCTTCCTCGACCTCGCCCAGCGCCTGCCCGAGCTCACGGCCGAGGAGGTCGCGGCGCTCACGATCGTCGCGAAGCCCGGCCTGCTCGAGGCGATCCCGGCGCCGCGCGGCCTGTTCTGACCGAAAGGCGTCCCGATGCTCTACTCCCAGGTCCCGGCCCACGAGAAGCGCCGCCTGTTCCGCGAGCGGCTGGACTCGGGCGAGCTCCTCCGCTTCCCGGGCGCGTTCAACCCGCTGTCAGCGCGGCTGGTCGAGCGCAAGGGCTTCGAGGGCGTCTACATCTCGGGCGCCGTGCTGTCGGCCGATCTCGGCCTTCCCGACATCGGCCTCACGACGCTCACCGAGGTCGCGGCGCGCGCGCAGCAGATCGCGCGGATGACCGACCTGCCCGCGATCGTCGACGCCGACACGGGCTTCGGAGAGCCCATGAACGTCGCCCGCACCGTCCAGACGCTCGAGGACGCGGGGCTGGCGGGCCTGCACATCGAGGACCAGGTCAACCCGAAGCGGTGCGGCCACCTGGACGGCAAGCAGGTGGTCGACGAAGGCACGGCGCTGCAGCGCATCCGGGCCGCGGCCGACGCGCGGCGCGACCCGAACCTGCTGATCATGGCGCGCACCGACATCCGCGCGGTCGAGGGTCTCGACGCGGCCGTCGATCGCGCCAAGGCGCTGGTCGACGCCGGCGCCGACGCGATCTTCCCCGAGGCCATGGCGGACCTCGCCGAGTTCGAGGCGGTCGCGAAGGCCGTGGACGTGCCGATCCTGGCCAACATGACCGAGTTCGGCAAGAGCGACCTGTTCACGGTCGACCAGCTGCGCGACGCGGGCGTGCGGATCGTGATCTGGCCCGTCTCGCTGCTGCGCCTCGCGATGGGGGCGGCCGAGCGCGGGCTCGACGAGCTGATCGGCGAGGGCCGCCTCACGGGCAAGCTGGGCGAGATGCAGCATCGCGCCGACCTCTACGACCTGATCGACTACTCCGGCTACAGCCGGTTCGACCAGGGCGTCTTCGACTTCACCATCGACCGCTGATCGGCGATCGGGCAGGATCGGCCACAAGCCGCACGTCGCGAAGGAGCACGCATGCCGGAGGAGATCCGCAAGGGACTGGCCGGGGTCGTGGTCGACACGACCGCGATCTCGAAGGTCAACCCCGAGACCAACAGCCTTCTGTACCGCGGCTACCCGGTGCAGGAGCTCGCCGCGACCCAGCCGTTCGAGGCGGTCGCGCACCTGCTCTGGCACGGGGAGCTGCCGGATGACGCGCAGCTCGCCGAGCTGCGCGAGACCGAGCGCGCGCACCGTGCCCTCGCCCCGGAGGTGAAGGCCGCGATCGACCTCATGCCGGTGGAGGCGCATCCGATGGACGAGGTGCGCACGGCCGTCAGCGTGATCGGCGCGATCGAGACCGCCGGCATCGACAACGTGCTCGACGCGGTCGGCACGCCCGAGCAGAACCTCGAGCGCAGCGTCCGCCTGTTCGCGCAGCTGCCGGCGATCGTCGCGTACGGCCAGCGCCGCCGCCGCGGCCAGGAGCCCGTCCCGCCGCGCGACGACCTCGACTACTCGGCCAACTTCCTCTGGATGACGTTCGGCGAGGAGGCGCATGAGGTCGTGGTCGACGCGTTCAATCGGTCGATGATCCTGTACGCCGAGCACTCGTTCAACGCCTCGACCTTCACGGCGCGCGTGATCACCTCGACCCTCAGCGACCTGTATTCGGCGGTCGTCGGCGCGATCGGGGCGCTCAAGGGGCCGCTGCACGGCGGCGCGAACGAGGCCGTCATGCACATCCTCGACGAGATCGGCGACGCCGCGCACGTCGTGCCGTGGCTCGACGCGGCCCTCGCCGAGAAGCGCAAGATCATGGGCTTCGGGCACCGTGTGTACAAGCGCGGCGACTCGCGCGTGCCCACCATGAAGGCCGCGCTCGACACGCTCGTCGAGCACTACGACCGCCCCGACCTCGCCGAGCTGTACGACACGCTCGAGCGCGAGTTCGTGGGCCGCAAGGGCATCTACCCGAACCTGGACTACCCGTCGGGCCCCGCGTACAGCCTGATCGGGTTCGACACGCTCACGTTCACGCCGCTGTTCGTGGCGTCGCGCGTGACCGGATGGACCGCGCACGTCATGGAGCAGCTCTCGTCGAACGCGCTCATCCGGCCGCTGTCGGCGTACAGCGGTCCGGAGGAGCGGCACATCCCGGGTTACGTCCCCGACGCCGCGCACGCCGAGGCGGTCGACCGCCCGGAGGAGGCCGCGGGCTGACATGCCCGTGCGCAGCGCGGGCATCCTGCTGCACCGGGTCGCGCCCGGCGGAGCCGAGGTGCTCATCGCGCACATGGGCGGTCCGTTCTGGGCCCGCCGCACCGAGGGCGCGTGGTCGATCCCGAAGGGGGAGTACGACCCGGCGACCGAGGAGCCGCTCGCGGCGGCGCGCCGCGAGTTCCGCGAGGAGCTCGGCGTCGACCCGCCGCGCGGGGATGCCGTCGATCTCGGCGAGTTCGCGTACGCATCGGGCAAGCGCATCCGGGTGTTCGCGCTCGACGGCGCCGGATGGGACCCCGGCCCGTTCGCCTACGGCACCTTCGCGCTCGAGTGGCCGCCGCGCTCGGGGCGCATCCAGGAGTTCCCCGAGGTCGACGAGGCCCGCTGGGTCGCCGTCGGCGAGGCGCGCACGCTGCTCGTGAAGGGGCAGCGCCCGGTGCTCGACGCACTCGCGCGCGCCTGACCCGCGGGCGGTCGGGCAGGAGTTGCGCACCACCACCCTTCGCTAGAGCTCGATGCCTTCCTTGAGAAGCGGAGGGAGGAACCCCAGTGCGTCCAACTGTGCAATGAGGTGAGGGGCGAAGACGTCGCCGAGCAGGGGGACTCGGTAGAACCGTGGGCCCCGTCGGTCTACCTCAAGGAGCCCGCGACTCAGCATGCCTCGGATCTCCTGGGACCGATGCGAGGCGCTGCCAGGTAACGAGTCCGCGAGGTCGCCGGCCTTGACGACGCCCCTTACCAAGGCCGTTTTCAGCGCTCCCCTCTCGGCTGCGCTGATCACGCCTCGCTCTTGCATCAGTAGTGCCCCGTAGAGTGGTGTAACGATCCCGGCCAGTAAACGTCAGCGTGGCCACCGGGATCTTCCTTCGAGGAAACTCTCACATCCCACTCGAAAGGCGTCACACCGATGACCACTCCCTCTATTGTCGACCCTGCCACCGTCCTCACCAACGCGCTGGGCGACGCATCACCGGATCTGATGCGCACCCTGCTGCAAACCATGATCAACACCCTCCTCTCAGCCGAAGCAGATGCGATCTGCGGCGCCGAGTACGGGAAGCCCTCTGCTGACCGAGTGAATTCCCGCAACGGATACCGCACCCGTGAACTCGATACGCGTGTCGGAACCATAGACGTCGCGATCCCGAAGCTCCGCTCCGGCACGTACTTCCCCGAGTGGCTCCTCGAACGTCGCAAACGCTCAGAAGCGGCGATGATCACCGTCGTCGCTGACGCCTACCTCGCTGGCGTCTCAACGAGGCGGATGGACAAACTCGTGAAGACCCTTGGCATCCATTCCCTGTCGAAGTCGCAGGTCTCCCGAATGGCCGCCGATATGGACGAGCATGTGCGTGAGTTTCGCACGAGGCCGTTAGGTGAGGCCGGCCCGTTCACGTTCGTCGCGTGCGACGCACTCACGATGAAAGTGCGTGAGGGCGGGCGGGTGATCAACACCATGGTGCTCGTCGCGACCGGGGTGAACGCTGACGGGCATCGGGAAGTCCTGGGCATGCAAGTGGCGACCGCGGAGACCACGATGGCGTGGAACGGGTTCTTCGCAGACCTTGTCGCGCGCGGCCTCACCGGGGTGAAACTCATCACCTCTGACGCGCACGCTGGCCTCGTTGAAGCGATGCGCGCGAACTTCCCTGGGACGTCGTGGCAACGGTGTCGCACGCACTACGCTGCGAACCTGATGTCAGTGACCCCGAAGAGCATGTGGCCGGCGGTGAAAGCGATGCTGCATTCCGTGTACGACCAACCCGACCAGAAAAGTGTTGAGGCCCAATTCGACCGGCTCCTGGACTACGTCGAGGACAAACTCCCCGAAGTGCACGACCACCTCGATGCTGCCCGGGCTGACATTCTCGCGTTCACCACGTTCCCGAAAGATGTGTGGCAGCAGATCTGGTCGAATAACCCGAACGAGCGCCTGAACCGTGAGATCCGCCGCAGGACCGATGTGGTGGGGATCTTCCCGAACCGGGCCGCGATCACCCGCCTCGTCGGGGCCGTTCTTGCGGAGCAGTCTGACGAATGGGCCGAGGGTCGTCGTTACCTCGGTCTTGACGTTCTCGCGAGGTGCCGCCTCACGCTCGTGGGTACCGACACTATCGGCCAGCACCATGAGCTCCCCGAGCTCGGGGCCGCAGCATGAGCGCCCCCACTCCTGGGCTGTACTCCGACACCGTGAGTGAGCTCGTCGCGAGCATCTGCAATCACAACGAAAACTAGCCCCCACATCCTTGAAGGATCACGAAACGGTTACACCACTCCACGGGACTTGACC
>Ga0208492_1001147_pt1 | contig 17795 bp, 12 predicted proteins | sample Subbioar_CSW14AB_FD_184820 | JGI IMG/M metagenome (GOLD analysis project Ga0208492, IMG submission 184820) | Serpentinite rock and fluid subsurface biosphere microbial communities from McLaughlin Reserve, California, USA - CR12Mar_CSW14AB (SPAdes) | ecosystem: Environmental > Terrestrial > Deep... | reverse complement strand
GCAGAGCGGTGCGCCCTCAACAAATGGTGTAAAATGGGAGGCCATCATGGCTCAACCTCGTTGGCGTTTTCCTTAACTTGCCTTGAGGTTATAACTTACAAAGCAGCTGGCACCTTGGAAGCCCTGCGCTTAAAGGATTTCAAGAAATTTTGACCACGCTCGACGAGGCGAAGGCTTCAAAGGGCACAAGGTTCCCTCTAATCGAGGAAATACTCGCGATCTACGCGATCATGAAAATCTCCGAGGAAGCGGGGTTTCCGCAACCCGATTCGAGAGCCATTGGTTCGCGTCTAGGTGGCTTGAAAATGTACCTAGATAAAACTAACTGGAAAAATCCAGAAATGTACCAGGCGGTTTTATTCATGACGAATATAGAATTTAATATTAGCAACAATAGTTATAAATCAGTGAAAATGGCCGATTGCATTGATTTTCGCAAATTAGTAGAGATTGTTGGGCTATATAATAGCCGTGCGCTAACCTGCGACTTCCTTGCGGAAACGGATTACCTTTTCTGGGTTCATTGCTCGATCATGCAGATGGTGGCTTACGTCGCCGATAAATCTCCTTCGCCAGATCTTGCGTCGCACTGCGAACAGGCACTTCGATTCTTCGACAAACTCTCAAGCGATTATCCCACTATGGTTGAGTTCCGTTCAATAAAGCTTTTGACGATGCAAAGGAAGGCCGCCCTGGAAATGGCTCTGGGCCGAATAGAGGCGGCTCGGTTTGCCGCGCGGGAAGCTTTAAAGCATGCTCGGGACTTTCAGAGGGAATTTCCCGATGCTTACGATGGGCATTTTTTGGTGATTCATGCCCTTATTCAAAATCTGAAGTTAAATAGCGACCTTACAAGCTCGTCCGAAAAAACTAGCTGGGAGACAGAGGTCAAGACCCTGATTGCTGAAGCTTCGACCCGGTGGCCGGAGGTCGGTTTTGGAGAAAGTCACACTAAATCATATCAATTGAAAGAAAAATAATATATAGACGCAATTGATGACGCAACACACTTGTATTCACAACCAGCATGTTGAGTTGAAGCGGCGTGGCAAATCAGCATTATGATTATTCAACAAATTTACCTGTAGTAGTCGGCACCTTTACGTCAAAAATCGATCGCAATGCTTTGAAGCTGGACGGGGTGCCAGCGCGGTAAACGCCAGAAGTTTTCCCGGCATCAAGCAACAATTTTTGATGACCGGCCTTCAAAAGTGCTTCTCTTGGTCTGGTTTCTTGGCTACACCCTAGGAGGCACAGCCGAGTTAAGGCTCTTAAGTTTCAACACTTCAGGACCTAGCACGAGGTGATACCGGCGGCCGCGTGAAGAGGGGATTTATGACCATCGGCACTTGCACTGGACATAAATCACGTTCCAAGCTTGACCTTTCCCTTCAATGAGATCCCAGGCCTCAAGTTGATATCATCGATTCAATTCAGCCCAGAAAGATCGAGATTGAAAAGCAGGAGCCTCGTTGCGCGAACGAATTCCGCAGGGGCTTTTCGATGCTCATTCTCAAGCATCGCTTACCGGGCCAACGACCAGCACAGTGGAATAGGCTTCCAAAACCGGAGTGGTGCCATAAGAAACGTCCGCACTCATAGAAGTTCCCCTTGCTAAAGCCACCGGCATGCCAAACCGGCTGGCTTTACTCGTACCGGAATCGACGTCGCCGCTATTGACTCGAAAACTTCCCGTATTGGTCAAAGTGAAACCGACTTCCGTGGAGTATTCGTTTGATTCCAGCTTATCTGAGGCGCCGGCTGCTACATTTGTCGCCGTCAAACCGCTCAAGTCAAAAGAAACCGAAACCGTGCTTTTGTTGTCATAAGCAATATCAGAGATAACGGTAATCGCGTTGTAGGTGGGAATATATTCTTCCGTATCTGTGGAATATGAAATGTGCACTTCGTTAGCGCCAGAGATTCTGTTAGACATAATACTTCTCCTTTTGAATGCAAAGAAATTGTTTAAATCATAACGGATGTATACGCATTGCCTTGTGTTGCCGATAGTAGAGTAAAAGGAGTTAAACTAACCCCTATTGAACATCTATGATGGCCTCCTTTTTAAATATTACGAATATGAGGACGAATGGATAAAGCGATCCATGTAGGCGACAGATTGATAAACATTTGATTTTCTGGCAAGATGAAAAGCGCTGGATCTTGCTAGATTGGCGCTGGCAAAAGGCATGCATTATGTCTGGGACAATACACTTGGACAAGGCGGTTCGATTGGATTTCCTGTGCGGCTTGTCGGATTCTTGAGATTTATGGGAATCATGCGCGCCTAAGAATCGCGGCCGTTCCCCACGGGGCTGTTGGCCCGCAAGTTTAAGAAATCAGATGCTGTGGCAAGATTGTGGTAATTCGCCGTCTCGTCTGCGGGCGGAATACCTGCATTGATCGAGAGTGGGGACGAACCAAGTCCGCACCGCCATCGTTTTGTTGAATTGGAACGAGCATAACTCTTCTCCGCAGGTGTGAGTTTTACTGTAATCCGGATTGAGGAGTCAGGCCAACGGCTGGAAGACAGCTCAAGCCTGAAGCGGATGCATTCGAGCCTTTGGCCCTAGTCCGCTCCGTCTACACCGTGCAAGATGAGGCTCGCTGCATCATCGAGCTGGGTCAGCTTGATCATGCGGCGACCGTTGCAGGTCGTTTGCGGCTTTGCTGGCAAAAGACGGTATTGAAACTCTTGCGGTTCGCCGGATGGACCGACGAGTAAAGGCCGAAAGTGCTGTCTGACCTTCCTGGCTCCTCCGAAAAAACTGCCTGGGCGTCGGAGATGAAGACCCTGATTGCCCAAGCTTCAAACCGGTGGCCGGAAGTTGTTTTTTCACCCAAGGATACGGGTTTGCTTCGTTCGAATGAAAAATAGCCATCAACACGTTGCGCCGTGCCCTTGGATGTTCCCATCGGCTTTGTTTCTTGCCGGCGTCGGTACAGATCGCAAAAGGAATCGAGGATCTTGAGGGCCATTTCCCGACGATCGGCAACCCAGCCCACTCCAACTGCTGGGTTACCTCGGACAGGTGACCCGGAAAGGAGCCATGAGCCGTCTTCTGAACGACCTCGGCCCAGCCGATCAGGGCCTGGGGATCACCGCGAACCCGGGGAAATTCAACGCAATCAGTCCGGCTCAAGTCGTCATAGGTTGAGGGAATGCACACATTCCATTCGTGGGCAAAGAAATCCGCAGGAATCCCTAATTTTAGGTAGTCAATCTTCAATCCCTCGTCGTTTACCATGGATGGTGGATCCTGAACCGAAGCTGCAAGATCAAGGTTCTCGTCTCGGAACTTGAGTCGTGGAACGATCGATTCAGGCCTCTGAAATCACTGCGCTGAAGTTGGGGATAACGCCTTGGGATCTGGAGCGGCAACCTCGATTAGTGGGACCGGGCCTTGCGTACGGATCCATCGATCGTGGTTCCGGCGGCTTCCTGCCTACATTTTTGATCTGCGATGGTCATAGGAGCCACTCTCGGCGTTGATAGGTTAGCAGAGAGGATCATCAGACAATTTGAAAGGCTGCCATGTCATCGTTTGAGGAGAGCCAAAAGCCTCTGGAACGAAATCTCATTTTCGTGGGCTTGGCTCTGGAAAAAGGCTGGATTCAGCTGCACCACATCACCCATGCCTTCACGGTATGGATCTGCGATAAGACGGAGTCGTTGGGCGAAATTCTGGTGAAAATCGCGGCCATCACCCCGGAACAAAAGCTTGAGCTGGACCAGGTCGTAGAGCGCAAGCTCATCCGCGAAAAGCCGTCGGTAGAGGCCGTGAGCGCTCTGGAAAACCTGGAAGATTTAACCAGCCATTTGGACTTCCTCCAGGATGACGATCTGGACAAATTGCTCGACCGGGCCATGAATGAAAAGCGGCTTAACTTAACTGGGTTGAAGCAGTCTTTTGAAGAGCATCAAGCCAACTCGAACGGACCGGCGGAGGAATTTTTCGAGCAGGAGAGTGACGAGGCAACCGATCGATTCCAATGGAGAGAATCACTGCCCGAACAGGGAGGAATGGGAGAGTTGTCGATTGCTCTGGATAGAGAGCTCAACCGCCTGGTCGTCGTGAAGAAGATCAAGCCGAATCGGGCGGTGGATCCGCTTTATCGGGGTCTCTTCCAACTGGAGGCGGAAGTCACCGGCCACCTTGAGCACCCGAACATCCCCCCTGTCTACAGCCTGAGCAAAGATTCTCAGGGGCGCGACTTCTTTGCGATGCGCTATTTCAAAGGAAAAAAGCTGACCGAGGCGATCCGGGAATATCATGCAATTCCCCGGTCGGAACCAGGAAAACGACGGGAAAAGCTGGTGGAACTGCTCCAGTCGTTCCAAGCAGCCTGCCTCGCGGTCGAATATGCACACCATCGCGGCGTGCTGCATTGTGATCTGAAGCCAGACAACATCATGGTGGGGCCGTACGGCGAAACCCTCGTGATCGATTGGGGCCTAGTTTCTGTCGCCTCAGCTGCAAATCATCAGCCCAGCACCTTGGCCCCAGCCGGACTTGGCGAGCCCGATTCTGGCAAATACTCCCCTTCAAGTGGTGCCCATACGGGCCTGCACGAGCGGCAAGGCGGATTGCGTCACTCGGTCGGGGGGACGTTACCGTACATGCCTCCCGAGCAGTTGCAGGCCTCGAAGACCAAACAAATCGAACAGATCACCTGCGCGACGGATGTGTTTCTTCTGGGGGCGACCCTTTACCATTTGCTGACCAATCGGCCTCCTTTTCTGCCAAAGAACAAAAACCGCGAATCGGCTTCCGATCTTTACGACCGAATTTCCCGGGCGGAATGCCTTTCGCCGCGGGCGATCAATCCGGAAATCCCCAAAGCGTTTGAGTCGATTGTCAAGAAAGCCATGCGTGCCAATCCGAAGGAGCGCTACCAATCTCCGCGAGAATTGGTGGACGATCTGAGGCGCTGGCTAGCCGACGAGCCGACGATAGCTCACCCGGAAGGCGTCGCCGGGAAAGCTGGAAGGTGGATCCGAAGAAACCGCAAGCTCATCTCGACCACTGCCATCTCGTTATTCGGCGCGTTTCTCATCGGAGGTCTGCTGATTTTCTGGGAACAGCAGCGCACCCTGGCGCTTTTGGTCCAACTCCAAATCGTCGCGGAAAACGGCTTCAAGATCGTGGAAGAATTGGAGCCCTTAATCGTCAACAGAGATAGGTTGACCGCAGAGCGGCGAAAGCTTCTGATGGATTCAGCGGAGGCATACCACAAGATCATCGATCACTATCCGACGACCATAAAAACGAAAATGATGGCCGCAAAGGTCTTCCGGTACACAGCCAACATTCACCGATTTGAATTTGAGGACGAGGCTGCAAGCGTGCTTTATGTCAAAGCCGCCGAAATTTACAAGAAATGTCGCGAGGATCCGATCGAAGCGGATCAGGCCACTCTTTCGTTGGCTCAGACCTTGATTGATCAGGGCCAATTGCTGATGTCCACGGGCCGGGTTGAAGAGGCGGAAGACCTCACCCGAAAAGCCCGCGATGTCATTGATGGCCATTTTGACCCAAATTCGGCGACGGTTCCTGCCATTCGCATGCGCTGTCTGGTGTTTATATCGCAGGCGGGAATTAGCGAATATAAAAAGGATTTCATTCAATGTGAAGAGGAAGCCAAAAGCGCCATTGGTTTGCTCACCATTCTAAAAGATCGAAGAGGGCTACGCGATTACGAGCCCATTTTCTTTTCAAGCGCCTTGGCCTATTTAGGTAGTTCCGCGCGTGAGCAAAACAAACTCCGGCAAAGCGAGGCTGCCCTAGCCGAAGCGAGGGCCATGCTGGTGCCCTATGTTAAGGAGCTTATTGAATACGACCAAAGCACGGTCCGCGAAGTTGCAAAGCTGGACATTCTCCTGGTGTCTTCCGAAGTTCGGCTTGCGCAAAGTTTGACTTGGCTCAAGTCCGGCAAGCAGATGGACCAAGTCAAGCAGTCCATGGATATGATCGTCAATCAAGCAGAACTGGTCGTCAAACAGTTTCCAGACATTTCCAAATACAAATTGTGGTTATTCAAGGCTCTTGCCACCCGAGTGGAGTACCACAAAAAAACGGGAGACAGCGACCAATTGCGTGTCGATCTGGACCGAGCAAGAAAAACAATGATGAAGGTAACGAACCAAAGCACCAATCTAAAGCCCCTGGGTAAGCACTACCTAGAGGCTTTGGCCAAGGCAGCCGGAGAATAAATTGCCGAAATTGATCACGGAGTAATCACCACGGGAATCGAAACTGGGGGGCTTTGGTTGGGGGGAATTAGGATATCCGCGATCGTAACGATCAGGTCACCAATCAAGCTAAATGATAGCGACGTAGAAAGAGAATTGCGGTTTGTCACGTCTGGCGTTAGCGCGATCTGATGGTATCGCTTACTGCCGTTAATGAGGGTCGTGGTCCCTGACCGGAAGTAAAGAGTGGGATACTGTAGAAGCTGGGCTGTGAATGTGGACCCTTCATCAAAATCGGACTCAAGCAAAACATAGATATAAGTCGTTGTATTCACATCGATTACAACGCTCCCGCCTTGACCTGCAGCCATCTAAATCTCCATTGAAATGAATTTAAGTGGGTATTTCTAATTGTTCAAACAAATCTTAAATCGTTACAGAGCCCTCCTTGGCGTTGATAAAATAAAAGAAGCCGCCTCAAGAAATTAAATGTTCTGAAAAACAAGACTAATTAACAGCCTGGCTGGCCCATTAAGTTACGATACTTCATTGGCAATGTCAATAGGTGCTTAATAAATCAAGTTGAATAACCAGCATCTCGAAGGCAACGCATGCAGCCGATCGATCTAAGACCTACGTATCAAGGAAGGTCGCCCGCCCCAGCGTTGCGAACAGGCGGCCTGACCTATTTGGTGGCAAGACTGAAACAGCGATCGAGGAATCGGCGGACATGGGAAGAACGCGGAGGTCATATAGGCGGCCCTCTGCCACAACGCCCATGCAATAGCGTTTGGCACGTCATTACTGTCCTGATAGACCGTAAAGACGCGGTTCAACGTGACATTGAGGACCTAAACGGAACGAATCGACAGTCGTGATCGACAACGGCCGCGACGCTGACCAAGCGGCCGTGCAGACGTAGAGTGATTAAGTAGAATTAAAAGTTAATAATGAACAATTTAAGTGTGGATAATTAAAACCGCATAAGTACATGCGTTAACTAATTGCCTATACTATCAACGAGATAATGGGCTTAAAGGGTCCCGAAATACAACGGCCGCGGGCCGGGTGAAGGCCGTCGGATCCACCAAGGGAAATGGCGATCGATCCTTCATAGATTCATTTGAGAATCGCCTGTAGATTTCCGGGGTAGGTAGGGATGAGCAATCCTCAATCTTCCTCAGATTGCTCCATTTGGCGGATGAGTTCTCGAAGCCGCTCCATCACTCTGCGGACGGCATCATAGACCGTAAGCACGGAAACTTTATGAAGGGCGGCGACCTGGGCAGCGGAGAGTCCATTGATCTTGGTCTGCTCAAACATGTCCCAGGTGGAGGGTGCCAGGTCAAACCGCGCTTGGATGATTGCCTTGCGCATTCGTTCCAGCTTGTAATCCTCGTCAATTTGATTAATGGTACCTTGAGCAATGTCGCGGATCACAGCGGGATCCAAGAGGGGAATGATCCGGCGTCTTTTTGCATCCTTGAACCAATCACAAAGTGCCGAGTTCACCACCTGCTTGAGCCAGCTGCGAAAGCTACCTTTCTGAAGGCGTTTTACCGATTGGATGTTAAGGAGGATTTTGGAAAGGATCTCTTGCTGAAGATCTTCCCCGTCTTGCGGGCGCAAGAAGTATTGGGCAATCCGCATTCTAATATAAGGGAAATAGCGCGCCAGGAAGACTTCCCAGTGGCTTTCCTTCTTAGGCTGCAGCCGCCACGAATGCAACCAGGAAAGATCGGTGGTGTTGAAGAAATCGTCACCGGCAGGAGAGGCAGCGATCATGGTGAAGTCCAGCCAAAAGGCAAGAGTTGGAAGTGCAACCCGCACCATTAGAAGAATGAAGCGAGGCCTTATTTAAAATCTAACTTCTTCCGGAAAGCTGGCCAGATGAAAATTAGTTAGCGGCGAAGAAACCTGATTCGTTTTCAAGAGACGCGGCCGGTGACTAATGGCACTTATTTGACGTGAAAACTCTCAAGAATGTTACATCAAAAGGCGCATAACCTGAGTCTATGAGACTAAAACTCAGCACGGCCGTCGAAGTAAATAAGGGCAGCCGAGAGCCTTCGATCGGTAGCTACGCCCTTCAAGTATCTGGAACATGCCGTCATCTGAATGAACTTGGCGAGATGGTTTCGTCCGCAGGGGATATGTACGCGGTTAAGCGTGTTGTTTGCGATGGGAGTAGTATTACGCCTGTGCGTGAATCCCATGCGGATTTTTTTCTCATCGAGCCAAACTCGCCAAACTGGGCCCTTGCCTTGTTGTAAGCGCGATTTCCGTCCGAGACACCTCTCAAACATGCAGTTGCACGCCGTGCGAATCGAGAGACGCGAATTCAAGGTCGCACGAGATAGGAACACCGGATACATCATGACTCAACCGCAAAATTGAAAATGTAAAAGAAGATAAATGCATAAGCAGTATATAGTCATAAATGTGTAGCGAGAATAAATCTGGTTATACATACATTTTGGTAAGTTAACTAGAAATACAAGTATGAGTTCTTTTGTTTACATATAGCGACCTGTAAAGCTATAAATAACCGGTAAATGTAGGACTTTGCCTTGAGTCGTATCTAAGATAGAAATTAAGGAGGTGTTTGTGCTGGGTCATCGTGCAAACGCAATGCGCTGCAATGTTGTGTTATTCTTCACCACAACAGTCCTTGCAGGCAACGCTCTTTCTCAAGACGGAGGCTACGATCCTCGCGAGCGAGCACAGACATTAAGTCGAGACGTGGCCGCCGTCGAACCTCAAACGTATCGTCCGACGGCCGCGACGCGCGTTGTACTCGATGTTCGACAGACCGTAAGTAATTTCAACGGCATCCAACTGCAACATCGCTCTTATAACAACCTGCTTGTCGGCCCCGTGATTCGAGTTCGGCCTGGGACCGCGTTGCATATTCGGCTCGACAATCGGCTGCCGCCGGAAACTGGCGGTCATACCGGCGACGAGAATGTGCCGCATGGCTTCAACACCACCAACCTCCACACGCACGGGTTGCATGTCTCTCCTAAACGTGGGGCTGACGACGTGTCTTTAGAGATCAAGCCGGGCGAGCACTTTGATTTCACGTTCGACATTCCCGCCAATCATCCGGCGGGTACCTTTTGGTACCACTCGCACAAACATGGTTCCACAGCGTTGCAAGTTTCGAGCGGGATGGCCGGCGCTCTCATTGTGGAAGGAGGATTGGACAACGCGAAAGGGATTCGAGGAATCGAAGAAAAGATTCTTGCCCTTCAGCAATTCGTGTACTTCCCCAGCCCGAATAAAACCGGCGAATACATAGTTGATCCGGCGAAACTCTACAACGGTGAAGGAACGATTGTCTCCGCGGTGAATGGTCAGGTTACGCCTACGCTTACGATCCGTCCGGGTGAAGTCCAGCGCTGGCGGTTGATCCATGCCGGCATTTCGGACGTCATGAACTTGTCGCTTCCAGGCGTCGAGATGTATGAGATTGCGATAGACGGTTTGGCTCTGGGAACTTTAGTCAGGCGCGAAAAGATTCAGCTCTATCCAGGGTATCGCTCGGATATTTTGGTCAAGGCGCCTGCGTCGCGGGGAGTCAAAGTTCTATCGACGAAGATCGCGGAGTCGTCGGAATCGTTACGCCAGCGAACGATGGTCGAGACCGACGTATTGAAACTTTTGATCGAAGGCGACGACAAGATTATGGACTTGCCGAAACCCGACCACTTAAAACCGCATGCCTATCACGAGGCAATTCCGAATGCGAATCAGTTAGCGTTCCAGAAAGACTTGACCTTCTCCAATCCAACCGCCAACAGGTTCTTGATAAACGGCAGCGCGTTCTCTTCGTCGTCGGTCGTTCAGATGCTGGATTTGAATACCGCCGGCGAGTGGACTCTAAAGTCAAGAGGTCTGCACCCGTTTCACGTGCACGTGAACCCCTTCGCCGTTTGGATCGCCGACTTCGACGGTCAGGGAACCGGACGTTGGGTCTGGCGAGATACACTTGTCATTCGGCCCAACATCGATCAAAAAATTCGGTCTTGGTTTCGAGACTTTACTGGTCGGACCGTACTGCATTGCCACATCTTGGACCACGAAGACAAGGGGATGATGCAGTTAATTGAGATCGTCGACTCGAGAAGAGTCCGACCGACTCAGCCGTCCGCAAGACCGAACAACAGACGAACGTCGTTGCAGCTACTCCTCCTACACCGAGGAATTAGCTGCGAGCATTGCGCCGGGCAACTGAAAATGCTCAGCCGCCGTGCGCGCGAGTTTGCCGAATTGGGAGTTGAGATTGTCGCCATTAGCCAGGAATTGCCAGCAGAGGCGGAACTGGGTGGGATTGTGAAGCGGATGGGGATCGACTTCGAGCTGCGGGCGGATCCTGAATTGAAAACGTTTCAAAGACTCAATTGCCTGTCACCAGGCGGTGACCCTCTTCATGGCCTTTTCATTGTCGATGTGAAAGGGCGGGTGCTATGGAGAACAACGGGCGAAGAACCGGAAACTGACATCGATAAACTGATGAGTTTGGCGCGGAAATTTTTGCCACCACAATCGTAAAACTAGATAGTGATCTATATATAGTGTATTTATTTATGTATGGTATTGTTAGGAGCAGGGCAATGATCAGCGGATTACGAGTCTGTGGCGTTGTGTCGTCTTTGTGGTTCTTATTGAATCCGGCAATCGGCGCGGATATCATCATCAACATTGTGAGATCTGGTAATACGTACGAATACCGCCTAGATGGGCAAACGACGCAACAGCCAGTGCAAGTCCGCGTGAATGACCGGGTCAAATGGGTGAACAGAACAAATCAACCTCACACTGCGACTTCATTTAAGACATTCACTTCGCAGGTGCCCTTGTTCGATACCGGTGATATTGCTAGTCCAGTCGCCGATCACCCCGACCGGAACGAGTCGCCTTTCATTAAGATGGAGCAAGCCATCTTCGATGCGGGTGGCGGACAGCCCCAAGGAACCGTAGACCTTGAATATTATTGCGTGCACCACGAATCGATGTCTTCAAAAATCGTGTTGGCGGCAGGCGGGACGACGGCATCTGCGCAACCAGCTCGCGCAGGGGCCGATGCGCGACGTGTTCGGCGAGACATCACAAGTTTGTCCGTAAGCGAGCTCCGCGACTATCGAGATGCCTGGCGACAAGCGCAGCGCTCAGCGGGTTATGTGACCGTCTGCGGCAATCACGATTGCCCTAATCAATGGTGCCACAACGATACGCTCACGTTCTTGCCCTGGCATCGTGAATACTTGCTGCGGATGGAAGCGGTCATCGGGCAGCCGCTCCATTACTGGGATTGGACTTCGGCGGAATCAATTGCTCGAGGCATTCCTCGCGCCTATTCCGATACGACCTACATCGCGGCAGATGGGCGCCGCTACCCCAATCCGCTGTTTTCCTTCCGCTTTAGTTGCAGTGGAGAAAGGCAAACAACAAAGCGTGATCCTGACCCATCTGGTCGTTTGGCAAGTATTGCTGGTCGAGTGCAAGACTGCTACCGCAACACCACCTACAATTCCTTCAATTCCAACCTCGATGGCCCGCATGGAAGCTTGCACGTCTGGGTTGGGCAGCAAATGAGTAACACAAAATTTGCCGCTTATGATCCCATTTTCTGGGCTCATCATTCGAACGTCGATCGCCAATGGGCCAGTTGGCAACGTGCGAGAGGACCAGATCCCGACGGAGCGGAATTGAATGCACCATTATTTGGTTTCAACTTGCGTGTTCGAGAACGTTTGAACATTGCCACACTGGGTTATGGATACGACCGCTATGATTCCATGCCGACCAACAGGCCCGGGCCGTTCGTTCGCACGCGGTTTCTCGAGACCCCCAATCCAACTGACACTGGCTCCGCCGGTGTTGGCAAGACATTTGTGCCGCCGCCAACGGACGAGCGCGCGCCTAACGCCGCGGCAGGTCCGATTGCTCTCTTTGTAAAGGGAGTTCCCGATCACCCCGTCGATTCATACGCCGTCTATGTGTTCGTGAATCAACCGAACGCCGCGCCCGAGGATGCTACTCTGGAGAACCCGCATTTCGCGGGATACTTCGGGATCTTTGGGCACGGCAGAGTTCGGAAGGGCCAGGAAAAGCATGACAAGGAAGCGTTTCAAGAAGTATTGACCTTGTTCGCAGGCAAAAAGTCGTTGGGCGAACCCATCAAGCAAATCACGCTGGTGGTCACCGGTGAAGGTCGCGCGGTGGTTCCCCAAGGGGAGATTCCGTTCGACGCCGTGGAAATCGGGCGACCGGGATCGTCGATAGACGCGATGGAAGCGATCGACGCTGCGGGGGAAGTCTTCTTCGGCGTTTCACACGATGAATCGTACGACGCGGCCTATCGCAACGCCGTGGATCAAGCGCATAAGAAGCTTGGAACGGGGAGAGCGGACGCCCTGATCAGCGTCGAGGTTTTGTCCGTCGAAGGTGAACGCGGGGGGATTGCCGGGGCTCGCACCCTCAAGGTCACCATCCGCGCGCGGCTAAAGAATGGCTAGTGCTTTTTGCGACAACGAGGGTTTTATTATGCGGCAAGCCGTTGATATGGGGCGATCTCTTGATCGCTTTATATCAACGGCTTGTGAGACTTCCTGAAGGAAGAACCCTTGTCCGATCGTCTGTTCGTTTATCGGCATCGGACTGGCAGCCGAAGCAAGATCTGTGATGAGACCGCGATGGCTTGGCGTTTGATTGCAAGCGCGGGGAATGGCGATCTTTCTCGTCAGGTCAAACCATTAACGCTTTCAAGGAATCAGTGGCATCATCCCGATTACCTTCCTTGACTTTCCTTCGTCCAGCAGTCTGTGGAATAATTTGCTCCGTCAATTTGAGATTCTTGCCTGTCCTATGTTTTAAGGTCTCGATTGATATGGCAATCAATCGGCCAAAGATTGCATCTTAGGGATGCATGCAATCGCTGGCCCGGAAAAAAAGCGGACCCAGCGTGAGATCTTTGGATCGAGTTCAGCAAAAGAAGTGACCTCGTAGGACGTATCCATAAAGAAAGATGTCATTCGAGCCGGTGAGCAGTCATTGTAGCGAGCCCTTCCAACGTCGGCGTTGCGCACGGGCATGATTGGCTACGAATCAGGTTGACTTGCTGACGGCAGTCAGTGGTTCCCGACGCCAGACTGCAATCAATGCGGATCGTACCCTGCCGGGCGAACGAATTTCTGAGTCGGTCAGAGGCCATTGGCAGAGATTTCGAGCAGGACGATTAGTGTCATTGAATCAAGAAAGAGTGCGATTGAAGATAAGGTTAAGCGACTTTTTAGGAAGTTAGAAGTGTCATGAAGGTCAATGCTAGCAATAAATCCAGCCTCGTTCCCAGCCGGCTTGAGCGTTTCCAGGTGTGGTGTTTGCGATTGGTTTTTACTAAACGTGGAGAGTAAGAGATGGTGAAATGGTTTCAGTCGCTTGCGGCAATTGTAGTATTGGTTGTATTAGTAGGTGGTGCGGATGCGTGTTGCAAGAAAAGACCAGCTCCAAACCCCTGCCCCCAGCCCGTCCCCTGTTGTAAAGTACAATGCGTGGAATGGCGGAAAGTCTATGATTGCGGGCATTGGGAATGTGTGAAAAAATGTTTGGGAACCAAGCGAGTTTGGGTTTGGGATTCCTGGCACTATGTAGCGGTTATCGTTACTAAATGTGTACCTTGTAATGATATTCCATGCAATTGTTGGCCCGCTGAATAGTTGTAGAATGCCATTGAGCACACGCAAAATGGCGTCGGCACGTGCGATGCCCTTTTGCGGTAGTGCGGCTTCCCTAAGGAGAGGTATCCATGCAGAGGCGACTCTTCCTCCAATCAATTACCGGCACAGGTGCGGTCGGCTTGGTTGGTAACGCCGCACTTGGCACCGATCAAACAGGCCAATCTGAATTGGCGGCCACCGCAACCGGTGGCCTCGGGGCGGCTGTGGCCACGGTACATCCTCCCGATCCTCAGGAAGGTCGACTCAAGGAGCTGTGGAACTCACCAGTGAAGGATCTGGTGCGCATTGAGGCGCCGGCACTAACACCAGCTCAATCAGAGCGGCATCTTCTCTACTGCGGACTCTTGTCGGCTCTAATCACCCACTACTGGAATGGGAATAAAAAGGGGAGGGAGGGCAAATACCCCTGGCGAGCCAAGCAGCTACTCGCTGACTGCCAGTACAAAGGCGGCGACTATCTAGGACACAATATTGCGTGCATCGCCGTCGATGGTAACGGGAAAGTGATCGACTTCGACTTTAATCACAATGAAGTCTTTTCAAGTTCGGTCGAACATGCCGAATCTCGGCTCGTTCGGCGGATCTTCAGCCTTACGCAGCTGAATGAAGGTTGGTCAACGAAAGCTGTCCCGACTCCGCCTGGTGGCAGCAACTACAGCAATCTGCTTAGCAACGTGACGATCTACACGTCACTCGAATCCTGTTCGCAGTGCTCGGGCATAATGGCTCTTGGTTCTGTGAAGGAAGTCGTCTTCCTGCAGCGCGATCCTGGCCAGAACAGTATTGGCAATATCCTCCGAAATCTTAGTCCGCGGGACGCGAGCTTTAAGGCACCTTTGCCAATCCCGGCAGATTTGATTGGCTTTCCGTACTTTTCGAGACTCGACACAGCCTACCAGGACTTTGCTCGCAAAGTGGACACCACTCCCTTCTTCGAACCAAAAGCCGGCCGACCCGATAAGTCGCCCTCGATCACTTCATTCCTTTGCACCGATCTGGCACTGGATCTGTTTGCAGCGGCAAGGGCGGACTTTGATCAAATCACGAAAACCAAGTTTCCCGACCACAAGCCGCTGGATAAAGACGGAGTGGCAATCGTAACAGCACATTCCAACCAAGAGTTGCTCGGGCGTCTTCGCAAGTTTTTTGACTATGCCTCGACGAGAGGAAAGCGAGGAACGCCGCACCAGCTTTAGCGTGTGGTTTTTTTGTCCAAGTGCAGGGAATATCGATCAAAACCGTCTTGTCAACGGAAGAGATCGATCCCCTACGAGTCTTTCAGTCAACCCTTAATTGGCACAATACGGGATCTCCAAGGAGGAATGATGAAGAAAATCATCCTGGTGCTCTTCACCGCGTGCTTGGCTTTCAATCAGGCCAGTGCCTGGAACGACAAGGGGCATATGGTTGTGGCTCGTCTTGCTTGGAAAGAGCTTAGTCAAGAGGAACGAACCAAGATTCACAATATTTTGAAAGTCCATCCCCATTACATGGAGTTTCTGTCATCCCATGTGCCGAACGGTTACACCGTGGAGGAATGGGTGTTTGTGCGAGCGGCGACCTGGTCGGACTGGGTCAAATCGGGACCTCCGCAACGAACAAAATATGCCAATCGTCCCGCGCATTACTTTGATCGCCCCCTCAAACAGGATCCCACTCTTGCAGTGCCCCCGGCAATTGAGCCGGTGAATGTGGTCTCTGAGTTAAAGAAATGCATGCTACAGATAAAAAATGGTGGAAGCCAGGAAGATAAAGCGGTGGCCTTAACCAATCTGTTTCATTTTACCGGTGATATCGCCCAACCTCTTCATTGTATATCTTTGTATAACAATGATTATCTGCATGGCGATCGCGGTGGCAACATGTCTCATGTAAGGGTCGATGGAAAAGAAATCCAATTGCATAGTTTCATGGACAGAATTATGGGGACGAGTACGTCCTATTCGTCCATTAACAAAACCGCACTGGAAATAGGTGAACTGGTTAAGAATCAACAGGTCAAATTTGATAAAGACATTAACGATCACAAAACTCCGGATGAATGGGCCAATGAAGGTTTTGATTTGGCTGTTGATGTTGTTTATCTGGATGGAAAGCTAAAGCCATTTAATGCTCAGGACGATCATCACGGGGTGGCGCCATCAATGCCGTCCGATTACGCCGAGGATTGTTCGCAGATGGCTCTATACTGCGCTGGCAAGGGTGGAAAAAGATTGGCAAACTACTTGAAGGAAATTGCCGCGCTCAATTAGCCTCGATAAACGGCGGGATGATGGCTAACTTCATGGGGCTCGGCCGGACTACTTAGTTTGCCGAGTCTCATCCTTTAGGTAGGTCTGTGTCGAAATGCGTGTCAAAGATTTGAGCCAGTTAGTAAGTCTATTTACGACGCTTTGAATATATCGTTTTCAACATCAAGGACGCTATCTTGCCTCTGTGGATATGGTTTTAGTGCAATCCTGGCTGAGTCATGCAGAAGGGCCTGTGCCCCTTGTGCATCTTCACTGTAGCGCAATCGATGGATTGTAAGTACGCACGATATCTTAGAAAGGGCCCAGAATGCGTCAAAAAAAGGCCGGGCTGGTGAATGTGCGCGCAATTAGTGGGACCTATGTCGTCTTCCTAGCACTAGACATGAAGGAGTCCGATGCCCGGGGGCTTATGGGGTTTGCGATTCAACGTATTGACCTGGTTGACGATGAAACCGTTTGGTTGCGTGGCAACAAGACGTTTCCATCGATCCGGCCATCCACAGGAATTGAAGACGCAAATAGCCATGAGCATCCCTTTCAGGCATTTCAATGGGCGGACTACGCCGCGAAGCCTGGTTATCGCTACCGCTACCGTATCATTCCGATGTATGGTAGACCGGGGGCGCTAAGGGAGGAGGCCGCAACAACTATTGAAGTTGAAACCGAACCGCTCAGTGGCAGCAAGCACGATGTGCATTTCAACCGAGGCGCGATTGCCTCTCAGGCATTTGCTAGACGTTTTCCGGGGCTTACCCTTGATCAAGCCGGTGCGCCAGCATATGCCTGGTTAGCGCGAGATCTGCTTCCGGGGTTGCTCAGCTTTATCGGGCGTGCGAAGGATGATTCATTTGCGTTGCGAGCTGCGATATACGAGTTCCATTGGCCTGAAGTGCTGCTGGCATTTAAAAATGCAGCAGCCGACAATGCTGCTGACGTAAAGATTATCTACCATGCAAAAGACGATGTGACAGGCGAGGGAAATGAGGAGGCTGTTGGAGAAGCGAGGATAAGATCGCTCTGTATCGAGCGCAAGAATGCGAAGTTAATGCACAATAAATTCATCGTTCTCCTCAAAGACGACAGGCCAGTGTCCGTCTGGCTCGGCTCGACCAATGTTAGCCGCAATGCACTATTCGGACAGCTCAACGTAGGCCACGTGATCAACGATAAGAAATTGGCTGCTGCATTTCTGGCCTACTGGAACGAGCTGAGGACCGACCCTGAATCCACGGCGTTAAAAGACTGGGCCGAGGAATCCAACCCGCTACCCCCCGTGGATGAGTCTGAAGAACTGACTCCTGTATTTTCGCCTCACCGCGGACGATCGGTGTTCGACTGGTGGATTAACATTGCGAATTCTCCAGGAAAACCGCTTTTCATGACATTTCCGTTTGGAATTGTTAAAGACTTTCGACCTGTTTTTGACAAGAACGACTCAGTCCTGCGATTTGCTCTACTAGACAAGTATGTCAACGGTGGGAATCCGACGTCTCGCGCCGAAGCCATTGCGGACATCGAGCGCATTCGCCGATATCCAAACGTTGGCATGTCGCTCGGCGATCGGATCTTTGTCGACTGGATCGACGGTTGGATGAAAGAACCCGCCGC
>Ga0208492_1001146_pt1 | contig 17800 bp, 14 predicted proteins | sample Subbioar_CSW14AB_FD_184820 | JGI IMG/M metagenome (GOLD analysis project Ga0208492, IMG submission 184820) | Serpentinite rock and fluid subsurface biosphere microbial communities from McLaughlin Reserve, California, USA - CR12Mar_CSW14AB (SPAdes) | ecosystem: Environmental > Terrestrial > Deep... | reverse complement strand
GGGAGGCTGGGGATGAAGAGGTGGGGAGGTGGGAAGGTGGAGAGGTGAGGGGAGGGAGAGATGGGGGCGTGAGGGTTGGTTTGGGTTCCACGATCGAGTGCGGCTGGGCGGCGTTTGAAGCCGCTGGCTGCTTCAAGGCGTTGACGACCTCGGCGATCGTTGAAGCGGTGTGGGCCCGATAGAGGTGGACGGCGAGGGCGCTGCCGATGCGGGGGATCTTGATTGCGGGGGGAAGGTCGCGGCTGAGGAACTGGTTAGCGGCGCGGCGGAGCTTGGCCTCGGCGGTGTCGGCGCGGTCGTCGGTGGCGCCCATGATGACCAGGCCCAGGTGCGGTCCGGTGTCGGTCAGGTCGTGGGAGAGGCCCTTGATTGCCTGAAAGGACGCGAGCACGGCGGGGTCGTCGGCGCCGGTCAGGATCGCAATTTGATTCACGCCAGCGAGGGAGAAGAAGTCGGACTCGCTGGGCTCGTCAACGCGGATTACCCAGCGGCGGAAACGCGGTGTGAGGCGGGCGAGGACGGAGGTCAGTGAGTCGGTCGGCGAGGCGGTGACATCCGCGGGGATCTTGTGTCCGGGGGGAAGGATCAGGTCGAGCACGGCCTGGCCGGCGACGAGACGCAGGAGCGCGACCGGCTCGCGGTGAGTGTCGGCGAGGTGGCGGGCGTATTGAGTAACCCATGCGGAGGCAAGGACCGGCAGGTGGCCGGCGAGGATGCCCTCGATCACGACCTCGCGGCAGGTGGCGGGCGGGGAGAGCGGCGCGGGTGCCTCGGTCTCGCCAACGAGGGCGAGTGCGGGCTGCTGCGGCTTTGTGGGCTGCGGGCGGCCGACGGGCTCGTCGGAGAGGAAGAGGTCGGCGAGGGCGTCGTAGTCGGCGTGGGCGACATCCATGTCGAGGGCGGAAGTGGGGGTCACTGGTTTCTCCGAAACGCAGCAGGGCGGAAAAGGCGTAAGGCGTAAGGCGGAAGCGGGATGCGAAGGCAAATTTGAAATCTGAGATTTCAAAGAGAGACGGTGAACGCCGAGTTGGTCTCACCGAAGGGGTTGGGCTCGCAGGTGTTGTTGGAGGGGTCGGTACACCACTGGCCATCGATGACCAGGCGGTAGGTGTACTTGCCGGGGGGGAGCTTGACGCAGAGTTCCCAGACGCCGAGCTCGGGGTTGGCACGCATGACGTGGCTCTCGGGGTGCCAGTTGTTGAAGCTCGCGGCGATGGAGACGCTGTCGCCCAGCGTGAGGGGCTGGACGAAGAGGACGCCCTGGTTGGTCTCGCGAACGCCCAGGAGGCGGTGGGTCGCGGGGGTGACCGGCGCGGGGGCGGGCCTTGCAGTTTCGACGAGCTTTAGAACAGATGCCCGAGGCGGCGTGGCGACGGCGACGCCGCCGGAGCCTTGGAGCTCGTTAATGAGTTCGTTGTTGATGGTCGGGCCGGTGGGGAAGGCGGGGGTCGGGAGCGTCGGCTGCTCGCGGATGGGGGCGAAGTTTGCGGGCGAAGGGGTGAAGGTGGGCGGCTTCTCGCCGGTCTTGCCCAGCGCAACGCGGCGGAGGAACTCCTGAGCGCGGCGGGCGACGTCCTCGGCCCGGGAGATCGGCTTGACCTCGTTCGTGGGGGGGGACGGGACCGAGGGGACGGACGGGACTGATGCGACCGATGGGATAGAGGAAGGGGGCGGCGTCGGCTCGTCGGCTTCCAGGGTGATGTCGTCATCGAGCTCGGCGGCGATGCTCGTGCGGGACTTGAGGTTGTCGGCGACCCACACGGCCAGCTTGTGGTAGTCCTCGGCGCCGGTGGACTCGGGGGCGTAGTCCAAGATCGACTGGCCGAAGCTCGCGGCCTCGCGCAGCTTGGCATCGCGCCGGACCACGAGGGGGAGGGCCCGTTCCTTGAAGCGCTTGTAGAGCTCTTCGAGGAGGTCAATCGCCACAGCGTTGGAGTTGTCGTGAATGGTGGGTAGGACCCACACCGGGAGCGTCACGCCCAAGCGGCGGGCGATGGTCTTCACGGTCTGAACCTGCCGGTTCGCACCTTGGAGGGAGAAAAAGCTGGTCTCCACGGGGATCAGCACGGTGTCGGCCGCGGCGAGGGCGTTGTAGGTGAGGAGCCCGATGGAGGGGGGGCAGTCGATGCAGCAGACTTCGTAGTCGTTCTTGAAGTGGTTGAGGACGGCGGAGAGACGCTTGTCCTTGTCGGCGAGGTCGGCGAGGCCGCCGCGGGGGGCCTCGAGGCCGGCCAGGCGCATGCGGGAGGGGGCGAGGTCCATGTTGCGGACGGCGCGCCAGAGGAGGCGGGTGGGGTCAATCGGGCGATGGCCCACGGCGAGCATGGCGTCACCAATGTCCATCTCGATCCGCTGCTCGGGGATGCCCAGGCCGGCGGCGCAGTGGGACTGAGGGTCCATGTCCACCAGCAGTGTGCGGCGGCCCTGGCGGGCCAGGCCCGCGGCCAGGTTGATGGCGGTGGTGGTCTTGCCGCAGCCACCCTTCTGGTTGATGATCGCGATCGTGCGCATGGTCGATTGCCCCTGCCTGAGGAAAGGTCCGGATTCGAGCGCTGTTATCGACTGGGCATGCGCGGCCGCTTGAAACTCCCGGTGCGAGCCCGGGCGCGTCAAACTACAATCGGTCAAGGAGGTCCCATGCACACCCTTGGACCGGTCATCGTCGGGATCGATTTTTCTGCGGCCAGCCTCAGCGCCCTGAGCCAAGCGGTTCGGATTGCCGCGTTCGGGCAGGCAGCGGTGAAGCCGGTGCATGTCGTCGAGACGTTGGTGGTCATCGACATCAACGCCCCGCTGGTGCCCATGGTGGCCGAAGCAACGGAAGAGCTGATCAAGGCCGCGAAGGAGCGGTGGGGAGCGTTCGCGACCAAAGTCCCAGGAGCCGAGAAGTTGGCCTTGGAGGTGGAGATCAACTCGACGGTTGCGGCGTTGTCGCGGCGGGTGGATGCGGCGAAGGCGGGGCTCCTCGTAATGGGGGCGGAGGGGCTGACGAAGTCCAAGGGCGTGGGGCCGGTAGCGAGCGGGGCCGTGCAGCGGGCGAGTACGGATGTGCTACTCGTGCAGCAGGGGCACGCGGGGCCGTTTACGACCGTGGTGGTGGCCGTGGACTTCTCGCCGGTGTCCCAGCGGGCGCTGGAGCGGGCGGTGCGGATGGCGACGCAGGATGGGGCGGGGCTGCACGTCGTTCACGCGTACACGAGCCCGTGGGGGCACAAGCTGAACGTGCCGGGGGCGAAGGTGCCCGATTTGGAGCGGACCCTGAGGGAGGCGATGGAGCAGCGGCTGCGGGACTTCGCCGCGCCCTTGGCTCACGAGATGGGGTACCTGAAGCCGGTGTACACGCTGGTTCAGCACGACACGGCCGCGCACGGCATCGGGCAGTACGCCAAGCAGGTGGGGGCGGACCTGGTCATCATGGGCAAGCGGGGGCAGACGAACCTGCGGGACCTGTTCCTGGGGAGCACGGCGGAGCGGCTCCTGCGGGTGGCGCCGTGTTCGGTGATGGCGGTTCAGCCGTAGCGGTCGGAATACCCAGGAATCTGAAACATGGCGAGCGCGCTTGTGCTTGGGGCGGGAATGGTCGGGTCCGTAATGGCGGCGGACTTGTGCCGTGACTTTGACGTGACCATTGCGGATGTGAACGAGGGAAACCTCAGCGCGGCGAAGGTGCGGGGTGGGGCGCGGCTGCGGGCGGTGCGGGAGGACTTATCGAGCCCCACGGCGGTGATGAAGCTGGCATCCCAACACGATCTGGTGTGTGGGGCGCTGGCCAGCCACCTCGGGTATGCGGCTCTTGGGGCGGTGATCGAAGCTCGCAAGCCGTATTGCGACATCTCATTCATGGCAGAGGACTTCGGGGAGCTCTCGGCGAAGGCGAAGGCCAACGGCGTCGCGGCGGTCGTGGACTGTGGCGTCGCGCCGGGGATGAGCCACATTCTGTCTGCGTACGCGGCGGGGCAGCTGGACCGCTGCGAGAACATCGAAATCTATGTGGGTGGGCTGCCGCGGGAGCGGAGGTGGCCTTACGAGTACAAGGCCGCGTTCGCGCCTGCGGACGTGATTGAGGAGTACACGCGGCCGTCGCGGCTGGTTGAGCACGGGCAGGTCGTGACGCGCCCGGCACTGAGTGAGCCAGAGCTGATGGACTTTGCCGGCGTGGGGACGCTCGAGGCGTTCAACACGGATGGGCTGCGGAGCCTGACGACGTCGCTGAGCGTGCCGTTCATGAAGGAAAAGACGCTGCGGTACCCGGGGCACATCGAGCTGATGCGTGTGATGCGCGAGACGGGGCTGTTCAGCAAGGAGCCGGTGACGGTGAAGGGGACGACGGTGCGACCTCTGGACCTCACGAGCGCTCTGTTGTTCCCCAAGTGGACGTACGGGCCGGGCGAGGAGGACCTCACGGTCATGCGGGTGATGGCGGAAGGGATCAAGGGCGGGAAGCCCGTGCGGGCGACGTACGACCTGCTGGACTTCTACGACCGCGCGACGCAGGCGACGAGCATGTCGCGCACCACGGCGTTCCCGTGCGCAATCGTGGCGCGGATGCTGCTCGCGGGGCGGATCAAGCAGACGGGCGTGCTCGCGCCCGAGGCGCTCGCGGGCGTGCCGGGGCTGGTGGAGGACATCCTGCGCGAACTGAAGGCGCGGGGCGTGGTGTACACGCGTTCGGAGGCGTAGAGCCGCGTTACTTGGTGTCGGGTGAGGTCACGTTTGGGACCGGCGTCGCGGCCTTGGTGCCCAGCTCAGAAGGGCGCACGGTGCCCTCAATGCGGCGGGAGTTGGGCGGCGGGACTCGCATGCGGTTCTGGTGGGGTGGGACGCCTTGGCCCCGGGGGCCGACGACCCAGACCATCTCGTCAACGCCCTCGGCGTTGGCGCGGTCGCGGGAGTTGCTGAACCACAGCTGGAGCTCTTCGCCCGGGGGAACGTCGTAGGACCAGAGTTCTTCGCCGGTGCCGGTATCGCGGAGGGTCACGGTCTGGGGGACCGCGGGGGTGCTGGAGTACGTGAACTTTTCGTGTACATCGCAGCCGGTGAGGGAGGCAGCGAGGGTGCCGGCCGCGAGAACGCCCAGAAGCTTCTTCATTCCCGAAATCTCCAGCCCCGGCGAGGCCCGGGGGTGTCACTGTATCGCCCAAGTGAGCGAGTTATCGCCCGAATGAGGCTCTATCGCCCAATCAGGCCGTCCAGCACCAACGTACACCGGGATCAGGCGTGTTGCCGGGCCGGTACACTCGGGCTATGGACCCCACCAGTACGTGCGGAGGCAGTGTGAACGTTCAGCCGGCGTACCGGATTGGGCATGGGTACGACCTGCACCGGTTGGAAGTCCTTGCGGCACAAGGGACTGGGGGGGCTGGGCGGCCGCTGGTGCTAGGGGGGGTGCGGCTGGAGCACACTCATGGGCCGGTGGCGCACTCGGATGGGGATGCGGTGTATCACGCCGTGACGGATGCGATTCTGGGGGCGCTGGGGCTGCCGGATATTGGTCAGCTGTTCCCGGACACTGACCCGCGGCATGAGTCTCAGGATTCGCGGGAGTTCATCGTCGAGGCGGCCCGGCGGGCGCGGGCGGCGGGGTACATGGTGTCGAACCTCGATGTGACGGTGATCCTGGAGCGGCCGAAGCTGAGCCCGGTGAAGGATCGGGTGCGGGGGAATGTCGCGTCGGCGCTCGGAGTGGGGGCAGAGCGGGTCAACATCAAGGGGAAGACGCACGAGAAGGTGGATGCGGTGGGGGAGGGGCGGGCGGTGGAAGTACACGCGGTGGTGCTGCTGGCACGCGATTGACCGAAAGCCCAGGGATCACGATCCCTGGGCTTTGGGATTCAGCAACTGCCGCCGCCGAGCACTCGGAAGAAGGACTCGATATCCGCGTCCGTGCCGAAGTCGCCGTCGTGGTTGAAATCGGCGGTCTGGCAGGTGGCGCAGCAGGTGCCGCCCAAGCACGCGAAGAAGGCCTCGATGTCACCATCGGTGCCGAAGTCCCCGTCGCCGTTGAAGTCTGACGAGCAGCAGACGCCCGTCTCGCCCGCGTAGTAGAGGCGGTAGATGCTGGCGCCGCGGTCGATGGGGGTGGCGGCGCCGAGGTCCTTGTAGAGGTCGGAGAAGTAGAGGCCGTTGGGGCCCGCCGCGAGGCCCACGACCGAAGCGCGGCCGGCGCCGGCGTACTCGAGGATCGTGGTGGGGCCGCTGGTGATGGAGCCGTTGTCCGTTTCAGTCGGGCCGGCGCTGACGCCGAACTCGACGATGCGCTTGCCGAGGACCTGCGGGCCGCTGGCGTAGGTGGGTCCGGACTCGGTGACGAAGAGCTTGCCGATCTTGTCGGCGGGGAAGCCGGACGCGGCGAAGACCTCGTTCTGGATGAAGACGCCGTTGACGGGGCCGCGGGAGGGGTTCCAGTTGTACATGGCGAAGTTGGCCATGCTGGCGTCGGAGCCGGTGTAGGCGAAGTTGCGGCCGCGGACCATCTTGGCGATGCGATCGACGGTGGGGCCGTTCTCGATGATGACGTGGAGGTTGTCGCTGAGGCGCCACGCGCCGCCGAAGGGGTTGCGGACGCCGTAGGACCAGACGTAATCGCGGGCGGAGATGCCGTCGGTGGCGTTGTAGAGTGGATTGTCGGTGGGGGCGGCGCCGGTCTTGGTCATGCGGAGGATCTTGCCGCGGTAGCGGGTGAGGTCCTGGGCTGTGGAGGCGACGAAGCCGTCGCCGTTGTGGACGTAGAGCATTCCGTCGGGGCCGAAGGAGATGTTGGAGATCTGGTGGCTTTGGCCCTGGGGGTCGGCGGGCATGTTGAGGATGGTGGTGACGGTGGACGCGGTGCGGCCGCCGTCGGTGCTCTGCAGGCGGAGGACGCGGGGGTAGTGGTTGCCGGTGCCGTCGTCCTGGAGGACGGTGGCGAAGACGTCGCCATTGGTGGGGTCCACGCAAATGCCCGCGAGGCCCTGCTCGCCGCTGCCGGGGAAGGCGCCGGTGGGTGTGAAGTTGACGAGGCCCGTGCGGTAGTCGCTGACGGTGCCGTCGCGGGTGACCATCTTGATCGTGCCGTAGAGCTCGGTGACGTAGAAGAGGACGTCGTTGGGATTGGGCCCGGGGTTGTTCGCGAAGGCGATGTTGACGGGGAGCTGGAAGCCGGTCGCAAACTTCTCTACGGCGTAGTCGTGCTGGGTGACCAGGAAGGGCATGTCGGAGCCGCGTGCGAGGGTGGTGAAGTCCGCGTGGTCCTGCGCGGCAGTTCCGACGTAGGTATTACCGGCGGCGGAGGCCCAGTAGTACGCCTCCTGTCCCGCGGCGAGGTTGATGGCGGGGAGGTAGAGGGTCTTGGCGGTGCAGTGCTCGTTGGTGACGGTGAGGTTGGTGGCGGCGAGCGTGAGGCCGGTGGAGCCGCCGAAGAGGTGGGCCCGGACCTCGACGTGCTCGGTGAGGGCCGAGGGATTGGTGATGGTGTTGCCGCTGGCGGAGCCGGCGATCTCGACGAGGAGTTCGCCGCTGCCGGACTCGAGGCGGAGCTTGGGCGGCGTTACGGCGTTCGCGAGGGCGACCGCGGCGCCGCTGCTGGCGATGATCCAGCGCGGCGGGAGCGTGACGTCCTCGATCGACATGGGGAGGTTGGAGGTCTGCGTGCCGGTCGAGAATGTGCGCTGGGCCCAGGTGCTGTACTCGGTCGCGCCGTTAGTGTCATCGCGGTGGCGTACGCGGAGGGAGTAGTTGGTGCTGGGGAGGAACTCGGTGCGGCCCGCGTGGGAGTTCAAGAAGGTGCCGTCACCGATGTGGGTGTGGAGGCGCTCAACGCCAACGAGGCAGGTCGCCTGCCACACGACCTCTGAAGGGGAGACGGTCCAGATTTCCCAGTCCGTGCAGCGGTGGTTCGCGCCGACGGGCGAGAAGAAGACGTCGGTTTCCATGTGGACGTCGGCGCCGTTGACGACGCGCCCGTCGAAGGTGGGCTCGGTGATGATGGGTGTGCGCGGGTTGTTGGGCTGGGCGGGGGCGCCCTGCGTGAAGGACCAGGTCTGGATGTCGTGGACTTCGGCGGAGCCGCCCGTCGCCGCGGTGAAGCCGACCCAGGCCTTGCCGCTGTTGAGGGCGAGTGTGGTGGCGAGGTTGATGGAGGCGGTGACCTTGGGCGTCGTCATGTCCACGACGTAGACCATGAGGGTGCCGTTGCCGCCGCCCTGGCCGGGGATGTAGTCGATTCGGCAGGTCTGAGCGGTGCCGCTGGAGATGTTGCCCAGCGTGGTGTTGGAGCCGATGGACGCGGACTCCTCGGCGCTGTTGGGCAGCTGGCCCCGCGTGTGGATGCTGACGTGGTTGCCGTTGGGGTCGGAGACGTTGCCGGCGTCGCAGGTGCCGCTCTGAAACGTGTCGAACTCGATGGCGACGCTGTTGGGCATGTCGTGGTAGCCCAAGCGACAGCCGCCAAGCTGGATGGCATTCGCGGCGGAGTTCTGGATGACGAAGGCCAAGCCGTCGGCGCCGCCGCCGGAGAGCGTGTGGACGCGGAAGTTGAAGGTGGTGGAGAAACCACCGGCGACGGACTGCTCCGTGCTGTACCACGCCGCGCCGACGTTGGCGGACGTGGCGGGGGTAAGGCGGAGTGTGGTGCCGCCGTTGATCGCGGCGTTGCCAACCAGGTTGAGGCCATTGGCGTTGGGGAAGGTCGCGAAGTTGAAGTCCGCGAGCGCGGCGGGAACGAGCAGCGACGACGCGGCTAAGGCCAGGGCGTAGACAGAACGCATGTTGGGCTCACAGTGAAGAGACAGAGGGATGACTCGCCGTGCCCCCACGGCAGCCCCAGACTACCGATTCCGGGCAGGCGGTGTGGATTTCGGGATGCCGAGGGTCAGGAATGCGAGACTGGCACCGAGTTCTCGGGCTTGGCGGGGGGCAGGGTCAGGCGAACATCCCCCAAAGCCGGGAATTTCTCGCGCCAGCGGCGGACCTCGCGGGGGTCGACGGGGACGGACAGGACGCCGGGCTCGGGGCCGAGCTCGCCCGCGATGTCGCCCTTGGGGGTAACGGCGATGGTGCCGCCCGCGTACTCAAGCTTGGGGTCCCGCCCCGTGCGGTTCACGGCCAGCATGTAGGCCTGATTTTCGATTGCGCGGGCGATGGCGAGGGCGCGCCAGTGGTGCTGACGCGAGACGGGCCAGCAGGCGCCCAGCGCGAACGCGCCCGCGTTGTGCCTGAGGGTTGCGGCGCGGAACAGCTCGGGGAAGCGCAGGTCGTAGCAGATTGCGGGCGCGACGTTGAGGGCGGGCTCGTCCTGCGTCGCACTGCCCGTCCACTGCCACGTCATCACCTCACGCCCGGCGGCGAAGGTCTCGTGCTCGCCGCCGATCGAGAAGGGGTGAATCTTCGTGTATTCCTGAACGATGCTGCCTGTGGGGCCAACAACCGTCATCACGTTGCTCGCGCCGCAGGCCACCTGGTGGCACGCGGCGACGGTGCGGCCGCCCTGGACAAAGCACTGAAACTCTTCGGCCATTTCTACCAAGAACGCAAGCGTCTGCCCCGACTTGTCGTTGGTCTTCTGGATGTTGAAGGAAAAGCCTGTGGCGAACATCTCTGGAAGAAGAATCAGGTCGGCGGGCGCGACATCAGCCCGATCGAGGAGCTGCCTGACCCGCTCGTGATTCTCTGCCGCGTCTTCCCACGCGATGTCCAGTTGGATCAGGTGAGCGTGCGGGACCCGACCGGCCTCTGAAGGACTGCCCATATGACAACCGTATCAGCCCCCGATGCCTGCGATGCCCGCCCCACTCTTTCCTTCGCGAGGGCTTCACACGAAACCTCTTCCCGCGCTGCTCGATCGGCCGAATACTTGTCCGTGCCACCATCGCCCCTCATCCTCGCCTCCCGCTCGCCCCGCCGGCGGCAACTGCTCGAGGAGTTCGGGTTCGGCGCGCACGAGGCGACACACCCTGGGTTCGAGGATGCGGTCCTCCGCCCGGGCACTCAGAATCCCGCGGCGTGGGTCGCCAGTTTGGCGTACCTCAAGGCTTGGGCCAAGGCCAACGACCCCAGTTCGCGCACCAGGATGGTGATCGGGGCCGACACGGCCTGCCTCATGGACGGCAAGCTGATCGGCACGCCCACGACGCCCCAGGAGGCGGAGGCGATGATTCGTGGGTTCATGGGGCGGGACCACGAGGTGCTGACGGGTGTGGCGGTGGTGGACCGGCGTGGCGATGAGCCGGTCCGGTACATTTTCACCGACACGGCCCGCGTCCGGCTGGGCCGACTGAGCGAATCTCAGATCGCGTCCTACGTCGACTCAGGTGCATGGCAGGGTAAGGCCGGCGGGTATAACTACCGTGAGGCACTGGCCGCGGGGTGGCCGCTGAGTCATAGTGGAGATATGACCACGATCATGGGGCTGCCGATGGACCGGCTGGCCCCGCTCCTGACCAAGCTTGGGGTGCCCCGCACGGCGGGCGTCCCGCACATAGAAAAGGTCCCCGCGTGATTCAACTCGCCTCCGGAACCGCCCGCACTCTCTCGCACGATGCCTTAGCTCCGTATTGGGTGGTCGTTCCGGTGGCGGTGCTGGCGATGCTGGTGGTGGGAGGGCACGTGCTCCTGATTGACCGCTCCGACCAGCCCGCGGCCCGCAAGCGGATCCGGACGGTGAATGGGCTGCTGATGATGTTCACGGTCCCGGTCATCGCGGCGGGGTTCGGGTTCGTGCCCCCGGCGGAGGCGCGGCTGTTCCTCATGACGTGGATGCTGGGCGTTTGTCTCATCCTGCTGGTGCTGGTGCTCGCGCTGATGGATATCGCGGCGAGCATGCTGATCCACCGGCGCGAGCGGGTGGAACTCCAGCGTCAGATCGCGGAGGCACGGGCCCTCGCGGCCGCGGCCAAGCAGGCCCGCTGAGTGGTTGCCCTTCGCTGGCGCGGGGCGGTTAACCTGTGCTCGACGCAATGAGCACACTCGATGATGCACAGCTGAGCGAGAACCGGCCCAAGCCGCCCATGACGGGTCCGCTGGGTTCCATTGCGTCCAGTATCTATGGCGCGGCCGTGGCACACCGAAACCGCAGGTTCGACCGCGGCAAGGGCGTGGTCACGTTCGACCGCCCCGTCATCAGCGTTGGCAACCTCTCCGTCGGCGGGACCGGCAAGACCCCGATGGTGCTGCACCTGGTCCGTATGCTGCGCGAGAACGGGTGCTGGCCCTCCGTCGCGATGCGGGGCTATGGCCAACCCAAGGGCGAGGGGCTCAACTCCGACGAGGCAGCGATCTACGGACGGGCGTTCCCAGACCTGCCGATGGTCGCCCAGCCGAATCGGACGGAGGGGTTGTTCGAGCTCTTTGCCGGGGGCGAAGGCTCCCGCGTGGATTCCATCATCCTTGACGACGGCTTCCAGCACCGGCGGATCGCGCGTCAACTCGACATCGTGCTGGTCGATGCCACGCGCCCGCCCTTTGGCGACAAACTACTACCCGCGGGCTGGCTGCGCGAGCCGATCTCGAGCCTTTCCCGAGCCCACGCCGCGGTCGTGACGCACGCGGAGGCGGTGACCCGGACCGACGCGATCGAGATCGAAACCAAGCTGTGGAACTTCCTGCCCAAGGGAGTGGTCGCGGTTTGCCGGCACGCCTGGACGGGCGTGGTAGTGGGGGGTGGAGATGGCGCCGGATCGCAGGAGCACCCGACCGCTTGGCTCCGCGGCAAGCGCGTCTACCTCGCCTGCGCCATCGGCAACCCCGGGCCCTTCCTGGGCGCGGCCCGCGATGCGGCGGGGGGCATCGTCGGGGCGATGGTCCTCAAGGACCACGCGGAGTTCGCCCCACAAGTCGTCTCGGCCCTGATCGAGGACCTCCGGCGGCACGAGGCGGACGTGCTCCTGGTCACGGAGAAGGACTGGTCGAAGCTCCTCGGCGTGCCCAGGGACCGTTGGCCCTGCGAGGTCGCCCGCCCGCGGCTGGAGATGTCCTTCGACCGGGAGGGGGAGCAACTCCAGCTGGCCGTGCTGGACTGCGTTCGGCTGTTCAAGGATGAGGGCTGAAACGGACTCCCTGCAACTAATAGAGCCCGGGATCGGTACCGTCCCCGTGCCCCTCTCAACTCCGAACCCGGTACGATCCTCCCCAATGGCCCTCCGTCTCAAGCTCACCCCCATCCGCGGCAACGCGAAAGCCCTCCAGGTCACCGACGGTGCGATCAGCATCGGCCGGGGGCCTGATAACACCATTCCCATCATCGACGAGCGGGCGAGCCGGCGTCACTGCGTAATCGAGCTGGACCACCAGGGTTGTTGGATGGTGCGTGACCTGGGCAGCCGCAACGGCACCAAGGTGAACGAAGAGAAGATCTCCGCCGCGGCGATCCTCAAGCCGGGCGACGTGCTCAAGGTCGGCCAGCACGAGTTCCTGGTCGAGGGCGACCGGCCCAACATCCCCGAGCTCGCGGCCCGGGAGCTCGATGTCAACTCGGCCTACGAGCACAGCGAGGTCGCGAAGGACACGGGGCTCAAGGGCAGCCGTGAGGTGGGCTGGATGTTCGAGCTCGCCGACGTGATGAACGCACTGCCGCCCAAGGACAGCATCGCGGAACAAATCAGCATCGTGGACGCCAACGGCCGGCCGACCGACGTTCTCGCGGGCACGTCGGACGGTCCCAACGCGCTGCGGATGCTGCTGCAACTCGGCAGCAAGAGCCGCGCCACCGACATCCACATGGAACCCAAGCAGGAGGGTTGCAACGTCCGTATGCGTGTGGATGGCGACATGGTGCCCATCCTTGAGACGCCCAAGCGCGTGGGCGAGCTGGTCTTCGGCGTGGTGAAGGCCGCGTGCCATATGCACATGGCCGGGCGCGACGCCGTGCAGGACGGCCACTTCTCGACCATCTTTCCCGACCGGCGCGTCGAGTACCGCGTCAGCTTCACGCCCAGCATGTACGGCCAGAAGCTGGTGGTGCGAATCCTCGACCAGCGCGGCAGCCCCGAGTCGCTCGGCGATCTGGGCATGGTCAACTACATGTACGACCGCATCAAGCAGGTGTGCAGCCAGGACAGCGGGCTGATCCTCGCGTGCGGCCCCACGGGCTCGGGCAAGACGACGACGCTCTACAACGCGATCCGCGAGATCGACCGCACCACGCGCAACGTCATCACCATCGAAGACCCCGTCGAGTACCAGCTCGCGGGCGTGACGCAGATCCCGGTGGACGAGGGCAAGGGCAACAACTTCGGCCAGCTGCTGCGGTCCGTGCTGCGGCAAGACCCCGACGTGATCCTCGTGGGCGAGATCCGCGACGAGGAGACCGCCCGCACGGCGATGCAGGCGGCCCTCACCGGCCACCTCGTCTTCTCGAGCGTTCACGCGAAGGAAACCATCACGGCCGTGTTCCGGCTGCTGGACCTCAAGGTCGAGCCGTACCTCGTCGCCAACTCGCTGGACCTGATCCTGGCCCAGCGGCTGGTGCGAGTGCTATGCGACACCTGCAAACGCCTGATGCCCGTGAGCCCCGGCCAGAGCACGCGCCTGGGCAAGTACCTCCAAGGGAAGTCGCAGCTCTACACGGCCATGGGCTGTTCGCGGTGTTTGCGGACAGGCTACCGCGGCCGCCGCGCGCTCTTCGAGCTGCTGGACTTCAACGACGAGCTGCGCGACATCGTCCTCCGCGAGCCCAGCATCACGGCCATGAAGAAGGTCATCGAGCAGGGGCTCTTCTCGACGCTCCAGCAGTTTGGCTGGCGGCTCGCCGCCGAGGGTGTGACGAGCCTGGATGAGGTTGATCGCGTGGCGGGGATGTCGTGATCAGTTCGCCCTTGTTCGGCTGAGGCTTTCTTTCCGCAGAACCAATGCTGGTTGGCCGCGTCTGAACAGGCCGACATTGAGGTGTCGCTTGTGGAGATGCTGATGCGTACTGCCGTGGTTGTGATCGTGATTCTTTCCCTAGCTGGTTGTGCGTCGAGCACATCGAATCCGTCGAGCGTGCCTGCACCCGTAGCGGACGCCGAGCCCGAGGCCAGCGGCACGTTGCCGCGTCCGTGGGTCGCGACGACAACCTATCCCGCGAACGCCTCACTGGGCGAGATCAGCGCTTGGCTGCAGAGCGAGTACGCCCGGATCGGCCATGCGGATGCTGCACGCGAAGCCGCAGGCAGGCCACGCGAGAGCGAGGGCGGGTCACTGGGCCACTGCATGATCGACAACTCGCCTCGTGCTGATGTTCTCCCTGTGGTCGAGTGGACGCGGCTTGCCAAACGCTGTCAGGAAGAGATGCTCCACGGCACGCCCGAGCAGCAGTTCGAAGCGATCCTCATGCTCCAGGACGTGCGGGACGCGACCATCGGGCGCCCGGACATTTCGGCAACATTCCCGAGCGACTACGGACCCGCCGTGATCAATCTCGTCGCAAGCCCGGATGTGAAGGTCCGCCGCTTCGCAGCGAGTTTCGCGGGCAACCCGTGCTTCACGGCCGACCCGCTGGCCGCGGCACCCGCCCTGCTGAAGGCCCTCGACGACGAAGATGCCGAGGTGCGGAAGTGGGCCGCCTCGTCCTTGTGCGCCCTGTCCCACGAGCGGCTCGTGGAGGGCTCCGACATCCTCGCCAAGGGCCTCGGCGAGCACTCGGAGGCGGCGCTCCAGCCGATGCTGCGGGCCATCCCAAAGGCCGAGAAGGTCGCGCGCCTCGAACTCTTCACGGCCATCGGCAACCTCGACGAAGCCGGGACCCCTGCGGTACCAACCCTGGTCCGCTACCTTAGTTCCGACGACCGTCTAACGAGGATCGGTGCGCTCCGCGCCCTCGAGGGCCTCGGCCCGCTCGCCGCCGAGGCCCGGCCGCAGGTCGCACGCATCCTCCGCGAGAACGCCGGCGGCGAGCGGTCCCAGGCAGGCCGGACCCTCACGGCCATCGAAGGACGCACCCCGTGACGGCGGGCCGTCGTCAACCAGCGGTAATCCACTAGACACCTCCGTAATCTCGGTATACTCGACGCGCGCTCCCTCCGGCGGTGTGCCGATCCGGGATGCGCCAGGAGCCGCGCGATGTCCCGGAACACCGTCCCCAACCGCACCGCCGCCGATCACCTGAAGCAGGGCGCGAAGCAGATCAAGACGACCTACAACGCGCTCTACAAGAAGACCGGCGGCGTGGGCGGCCCCGGGCAGAACCTCAAGGCGATTGTGACGGGCAAGACCGCCCCGGGCATGCCGAAGATTCCCGCGGGCGTCCGCGCCAAGGCCGCGGCCATGGGCGCGGCGAGCGTCACGCCCCTCGGCCCGGTCGTCGCGTTCGCCGGCGGCGTTGCGAAGTCGGTGAAGGCAACCGCGGCCGCGAAGGCCGCGGCGAAGGGTCCGAAGGTCGCGCCGGCGCCGCAGAAGGAAATCAAGCTCGCCATCAAGAAGCCGGCGGCAGCCCCCGCCAAGCCCGCCGCCCCCAGCCGTCCCACATCCCCCGCGCCGATGAGCAAGCCCGGCGCGGCGAAGGCGGCCGCACCCGCAAGGCCAACCGGCGCAGCGCCAGTGAACAAGCCCGCGAAGCGGTAACGCCCGCGGCCTCACATCATCGGCACGTCCGCGCCGCGCTCCTTCGCGCACGCGATCGCCTCGTCGTACCCCGCGTCCGCGTGGCGGAAGACGCCCATCGCGGGGTCGTTGGTGAGCACGCGGGACAGCCGCGCGGCCGCCTCGGGCGTGCCGTCCGCCACGATCACCTGCCCCGCGTGCTGGGAGTAGCCGATGCCCACGCCCCCGCCGTGGTGGAACGACACCCACGACGCCCCGCTCGCGACGTTGACCATCGCGTTGAGCAGGGCCCAGTCGCTCACGGCGTCGGTGCCGTCCTTCATCGCCTCCGTCTCGCGGTTGGGCGACGCCACGCTGCCGCAGTCGAGGTGGTCGCGCCCGATGACGATCGGCGCGGAGACCTTCCCCTCCGCAACCAGCCGGTTGAACAACAGCCCCGCCTGGTCGCGCTCCTTGTACCCCAGCCAGCAGATGCGGGCGGGCAGCCCCTGGAACGCCACACGCTCGCCCGCCATCGCGAGCCAGCGGTGCAGCCCCTTGTCGTCGGGGAACAACTTCAGCAGTTCGCGGTCCGTCGTCGCAATATCCGCCGGGTCCCCGCTCAACGCCACCCATCGGAACGGCCCCCGCCCCACGCAGAACTGCGGCCGGATGAACGCGGGCACGAAGCCGGGGAACCTGAACGCGTCCTTGTACCCCTGCTCGAGCGCCCGCTGGCGGATGTTGTTGCCGTAGTCGAAGGTCACGGCCCCGCGCTCGTGCAGCGTCACCATCGCCCGCACGTGCCGCTCCATGGCCGCGAGAGACTTCTTCGTGTACCCCGCCGGGTCCGCGGCCCGCGCGGCCACCGCCTGCTCCAGCGTCATCCCCACCGGCACGTAGCCGTTCAAGGGATCATGGGCCGAGGTCTGGTCCGTCAGGGCGTCGGGCGTGATGTTCTTCGCGATCAGGTAATCCAGCAGCTCCACCGCGTTGCAGCACAGGCCCACGCTGATCGCCTTCTTCTGCTCCTTGTACTTCAGCGACGCCGCGACCGCCGCCTCGATGCTCGGCGCGATCTCATCCAGGTACCGGTCCTTCTTCCGCCGCTCCAGGTTCTTCGCGTCCACATCCGCGATCAGGCACACCCCGCCCGCCATCACGACCGCGAGCGGCTGGGCCCCCCCCATCCCGCCGCACCCCGCCGTGACGCACAGCCGCCCGCTCAAATCCCCGCCCCCCGGGCGATCAAACTTCTGCCGCCCGCACTCCGCGAACGTCTCGTACGTCCCCTGCAGGATCCCCTGCGTCCCGATATAAATCCACGAGCCCGCCGTCATCTGCCCGTACATCATCAGCCCGCGGGCCGCCAGCTCGTCGAAGTGCGCCTGCGTCGCCCAGTGCGGCACCAGGTTGCTGTTGGCGATCAGCACCCGCGGCGCATCCTCGTGCGTCCGCACAACCCCCACGGGCTTCCCTGATTGCACCAGCAGTGTCTCGTCCGGCTTGAGCCGCCTGAGCGTCGCCACGATCGCATCAAAGCACGCCCAGTCCCGCGCCGCCTTCCCCTTGCCGCCGTACACCACCAGCTCCGCCGGGTTCTCCGCCACCTCGGGGTCCAGGTTGTTCATCAGCATCCGCATCGCCGCCTCCGCCGCCCACGACGAGCACGTGCGGGTATTGCCGCGCGGGGCGCGGACAACGCGCGGTCCTGAGTCCTGGGTCCTGAGTCCTGTGGAAGTGGTCGTGGGGGTGGGGCGGTGGGGGGCGGTGGTCATGATGCCCGCAGTTTAGGGTGCCAGGCTGTGGCGTTATCGCCGCCGCCGCGGCCAGCTTGCGCCAAGGAAACCGACCGCGACCGCAACCGATCCCGGCCCGGGAACCGGGTTCCCCCACACCTCCCAGAAGCCGCTCCCTTGTACTGTGCCGAAGTTGTTCACAGGCGTCGAGAAGATGACCCCGTTGAACCGCAGGCGTATCTTGGTGATCTCGGCATCGTGCAGCAACTGCTGGTTCAACCCCAGCACGGATTCAGTGTTAAGAGGGCGGGGAAAGAAAGGATCGTTGAGAGAACGTTCCATGTGAACATCGACCCCGTTTTCTACGCCGTTCGTGAGCAGCGCGACGGCTGCATTCCACAGTGGCTCGTTCGCGGCGGTGTAGTCGAAGATGCCTGGCGACTGCAAGCCATGAACTGTCGTGATGCCGATCCTGAGCACATCGGGCTGTGCCCCGCTGCCCGGCGTTGGGGCGAGCACAAACATCAGCCTGAAAAACTGATCGTGGACCGGGGGCGGCGAAGAGCCCCAACCGCCAATGTAGTCCAGAT
>Ga0208492_1001145_pt1 | contig 17803 bp, 12 predicted proteins | sample Subbioar_CSW14AB_FD_184820 | JGI IMG/M metagenome (GOLD analysis project Ga0208492, IMG submission 184820) | Serpentinite rock and fluid subsurface biosphere microbial communities from McLaughlin Reserve, California, USA - CR12Mar_CSW14AB (SPAdes) | ecosystem: Environmental > Terrestrial > Deep... | reverse complement strand
AGCGTCTGAACGACGGCCGCGACTTCATGCCGACCAATCGCTGGATAGTGTTCGGCCATCACTTCGCCGCCATCGCCGGCCCCGGCCCGCTGATCGGGCCGACCCTCGCCGCGCAATTCGGTTACCTGCCGGGCACCTTGTGGATACTCATCGGTGGCGTGCTGGGCGGCTGCGTGCAGGACTTCGTGATCCTGTTCTGCTCCTTGCGCCGCAATGGGCGCTCACTGGGCCAGATGGCGCGCGACGAACTCGGCCCGCTCGGTGGTTTTGCCGCGCTGGCCGCGGTCATGACCATCATGGTCATCCTCATCGCCGTGTTGGCGCTGGTGGTGGTGAACGCCATGAAGCACAGTCCATGGGGCACGTTCACGGTCGCCATGACCATCCCCATCGCGCTGTTCATGGGCATCTACCTGCGTTCCCTGCGGCCCGGCAAGGTGCTGGAGGCGAGCGTCATCGGCGTGGTGCTGCTGCTGGCGGCGGTGGCCGGTGGCGGGGTGGTCGATCACATGCCGGGCTTGCGCCCCTGGTTCGATTTCGATGGCCGCGCGCTGGCCCTCATGATCATCGCCTATGGCTTCTGCGCGGCGGTCTTGCCGGTGTGGTTGCTGCTCGCGCCGCGCGACTATCTGTCGACCTTCATGAAGATAGGCACGATCGCCGCGCTGGCCGTGGCGCTGGTGATCCTGCGCCCCGACATCCACATGCCGGCGCTGACGCCTTTCATCGACGGCACCGGCCCGATCTTCGCCGGCAAGCTCTTCCCCTTCGTCTTCATCACCATCGCGTGCGGCGCGATCTCGGGTTTCCATTCCCTGATCTCCTCAGGTACCACGCCCAAGCTGCTCAGCAACGAAGCCGATGCGCGCATGATCGGTTACGGCGGCATGATGATGGAATCGTTCGTAGCGGTGATGGCCATGATCGCGGCCTGCGTGCTCGACCCCGGCGTGTACTTCGCCATCAACAGCCCGGCCGGCGTGGTCGGCGCCGACGCCGCCACGGCGGTCGCCACCATCAGTGGCTGGGGGTTTCCGGTGACGGTCGATCAGATGAACGCGCTGGCCCACCAGATGGGCGAAGCGAGTCTGTTCGCACGCACCGGCGGCGCGCCTTCGCTGGCGGTCGGCATGGCGAACATCTTCGCGCGCGTGACAGGCGATGGTCTGCTCGCGCTGTGGTACCACTTCGCCATCATGTTCGAAGCCTTGTTCATCTTGACCACCCTCGACGCCGGCACCCGCGTCGCGCGCTTCATGCTGCAGGACCTGCTCGGCAACTTCTATGCACCCCTCGGGCGGGTGAGCTGGATGCCGGGCGTGCTGTTCTCCTCGGCCCTGGTGGTGCTGGCCTGGGGTTACTTCCTTTATCAGGGCGTCATCGACCCGCTCGGCGGCATCAACAGCCTGTGGCCGCTGTTCGGCATCGCCAATCAGATGCTGGCGGCGATCGCGCTGTGCGTGGCGACCACCATCATCATCAAATCGGGGCGCGCGCGGTATGCCTGGGTGACGGCCGCGCCCTTGAGCTGGCTGGTCATCGTGACGTCGTGCGCGGCCTGGGCGAAATTGTTCGACCCGGCACCGCGCATCGGCTTTCTCGCCCACGCCGCCGATCTGAAAGCCCGACTCGCGGCCGGCACGCTGTCACCCGAGATGGCGAAGCAGGTGCCGCAACTCCTGTTCAACGATCATCTGAACTCTGCGCTGACCGCGTTGTTTCTGATTCTGACCTGGGTGCTGGTGCTGGATACCGCGCGGGTCTGTTCGCGGGTATTGCGCGGCCTGAGCACGCCGCCCTTTTCCGAGGTGCCCTATGCGCGCACCCAACTCGCCGGTTGAGGGCGGCGCCGTGCGTCGCGCCTGGTTGGCCTGGTGTACCTGGCTGCGCTGGTTGAATGGTGATGTCGCCTATCAGCGCTTCATCGCGCATTTACGCGAACACCATCCCGACCGCCCGGCGCCCAGCCGCGTGGAGTTTTTCCGTATGGAGACCGACAGACGCTGGAATGGAGTAAGACGCTGTTGCTGAACAGGCGGATTGCGCCGTGTCGCCCCGCAGGAGCGAGTTCATTCGCACCTGCGTGCTCAGGCGATGACGTTGTAGCGCAACTCCGATGTGCAAATGAATTCGCACCTGCGGGTGCCGGCTTGTGTGATTCACGAACTGCATATGGGGAGCATGGCAGTGATCGATTCCGAACTTTACACGTCCCTTGGACGCCCCTGGGGCCCGGCGCGTTACATCACGCCTCTGCTGGACGACATCGCGCGTCAGGCCGGTAGCGCCGATCGCACACGCTCGATATCCGGCGATGTGATCGCCGCCATCAAGCGCAACGACATCATGCGTCTGTCAGCCAGTCCCGAACTCGGCGGGCTCAACGAAAGCATGGTGCAGATTGGCAACGAACTGCGTGAAATCGCAGCGCGTTGCACTTCCACCGGCTGGTGTCTGTGGAATCACCTGTGCACCTTCCATCATTTCGCCGGTCTGCTGGGCCCCGCCCATACGGCGTTCTTCAAGGGCATCGTCGAACGCCGCGAGTGGGTGTGCTTTCCGGCCGGCGCATCGACGCAGATCACCTCCGAGCGTCTGGGCGATGAAACCCTGCTGACCGGCGTGGCCGCATTCGGCTCCGGCGCACGTTACGCCGAATGGGCGGGTGTTGCCTTCGTCGAACCCGGTGTGTCCACGCCGCGCTTCTCCATGGCGGACCTGCGCGACCCGCGCGTGCGCATCGAAGCGACCTGGGACGCGATGAGCGTGCGCGCCTCGGCCACCGATCACATTCACTACACGGGCTATCCGGTACCGACCACACGCATCACACCGTGGTCACCCAAGTACCGCGTGCTGCATCGCGATCCCGCCCACGCCATGATCCACCACCGCTATCGTGAGGACTGGGTGGCGATGTCGGTGCTGTGGCTGGGCACCATGGCGAGCGGCGTCGCCGAGATCTCCTTCAATGAAACCGCCGACGGCATCCGCGAACGCATCGCCATCTTCGGCACCAGGATGGTCGAACGCCCGACCATCCATGTGAATCTCGGTCGCGCCCGCGCCCTGATCAATGCCGCCACCGACACGGTGTTCGCGGCGCTGGCGGAAACCGATGCGCGCATTGCCGCCGGTGTGACGCCGAACGAAGGCGATTACTTCCGCCAGACCTCGGCCGGCATGCAATGCGTCATGCTGTGCGACGAGGCCATGCATCTGTTGCTGCGCGTGCTGGGCGGCAACGGCCTGCGCGAGGGCACGGACTTCGAGCGCCGCTACCGGGATTTCCAGGCCATGCCACTGCATATCAACGGCCACGTCGACCGCATTACCGAGCAGTTGGGGCGTATCAGCCTGGGGCTGGAATCGCAGAATCCGTTTTGAGCCGGGGTGGCCCTGGGTCTGCAAACGATTGTCACGCCTGGGCCCCTTTCTGCATCGATTCATAGCGTGGGTCATGACGGTGCGCGAGACGGAAACTATCATTGCCCGAAGCCGGGACTGTGCATTCGCAATGGGGTGCGAACCGCACTGACACTCGGCGCAAAGGACAGGGATGACTTCCACCGGAAAGTATCGGCACGTTCTGGCCTGCGCGGCGGTGTTCGCGCTGACGCTGACAGCGGCCTTGGCCTGTGCCGCAGCGCCGACCTGGTCGCTGAGTGTGAGCGGCGATCCGGATTTGCTCTCCGGCAGCGTGCTCGACCAGTCGACCGCGGACCTGGTGGTGACGACGGGGGATGTCGAGGCAAACAAGCGCCTGCCGGAGCGCGCGCCGACCAGGATGGAGTTCGCGGTCACGCCCAAGGCATTCGGGCCCATCTCCATTTCCAAGCTGACCCTGGGCCGGCAATTCATTTTCGGGGTGCCGGGTTCGGTGCCGCACCTTACGGCCGCGAGCTACCTCAGCGCCCCCACACCTGAGCTCGCGCCCGACGCGGGACCGGGCTTCGAGGCGCGCCTCGCCAGCGGCCTTCTCTGCGTCGGGAGCCGTACCGACTTCACTATCCACACTGCCGAATATATCGACAGGCCGGCACTCGACGGCCACGTGCTGGCCTACCTCGATCTCGAGTTTACGACCACTTGCACCGGCCAGGCAGGCCAGCCCCGATTCTCCGGCCATTTCGTCTTTGAAGATCCGGACAGGCGCGGCGCGCGCGCCGGTGTGGTGGGTGGCGTTGCGTGGCAGGATTTGAACGAGGATGGCCTGCGCACGCCCGACGAACCGGTCATGGCCGGCATCGGTGTCGATCTCTTTCCGCCGGGGCCGACAGTCAGCGGCGCGCCCCTCACTCTGCGCAAGACCGACAGCGAGGGCCGCTACGAATTTCGCCTGCCCGAAGGCAGTTACGCGGTGCGTTTCCTGCCCCATCTCCATACCGGCTACCTGGACCCCTTGGGCAGCGGGGCGTCGACCGTCAGGCCGACCCTCACCGACATTGGCGACGACGATGCCCAGGACAGTGACATCTCGAGTCTCGCTGTCGCGCCTCTCAGCAGCATCGCGGGCGCCGATACGCGCGGCGTGGACGCGGGCTTCCGCAGCGCGCTCAATGTGGTCGAAGGCCATAGCTGGTACGACCTCAATCGCAACGGCCTGCGCGAGGACGGCGAAGCGGCACAGGCGTTGCGCGTGTGCATCTATCGCAAGCCAGCAAGGCTCAACGAAGCTTTGTTCGAGCGCGAGCTGGCCTGCGCCGACAGCGACAATACCGGCTACTACCACCTCGAAACCTTTCGGACCGAGATCGAGGCGCGCGCCGTCAACGTGCCGGCCAATTTTTTTTCCGTGCCCTTGAACCAGGGCAGCGACGAAGCGCATGACAGCGATCTGGAGCGCCCCACCCTGCAGGTGCCAGCGCAAAGTCTCGTACTGGGTGAGGGTGGCACCTGGCCGGTGCTGGACATGGGCCTCTACACCACCTTCGGCACCCTCTCCGGCCTGGCCTGGAAAGACAGCAATGGCGATGGCGTGCGGCAGGACGACGAACCGCCACTCGCCGGCGTCGGCGTCAGCGTCTACCGCGAAGGCCAGCACTTCAACGCGCGGGATGCGGTCACCGATGCGCAGGGACGCTACACCGTGAGCACGCTGCAGGAAGGGCCTTATTATCTCGAGGTCGGTTCGTCTTTCAACATCGAGGGAATCGATTACCGCGTCTCGCCGCTGGACATCGGTGGCGACGATACGCACGACAATGACATCGATCCGCTGACCTTCAAATCCACGGTGTTCACCGTGGTCGGCAACCAGGATCTCGGCAGCAACGATATCGGCTTCACAGAACCACCCATGGGCGTGGTGCGCGGACGCGTGTGGCGCGACGCCAATGGCAACGGCCTGGCGGACGCCGGCGAGCCGCCGCTGGCCGGCGTCTTCCTGAATATTTTCCGCCTCGGAGCATCGCCCCACGGGGTATCCTTGAGCACCGATGTGCTCGGCCATTACGCGACCCGACTGCCGGTGGGCCACCGCTACAGGATCCGTGCTTCGTCGGTCGATGCGGGTCTCGCCAGGCTGGTGCCCACTCTGCTTCATGTGAACGGCGCCAACGACAGCGACCTGCTTGGCCATGGCACCGATTTCCGCGTTGCCATGGACAGGCCGATCCGCATCGACGGCGGTCTCTACGACCCGGCCCGCTTTGCCGTGCCGCTCGCTGATTTCCTGCAACTCGATGTCGGCAACAAGTGGACCTACCAGCTCGATCGCGGCCGCATGACCTGCAGCGTGCCCGGCCGGGTCAAAGTGAATGGCGTACTGACCACGCAGTTCAAGTGCAGTGACGGCAGCTTTTTCAATTTCACGCTCGACGCCAAGGGCCTGCGCATGCACGCCCTCAAGATCGGCGATGGCTTCGGTAACGGCCTGCAGGCGACCGCCACGCCGCCCATCATGCTGGCCAAGCCCAGGCAGCGCGGCCCTTCGAGCTTTCGCGGCAGCAGCAAGGCCAAGGGTAAGCAGACAGTGAACGGTCAAGCGGTGAGCGGCATCGTGCCGGTGCGCTACTTCAGCCGCCTCTCGGCGATCCGGCCCGATCCTGACGTTGGTCTCATGCGCGTGGATCTGGACAACTTCATGACCGCCACCGCAGCCGATGGCTCGGCACTGAACGTGAACCTGTCGTGGCAACTGCGCTACGGCTTGGGTCCAGTGGCATTCCTTGACCCCGACAGCCGAGTCCAGACCGCCCGGCTCATCACCGCCTATGTCGATCCCGACAAGGACAAGCGCTACGGCGCGAATGACAACTGCCCGCGCATCAAGAACGCCACCCAGGTCGACACCGACAAGGACGGTGTGGGCGACGCCTGCGATCTCGATCGCGACGACGACGGCAGACGGAACAGCGCCGACAACTGCCCTGCCGTATGGAACGAGGATCAGATGGACAGCAATGGCGATGGCAAGGGCGACGCCTGTACACCGCCGCCTTGAAACTCCGAGCACGCTTTGAACGCGTGCATGCGCAGCGCCCAACTTGCTGGGGCTTTCGTTCAGCGACGCGACACCGGCGCACAATTTTCCGGGTCGAATGGGCATCGGCACTCAAGGCGCGTCGACCCGGAACCCGCCGCTCAGCGCGGCCGGCACCTACGAACAGGCTCCCTATCTAGCGAACGGCGACAGCAAGTCGAGGTTCTTCAGCGATTTCCGCGCGCCCGAGTCCTGCGCGGCGGTGCGCCGGCATCAAGTCACAAACAACCCGGCATTTCGCATCTGAAATTGCGCCCCGCAGAGCGTACGGGAACGCCCGTCGACGCAGCGCTGCGCGCCATGCGCACCGCGATGTCGCGCCGGGATTGTCAACCGGTGTTACGCAGTCCCGCCGCCACGCCGTTGATGGAAATATGGATGCCACGCTGTACGCGCTCGGTGTCCACATCGCCTTCGCGCCGCTGCCGATAACGCCGCATCAATTCCACCTGCAGGTGATTGAGCGGGTCGAGATAGGGAAAGCGATGCTCGATGGAGCGCGCCAACGAGGGATTGGATTCCAGCCGCTGCTTCTCGCCGGTGATGAGGGACAAGGCCTCGCCGGTGCGCGTCCATTCCGCTTCTATCTGGCTGAAAATACGCTTGCCGGTCTTCTTGTCCTCGACCAGTTCGACATAGCGCGCGGCGATGCCGAGATCGGTCTTGGCCAGCACCATGTCGAGGTTGGAGAGCAGGGTGCGGAAGAAAGGCCAGCGCTTGTACATGGTCTGCAACAGGGACAGGCGTGCCTTGCGCTCGGCGGCCTTCGGCCCCAGGAACTCCTCTATCGCCGAACCGAAGCCATACCAGCCCGGCAAGGCCACGCGACACTGACCCCAGCTGAAGCTCCACGGAATGGCGCGCAGATCCTCAATCGCCCGCGTCGCCTTGCGCGACGCCGGCCGTGAACCGATGTTGAGTTCGGCGATTTCACGGATCGGCGTGGCGCTGAAGAAATAATCGGTGAACACCGGTGTGTCATAGACCAGCTTGCGATAGGCGGCCTGACTGAGCGCGCTCAAACGATCGGCCGCCTCGAGAAAGTCGCGCGAAGCGCTACGCGTCGGATGCAGCAGCGACGCTTCCAGGGTCGCCGCCACCAGCGTTTCCAGATTGCGCAGTCCGATCTCGGGATGGGCGTATTTCGACGCGATCACTTCGCCCTGCTCGGTCAGGCGAATCTGGCCGTTCACCGTGCCGGGCGGCTGGGCGAGGATGGCCTGATAGCTCGGACCGCCGCCGCGGCCGACCGTGCCGCCGCGACCATGGAACAACCGCAGACGGATGCCGTGCTCGGCTTCGAGCCGGGTGAACAGGGCGACCAGGCCTTCCTCGGCGCGATAAAGCTCCCAGTTGCTGGTGAACATGCCGCCGTCCTTGTTGCTGTCGCTATAGCCCAGCATGACGTCCTGTTCGCTGCCCGATGCCTGCACCATGGCGGTCACGCCGGGCAGCGCGTAGAAGCTCTGCATGATGCCCGCCGCGCGGCGCAGATCGCCGATGGTTTCAAACAGCGGCACGACGATCAAATCGCTGATCGCATCCTCACCCAGCGCGCCGCGCAGGATGCCCGCCTCCTTGAACAGCAACAGCACTTCCAACAGATCGCTGACGTCCTCGGTATGGGAAATGATGTAGTGGCGCAGCGCCGCAGCGCCGTAGCGCACGCGCATGTCCATCACCGCCTCGAAGATCGCGAGCTCGTGCTGACTGTGCGCCGAATACTGTGCCGCCCGCACCCGCAGCGGTCGGGCCTCGGCCAGTAGTCGTAACAGCAGACCTTGGCGACTGTCCTCGTCGAGCGCGCTGTAGTCATCCTCGATACGCGCGACCTTGAGCAGCTCGGCCACCACCTCCTCGTGCTTGTCCGAACTCTGCCGCAGATCGACCGTGGCGAGATGGAAGCCGAACACCTGCACGGCGCGGATCAGGGGATGCAAGCGCGGCGCGATCAGGGCGTCGGCATGATGGGATTCGAGCGAGGCTTCAATCACGCGCAGATCGGCCAGCAATTGCTCGGCGCTCTGATAGGGGTCCTGCGGTGACACCGCATGCCGCAGGGCTTCGGTACCGGTCAGTTCGTGCAAGGTCGCGGCGAGACGCGCGTACATGCCAATCAGGGCACGCCGATAAGGCTCGTCCTCGCGGTGCGCGCTCTGATCGGGCGAACGCGCCGCCAGCGCCAGCATGTCCTTGCTGACCGGGCACAGCATGGCCGACAGCGACAACTCGGCGCCAAGCTCGTGCAGTTCGGTGAGATAGAAACGCAGCACGGTCTCGCTCTGACGCTGCAGTGCCATGCGCAGGGTCGCGGCCGAGACGTTGGGATTGCCGTCGCGGTCGCCGCCTATCCAGTTGCCCATGCGAAAGAAGGACGCGATGGCATGGCCCGGCAGGGCATGCTCAATCTCGCGATAGAGGCGCGGGATCTGGCGCAGGAACGTCGTCTGGTAATAGGACAGCGCGTTCTCGATTTCATCGGCCACCGTCAACTTGGCGGTACGCAGCATACGCGTCTGCCATAGCTGGGTGACCCGCGCGCGCAGCAGCGCTTCGTTGTCCGCGCACTCGCGCGCGGTCTTCAAGCTGTCGCGCGCACCGATCAACTCGGCAATGGCATGTTCCGCATCGAGGATGCTCTTGCGCTGCACTTCGGTCGGGTGGGCGGTCAGCACCGGCGAGATATAGGCGCTGTCGAGCAGCCGCACGATGTCGGCGGCGCGTACATCGGCCTCGGCCAGGCGTTCGAAACACAGCGCCAGCGAGCCTTCCTGCAAATGGCCTTGCGCTTCGTGATGCTCACGACGGCGCACGTGATGGCGATCCTCGGCGATATTGGCGAGGTGGGAGAAATAGCTGAAGGCGCGAATCACGCTCACGGTCTGATCGGCGCTCAGGTTCTTGAGCAGCCGGTCGAGCGCGCGCCCGGCCTGGGCGTCGCGCTTGAGGCGATAGGCCACCGACAACTGCCGCACCCGCTCCACCAGCTCGAACGCGCCACGGCCTTCCCGTTCGTGGATGACCTCGCCGAGGATGCGCCCCAGCAGGCGGATGTCTTCCACCAGCGGACGGTTCTTGGCGGCGGCATCGGTGCTGTCGTTGCGGGCTGCGCGCGAACGCGGTTTGGCGGTGGCTTTCGACATTGAGACCTCGGTCTTGACTGTGACGCAGACACGTCATGAGGGGCATGGTAGCAGCGCGACAAGGCGGTGCCGCCCTGAAAACGTGCGCGTGCCCGTGTAATGCGCCGTCCTGGCGCACACTCACACCGAACGCAGCGCCTCGACGATATCGAGCCGTGCCGCGCGTATGGCCGGCAGGAAACCACCGGCCAGCCCCATGAACAGCGAGAACAACAGGGCTTGCACCACCACCTGCGAATTCATGCTGAAGGTGAAGGCAAGTTCCGAGAAGGTCTGCCAGTTCATGGTCGACACTGTGTAGAGTTGCAGGAAGGATGCCATCACCAGCCCCATCACCCCGCCGACCAGACTCAGCAGCAGCGACTCCAGCAGGAAGGCGGCGAGGATGTTGCGCCGGCGAAAGCCGAGCGCGCGCAGGGTGCCGATTTCACTGGTGCGATTGGCGACCGCCGCATACATGGTGATCATGGCGCCGATGATCGCGCCGATGGAAAAGATCACGCTCAAGATGGTGCCCAGCACCGACAGGAAGCTCGACATCATTTCCGACTGCTTGGCATAGAACAGCGTCTCGCGCTGCGCTTCGACCGTCAGACGCTGATCGTCCTCCAGCGCGCGGCGCACCTGCTCGAAATCCGAGCTCGCGCCGAGGCGGAAAATCACCGAGGAATAGAGACTGCGACGAAAGGCCTGCATCATCTGATCGGCATCGCCCCACAGTTCGGAGGCGAAGCCGCTGCCGCCGGCATCGAAGGTGCCGACCACCGTCCAGGTCTTGCCACCGAGGGTCAGCGTTTCACCGATACCCGCGCCCTGAAAGCCCTGGGCGATGCGCGAACCAGCCACCACCTCGGCGCTGCCGGGGCGGAACATGCGGCCTTCGCTGATACGCACCTGCGGGCGCAGCGCGATGCCTTGCGGCTTAAGACCGCGGATGGTGACGTTCGACGGTTTGTTGGTGACGCGCTTGGGCATCACCACCAGCACCAGCACTTCCTTGGACACCTGACGACCGCCATCGATGGCTGAGCCTATCTCCGGCCGCGCCGCGATCAGCGCCGCCTGATCCCGCGAGATACCGCTCTGGATTTCGGTCTGTGCCGAGCGCCGGATCACCACCACGTTGTCATAGCTGCCGGTCTCGACCAGGGTCTTTTCGAGACCCGCCGCCAGCATCAGCACCGCCGCGAAGACGAAGACCACCAGCGCCATGCCGCCGGCGGTCAGGGCCGTGGTCAGCTTGCGCACCCACAGGTTGCGGAAGATATAGGACAGCGGCACGCCGGTCATGGCGCACCACCGCCGTATCGCCGGCGCTCAACCGATGCCACGGAAGCCTTCCGCGACCTTGAGCGTGGACGCCCGCCAGGACGGCGCGATGGCCGCCACCACACCGATCAGCAGGGACATCGCGCCCGCCAGCATGGGCGTCACGGGCGAGACCAGAAAGATGGGAAAGATGCTGCCAAAGCGATGGCCCACCCACTCGGCAACGGGATAGATGAGCCAGGTGCCCGCCGCGCCGGCCGACAGCGAAATGAGCAGCGACTCGCCCGCGATCAAGGCCACCACATGGCCGTCCTGGAAACCGATGGCTTTCATGGTCGCGTATTCACCGCGTCGCTCACGCGCGGTCATGGCCATGGTGTTGGCCATCACCGCCATGATGATGACGATGATGAGGAACGACACCACCTGGATGACCAGCAGGATGGCCTCGGTCATGGCGACGAAGCTCAACTGAAAGGCCTTCTCGGTTTCGGTCAGCGTTTCGGCATGGGAATTGGCAAAGGTCTTGTCCACCTGCTGGGCAATCAGGGCGGCGTCTTCGGGGTGTTCGAGACCGATGAGGAAGATGCCGACCTCGTTGGCGTGGTCGGGCATGACCTTCTTCATGGTCTCGTTGAGATTCTCCCATTGCATGAACATCTGGCTCTCGTCGGTCTTGCTGTCGGCGCCGTGGTAGATGCCGCGTACCACGAAGCTCCAGTTGCCGGGAAAGATGTCGCCGATGAGCGGGATCTGATCACCGATCTTGAAGCCGTACTTGTCCGCCGTCTTGCGCCCCACCACCGCGCCCCGTCGGTCGAGTACGAAGGCCTTCATCTGCTCGGGCGGCAGCACGAACTCGGGATAGAGATCGAAATAGGTGCGCGGTTCGACGGCAAAGCGCGGAAAGAAATTCTTGGGCACGATGTAGATGCCGCCGAACCAGTCGGCATAGCTGACCGACTTCACGCCTTCAATCTGGGCGATGCGGTCGCGATAGTAGAGCGGCAGGGTGAAGTTCAGCGAGTTCTTGTTCCGCACCACCAGACGCGAGGCGGACGACGCGTTGGCGCCGGCGTACCAGGCGTCGATGGTGGTGCGCAGCAGACCGAAGGCGGTGATGGCGACAACGATGCCGAGCACCGTCAGAAAGGTGCGCAGCGGATGGCGCAGGCAATTGCGCAGCACCAGTGTGAACAGAAACCTGGCCATCGCCCTCAGGACGTGCCGCGCGGTCGCGGTCGTTCGATCTGCTCGGTCAGCACGCCCTTGTCGAGATGACGGACGACATTGGCGCGCTCGGCAGCGACGTGATCATGGGTGACCATGATGATGGTCTTGTTGAGCCGCTCGTTGAGGGACTGCATGAGATCGAGAATTTCGCGGGCGGAGACGCGATCCAGATCGCCCGTCGGTTCGTCGGCGACGATGATGGTCGGGTCGCTGACCAGGGCGCGCGCGATGGCGACACGCTGCTGCTGTCCACCGGACAGCTGGGAAGGAAAGTGATCGCTGCGATCGGCCAGTCCCACCAGTTCCAGCACCAGTTCCACATGCTCACGCCGCTCGGGGCCATTCAGGCGCGTCAGCAGCAGCGGCAGTTCGACATTCTCAAAGGCCGACAGCACCGGCATGAGGTTGTAGAACTGAAAGATGAAGCCGACGTGCTCGGCGCGCCAGCGCGCGAGTTCCGCTTCGCGCATGCCGGTGATGTCTATGCCTTCGATCTCGAGGCGGCCGCTGTCCGGGGTATCGATGCCGGCGATGAGATTGAGCAGTGTCGACTTGCCGGAACCCGAAGGCCCCATCAAGGCGACGAATTCGCCGCGTTCGAGATTGAGATTGATGTCCTGCAGCACCGAGACGATTTGATCACCGCGCCGATAGGATTTACGCAGATTGGCGATTTCGACGATGACACTCATGACAGCGCCTGTGACTCAGCGCGACACCCGCTCACTTGGCGGCGGTGCTTATGCGCACCCGTGCGCCGTCCTCGAGTTCGGCGCCGGGATTGAGCACGATTTTCTCGCCGGGCTTGAGCGCATCGCCCACTTCGCGCAGATCGCCGAGGCTGGCGCCGGCACCGACTGCGACCGCCACCACCTTTTCACCCTCCAGACGGAACACCACGTCCTGGCCATCGCGCTTTGTCAGCGCCTTGGTCGGCACGGCGGTGCGCGCTCGCTGCTCGGCGGGATCGAGGGCCTTGGACAGGAAGGCAACGCGCGCACTCATGTCCGGCAGCACGCGCGGATCGCGATCGTTGAAGCGCACCTTGGCCATCACCGTCGCCTTGGTGCGATCGACGGTCGGCACCACCATGCCGACTTCGCCGAGCATGCGCACGTCGGGCAGCGCATCGAGCTGGATTTCGCAGGGCTGGCCGGCGTGCACGGAGACGAGATTGGATTCGGCGATGTCGGCTTCGACCTGCAGGGTATCGAGATCGGCCATGGTCACCACCGCGCCCTTGGACGAGGTGGCGGCGGCGAACGGCGCCAGCACGTCGCCGATGTCAGCGCCCTTCTTCAACACCACGCCATCGAAGGGCGCGCGTATCAAGGTATATTCGAGCGCCACGCGCGCTTCTTCACTGGCCGCGCGACTGGCATTGAGATGGGCCTCGCTGGCGGCGATGGCGGCCGTCGCGGCGGTGACGCTGGCAGCGGCGCTGGCTTTGACCGCGAGTGCGCGATCGCGACGGCCAAGTGCCGCGTCATGGACATCGTCGCTTATGAAACGCTTTTCCTTGAGCTGCCGCGCGCGCTGCAAGGCGCGTTCGGCTTCAACCACCTCGGCCTCGCTCTCGGCGACGCGCGCCTGGGTTTCGCCACGACGCGCCTCGGCCTCGGCGATGGCGGCCTGGGCGGCCACCACATCGGCTTCGGCACGATGGAGACTCGCCATCACATCGGCGCTTTCGAGGCGCGCGATCACCTGGTTCTTCTTCACCACGCTGCCTTCCACCACTTCCAGGGTTTCAAGGCGACCGGTGGCCTTGGACGCGATGTCGGCCTTGGTCTGGGGCACGACATAGCCGGTGGCATTGAAGAGTGTGACGGCGGCCGAGGGATAGGCCACGCTCACCGTGCCCACTTCCACTTCGGGCACGCTGCTGAAACCCCCACTGCGCGCATAGGCCAGCACCGCGACGAGCGCGATGGCGGCCAAGATCCAAGGCAGCCGTCCACGGCCACGACGTGCCGGTGCCGCGCTGCGCTTGGCCTCGCGGTCTATGGTCAATTTGGAGAGGTCATTCATGCCGGCGCGGGCCGCGGATGCGGGTCGTTCTATCGATGGGCGCTAGTATGGTGGCAACGGCCTGAGGGTGCCACCCCGGGCTTGCTGCAGGCGCGTGATCGAACGACTGCGGCTTGTTCTGCCGTCGTCATCCGCAGGCGCAACGTCAATCGCACATTGCAAGAACGCGACTCAGCGCCAGACTGCGGCATTGCGTGTGCGACTGAAGTCGCACACGCAATGCCGCCACACGCCGCGACGGGTCATGGTGTGATGCCCGTGGTCGCGCGCGGCGGCCAAGGTCCATCGTGCAAAGGCTTGCAGCAATCGGCGGGCAGGCTCGCCAACCGCGCGGCCAGCGCCGCTTCGCGCTCGGCGCTGGCGGGATGGGTGGACAGCAGCGCCGGTGGTGTCGCGCCATCGCGTTCAGCGAGCGTGGCGAAGAAACGCACCATGCCATGGGGATCGATGCCGCGTTCGACCAGCAGGTTGAAGCCATGCGCATCGGCCTCGCGCTCGGCATCACGTGAGAATTTCAGACTGAGCAGGCGATCGGCCGCCTGACCCGCCAGGGTGCTGCCCGCATCGCCGACGATGATCGCCCACAACATCGACATGCCCGCGCCGCGGATGAGGCTCTTCAAACTATGGCGCAACGCGACGTGCTGCATCTCATGGGCCAGCACGCCCGCCAGCTCGTCGGCACTGCGTGTCGCCTCCAGCAGACCGCGATAGACGACGATATCGCCGCCGGGCACGGCAAAGGCGTTTACCAATTCGTCGTCCGCGAGATGGAAGCGGTAGGCCGACGCATCGCCTGCCACCAGTTGCCGCGCGACGGCGGCCAGGGCCTGCGCCTGTGGACCTTGCTCGACGAAGCGCGTGGTGGTCTTGACCTGGGCCAGCGTCGCTGCGCCTATGTGGCGCTCGACGGCCGGAGAGATCCGCGCGGCGATGAAATCCACTACCCGATCCTGACTCATCAGAAAAGCGGCCAGCACCATCAGCGGCAAGGCGATGATGATGGTGAGCGTCGCCCACGGCAACATGCGACGACGACGCGCGCCCGACAGCTTGCGCGGCAGCGGCGCGCGTTCGCGCGGCCATACCGCAAGCAAGGCGGCGATGTCCGCCGCCGCGCCGAGATGGCAGGCCCAGGCGCCCGCACTGTCCTGCCAGGCGAGCTGCAACTGACTGTCGTTGAAACCCGTATGACGCACGCTCAGCGCCGTCACCGCCACCTGTCGCGCGTACTCACCCGCCGCGCGCAGCCGCAGTGTGTCGGCTTCCATGCTCACCTCGACTTCGGTCCCGGCCGCGGGCTGGCCGGGACCGAACAAACGTCCTGCCCACACCGTCATCAGCGATTGTCGCCATCCAGCACATTGCCGAGGATGCCGAGCAGGGAACCTTCCTCGCGGCCGCCGCCGGCGCGCGGCGCATAGGCCAGCACGCGACCGGCCAGACGCGAGATCGGCAGGGACTGCAGCCACACCTTGCCCGGACCGCGCAGGGTGGCGAAGAACAAACCCTCACCGCCGAAGATCGCCGACTTCAGCTTGCCGACGTATTGAATGTCGAAATCGATGCTGGGCTGAAAACCGACCACGCAACCGGTGTCGACCCGCAGGATCTCGCCCGGGCCTAGCGTGCGCTCGGCCAGCGTACCGCCGGCATGCACGAAGGCCAGGCCATCGCCGTCGAGCTTCTGCATGATGAATCCTTCACCGCCGAACAGCGCCGTGCCGAGCTTGCGTTGAAAGGCGATGCCGAGGCTCACACCGCGCGCGGCGCACAGGAAAGCATCCTTCTGACAGATGAAGGTGCCGCCCATTTCCTGGAGATTGATGGGCACGATGCGGCCCGGATAAGGCGCGGCGAAGGCCACTCGGCGCTTCAGTTGCGACTCGTTGTGATAGATGGTGGTGAACAGGGATTCGCCGGTGACCAGGCGCTTGCCGGCACCGAGCAGTTTGCCCATGAGGCCGCTGGTGGCACTGGCTTTCGAGCCATCGCCGAACACGGTGTCCATCTCAATGCCATCCTGCATCATCATCATGGCGCCGGCTTCGCCGATGGCGGCCTCGCCCGGGTCGAGCTCGATTTCGACGTACTGCATGTCGTCGCCAAAAATTTCATAGTCGATGATGTCCATGGACATGGAAGAAGCTCCGTTGCTGAATGGAAAGGACGCTATGGTGCGACGCGTGGCAAGTCACTTCAACGGTCAAGGCGGCGTGGCGTGACCACGGTCGGTATGACGCACGCGATGATCGCGCTGCCTCTATACGGCATACTGCCGGCGCATGAGTTCCCCTGACGACGTTCTGTACCGCATCGAGGCGCGCGCCGTGGCGCGGGCGTTGCTGCTGCTGGCGACCGCCTTGGCCCTCGGCGTGTTCACCACCGGCAGTTATATCGCGGTGCTGGGTTACGACTATCTCGATCACGGCAATCAGATCATCCGCCATCTCGCCATCATCAAGGGCCATGGCGGCGATCCCTGGCAATACCGCATGCTCGCGCCCTATCTGTTGAAGAGCGTGATCCGATTATTCGAACTCTGCGGCGTACAGCGGCCGGTGGCCGAAGCGTTCATGATGTTCCGCATCGGCCAGGACACCTGCGTGCTGCTGCTGGCCTACGCCTATTACCGCGCCCTGGATCTGTCCATGGCCGCGGCGGTGCTGGGCATGGCGCTGCTGGCCTGGGGCATGAGCTATTCGCACTACGACAGCGATCTGCAGTTCAGCACTTTCTTCGATGTGATGTTCTATCTGGCGGCCGGCCTGTGCATCCTGCGCGGCTGGTGGCGCTGGCTGCTGCCCTTGACGGTGCTGGCGGCGCTGAATCGCGAGACCAGCGGTTTCATTCCGCTGTTGCTGCTGGCCGCCGCCCATGTCGCGACGCCGGCCAGCCGCTGGCGCGAGGCATTACCGACCGCGGCGCTGGCGCTGGCCTTGTATATCGCGATATTTCTCGGCCTGCGCCTCATCTACGGCGCGCAGGCATCGGTGCTGCCCTACGGACATCACCCGGGACTCGACATGCTGGCCTACAACGTCCTGCGTGGCGTCACCTGGCAGCAGTTGCTCGCGACCTTGAGCGTCGTCCCGCTGGTCGCGGCCCTTGGCTACCGCCACTGGCCGGCCACGCTCAAGGCCTTCTTCTGGACGCTGGTGCCACTGTGGCTCGTGATACACGCGCTGGTCGCGGTGCTGGCCGAGAGTCGCCTGCTGCTGGTGCCGCAGGCGCTGATCCTGATCCCGGCGGCGCTGTTCGCCTGCGGCATGGTCAGCGTGACACTGCCCGCCCCGCCCGCGCCTTCACACCGAAAGCGCAAGGCGCGGCTCGCCTCCGCCGACCCGTAGCGCGCCACGCCCGCGCGCCTGCGCTTGCGGCGTCAGCACCGCGCCGTCGAGAAACTCGCGCACGAAGGGCGTGGCCGACTGTTCGCAAATCTGCTGCGGCGTGCCCTGCTGTTCGATGCGTCCGGCATTCATCACCACCACTTCGTCCGCCACTTCCAGCGCTTCGTCCAGATCGTGCGTGACGAACAGACTGGTGACATGCAGCGCATCGTGCAACTCGCGCAACCAGCGGCGCAATTCCTTGCGCACCCGCGCATCTAGTGCGCCAAAAGGCTCGTCGAGCAGCAGCACGC
>Ga0208492_1001144_pt1 | contig 17836 bp, 22 predicted proteins | sample Subbioar_CSW14AB_FD_184820 | JGI IMG/M metagenome (GOLD analysis project Ga0208492, IMG submission 184820) | Serpentinite rock and fluid subsurface biosphere microbial communities from McLaughlin Reserve, California, USA - CR12Mar_CSW14AB (SPAdes) | ecosystem: Environmental > Terrestrial > Deep... | reverse complement strand
GCCCCGCTCGCTGTTGCGAGCCGTTCCTCCCCAGCCCGGAGGGCTTCGTCTTGCAGTCGGTGCCCCGGACTTCAGTCCGGGGGCAATTCTTCGACGGCTGCACGGCGGCGCGTGCAGCAGGTGCACGTGCATGGTTCGTGCTCTTCGTCGGTATCGACCCTTCGGGTCGAACTGAGGTCAAGCATGCAGAACGTCCAGCGCCCGCCGTCGGTCGGCTCGCGGCCGTCGTGGCGACCGTCGGCGCCCATTCCTCCATCGGTTGGTCTCTACCGTGCGCATCGCACGGTCAGCTACGCGACGATCTACGCGTTCTTCGGTGTGCTCGTCGTGCTCGCGATCGCGTTCACCATCTACCTGTTCGCCACCGGAGGAGACCATCCATGGCCCGGAAGATGATGGCATTGATGGGAGTGTTCGACACGAGCTCCGCGGTCGAGAACGCCATCGCCGCGCTCAAGTCGCTCGGCGTCGACCCGCACGAGATCTCGGTCGTTGCGCACCACGCTGCGGTGCCGGCTGCAGAGGGATCGTTTGCTCGTGACGCCGACGGCACCGTGGCGACGACTGCGGGTTTGACCGTCACGCTGGTGGGGATCGTGTTGTGCGCGATTCCGTTGGCGGGTCTGTTGACCGCCGGACCGCTGGCCCTGCTCGGAGGCGCAGCCTCGCTCTCGCGCGCGGGCAACCCGACCGACGACCTCGTGGAGCTCGGTGTCGATCGCGAAGACGCGAAGATCGCGCACGAGTGCGTGCGCCGGGGCGGGATCGTCGTGGTCGCGAGGGTGGATCGCACGTTGACCCGCCGGGCTGCCGAGGCGATGGCACGCGCGGGGGCGATCGATTTCCGGAGCCGCGCAGACGCGTGGGAGGCCGAGGGCTGGGAGTACGAGCCCAACGCGCCGATGTGGTCGACCGACCAGGTGTGGCGGTCTCGCGCGCCGGTGATCCAGGTCTCGGACTCGGACCTGCTCCCCCTGACGGACGAGACGCCTACTGCGGTTTGACGGAGGTCGAGGGAGCGGGCGACGCAGCGACAGCCTTCGTCGTGACCGGGGACACCATGACGCGATCGGGATCCGCGAGGAACTCGAAGTGCATGGTGTCTTGCAGCTTGTCGTGACCGAGCCAGTAGAAACCGTACTTCTCGAAGGCGTCGACCCAACACTTGGGCATCGACATGCGATCCCAGATGGTCTTCGCCTTCTTCTTGCAGAGCGGGCTCGCCTGCCACTTCTTCACGCAGCCGCAGCACGAGTTGAGCAGCGGATCGATGTCGAGCGCGATCCCGTAGAGGTGATTGGTCACCTCGCCCGCGCGATAGGTGTTCTTGTCACGCAGACCCGAGAGCACGCCGGGCTTGTAGGGAAACGCGCCGCATGACGCCTTGATCTCCGCCTCGACGCAGCGGAGCGCGGGGACGATCTTCTTGTGGACCGTGGTGGGCAGGCCGAACACCGTGGTGGCGACGGCCTCGTCCTTCGGTTTGGTGGGGTTCCACGACGCGTCGCCGAACCCTTTGACGTAGCCGTAGGTCTGCGTGCGGAAGCGGAGCGCCTTCTCGTGCTCCTTCTTGCGTTGGCTGACCGGGATGTAGCTCTTGCGCTCGAGCCACTCGAACGGTTGTTGCGGATTGCAGAGTGCGCTCGGGACCGGTGCGACCACGCTCGAGGGAGAGGCCGACGGAGCTGGCTCCGTCGTGGCCACCTCTTCGTCGTCGTCTTCGGGCTCGGCGCTCGTCGAAGCGGAGGCAGAAGGCGTGGGCGAGGCCTCGAGGTGCGCGGCCGAGGCGGCGATCGGTGCGGGTGCGGACTTGGGTGCGGGGCCCGGAGCGCGCGACGCGCACGCGACCCACGCGAAGGAGATCGCGAGGGCGAACGGCGCGCGGAGCCTGCTCGTCATGGAGCGTCGAGCTTGCTCGGCCCGAGGCTCGACGGCAAGCGGCTCAGCGGCAGCAGAGGTTTTTCTGGCCGATCAGGGTGCGGGTGCCCGCCGCCGCCGAGAAGCTCGGTTTGCAGACGGACTTGGCCGGATCGGGGACGTATTGGTAGCTGCCGACGGTGTCGGTGGCCGAGCTGACGCACGTGCCGTCGACGGTCAGCTTGGTGGCGCTGCCTCCGCAGCCGTTCCCGGAGAAGAACGAGATGGTGCCGGAGCACGTCGTGCTGACGCTGCAGATGCACGCCGGACAGGTGACGACGGCGTCGGTTCCGACCGGGCGCGCGTTGGGAAACGCCGATGGGCACGCGCCGGCGTACTCGATGCACTCGGTGAAGGACGAGCCGCAGATGGGGCCTGCGCAGGTGCCGGCGAGCGGCTCGCACAAGCGCCTCGGCCGGGTGACCGCGGACTTGTCGGTCGTCGGAGTGGGGGCGCACGAACCGCCGTACGGTGCGGGCGGGGTGGCCTTGAAGCTCGTGTGCAACGCGCCGCTGAAGCCGAGCGCCGTGCAGGTACCGCTGCCTGCGGGATAGAGCGTCGCGCCGGGGGTGGGGCAGCTGCCGCTGTCTCCGTAGGCCGTCGTGAGCGCGCCGGTCGCGGGGCAGGTCCCGCCGCCCGTCAGCCCGCACGAGCACGTGCACCCGTTCCCGCCGGTGCCCTCGAGGACATCGGTGGCCTTGAACCCGGGCGGGCATGCGAACGCGCGATCGATCAGGGCCACGCGTTTGGCCCCGGCGGGCATGGTGCCGCACGAGGCCTCGGTGCACGCGTCCGCGACGACGGTGTCGGCGACGAGCGTGTCGGGCGGCACGAACGTGTCGCTGACGAACGTGTCGGCGGCGAACGTGTCGGCGACGAACGAATCACCCGCCGAGTCCTCGACGACCATGCTGTCGACCAGCGCATCGGCTGCACGCGAGTCCTCGTTGCCGAAAGACTCGTCGAACCCCATGCCCGCCGCGTCGAACGCGCAGCCAGCCGACAGGCTGACGAGCAGCAGCGCGATCATCCTCATCTGCACTGCACGTGATGATAGCGTCGAAACTCGGAAGCCCTTCATTCCGTGAAAAGGTCCCGCGTACTTCTCGGTTTGGCCCTGCTCTACACGACGCAGGGCATCCCGTTCGGCCTGGCTGCGGAGTACCTCCCGGTGGTGCTCCGAATGAGCGGGGCGTCGCTCGCGACGATCGCCGCGGTGTCGTGGCTGCAGCTGCCCTGGCAGGCGAAGGTTCTCTGGGCGGGCGTGGCCGATCGGCCCGCGGTGCGAGCGCGGTCGCGCGGCATCCTGCTCGTCCTGCAGCTCGGTCTCGCGACGGTCGTCGCCGGGTACGCGCTGACACCCTTCGCCCACGGTAGGACGCTGTGGTTTGCGCTCACGGCCCTCGCCGCGCTGTTCGCGGCGACCCAGGACGTGTTCGTCGACGCGCTCGCGGTCCGCGCGTTGCGGCCCGAAGACCGCGGCATCGGCAACGTCGCGCAGGTCGCCGGCTATCGGGTCGGCATCCTCATCGGGGGCGCAGGCCTGCTCCTGGTCATCGCCGATCTCGGCGCACGGACGACCTTGCTCGCCTGCGCCGCCATCGTCGCCACGGCGAGCGTTGCCGCGTTCGGGTTGCGCGAGCAGCACGCAGTCGAAGCGGTCCCCACCAGCGCCCGACTCGATCCGCTGGCCACGCGCGCGCTCGTCTCGCACCTGTTCTCGCGCGAAGCGTGGCCGGTCATCGGCCTCGCCTGCACCTACAAGCTCGGGCTCCACATCGCCTCGGTCCTCATCAAGCCGATGGTGGTCGATGCGCACTGGACCCAGCGCGAGATCGGCCTCGCCGTGGTGACGGCCGGAACGGCTGCCGGGCTGTTCGGCGCCGCGTTGGGGGGCGTCGTCCACAAGAAGCTGGGCGACGACCGGGCCCTGCTCGCGGCCGGCCTCGCTCAGGCGGCCGCTTGCGTGCCATTGATCATTGCCGCCTTCGCCAGAGTCCCGCGAGGTTGGATGATCGCCGCGATCGCGTGCGAGCACTTCGCCAGCGGAATCGGCACGACGGTGCTTTTCGCGGCCCTGATGGCCGCCACGCGCCCGGCCAACGCCGGGCTCCACTACACCATTCTCACCAGCGCCAACGCCCTGGCGATCGGCTTGGGCGGCGTTCTCGGGGGAATGCTGGGCGATCGCGTGGGGTACGGGGGAACCTTCGCCATAGCGGGCCTGGTCTGTCTCGCGCCCCTGCTCCTTGTCGCACGGTGGCGCACTGCGGCGACCGCTTCTGCGGGTTGATCCGCCGAACCCCGTTTGGCGTATTCTCGAAGCATGACCGATAGCGAGCGTCGCCGTGGCACGCGTCACCTCGCGTGCTTCCCCGTCCAAGAGCGGGTGCACGACAACAAGCCGTACACCGGGATGATCCGCGAGCTGAGCGTCGTCGGCGCGCAGATCCTCACGCAGACGCACCGCGAGGTCGGCACGGATCTCGAGCTCAGCCTCTACCTCGACGAGCAGCGTCCGCCGCGCGAGGTCGAAACGCGCGTGGTCCGCAGCGAGCGTCGAACCGACGGTGGCGTCTGGTCCTACCTCACGGTCGTGGAGTTCAAGCAACCGCTCGTCGACCTCGAGTCCGAGATCAAGTCGGTCGCCGAGGCGCAGGAGCGCGTCTTCGGTCCGAGCAGCGGCAAGATCCGCACTGCGCAGTAGTCATCGGGCGCGGGGCAACGTGAGCACCACGACCGCGCCGCCCTCGGGTGCCGTGCTCGCGTGGACCGCGCCGCCGTCTTCGACGACGAAGCGCCGCGCGATGGCGAGGCCGAGGCCCACGCCGCCTTTGGCGCGACGGAACAGGGGTGACCACACGAGCTGCTCCTTGCCGCGGGGAAGGCCCACGCCACGATCTCGCACCGTGATCGAGTGAGACTCGACGCCGGTCTGCAGCACGATCTGGATCGTGGTTCCCGCAGGTGCATGCCGCGCCGCGTTCTGCAGCACGAGGTGGAGGGCACGGCAGATGCGCGAGCGTCGACCAACGGCGCGTGCATCGGGCTCACCCTCGACCAGGATCGACGCAGACAGGCCCTCGGCGCGAATGTGCTCCACGCAGTCGTCGATGACTCTCGCGAGCGAGTAGTCGGAGCTCTCCTCGGCGGTGGGCTCGATCCACTCCTCGAGCCCACCGGCCAAGCGCGCGAGTCGGTCGCCCGTCGCGCGGATGCCTCGCGTGCTTTCGTTCTCCGGGAGGTCTTCCGTGGAGACTTGCGGTCGCTTCACTTCGCACGGACGAGCATCGTCACGCCGAGCACGATGAACAAGGCTCCCGCGAGCCGCTCGATCGTCGCCGGGCGGAGGTAGCGTCCGACGACCGCGCCGCCGAGGACGCCGAGCGCGCTCGTCGCGATCAGGGCGCTCGCCGCGGCGACGAAGATTACCCAGCGTCCGCGCGAGGTTCCTTCCGCGCCCGCGAGCGCCATGGTCGCGAGTTGGGTCTTGTCCCCGAGCTCCGCGAGGAACACGGCGCCGAAGGTCGCGATGAACGAACGCAGGAGCTCCTTGGACATTGGGACATTGTGGGCGATCGATCTCCGCGCGTCATTGGTTGCACCCGCGCGGCCTCGGTGACATCGAACAGGCTCCATGAAGGACAAGGTCGTCGTCGTCACGGGCGGAAACACCGGCATCGGCAAAGAGGCGGTTTCAGGGCTCTCGCGCCTGGGAGCGCGTGTCGTCATCGCGTGCCGCGACGTCGAGAAGGGCCGCCGAGCCGCGGACGAAGTCACCAAGGAGACCGGCGGGGACATCCGCGTGTTCGCGCTCGATCTCGCCGACTTCGATTCGGTCCGGTCGTGCGCCGAAGCATTGCTCGCGGCGTTCCCCCGAATCGACGTGCTGCTCCTCAACGCCGGCCTCATGCTCGGCGATCGTCGTGAGACCAGACAGGGGTTCGAGGCCACGTTCGGCATCAACCACCTCGGGCACTTCCTGTTGACCGAGCTCCTGCTCGAACGCATGAAGGCGAGCGCTCCCTCGCGCATCGTCGTCGTCTCGTCCGACGCCCATCGTCGCGCCAAGGCGGGCCTCACCTGGGACGACCTCCCGCGCACGCGGAGGTACGCCGGGTTCGATGTCTATTCGGAGTCGAAGCTCGCCAACATCCTTTTCACGCGCGAGCTCGCGCGTCGTCTCGAGGGCACTGGAGTCACGGTCAACGCGTTGCACCCGGGATTCGTCGCCACCGAGTTCGGGCGCGGCGGTGACATCAAGGGCATCGTCGGGAAGCTCCTGCCGCTGGCGCAGCTGTTCGCTCGCACCCCGGTCAAGGGCGCCGAAACGTCCGTCTACCTCGCATCGTCACCCGAGGTCGAGGGCGTCACAGGCGAGTATTTCGTCGACTGCCGAGCGACGAAGCCGAACCGTGCCGCGCGTGACGACGCGGCGGCACGGCGGCTATGGGACGAGAGTGAGCGCCTGATCGCGATCAAGTCGCATGGCGTCACCTGAGAGGTCAGTCACGACAACGATAGTGCTCGTCCGCCGTTGCTCCTGAGGATGTTGCGGATCGTCTCGGTGTGACGTGACGTCGCGTGTACGGCCATGACGACACCGCCCTGACGGAGCGTGTCTTCGACGACGCGCGCCTCGTGCTCGGGAATGCCGGCTCCCACGAGCGCGCCGATGAGCCCGCCCGTGATCGAGCCTGCACCCGCGCCGGCGAGCGCGCCGACGAGCGGTCCGGCTATCCATCCAATGCCTGGGAGAAACACCGAGCCAGCGACCGTGAGCGCGCCGCCGAGCGCGCCAACACCGGCTCCGAGGGCTGCGCCGGAGGCGGCCCCTTCGGGCGACTTGGTGTGCTCGACGAGCGCGAGGTCCTTGCGGGCGACGTTATGGCTCGCGAAGATGGTGACCTTGTCTGCGTCGATGCCGGCCGCCTTCAGCTCGAGGAACGCGCGATTGGCCGTGTCTGGTCGGTCGAACCACGCCGTGACTATCTTCTCTTCTTCGCGTGCGCGCAGGGTCGGGTCCGTCGGTCGATCGAACATGAAGATTCGCCTCCTCCTGTTCATCTCGTGCATCGAACACGCCAAGGTCGGCTCGTGATTCGCTGGGCGGAGCTGGTCTTTCACGTGCTCGCGCACGTGCGCTCGGGCGTTCCGGCCGCGGTGTTCGACCCGACGTGGACCGCGTTCGTGGCGCGACACACGACGGGCGAACGCACGATCGACGAAGACGCCGGGTTGATCGCGTCCGTAGCGACGACCCACGATGCGCTCGCCGAGGTTCAGCTCCTCGCCTGGCTGTTCGAGGGGGCGGGGCGCACCGCGGCCGTGGCCGACCGTCCGCTCGACGCGCTGCGCCCCGCGGACGTCGACGCGCCCGAGCTCTTGCCCGTGCTCGTCGCGAGTCGGTATCGCGCAGCGATCGAGGTGCTCCGCGCGGCCGCCGAGCTCGAGGTCGGGGTCGTTGCCGCTCTGCCTCCCGCCGAACACGACCCACGCGCGATGGACGCGGCCTTCGCGCGGGTGAGCGCGGCTGCGCCCGAGCTGCTCGGGTGTCGCATCGAGCACGTTCGCCCGCTCATGTTGCGGGGTCGAGCGCGCGGGCGCCGCATCTGGGTCGGTGTTCCGTGCGCGCGCCTCGGACCGACCGTGGAGCACGTGGCGTGGCAGGCGGCGCACGAGGCCACGGTGGTCGAGATCGCCGAGCGTGCGCGCGCAAGGGGGCTCTCGGTGCGCTACTTGCCGCTCGAGCAGAGCGCGTTGTTCGTGCTCCGTGCGCGGGCGGAACGTTGTGGTCTCGGCGCAGCCCATGCCGCGTGGCTCGGGCATTTTTCGGCGCTGCCGTCGCTCGAACGCGCCGCGATCGAACCCGCGTTCGTCGCGTTGATCGATCAGTCGCTCGACGCGCGCTGAAGAGCTGTCGCAAAATACCCCCGGACTGAAGTGACTGAAGTCCGGGGCACCGACAGCAGACCTCAAGTCCTTCGGACTCACCGACTCGCTGGGCTGGCCCGAGGTTGTCGCTGCAAGAAAGTATGCCGATTTGCGATTGCGGCTCGAGAACGAAGGACGGCACTTCCTCGTTCGAAACGCCACCCAGCCCGGAGGGCTTCGTCTTGCTGTCGGTGCCCCGGACTTCAGTCCGGGGGAATTCCTGACAGCTCCTGATCCGCGACGGCGGAGCGGTCGCGGACATAGCGCACCGGCGAGAGTGCGTTCGTGGAGACGGCGCCGCTCTTCGACTTGTGCACGAGGGTCAACGTCTGATGCTGCGGGCCTACGACAGGCGCAACCAGGAGGCCGCCGGGGGCGAGGGCGTCGATCCACGCGAGCGGAATCGACGAGACGGCGAACGCCACGCTGACCTTCCGCGCGCCGCGCCAGGCCTCGACGTCGTGGGCATCGGCGGCGTGCATGTTCGCCTGCGGCCACGCCGCGAGGTGCTCCTCGGCGAGCGATGCGAGGACGGGATCGATCTCGAACGAGTCGACCCGGCCGGCGGACCCGACGATGTGTGCGGCGACCGCCGCGCCGTAGCCGGTGCCGCCTCCGAGCTCGACGAGCGCGTCGCCCGGACCGAGCTCGAGAGCCGCGAAGCTCGTGGCGTACGCGTGCAGCGCGGAGATGGTCGCGTGCTCGTCCAGCGTCAGCGCGCGGTCGTCGGCGGAGAGCGGGAGGTCCTCTTCGCGAACGAAGCGCTCGCGCGGAACCGCGAGCAGGGCGTCGCGATAGCGGTGGTCGGGCAGGCGCGTGTCGAGCGTCGCCCGACGCGCCTCGCGCGCGATGGTCTCGAGATCGGTGTCGTGTGCGAGAGCCCGACGGTGTGCGTGGGGGTCGACGTCGCCGAGGAGCCCTCGCCAGAGGTGGTGCATGCCGAGCGTGCGGAGCTGACGACGCGGATGCAGGAGCGCGATCTGCTCGTCGACCGAGCGCATGAAGTAGTCGCGCGCAGGGCCCTGGTAGGCGTACCGCTCCTTGATGCCGTGGAGGATGGGCGCGAAGAGCTCGTGTCGCAGGCGATGGGTGGTGCGGAAATCGAGCTCGCCCGACGGATCGACCCACTCCGAGAGGAAGTCCTGATCGCCGTCGTGCCACCACTCGGGGCGGTGGACGACCATGCCGGTGGCCCGCTCCCACTCGGCGCGCTCCTCGTCGATCGGGGAGCCGGGGTAGAGCCGGAACGGGTCCACGGAGAGGAAGCCCATCGTGCCGCGCGGGTCGTCGAGGAACAGCTTCGAGAGATACTTCGCGCTCGTCCGCATCGACGACTCGGTCTCGCCCGGGTGACCGACGATGACGTTGGCGCCGAACGGCACGTGCTCGTCGTGGCACCACGAGGCAACGCGCATCATCTGGTCGAGGAAGTCGTGCAGGCGACCGGCCTTGCGGATGCGCTTGAGGTGCTCGGGATCGCCCGATTCCAAGCCGAATCCGGGGCCGACGTTGGCGCGCTTCATCAGCGCGAGGTCCTCGCGTTCGAGCAGATCGAGGCGGATGAGGAGCCAGATCTTCTTGGCCCGGATGGGCCTCCTCGCGAGGCCCTCGAGCAGCTCGCGGCGCCAGCTCTTCTTCATGCCGAAGAGGGCGTCGGCGATGAACAGCGTCCACCGCGACAGATCGATGAACCGGTCGAGCCGGTGGAGCTCCTCGAGCGCACGCTCCGGCTCGAGCGAGCGCCACGAGACGTCGCGCTTCGCGCGCTCCATGCAGAAGGCACAGTCGTAGGGGCATCCGCGCGAGAGATAGATCTCGGCCTGCGAAGCGACGCGACGCGCGACGGGGCGATAGCGTTCGAGCAGCTCCCACGGCGTCGGATCGCCGTCGTTCGGGTCTTCGACCGACTCCGCCGGCAGCTCCTTCAGCAGCGGACGGCGACCGCGGATCAACGCGTCGACGAGGCGCGCCATCGGCCGCTCGCCGTCGCTCGGGACGACGAAGTCGAACACCGTGTCGGCGAAGTCGTTGGGCCGTGCGCTCGGGTGATAGCCGCCGGTGACGAGCCACGCCTTGGGGAGCAGTGCGCGCAGCCGCTCCCCGATCGCGAGCACCTTGAGGTAGTCGAACGACGAGTAGCAGGAGACGCCGACGAGATCGTACGGACCGCCGCGCGCGACGACCGACTCGAAGGGAGGAAGTGCCGGCGTGCTACCTGCACGCCGGCCGATCGCTGAGAGATCGACGGGTCCGAGAGCGCGTTCGAGATCGAGATCGACCACGTCGACCTCGGCGCCCGCGCGCCGGCAGGCCGCGGCGATCGAGAGCACCTGCGGGATGCCGAAGTTGGCGCCGCCCTCGAACAGCCCGCCGGGCCAGAGCAGGAGCACGCGCGGAACGTCGACACGCATCAGTCGAAGCTGGAATCAGGGGCCATCTTCAAGCACGGCGCGGGCTCCGCGTCCGCATCCGGATCGCCATCGCGCACCCCGGTATCGGCGGGCGACGTGAGACACGGGCCCGGGTTGGTGTCGGCCGTGTCGGCACCCGCGTCGTAGGGGACGCCGAGGCACGCGTCGGGGTCCGCGGTGAGGCATGGCTGCGGGCTCGCGTCGGTGGCGGGCTCTTCGCTGACGTCCGCGCAGGCGGGGATCGCGGTCACGCCGGAGGCTGCGAGCGCAGCGGCGACGAACCTGGCACGGCGGGCGAGGATGCGATCACGAGGGGACATGCTCAACCTCCATCCGCAGGGGGCGGCGCAAGACACGGCGCCGGCCCGGTGTCGGCGCTGGAATCGGAGCCGGTATCTTCCATTGGGGAGAGACACACCGACGGGCCGGTGTCGGTCACTCCTGTGTCGACGACCGGGTCGAGGCACGGCTGAGGGCGCGTATCGCTGATCGTGTCGTCGGACGCGTCGCCGTCGCTACCCGTGTCGGCGACCATCGAGAGGCAGACCTCGGCCTTGCTGCCGCAGCCGAGCAGACCGGCAGAGGTGACCGCTGCTGCGATGAACTTCGCCCGGCGCGCGAGGATCTTGTTCTTGGTCTCAGGCGACGACATCGAGGTGCCTCCTGGTCTTCGACTCGCTCGACGGCGTCCGTTCCCGCTCCAAGCGGGCAGCGAACTCGTCGTCGACGTGTTGCCACAGGAACGGATCGGGGACGTTGCGATCGCCCAGGACCCACTCGGCCGCAGCGCCGCACCCGCCACCGCAGGTGCTCGCGTGCAAGCACCCCTCGCAGAACGCGGGCAACTGCCTCTTGTACTCGGCGACCTCGGGCGCATCGAGGAGCGCGGCCACGTCGACCGACGGATCGAGGATGTCGGGCACTCCGCCGATCGCGGCGCGATGGAGCGTGCAGTTCTTGAGCTTGCCGTCGGGCCCGAGGGCGAGCTCCTGGAACTTGGTGCCCACTGCGCAAGAACCGAACTTGATCGGCGCGTAGCGCTCGGTCTCGACGGCACACGGAGGGATCGGCATCGTGCACGAGATCGACATGTGGTGGTCTCGCGCGAACGGCAGGGCCTGCTCGAACGCGACCACGATCTCGTCGCGCGAGGGCAACAGCTCGGCGGCGGCCCGCGCCGCGTACCCCGCGGGCGAGAACCGGGACATCGCGATCTGCCGCACGCCGAGGCTCCGCCATAGCTCGAGGATCTCGCCGACGAGGTGCGCGTTCTTCCTGGTGACGACCACGCACCCGACGACGTTTACGCCGGCGCGTTTGAGCGCGCGCACACCCTCGAGGGTGGCCTCGAAATGACCATCGCCGCCTACGTGCTCGGCGTGGAGCTCGGGCGTCGGAGCGTTGAGCGTGCACTGGACGTAGTGCACGGCGTACGCCTTCAGACGGGTGGCGAGGGCGTCGTCGATGAGCCCTCCGTTGGAGATGATCTGCACCGGCACCTTCGCCGCGCTGAGCTTGTCGAGCAGGCGAAATATGTCCTTGTGCGCGAAGGGCTCCCCGCCGGTCAGCGTGACGTGATCGATCTCGAATGCCTCGAGCAGACGGTCGACGCGCCCGAACAGCTTCTGACCCTCCGTGTGACCGATGCTCTGGCCACCGTCGTCGCGCCACTCGTTGTAACAGTAGGCGCACTTCTGGTTGCAGTACGCCGTGAGCTCGAGCGCGATGCTGTAGACCTTGCGGCGGCCCATTTTGGGTAGCGTCGCAGGGGTTGGGGGCCCAGTCCAGCGGGGACGGCGTACTCGGGGTGGGCTTGGCGGACACTCAAGTGAGCCGCCATCGACCACAACAGAACGAGGCACGCCCCGTGCGCTGCTCCTTCGTCCGAAAAGGGGGAGTTTTCACAATGAAGAAAACACTGGCCATTCTGAGCTCGGCTGCATTCATCACCGCGATCGCCGGCGGCGCGTTCGCACAAGAGACCCTCAACGTTCCGGTCGATGCACCGCGGAATGCGGCCGAGATCGGAATCGGGCTTGGATACTCCCAGCCCACGGGGAACCTGACCAATGGCGGATCCGACATCAGCGACATCGCCCGCGCCGGCGGTGAGGTGAACGCCGAGGTCGGGTATCGCATCGACGCCCGTTGGCTCGTCGGTCTGTACGGCGGTTACGGGCAATACCACGCCCCGGGCGGCACCTCGCACGACATCGTCAATTCGGCGAACGCCGGTGTGCAGGCGCAGTACCACATCATGCCGTTCAACGTCGCCGACCCCTGGGTCTCGCTCGGTGTCGGTTACCGCGGGTTCTTCAACACGCCTCAGGGCACCCCGACGTCCGCGTGGCACGGTCTGCAGCTTGCCCGCGTGCGGGTCGGCGCGGACTACCGCGTGAGCGAGACCGTCGCCATGGGCCCTGTCGTCGGCATGGATCTCACCATGTTCACGAGCGAGCACATTCCCGGTAACCCGAACACGGTCGAAGCCGTCGGAGGGAACAACCTCACCGTGACGCCGTTCTTCTTCGCTGGTCTCCAGGGCAAGTTCGACATCGGTGAGGAGCGCGAGCGCAGCGACAAGATGGTGGCCCTTCAGTACTGAGAGCCACCCAGACACTCGGTCACCCGAGTGCGCGTCGCTTCGATGCGTGCCCAATGCGTACCGCGCCAGTACAAACGCTGGCAGCCCAAGCAACGCCAGAACTCGTTGCAGGCACGGTACGCATTGGGCGGCACCTCGTCGGCCACCTCTTCGCGGGGTACCGAGTCGAGGGCGCCGCCGCAGGCCATGCAGCGGAGCTCACGCACCGTCAGATTCAAGGTCCGCAGCACGAACACCGCCTGGTCGAACACCGGCGCGTGCCGCGGCACGAAGAGCGCTTTCACGTCCCCCGCCTTGACGGCCTTGCGCTCGAAGAGGGGACGGTCGGAGGAGAGGAGCACCGCACCGAGAGCGCGTGAGCGTTCCACGAGCACAGCGTCGTCGATGCCGTGCTCCCACTCCGCCTGGTATCCGAGCGCACGCAGCCAGCGGGCGAGCCCGCCGAGCATCGCGTCGCAGTAGAACCGGGTCATGCCTCTCCGAACCGCGCGACGAACGCGCGGTGTACGGCGCGCTCCGGGGTCTCGTCGAGCAGTTGGCTCGGTCGATACCCAGTGACCACGGAGACGATCTCGATGCGTCGACCCTCGACGCGGAAGCGCACGCGCCAGTCCTTCACTGCGAGCGTGCCCGCGTCGCCCTCGAGTCGGATGCGTCGGTAGGCGTGCGGATGCGGCCCGAGCGCGAGCACCTGCCGCGCCGAGGTCTCGAGCTCGACGCCCGCTTCGCGAAGGAAGGCGAGCTGCTCTTCCGCGCGTGGGCTCGACACCACCTCCCAGCTCCCGAGCGGATCGACGGGGCGCTCCCTGCTCTCGGGACCCGGGATGCGCTCGTCTTCGAGCCACCCAGCGCGCGCGTCGGGGATGGCGTCGGTCCAGGGCACGTACGGCTTGATGTCGAGCACCGGCGTGCCGTCGAGCAGATCGACGTCGCGGACGTGGAGCACGCGGCCCTCGATGCGGTCGAGCGAAAGTACGCTCAAACCGATGGGGTTGGGGCGGTGAGGGGTGCGCGTGGAGAACACACCACGGCGACGCGTGCTGCGGGGCGGGAGCACCTTCGGCCGCCACCCGTCGTTGCGGTCGAACCAGAACACGACCCAGATGTATTGCCAGCCCTCGAGGTCCGCGAGCGCGTCCTCGAAGTGCTGGCCGGGCAAGAGCTCGATGGTGCCCTGAACCCCGCTCGCAGCGCGCGGCTGCCGCGGCGCCTCGACGCGTTCGCGAAACGGCGTGTGGATGACCCCGATCGGCCGGACGACGAGGTCTTTGGGCTCCACGTGCCCACTCTAGATCACCGCTGGCGCGCGATGAATCCGAGACGCACGAGCTTGGCGACCAGCTGACCCGAGAGGCTCTTCGCGAAGTCCGGCGCCGACTTCGGGTTGTCCGTTTCGGTGGTCATCGTCCACGCCAGCTTCCCGTCACGGAGATCCCAGAGCGTGGAGTCGAACGCCACGGTCTCGTCCGTGACGATGTACCCGGAATCGGAGGCGGAGCCCCAGAACGGGCCTCCCCACACCATCGCGGCGTCCCCGGGGACATACGTGGGCTCCTCGGTGATTCCCAGCATGGTCACCACGAGTGCTCCGTCGTATCCGGCGCGGGTGAGGACCGAGTGCGCTGTCGCGCTGTCGGGTAGGGCTTCGCCGAGCAATTGGTAGGAGGGGGCGGACGCCATCCCGCTCTCACCGAGCGACGCGACGAGCTTGTCCTCGAGGGTGTGTCGTTGCGCCGACGGTAGACGAAGGGCGATCACCACGACCCTCTGCATGGGCCTGGGGACGCGCGAGGGATCGCGCCACTCGCTCGTGACCTTGGTCGGAGTGCTGCAGGCGAGTGCGAGGGAAGAGCCGACGACGGTTGCCCCGATGGTTGCCCTGATCAAGAAGAGCCGCGCGTTCTTGGACATGAGAGACATTCGGTCCTCCTGCGTCGGTCGCCGTACGAGCCGGCCGTACCCCAACGGAGGTTCAGCAATCCTCGGGCCGTGAGCGGCCGCGAACCGAGCGGTCCCGACGCAGGATCACGCGAAGGAACAGCTCTGCGAACCCTCTCGCAGAAGAGCCGACGACGGATGGCTCAAGACGACCAACGGCACAGTTGGCGTGCATCGTGCGAGCGCCGGGTTTGGAGGCACGATGAACGCTCGATTGTCCCGGCATGCCAGGCTGATCGCCCTCGGCGCAGCGGCGTCGGCGACCGCGGTCGCCGGAACGGCGTCGGCGTACCACGATGACGAGCAGCGCTGGACGCAGCACACGGCCAACGTCGTGCGCCCGACGGAGGTCGAGCTCGGAGTTCTCGCTGCGGACGTCGGCCTTCATCCCGGCGCACAGGTCGGAACCGACACGCTGCCTTGGGCGGCGGGGTTGTTCCTTCCGGTCGTCGTTCCGAACGCGCACATCAAGGTCAATCCGCTTCCCGAGTCGCCGGTCTCGGTCGCCCTGCGTGGCGCGATCTACTATGCGCCGGTCCTGAAAGACGACGGCACACGCGCCAACGTATTCGTCCTACCGGTATCGCTCTTTGGTTCGTTCGAAGTGACCCGCAAGTTGGGGATACACGTCGAGGGCCAGTACACCTTCCTCACCGGCACGGGGGAGGCTCAGCCGGACCAACTGGCGATCGCCGGCGGGGCGGCGTCGGCGGCGCTCCAGTTCGGGGCGATGGCGATGGTTCGGATCACGCGCGTCGTGGCGGTCTACGGGCGTGGGCGCTGGCAGGCCTGGCAGCAGGCTCCGCGGGTCGACGCGACGACGACGGTCGATCAATACACGAGCGCCAGTACGGAGGCGAACATCAAGACCACGTACGCCGATGGAGCGTGGCAGGCGATCGGCGGCGTCGCGATGTCGTGGGCCTCGGCGAATCTCGAGCTCGGCGTCGGATATGGCGATGCCTTTCTCCCCGGGTGGGGCGTCGTCGTTCCCTACAAAGGAGTCATCCCCGATGCGAACCTCTTCTTCCGGTTCTGAGCTGCGAGCACGTCTCGCGACGGCGGGGCTGCTCTGTGGTGCCATCGGCGCGTCGTCCTGCATGAAAGAGGCCGAAATCCCTGATCCTCCGGACGTCTCGGGGCTGGTCCGGGTCTACGAGTCGCCCGATGGCGAGGTCAACGCCGCATCGGTCGCTGCGGGCCTGGTGAACGGCGTGCAGATCGCGTCTACCGTGGCGGGCACGGGCCTCGGGTTGTACCTGCGGGAAGTGGCCAATCGGGTGCACGAGAGCGCGGCGCTCGAGGTCTCACGCGATCGGCTGAACGACCGCTTGGAGCAGCCCGAGATCGAAATCGATGCATCGATCGTCGTCACGCGGGTGTGCAATGGTTGGCTCGATCCGAACGCGCCACCGAACGCAGCGCAGAACGGACTGGTCGAGGCGCACGGGGTCGTGCGCAACGACCTCCCGCTTCCGACCGTGTGGGGCAACTCGGTCGGACGCTGTCTGCAGTCGGTGCCGGTGGAAGCTCGAACGGTGCAACTGTTCTTCGAGGGTTCCTACGTCGTCGAAGTCACCGGCGCGGGCGAGCCAATCTTCATCCAACTGGCCGGGTCGTTCGGTTCGGGGCAGGCGTCGTCGGTCGTGAGCGGGACCCGTGACTTCCGTGTTCTTCCGAACGGCCAGGTCGAGGTCCGTGCCCCCGCACCGACGGGCGGCGACGTCATCGTCTTCTTCGGTGCCGGCGAGATCGGAGTGCGCGGTGCCAACGGGCGTTTCGTCTGCTCGCTCGATGCGCACACGTGCACCTCGCCGCGGGGAGAGGTATTTCAGTGGTGACGGGGCGCATCGGCCGCAGCTTTGCCGTCCTTCTGGGCGCGGCCACGGTTGGTTGCGCCCCAGTGATCCGTCAAGCCGCGACGGAAGTGCCGCACAAGGCGACGCCCATCGTCATCGACGAGGCACTGATCGCGTTCGAAAAGCCCGAGACGCGCAAGCGGATCGCCGCGATCCTCGCGAGCCCCGAGGTGCGTGCGTCGATCGAAGCCCTCGGCGCGGACATCGTCTCGGGGGCGCTGGGCTCCCTCGGCGAGAAGGAAGCTGCGGCGCGTCTCGATGCGTTCGCGACGACGATCGTCGCCGCGTTCTCGCGGGAGTTCGCCAAGGGAATCGACCGCGACATCGTGCCCGCGATCCGTCGGGCCGTGGTCGGGTCGCTCGCCGAGGTCCTCGCGCCCGACCGACAGAAGGCCATCACGGCAGCCCTCTCGACCACGTCGACCGCGGTGACCCGCGATGTCGCCAAGACGTTCGGCACCGAGATCATCCCCGCCCTGGCTCGCTCGCTCGGCACCGAGCTGCAGAAGCCCGACGTTCGACAGCAGGTCCAGGACGCGACCGAGAAGGCGACCGAGAACGTGGTCCTCGGAGCGGGCAAGGCCGTGACCGAGATCCAGGCTCGGAGCGGGGCCCCCACGCTCCGCGAGCAACTCAGCAAGGCCCTCTACATCGTCGTGTTGGTGTCGGCGTTGGCCGGGGGGCTGATCGTCGGCCTCGGCGGGTTCGTCCTCCACCTGCGACGCCGCATGCGACTGTACGAGGAGAGGAGCGCCAGGCAGGATGCCGTCGCCGAGAAGTTTCTCTCCGCGCTCCAGTCCCTGCGGGGGAAGACCTACGCGTACGACCTGTATCGTTCCTTCGACGCCGCCATCGAAAGTGGCCCTGGCGCCGCAGAGCTTCGCACCGTCCTCGCCCGGGCGGGCACTGCGCCGCTACCTCGTCCTCACGTGCGGAGGCGAGTCATGCCGAAGCGCCGCTCGACGCCACGGCCGTCGGAGCACCACGAGCATTCCGAGCCCGATCGCCCCAGCCACTAGTACCGCGCCGTAGAGGACTTGACCGTGAATAGGCGTGTCGGCTCGGTGTGGACCTCATCCTGACACCCGCGGCGACCAGATGCGGCAACAGGCGCGGGACGGTCGGACGTCCTGATCGGCCCAACCCGAGTCGCGAGACTACGGCCCAACTTG
>Ga0208492_1001143_pt1 | contig 17840 bp, 14 predicted proteins | sample Subbioar_CSW14AB_FD_184820 | JGI IMG/M metagenome (GOLD analysis project Ga0208492, IMG submission 184820) | Serpentinite rock and fluid subsurface biosphere microbial communities from McLaughlin Reserve, California, USA - CR12Mar_CSW14AB (SPAdes) | ecosystem: Environmental > Terrestrial > Deep... | reverse complement strand
CGAGGTCGCTGAGGCGTTGTCCACGCGCGACTTTGCGACCGGCGCGGAAGCCGGCGAAGATGAAGGTCCAGAACGCGATCAGGAAGGCGAAGAAGGCCGTCCAGTCACGCAGGAGCCAGAGAGGGTAGCCGCGTGATCTCATGTGCCCGCAGTATCTGTTCAGGACAGGCGGGTGTGGGAAACACGTTATCAAAAACACGCGGAAAAAATTGTAGGGCCTTGGTGGTGTTCGGTTTGTTCTGAAAAGTGCGTGTACCAATTCCCGGGAATTGCGGGGGTTGGTGACAGCTGTGAGCGTGGAGAGAAGACCCCCTCCTGACCTCCCCCTTTCAGGGGGAGGGACCCTGCTGCGATGACTTACCTCACAGCGAAGGACGATCTCGCAACGCTGGTTGCTCCCCCTGAAAGGGGGAGGTCAGGAGGGGTCTGTCTCAACGGGTGCGGAGCTAGGTCAGCGCCCTGCCCTTGGTCTCTGGATAGAGGAACAGGCACGTGACGATGCCGATGATGCCGAAGACGACGGGATACCAGAGGCCGGCGAAGACATCGCCGGTGGCGGTCGCGATGGCGAAGGCGGTCATGGGCATGAAGCCGCCGACCCAGCCGACGCCGATGTGATACGGCACTGACAACGCCGTGTAGCGGACGCGGGTCGGGAAGAGTTCGACAAGGGTGGCGGCCATCGGGCCATAGAGCGCGGTCGCGGCGATGACGAGCGCGAGGAAGCCGGCGATGATCAGCGGCCAGTTGAACGTATCAGCCTGGGCGCGGAATTCCGCGACGCTTTGGGGGGCTCGGATCGGGGCGGGATAGCCGGCGGCGGCAAGCGCCGCGCCGATCGTGCCGTTGAGGGCCTTCGTGTGATCGGCCAGCGCGAGCTTGTCGAGGCCACGGCCATCCGTTGCGGAGATGCGCGCTTCCGAGGTCTCACCGATCTGGAGGCTGGTGGGCGAGCCCGCGGCTTCCGTCTTGATGGTGAAGCCGATACCGGCGTTGGTGAGATAGGCGCGCGCGATGTCGCAACCGCTTTCGTATTTGCGTCCTCCCAGCAGGTCGAACTGGAAGGAGCACGAGGCGGGGTCGGCGTGGATGATGACGGGCTGCTCTTTCTGGGCCTGCAGCAGCGGGCCGTTGGCGCCGGCGGAGAAGGCCTGGAAGGCCGGGATCATCGCGACGACCGACAGGGTCATGCCGAAGATCAGCACGGGCTTGCGGCCGACTCGATCCGACAGCCAGCCGAAGAAGACGTAGAGCGGAATGGACACGATGGTGGCGCCCATCAGGAGGACGTTCCCCCAGATGCCCGGCAGCTTCATGAAGCGTTCGAGGAAGATCTGCGTGTAGGAGAAGGCGCACCACCAGATTGCGCCCTGCGCCATCAGGAAGGCGAAGATGGAGAGCAGGACGAGGCGGAGGTTTTCCCACTTGAGGAAGACTTCGGCGTAGGGAGCGCGGCTGACATTGCCCTCTGCTTTCATCTTCTCGAATTCGGGGCTCTCGTGGAGGCGGAGGCGCATCCAGATCGAGATGCCGACGAGGACGGCGGAAGCGAGGAACGGAATGCGCCAGCCCCAGGCGATGAACTCTTCTTCGCCCAGCCCTGCCCGCGTGGCGACGACCATGGCGAGCGCGCCGAGCAGGCCGAAGGCGGCGGATGACTGGATCCAGCTGGTGGATTCGCCGCGATGGTGCGGCTGGCAGTGTTCGGCGACGTAGATGGCGGCGCCGCCGTATTCGCCGCCGATGGCCATGCCCTGCAGGATTCGGAGGAGAACCAGCGCGATGGCGCTGAAGCCCATCAGCTCCTTGTTGTCCGGCAGGAGGCCGATGGCGAAAGTGGTGCCGCCCATGATGATGACAGTGGCGAGGAAGGCGCCCTTGCGGCCGAAGCGGTCGCCCATGCGGCCGAAGATCAGCGCGCCGAGGGGCCGGAAGAAAAGTCCCGCGGCAAAGACCGCCAGCGTCGCAAGTGTAGCGTTCGTTTCGCCGATTTCGGCGGCGTTGAAGAACTTGGCGGCGAAGATGCTGGTCAGCGAACCGTATACAAAGAAGTCGTACCATTCGAACGCCGTACCAGCGGCGGAGGCCACGACAACCGTGCGTAGCGGCGTCGTCGGCTGTTCAGCCGCATTCGGCGTCGCCGGTTCCATGCAGTCTCTCCCTCGCCCTTGTCCGTTTCTTGGCGTCATGCCTGCACCAGAACGGGCGGTTTCGCCAGAGGTCACGGATGGGGCCGCAGGTCACCGTTGAGTTTTGGGGGCGGCGCGCTCTATTTGGGAGAGAAACGCAACGAACCCGAGGCCTGGATTTGAAACACGCCGCCGCCGCCATTTTCGCCGCCGCAATGATCGCCTGCACGCCCGTGGTGGCGCAGCCGACGGTGACCCGGTCCTCGCCCGTGGCGGTAGCGCCGCTGCCGGCCCTGCCCGCGCCGCGGGACGTGGCCTATCCGGGGACGCTGACGCTGGAGGTGGATGCAACCGACCTCGACCGGCGCATCTTCAATATCAAGCAACGCATCCCGGTGACGAAGGCGGGGCCGCTGACGCTGGTCTACGCGGAATGGATACCAGGCAACCATGCGCCGCGCGGACCGATCTACAACTATGCCGGGCTGAAGATGACGGCGAACGGCAAGCCGGTGGCGTGGACGCGCGATGCGGCCGATGTGTTCGCGTTTCATGTCGATGTGCCCAAGGGCGCGAAGACGATCGACGTGGAGGCGCAGTTCCTCTCGCCGCTGGATACGGCGCAGGGACCCATCATGATGACGCAGGAGATGCTGCGTCTGAACTGGTACATCGCGGCGCTTTATCCGGCGGGGCATTATGCGCGGAAGATCAATTTCGATGTCAGCGTGAAGCTGCCCGCCGGGTGGGACTATGCGACGGCGCTGGAGACCGCGTCGAAGAGCGGTGACTGGGTGAAGTTCAAGACGGACTCGTGGGAGACGGTGATCGACTCGCCGTTGTTCGCCGGCAAGTACATGCGGAAGTTCGATCTCGATCCGGGCGGGCGTTCGCGCGTGACGCTGAATGCGATGGGCGACACGCCCGAGCAGGTGAACCCGCCGGAGAGCGTGATCGCGGTGCATCGCGAGCTGGTGAAGCAGGCGGACAAGCTTTATGGCGCGCGACACTTCAACCACTACGACTTCCTGCTGTCAGTGAGCGACAGGCTGGCGACGGCAGGGACGGAGCATCAGCGCTCGAGCAATAACGGGACGAACTCGGGATACTTCGTGGCGTGGAATACGGGGTTCGTGAGCAAGGACCTGCTGGCGCACGAGTACACGCATTCGTGGAACGGCAAGTATCGCCGGCCGGCCGAGCTGTGGACGCCAGCATTCAACACGCCGATGCGCGCGGCGCTGCTGTGGGTGTATGAAGGCCAGACACAGTACTGGGGCCATGTGCTGGCGGCGCGGGCGGGGTTCGTGACGAAGCAACAGGCGCTGGACCTGATCGCCAACAATGCGGCGACGTACGACACGCGCACTGGCCGGCAGTGGCGCCCGCTGGTGGACGAGACGATGGACCCGGTGATCGCAGCGCGTCGCTCCCTGCCCTGGCAGAACTGGCAGCGGAGCGAGGACTACTATTCCGAGGGCCAGTTGATCTGGATGGATGTCGATACGCTGATCCGGGAGAAGACGGGCAACAAGAAGTCGCTGGACGATTTCGCGAAGGCGTTCTTTGGCGTGAACGATGGCGACTGGGGGCAGCTGACCTACACGCGGAAGGACCTGGTGGCGGCGCTGAACAAGCTCGTGCCGATGGACTGGGAGGCATTCTTCCACAAGCGTGTGGACGAGGTGGCGGTGAAGGCGCCGCTGGATGGGCTGGAGCGCGGCGGGTACAGGCTGGTCTATGGCGAAACGCCGAATACGGTGTGGCGCGATGGCGAGGTGCGCTCGAAGGCGGCCAACCTGATGTACTCCATCGGGCTCGCGACGGATGCGAACGGCAAGATCACGCTGGTGCAGTGGGATGGACCGGCGTGGAAGGCGGGGCTCAACACGTCGCTGACGATCACCACGGTGAATGGCGAAGGGTTCTCGGTGGAGGAGCTGAAGGACGCAGTGGCGGCGACGAAGAGCGGCAAGCCGGTGGAGCTCGGCGTGCGGAGCACGCAGCTGACGAAGACGGTGAAGCTCGATTACGCAGGCGGGCACCGGTATCCGCGTCTGGAGCGGATTGCGGGCAAGCCGGCGTATATCGATGATATTCTGGCGGCGAAGTAGGCGCGCTCCTATCGGCCCTTGCGCGGCGCAAAGAGATTGTCGAAGGCGCCGTAGGCAACGCCAAGGAAGAGAAGGACGAACGCAGCGGGCAAGCACCATGCTGCGCGATCCTGAATCATGAACAGGACGATCGCCGCGACACCGAGCGACCAGCTTATCAGATTACCGACGGTTCTGTTCGGCCATTTCAAAATGATGATGCTCTACTTAGCTGGTGGCGGGAAGAATGCGCCGACGATGCCGGCGAACTGGACGGGGCTGGCGTAGCCGTCCGCCGAAACTGCCTGGATGCCGAAGAACCAGTCGTCGATGACGACTTTCTCGAGGACGGTGGTGGTTTCGCTGCCGGGGACGGTCTTGCTGTGTTGCCAGACTGGGGAGGTCGTGTCGCGCCACCAGATGACGTAGGTGGCGGCGCCTTCGCTGGCGGTCCATGTGACTGTGGTGTTGGCGGAGACGGCGCCGTCGACTTTGACTTCGCGCGGGGGACGCGGGGCATTGGCGAGCGCGGCCATGGTCATGGCGTTGAGCTTCGTCACGCGGGCGAGATAGGGGAAGTCGACGCCGTCGATGGTGTCGCCGTAGTGGATGTCGCCGTCGACGCGCAGGTCCTGGTGCTGGCGGGTGTAGTTCTCGGCGGCTTCGGTGACGCGGATGGCGGGGAAGCCGGCTTCGACCATCGGCACCTGGTCGCCGCCACGGCTGAAGCGATCGCGGCGGTAGACCATGGAGACGTCGAAGCCCGGCAGATGCTCTTGCGCGATGCCGTCCATGTAGCGGGCGAGATTGCGCGCGGGGGCGTCGACCTCTCCGCCAACGGAGCGGCGGGCGGCGGCGATGGCCTCGGACTCATTCGAGCGGACGCCTTCGGAGAAGACGCGGACGCGGTTGTCGACATGGGCGGCAAGACCGTGGCTGTTGCCGACGATGTCGTTGTTGAGGACGGCGAGGACATCCCAGCCCTGCGCCTTGGCGTAGGCGGCGAGGATGCGGCCGCCGTGGAGGCCCTGCTCTTCCCCGGACAGCGCGGCATAGACCAGCGTGGCGCCGAACTTCTGTTTCGACAGGATGCGCGCGGATTCCATCACGGCGGCGACGCCCGAGGCGTCGTCATTCGCGCCGGGGGCGTCGTCGGTGAAATTCAGCGGGTCGGTGACGCGGCTGTCGAGGTGGCCCTGGATGATGATAACGCGATTGGGATCCGTCGTGCCGCGCTGGATGGCGACGGCGTTGGCGATGAGGGTCGGGTTGGGAACGCGCGGCGGCGAGGTGACGGTGTCCTGCACCATGATGACTTCGAGGCAGTTGCCACAGGCGGCGCTCATGCCCTTGAACTCGGATTCAACCCAGCGGCGGGCGGCGCCGATGCCGCGTATGGTGGAGGTGGTGTCCGACAGCGTGTGGCGTGTGCCGAAGGAGACCATCTTCTCGATATAGCCGCGCTGGCTCGCCTCACTGACCTGCGCCGCGATGGCGGCGAGTTCGGATTTCACGGTGGCGGAAGATGCGGGGGTTGGCGCGCTGGCGGGATCGCCGGTGCTGGTGCAGGCGGCGAGGAGTACTGCGGCGGCGATACCTGCCATGATCGTCTTCATCGTCGGCTCCCGTTCAGCTCAAGACGTTGCCGCCTTGCGAAGTCGTTCTCGGGCCTGACCCGAGAACCTTTCTTTCCCGCCAGAGGCTCGCTTGCCGTCACAAAGAAGGATTCTCGGGTCAAGCCCGAGAATGACTCCCGCAAAGCGCTTGCGAACATCTCTGTCTCACTTGCGCGCGGAACCTAGGCTGATGCTAGAACGGGGCACAAGTCACGTGACGGGGATGTCAACGGAAATGCCGAAGAAGCTTATCGCCACAGGCATTGCATCCCTTGCCGCCCTCGCCTTCAGCGGAGCTATCGCCATGGCACAGACGCCGACACTGGAACCGGAAACCTTCCTGCCGCCGATTCCGGCATGGAGCGGAGCGAGCGAGGAGCTGGTTGCGGCGCCGAATGATCCATGGATCACGCCATCGGAGACGACCGGGCTGACGGCGACGCCGAACTATGCGGACACGCTGGCCTTTCTTCGCAAGATGGATGCGCAGTCGAAGCTGATGCGGATCGAGCATTTCGGCACGACGCCGCAGGGACGCGAGATGGTGGCCGTCATCCTCACCAAGGACGGCGCGAAATTTCAGGACGCCAAGCCGGTGTTCCTGATCCAGGCGGGCATCCATTCCGGCGAGATCGACGGCAAGGATGCGATGCTGATGCTGATCCGCGACATGCTGTTCAAGGGAAAGGATGCGCTGCTCGACAAGGTGAATGTGGTTTTCATCCCTGCCCTCAACGCGGATGGCCATGAACGCTCGACGCCGTTCAGCCGGCCGAACCAGCGCGGGCCGAAGGAGATGGGCTGGCGTAACACGTCGCAGAACCTGAACCTCAACCGCGACTTCATGAAAGCAGAAGCGCCGGAGATGCAGGCGCTGCTCGGGTTGATCGGGAAGTACGATCCGGATTTCTACATCGACCTGCACGTCACCGACGGTATGGATTACCAGTATGACGTGACCTACTGGTTCGACGGCTGGGACGGGCTCTATGCGGACAGCCCGGCGATCGGGAATTGGCTGAACGAGACCTATCGTCCGAAGGCGGATGCGGCGCTGGCGGCGGCTGGGCACATCCCCGGCCCGATGATCTTCGCACGCGATGAAGCGGACCTGCCGCAGGGCGTGGACTTCATGGCGTTTGCGGCGCGGTTCTCCCACGCGTATGGCGACCTGAGGCGGCTTCCTACCGTGCTCGTGGAGAACCATTCGCTGAAGCCTTACCGGCAGCGCGTGCTGGGGACGTATGTGTTGCTGGAGACGACGCTGAAGACGCTGGCCAGTGAGGCCAAGGGGTTGAAGGCGGCGATCGCGGCGGATCGCGCGGCGCGGCCGAAGACAGTGGATGCCAACTGGAAGACGAAGGAGGCGCCGGTCGGGAAGATGGATTTCCTGACGATCGCGTCGGAGCAGACGGAGTCCCCGGCGGCGGGCGGCAAAGTCTCGCGCTATCTTGGCAAGCCGGGGCCGACCGTCACTATTCCGATCTATGGCTCGGAGCCGTCGCTGCAGCTGTCTGTGCCGAAGGCCTACTGGGTGCCGGCGACCAAGGCGGATCTGATCGCGAAGCTCAAGCTGCACGGGATCAACGTGGAGCCCATCACGGCGGGGAAGACTGTCGAGATCGAGATCACCCGGTTCGATGGCTACAAGACGGCGGGCCTCTCGGAGGGACGCATGATGTATGCGCCGACGGGGCTGAAGCGGACGGTGGAGATGCATGCCTTCCCGCCGGGCTCGGTGCGCGTATCGACCGACCAGCCGCTCGGGGCGCTGGCTGTCTCCCTGCTCGAGCCGGAGAATGACGACTCGTTCTTTGCGTGGGGCTTCTTCGCCGAGGTGCTGAGCCGCGTGGAATACATGGAGCCCTACGCGATCGCGCCGATGGCTGAACGGATGCTGGCGAGCGACCCTGCCCTCAAGGCGGAGTTCGAGAAGAAGCTGAAGAACGAGGAAGGCTTTGCGGCTTCGCCCCTGCGGCGGCTGCAGTTTTTCTATGAACGCAGCCCGTTCTACGATCAGGCCTACCTGCTCTATCCGGTCGGCCGGGAGCTCTAGGCGATCAGGCCGGCTGCAGCTCTGCGCTGCGCGCCAGCATGGCGGCGCCGGCGGGGCTGAGCATGTCAAAGATCATGTGCAACCTGTCCTGGTCGCCATGGTTCCAGGCTTCGTGCACCGCCTTGTTGTCGAACCACCACAGCTCGCCTTCGCGCATGGTGACTTCCTCATCGCCCGCGCGCAGCCAGGAGCCTGCGGCAGATTTCAGCACGAGATGATAACGGTCTCGCACGCGATAGTAGTCGCCCCGATCAATGTGCGGATACACGCGGCGACCGGCGGGCAGCATCACCAGCTTGGCGCGACCAAGCTCGGCGCCCTGTGAGCGGGCGAACGTCTTGAGGAAATTGCGCGCGTGCGTGTAGGGCTCGGACGTGGTCGTCCAGCGTGACTCATGTACGTCGCGGCGCTTGCGGTCTCCGATGGCGGATTTACGGAGACCACGCAGCGGGATGGCTTTCGCCTCGCGCTGCACCGCGATCTTGTCCTGCCGCCCGGTGGACGAGGACCAGGCTTCACTCACGGCCGAAATTTCATCGAGGAACGGTCCGGTGGGGACACCGGACTCGATCAGGCGGAAGTATTTCATTCAGGCGGCCCCGCGATGCTTTCGGCGATTGAGGAGCGATGTCAGCACGCCCCCGCTTGTCTGAGCCGACAAGGAGCCCATTACCACCTGATGGAAACCTGATGGCGCGATCTTGCCCTGCGAAGACCAGAGCACCGCGCCATCGAAGCCACGCAGGAGACGCTCGATGGCGTCCGTCTCGACATCACCAAGTGCGACGTCCGCCTGGTCCACGAGTATGATTCGCGCGCCGGCGAGACGCGCACGAATGAGGCCGAACGTCAGACTACGCGCGGCCGTAATCCGGCGGTCGCCATCCTGTACGCGATGGTCGAGCCCGTTGGGCAGTTCCGCGATCAGGCTGGTGAGGCCGGTGCCGTCGATGAAGGTTTCGAGGCTGGCGGCGCGTGACGCCCCGATGCCGTAGGTAAGCCCGTCACGCAGCGGGCCTTCGAACAACGCGAAGTCGCCTGAGACCAGCGCGACATGGCGGCGCGTATCGCGGCGATGAAGATCGCGCAGATTGATTTCGTCGAGGGTGACGCGGCCCTTGGTCGGCTGCAGCACACCGGCGGCGAGACGGAGCAGCGTAAGGGCGTCGCCATGCGAGCCGGCGGGCAGCCAGCACCGATCGCCCGGCGCAAGCGCAAGTGATACGCCACGGATCTGATCGCGATAGGCGACATTGCGTAGTTGCAGGCGTCCATCGGCTTGCGGCAGGCGCTTGGAATGAGCCGAGGAGCCACGACGGCGACCAAGAGGGCGAAGGGCGAGGAACGCCTGCTGCTTCTCGATGGAGACGCGGGCGCCGGTCCAGTATTCGAACGCGCGGGTGGCGTCGTGAAGGCGCGGGCCCAGCAAGCCGGCCAGCAGCATGGCGGCGACAACGGCGCCGGGCGTTACCAGCGAGAAACCGGCCAGCACGGCTCCGACAAGAAAAGCCCCGAGGCTTGAAACGGCAGCGCCGGCTTCGCCAATAGCGCGCAGGATGCCGATGACGCTGGCGCGTTCGACGGAGGCGGCAGCGAGATCATCGCTCTTCCTTGCCAGCAGGCGGCGTTCGCGCGTGGAGTCGCCAAGCGTCTCGACGATGCTGATGCGATTGAGGCGTTCCTGCGTGTGTTTCAGCATGCGCGTGCGGCGGGAGCGGACACGGCGGGTGGCGCGGTCAAGGCGGGGGCCGAGGGCAAGCGCGGAGAGGCCGGTGAGCGCCACGGAGGCGGCGACGGCGAGGCCGATGAAGGGATCAACGACCAGAAGCGCAGCCAGCGTTATCGCAATGCTGGTCATGGCGACGAGGCCGCGCGACAGACCACGGCTGATCCAGAGGCGCAGGGCGCTCAGGTCTCCGGTAAAGCGGAGGAGCACTGCGCTGCGGGAGGTTTGCGCAAGGCCGGCTTCTCCAAGGCGAAGAGCATGGCGGAAGACCGCGACGCGGACCGCGTGAACATAGCTCTGCGCCAGGCGCTCAGCGACGAGGAACTCACGCCAGCGCAGGATCGCGCCGAGCGCCAGCGCACCCAGCGCGATGGAGGCGGTTATGGCGCCACCGGATGTGTCGTGCCCCTGCCCTTGCCGCATCAGCTGGTCAAAGGCGTGCTTTACGCTTAGCGCCACGACGACAGCGAGCAACGACTGAACCAGGCCGATGGCCAGCAGCAGCCAGAGGCGCTGCCTGCGGCGACCCCGCAGCAGCACGGGCAGCCGCCAGTCTTTCGCCGCCTTGCCGCGCGGGCTAAGAAACATTGGGAGCTTGTTTTTGCCCGCCATCACATGACGCCGGAAGCTACGCGCGACCAGCGGGTGAACCCGTGGCCGCGCGATCGCCTTCCGTCTGGGATCTTTCTAGAAGGCAACCTGCAAACGTCCCATGATGGCAGAAGGATTGTCCGGCGCACCGAGGCGGTTCGGCTCAGCCTTGGCGTCGACATAGTTGGCGGACACTCGCACGTTGCGGTTGACGTACCAGTTGACGCCGACGGTCCAGTTTTTCAGCTCGCCGCCAAGGACGCCGCCGTCCTGCAGATCGAGCGTGCTGTAACGCGCAGCAACTTCCCAGGCGCCGAAGGCATTGTCCTTGTCTGGGCGGATCTCGCCGAACGTACCGCCGCCGAGGCTGTAGCGCTGACGCTCGCCGGTGAGGACCCAGGCGGCTTGCACCGACATGCCCTTGAACTCCGGATCGCCGAGCAGCGGGGCGTCGTTCGAGCGCGTGATCTGCTGGGCCTCAACGAGGAACGGGCCGTTCATGTAGGCCGCCTCGATGTTGAGGTTGGTGTAGGCGTCGACCCCATTCAGCGTTGCTGTATCAAGCAGGGATTGCCGGGTCAGGGCAAATTCAGAACCGGCGCGGACACGCGAAGACGCTCCGCTGTCCAGTTCGCGGCGTTCAACGGCGGCGGCGAAGTGCAGCACTTCGCGGCGCTTGTCGATCGGGGCGAACACGCCGCGGACGACAATGCTCTTGCCGTCGTCGCGGTTGGTAAGTTCCTCGTCCTCGATCGGGTTGGTGAAGTAGCCGCCGGTGACCGACCAGTTCTTGCCTTCGTATGCCGCTGATGCGCCCAGCAGGAAGTTCGGCGCGAGTTCGGACGGCAGCGCCCGCTCGATGAACTTCATGTTGTTGGAACTCATCATGTTCTCGTGGTTGAACGGCGCGATGAAGTTGCCGAACTTGAACTCCCAGTCCTTGATGCCGTCATACGAAATCCAGGCATTGTAGATGCCGGGGCTGAGGCCACCGACGTCTCCGTCGAGCTTGATGCGCCAGTCCTTGCCGAGGTCGATCGTTGCGTCGATGCGCAGGCGACGGATATCGGTCTCGTCCGTGAACTGGATGCCGTCGCTTTCGATGGCGACCGTGTCGACGTGAAGGCGGCCGCCAAGGCTCAGCTTCATGTCGCCCGATTCAACCGAGAACCCGCTCGAGTCGAAATCGGTGTCGATCTCGTTGTCCTGTGCGTGCGCCATGCCGCCCGCACCGACCGCGAACCCCACGCTGGCGACCAGCGCCATTGCCCACTTGCCCGTCATTTTACTCTCCACCTAGAAATTGAGCCATTTGACGACGATGTCGCCCAGGCCGTGCGATTGCATGTTGTCGTTGAAATCGTGTTCCGCTCCGGGAAGCACCTGCAGTTCGGCCTTGCGCGGAACACCCTGCCTGTCGGCCGCAGCGCCCATCGCGGCATGCCAGCGCTGGGCGCGCTCCACGCGCGTGCGGCCTTGCGTCTCTTCCACGATCCGGTTGCGATTGAGTGAGCCGTCCCGCCGCGTGTCATTGCCGCCGACCATCAGCAACGTCGGCGTCGCGAGAAGCCGCGCGAGGTCTGGTTCGCGCCCCTCGCTGGCGGGGCTGGCGCCCACGCCATACGGAAAGGCCAGCGCCTCGTCCGGCATGGTGAACCAGCCCGGGGCAGCCAGCGCAAGGCGCGCGACCGGCAGCGTCCCCAACAGGACCTGACGCATCGCAAACTGTGCGCCGCCGGAATAGCCGAACAGCCCCATCGGCGCGGGTTGCAGGCCGCTGGCTCGCTGGAAGTGGTCAACCGTCAGCTCAAATGCCTCGATCGGGCTGTCACCCTTGGGGCCGCGCTCTGCCCGCTGGTAGCGCGGCAGGCGAGCCTTGCTGAACAGCGGCGCCAGCACGACGAAGCCGCCCGCCTCCGCATGCATCGAGAAACGCACGGCATGCTGCAGCGCCAGCCGTTCGATCCCGTGCACCGACACGAACAGCGGCGATGCGGCCGAGGCGTTACGCGGCACATAGGCAAAATAATCCAGCTCGCCCCCGTCGGCGCGATGCGCCATGAGGCCCGGAGCACACAGAAGCGAACCAGAGTCCCGCAAGGTGAAGGTCTCAACGCTGCGCAGCATGTTTCTTGACCGGCTGGACGATCGCCGGGGCGAACAGATGGGCGGCGATGGCCTGAGGATCGGCCTCGTCGCCGAAGATCACGGGCGTATTGCAGAAGGAGGTGAACTCGCGCACCGCCAGCGGCGACGTGACCAGCATGCCGGACACTGCCGACACTTCGAGTCCCCAGTTCGAGAGCAGCTGCACGCCTGCAATCGTGCCCAGCGGATCCGATCCGGCGAACAGCAACGAGTCGATCCGCGAGCGGAGGTTGGACGCCTGCAGCAATTGCGATGTCTCGCGTTGCAGGATGCCGTCGGCCAGTTCGGCGACGATGATGTCGGCGCGCGGCGTTACGGCGGCGCAAAGGCGGCCAATTGCGGCGTCCAGCGTCCGGACATCCATGCCTGCCGTCGAGGCCAGGCCAACATTGCCGAAATCCATCGCCTCGATGGCGCCGGCATCAAGATACTTCCAGATATCTCCGCCCGACCCCGTTCCGGTCAGCTTCAGCGCTGCGGTGGAAAGGCCGCAATCGCGCAGCGTGCGAATGACATTGGCGCACAACGTGGTCTTGCCCGCATTCATGCTGGAACCCGCCACGACGACCATGTGCGGTTGACTCACTGCGCCGGCCGGAGTGGCGACGCCCGGCCAGCCCCAACGCGACAGGTTCAGGGCAACGCCTTTCGCATCACGCAGGATGCCAAGTGGCCGAATCTCGGTCGGCGGTTTCATATTCATGTGACGCGATACTGCCATCGAAGCGATACCGCCGGCCGCAACCAGATGACACGCATCGAGCGTCGGCGGCACAAGCGCCTCATACTGGTCCGTCGCATAGCGGTTGCCGAAGGTGAGGATCAGCGTGTCGCCCACATTCATCTGGGCGCGGCGACCGCTCACAAGCTCGATATGGCGATGCTGACCGAGCCGCGTGACCCTCGCAAGGCAGAGATCACCGGGTGACGGTTTGGCGTCCGTGTCGAGGCTGGCCGCGAGACTGAGATCAGCGATGCGCGTGGCGAATGACCGGTGCGCGCTCTCAACAAGAGAAGACAGACTTGACCCTGCCGACATGCTTTTACTCCCACGCTGGACAAATCACCCACGCCGGATGCCGCCACTTCATCCTGACAGGCGACTTACGCCAACAGGTTGAGCAGACGACACAGGTCGCCGATGATAACGTCGGAACCTGACGATTATTCGCGGGCCTTTGCGAAAAAGTTCAGCGCAATCATCGCTTAATGTGACAGTCGCGAAGCAATTGATACTACGCAGATCATTGCATTCCTAAGTGACGCCGGGGCTTTGGGGGAGTTTGCCTGCGCTCCGCGCGCGAGCCGCTTCCGCAACTCCCGCGCGAGATGAATCTGTCCATTTCGAAACATTTCTTCTGTCGGCCGAGAATAACCATGCCTTCCGCGTCGTTTTCACCAAGGAGCGAGGAGGCGGTCCGGAAGACGGCGCACGGCCAGGCGGTTGAACGCCGGCGACAGGGCGTCCTCCGGATTCAGCGGAGAAGGTGGTGAGTATGCGTCATTTCGAACTCATGGAATCCGGCCTGCCGGCCGAAAGCTTCATGGCGTGCTGCGATGTCGAGCCGGGAAAGGCCAAGCGGCGCGTGCGGTTTCGACCGAATTCCTTTTGGAAAAACAACCGCAAGGTTGGTGAACGGTTGAGCTGGCGCGGACGCAGCTTTGTCGAGGCGTTTGCGGATGTGAACCGCCGCGAAATCCTGAAGGCGGCGCTGGTCGAGCTGCGTCCGGAACAGGTCCATGTGGCCCTGGACGCCTGGAAGCAGGGCACGACGAATGACGAGCGATTCCACTTCGTCTGTCAGAGCAGCCCGGGCGCCTATATGCGCATTGGCGAGGAAGATGTGCAGCTTAACGCGGGGGACATGTGGCGCGTCGATGATCGCTTCCATCCGGCTGTGCTGCGCGCCGGCGCGGGGCCGAGCCTTCACCTCATCCTCGCGCTCAGCCGTGATGGCGCGGCGCAGATCGAGGCCGGAAATGAAAATTTCGAAAAATTCGAAGCACCGAGAATAATCGTCGAGCCGCAGCGTAGTCGGTACGCAGTTTGATTGCGGACGTCGGGGTTGATCTTCATGAAACGGCTGGTTTTTTCGGTGTTGGTCGGCGCAGCGGCGCTGGCCGTGTGCGCGCCGGGCGCCTTTGCCCAGTCCAGCCCCGCGAGCTCGCGTCATGATGGCAGCGACGATATCGGCGCGGATGGCCTGAAGCATCGCGGAGACGGCTCGATCGACGACGATCAGCCGGGCGGAATCGATGGCGATGACGATATCGGCGAAGACGGCCTGAAGCGCCGCGGCGATGGCTCGATCGACGATGACAATGAAGACGCCGAAGACCGCCACGGCGGTCGCGACGACGCCGACGATGACAGCGCGGACCGGGAAGATCGCAGCGGCCATGGCGGCGGCGACAGCGCCGAACGCGAAGACCACAGCGGCCGCAGCAGCGACCACGAACGCGGCCGGGACCGCGACCGTGGCGATCGTGGCCGGGACAGGGATCATGAGCGCGGACGGGACCGCGATTAACCGAGGTCAGCCTTCGGGCGGACAACCGAGGCAGAAGCCGCAGGGCCCACCTCCCAGCACTTCTGCCTCACCAGATAGCAAGGGCCAGGGATTGCCCACCAACATTCCCTGGCTTTACGCGGACTGAGGCAGAGCGACCGGCGCCCCACCTTCCGGTTTCTCTGCCTCAGCTGTTTCTAGGCCGGCGCTATCTGCGCGCCGGGATGGTTAGCGCGGTACGGACCTTGCTACAGTCTGGCCAAGAAGCGTGGAGTCCGGGGACATGAAATACTTCAGCGCCTGCTCACTGGCGACGATCGCCGGAGCAGCGGTTTCGTTCGGCGTGGCGCCTGCGAGCGCCCAGACGGTCCAGGTCGGCGTTGGCGCCGAATACTCCACCGGCTCCTATGGCGGCACCGGCGACACCGTCATCTACGAAGTTCCGATCACCTTCCGCGTACGCAACGGCGACTGGTCGTTCCGCGTCCGCCTGCCCTTCGCCTCGATTCAGGGGCCGGGCGGCGTTGTGCCGGGCGGTCCGGATGACAATGGCGGCGACCGCGATGGCGGCGACAATAGCGGCCCGGGTGGCGGCGGTGGTGACGACGATGAGGATCCAGTTGATCCGATCGATCCGTCGCTTGGCGAAGTTGTCGGCGGCATCGACTCCAAGGGCCTCGCCGACATGTCGATCTCGGCGACCTGGTCGCACGACCTGTCGGACAGCGATTATCTCGACCTCACCGGCCGCGTGACGCTGCCGACGGGCGATGAGGCCAAGGACCTCGGCACGGGCGAGACGGACTTCACGTTCATCGCCGAAGTCGGCCATGATTTCGATGGCGCGGGCGTTTACGCCTTCGGTGGCTACAAATTCCGCGGCGGCGCCACCCGCAAGGATGGCGCGCAGTTCGGGGCCGGCGGCTACTTCCGTCCTGCCGAAGGCATCATCGCGGGCGTCGATGCAGGCTGGTCGGAATCCTCGATTAACGGGCTCGATCAGTCAGCAGACCTCACGGCCTACACCAGCTTCGCGATGTCGAAGGATCTGCGGCTGTCGGTCTATGCCCTCACCGGCCTTACCGACAACGCGCCGGACTTCGGCGGCGGCCTCACGCTGACATGGCGCACGGACGTTCGCCGGCCGACCGAAGACAACTGAGCGTCAGCTCATAGACATGAAAAGGCCCGGCAGGATCACCCGCCGGGCCTTTTTGATTTGAGAATGGTCGCAGCCTAGTTCGTGGCTTTCCAGCCAGCGGCAATCGCGGCGGCTTCCTGCTCGCGGTCGAGAACGTCACGCACGCCGCGGCGTTGCAAGGCGGCCGCGATGGCGGGATCGGGCGACCCGTCGACCATCACGTAAAGGCCATCGGCGCCGGCCGAGCGCGTGCCCGACGTCAGCGTGTCGACTTTCCAGCTGCCGCCGTCGAGGCACGCAAGGCCTGCGGCAGAGGCGGTTTCGAACTGGCGGCAATACTGACCGGCATCGTCCACCAGGCTGAGGCGGATGCGCAGGGCGCCCTGCCCGCCGGACTCGGCCGAGGCGAGTTGCGTCGCCATCTCGCGGTTGGCGACCAGCTGGCCATCGGCCATGGCTTCGAAGGCAGGACCACCAGCTGCGCGCGACAGCACCAGCCCGCCGATAGCAATGCCGAACACCATGGAGGCCGCGGCGATCGCCATCGGGCGCGGCGCCAGCATCTGCCCCAGCTGCGACCACAGCGAGGCGCGGGGCGCGGCGGCTTTCGGCTCGGCCAGCAGATCCTCGAAGCGTTTCGGGATCGGAGCGCTGAGCGTTTCGGCATAGGCGGGGGCCAGCATGCGGTCGGCCCGCGACAGGCGCGCCACGCGCATACCCAGTTCGGGGCTGGCCGAGATGGCCGCCTCGATGGCCTGACGCTCCTTGGGCGAGACTTCGCCGTCGAGCCAGGCGGTGATCATTTCGTCGGTAATGGTCGACATCGAACTAGTCCTTAGAGGCGGAGGGAGCGCCGCCTTCCATCAATTGAAGCAGCTTGTTGCGGGCGCGAGCGAGCCGGCTCATCACCGTGCCGATCGGGATATCCAGCGCGTCGGCGGCCTGCTGGTAGGTAAGGCCGTCGATCGAGACCAGCGCCAGCACGGCCCGTTCATCTTCGTGCAGGCGGGTCATCATTTCCCGCACCTGGCGAAGGCTTATCGCAGCGTCGAACGAGTCCCGGCCGTCCTCGGACACCGCAACGATGTCCTCGCTCATGGGTTGAACCACGCGCGACTGGCGGGCATGGGCCCTGCGGTTATCGATCCAGGCGTTCTGCATAATCTTGTACATCCAGCTGTCGAGCCGGGTTCCTTCGCGATACTGGTCTTCCCGGGACAAGGCTTTTTCCAAAGCGTCCTGAACAAGATCGTCGCCGGCATCGGCAGACCCCGTCAGGGCATGTCCAAACCGCCTGAGCCGGGGCAGCAGAGCGCGCAGTTCTGCGCGAAACCTGACGTGGCCCTGACCCATGCAGTTCAACCAGACAACGAACGACTTGGCCTGATATTCTCATGGCCAGATGAAATATTCGGTTCGCAACAACGCGCCGAAGAGGGTATTCTACCTGTAATGACGTGGCGTTTGTTAATTCTTTCAGCCGCCTTCGCCTGTGCCGCCGCACAGGCTCCCTTTGCATTTGCCAAGCCACCTGAAGAAGAAGCCGCCGAGCGCGCCGAGCGTGCGGCCGAGCGTGCCGCCAAGGCCGCCGAGCGCGCCAGCGACAGCGCCGACCGCGCCGCCGACCGCGAAGCCCGTGACCGCACGGACGGAAGCGGCAAGGACAACGACCGGACAAAAGACCGCGAAGACGGCGATCGCAAGACCGCCGAGCGGAACGATCGCACACGCGAGGACGGTGACAAAGAGGTCGGCAGCCAACTGATCCAGGCGAAGGCATCCGACGAGGACAAGGACGACGAGGCTGATCGCTCCAGCTCGGGCGGCGAC
>Ga0208492_1001142_pt1 | contig 17850 bp, 10 predicted proteins | sample Subbioar_CSW14AB_FD_184820 | JGI IMG/M metagenome (GOLD analysis project Ga0208492, IMG submission 184820) | Serpentinite rock and fluid subsurface biosphere microbial communities from McLaughlin Reserve, California, USA - CR12Mar_CSW14AB (SPAdes) | ecosystem: Environmental > Terrestrial > Deep... | reverse complement strand
CCGCCGTCAATCAAGGCGGGAAAAGAAAAGGGGCCTGCTGCGTCTACCTGGAAGCCTGGCACGCCGACATCGAAGAGTTTCTGGAGTTGCGGGACAACACCGGCGATCCCGCCCGCCGTACTTACAATCTCAACCTGGCCAATTGGGTGCCTGACCTGTTCATGCGCCGCGTGGAAAGCGGGGAAGACTGGTCGCTCTTTGACCCGAAGGAGGTGCCCCATTTGACGGATCTGTTTGGTGACGCATTCGACGCGGCTTACCGCGAAGCGGAAAATCAGGGACTCGCGACCAAGAGTCTTCCGGCACGTGATCTGTATGCCAGGATGATGAAAACGCTGGCGGAAACGGGCAATGGCTGGATGGCGTTCAAGGATGCCTGCAACCGAACCTGCAATCAAACCAGGTCGGCCGACACCGTGGTTCATAGCTCGAATCTTTGCACCGAAATTATCGAAGTGACTTCCCAAGGCGAAACGGCCGTCTGCAATTTGGGATCGGTGAATTTGGCGCGGCACCTGAACGGCGATTCATTCGATTTTGACGCGCTTGCCGAGACGGTGAGCACCGCGGTGCGGTTTCTTGATCGTGTCATCGACATCAATTTTTATCCGACTCCGCAGGCGGAGGCGTCGAATCAGCGTTGGCGCCCGGTCGGCCTGGGGGTCATGGGGCTACAGGATCTTTTCTTTCAGTTGCGCTTACCTTTCGACGCGCCGCGGGCTCGCGAGCTATCGCGCCGCATTCAGGAAGAGATTTATTATCATGCGCTCAAAACCTCGTGCGAACTGTCCGAGAGTCATGGAGCTCATCCGACTTTTCGCGACACGCGCGCGGCGGACGGTGTATTGCAATTCGATCATTGGGGAGTGACGCCAACGAATCCCGCGAGGTGGGAGGCCTTGCGTGCGCGCGTGGTCCAATCGGGATTGCGCAATTCGCTCTTGATCGCGATTGCACCGACCGCGACGATCGCCTCGATCGTCGGCGCTTATGAATGCGTCGAGCCGCAAGTGTCGAACCTGTTCAAGCGTGAAACACTTTCGGGCGAGTTTCTGCAAATCAATCGTTACCTGGTCGATGACCTCAAGGCGCTCGGGCTGTGGACCGAAGCGGTGCGCGCCAAAATCAAGCTGGCCGACGGCTCGGTGCAGGGGATTGAAGAGATACCGGCCGATCTGCGCGCGCTTTACCGCACCGCCTGGGAGTTGCCCATGCGCTCGCTCATCGACATGGCGGCCGAGCGCGGTGCTTTCATCGATCAGAGCCAGTCGTTGAACCTGTTCCTGGAAAATCCCACCATCGGCAAAATGTCGTCGATGTACATGCATGCCTGGAAGAAGGGTTTGAAGACCTCCTACTATTTGCGTTCGCGCCCCGCGACCGCGATTGCCAAAACCACCGTCGGCAAGGCGACTCACGGAGCGGTGGCCTGCTCACTGGAAAACCTGGGTTCCTGCGAATCTTGCCAGTAATGGTTCCGCCCGAAAAGTCGATCCACGGAGTGAATGCCTGCATGCTTCTTGAACCCGGAATGAGCCTGACCTTGCGGCCGATGCGCTATCCTGCCTTTTTCGACAAGTACAAGGATGCCATCCGCAATACCTGGACGGTCGAGGAGGTCGATTTTTCGACCGACCTGACCGATCTGCGTTCGCGCATTACCGAGGCGGAGCGGCATCTGATCCACCGGCTTGTGGCGTTCTTCGCCACGGGCGATTCGATCGTTGGCAATAATCTTGTCCTCAACCTGTACAAGCACATCAATGCGCCCGAGGCGCGCATGTACCTGTCGCGCCAGCTTTATGAAGAGGCGCTTCATGTGCAGTTTTATCTGACGCTCCTGGATAATTACTTGCCCGACATGGCCGAGCGCGAAGCGGCGTTCGCGGCCATCGACAATATTCCCTCGATCAAGGTCAAGGCCGAATTTTGCTTCAAGTGGATCGATTCGATCGAGGGGCTGGACCGGCTCGAAACACGGGCCGATCGGCGCCTGTTTTTGCTCAACATGGTCTGTTTTGCCGCCTGCATTGAAGGACTCTTTTTTTTCGCCGCGTTTGCCTATGTTTATTTTCTGCGTTCCAAGGGGCTGCTTCACGGCCTGGCCGCTGGCACGAACTGGGTCTTTCGCGACGAGAGTGCGCACATGGCCTTCGCGTTCCAGGTGATCGATACGATCCGCCATGAAGAGCCGGACCTGTTCGATGCCAAGCTCGAAAGTCAAATCGTGGCGATGCTTCGCGAAGCGGTCGAGTGCGAGACGACGTTTGCGCGCGATGTCCTGGGCATGGGAGTGGCGGGTCTCTCGCTGGGCGATCTGCGCGCTTATCTGGAATATGTCGCCGATCGCCGGCTTGAGGCTCTGGGAATTGCACCCGTTTACGGTTCGCGCAACCCCTTCGATTTCATGGAACTGCAAGATGTTCAAGAGTTGGCCAACTTCTTCGAACGCCGAGTCTCGGCGTATCAGCATGGAGTGAGTGGACCCGTCGCCTTCGGCGAAGATTTTTAAAGAACTTGTGGCGAAGATTTTTCAAACGATTTAAGGAGCGGTGATGGAGGGGAAGTTGCCCGCCGGATGTGTGACGGGAGTCGGGAGCCTGCCATTTACCGATCCGAAGGATGCGATCGACTTTGTCGCTCATCATTGCCCCGTACTGCCTTTCTGGCCGCAACTTCCCAAAAGACAATCCGGGGAAGGAGTCATCGCCCAGGGGTTGGGAATTCTCTCGGCGTTCCTTGAACCGGCCGCGCGGCCTTTTTGCTGGCAAATCCAACCAGGCAAGGGCAGGGTCTTCGCAGAGGGACTCGATGAGCAGGATGCCTACCTGATTCCCGAAACGGCAGCCGGCTTTTTCGCGTTCGAAGCCGCCCTTCGCAAAGGGGAATTTCCCAGGGCGGTGGCCCTCAAGGCCCAGTCGGAAGGGCCGGCAACTCTGGCTCACTGGGTGTTTCATGAAGGCCGTTCCCTGGCAAATGAGCCCGGCTGGATGAGGCGTGTTGCCGCCTTCGTCGCACGTCAGGCGATCTGGCAGGTCAAGCGGCTGCAGCGGTACGGTAGGCCCGTGATTTTCGTTCTGGACGAGCCGGCGATCTCGTTGGCGCTTGCCGATGCGCCGCCCGAACTCATCGAAGAAATCATCCATGCCGTGGCGACTGTCCTCATCGCGGTGCGCAAGGCGGGCGCCACCGCGGGCATCCATTGTTGCGCGCAGCTTCCCACAATGTTGCTTCAAAGACTACCTTTCCAGCTTCTTTCATTTGATGCCCATCTCCCAATGGAAGGGCCGGCCTGGGGTGAACTCGTTCGATCGGTCTTGCATCGATCCGGATCGCTTGCTTTCGGTCTGGTACCGACGAACCCCGAACCGGTGCCGGGGGCCGGGGAACTGTTCGCCCTCTGGCTGCGCCTTGCCGCCACCGCGGGCGATGTTTTGGAGATGGCCCACAAAACGATCGTTACGGCCACCTGCGGTCTCGGCTTGTCGACGCCGTCCGCGGCGGCTTCCGTGTTTGAGCAATGCAACAGAGTGGGAGAGAAAATCGAGCGATTGTCACAATCGGCTCAAGAATCCTAAGGGCCCTTCTTTTTGGGCGCCACCGCCGGTATCACAAAACTACGGATGACATTGGGCAATCGTGTAAAAAACAGAAGCCGTTCGAGCCAGGTGGGGTGCGCGCCATGGCGCAAATCACGGAAATCCTTCGCGCAATCGAAATTGAAGGGCCGCAGGCGACGGCGCAGTTGCTGCCCTTGGTGTACGAGGAATTGAGGCGTTTGGCCGCGGGGAAGATGGCCGAGGAACAGTCGGGACAGACCCTTCAACCGACCGCACTGGTTCATGAGGCTTACCTGAGGTTGTTGGGAAGCGGCCAGGGAGCCATTTGGGATCATCGCGGTCATTTTTTCGCCGCCGCCGCCGAGGCGATGAGGCGCATTCTGGTCGATCGTGCCCGCCGCAAAAAAGCAGTCCGGCGTGGAGGCGATTGGAAGCGAGTGCCCCTGATCGACGGGCCTTGTTTGACAGGTTCAGACGAAGATTGCCTGAGCATTGATGAGGCCTTGACCCGATTCTCCCGGATCGAGCCGGCCAAGGCCGAACTCGTGAAGTTGCGATTTTTTGCCGGCTTGTCGATGAACGATACCGCGAACGCCCTGGGAATTTCGCTGGCGACAGCCGAAAGGTGGTGGGTGTTTGCCCGTGCCTGGTTGTTTGCCGAACTGAAACGAGAGGCCTGTGGGCCTGAGAAGATTGGCGATTCAGAATAATCTCAAAATCATGAGGGGGTCTAGATTCTTTTTGCGCATGGAAGGGAGATGAAATCCACAACCCATGGGAAGTTCCCGCCATGACTGAATCTTCGGCCGCAGAACGGCTGTTTTTTGCCGCGATGGAACTGGCGACGCCAACGGACCAATCCGCCTACCTCGACAAGGCCTGCGGAGCCGACCAGAAATTGCGCCAAAGCGTGGAGAAAATACTCCAGGCGCACCGTGACATGGGCAGCTTCATGGAGCATGGCCCAGCCGTCCAATCGTCAGGCGCCGACCCGGCATCACCTAACGGTGAGTCAGACTTTCAAATTCCAGACCAGGTCCATACGGGAAGCCTGATTGCAGGGCGCTACGAACTCGTCGAGCAAATTGGCAGGGGAGGCATGGGGTGCGTCTGGAGGGCCAGCCAAGTCGAACCCATTCAGCGGCAAGTTGCCGTAAAGCTGCTTCTGCCGGGAATGGATTCCAAGCGCATGCTCGCCTGCTTCGAATCGGAGCGCCAGGCACTGGCGCTCATGAATCATCCCAACATCGCCCGGGTCTTCGATGCGGGCGAAACGACCGACGGAAGTCCTTTCATTGTCATGGAACTTGTCGAGGGGACCTCGATCACGCGCTATTGCGATGAACGAAAACTCCCGGTGACCGAGCGATTGCGGCTGTTCATTTGCGTTTGCCAGGCGATCCAGCACGCCCATCAAAAAGGGGTCATCCATCGCGACATCAAGCCGTCGAATGTGCTTGTGGCAAGTTGCGACGGCCAGGCCGTTCCGAAAGTGATCGATTTCGGAGTCTCGAAGGCGGCGCGGGAATCTTTGAGTGAGGCTTCCCTTTTACACGATTATGGTTTGGTGGTCGGATCGCTGCAATACATGAGCCCCGAACAGGCGCAAGCGGATCAACGAGCCGTTGACACGCGATCGGACATTTACGCGCTGGGCGCGTTGCTCCATGAGCTGCTGACGGGAACGACTCCGCTGTCGCGGCAGGAACTGGAAAATATCGGACTTTTTGAGATTTTGAGGATCATTCGCGAACTGGAGCCAAGGCGGCCAAGCACGAGGTTGCTCGGTTCGCCGTCGCTTCCCGAGATTGCCTCGGCTCGCGCCAGTCAACCGGAATCGCTTGCGGGAATGCTGCAGGGGGATCTCGACTGGATCGTGATGAAGGCGCTCGAAAACGAACGGAGCCGGCGCTACGACTCGGCGATCGGTTTTTCCGCTGACATTCAGCGGTATCTTGACGGCGAACCGGTCGAGGCGCATCCGCCGAGTGTGTCGTACCGCCTGCGCAAATTGGGCCGCAAACATCGATTGGCCCTTTCCGCGGGCGTCGTTTTCCTCGCGTTGCTTCTCTTTACCGCCGTGATGAGTTCCTGGATGGCATGGAAAACGAGTCGAGCGAATCTGATAGCTGAAGAAAAGCGAATCCAGGCCGAGGAGCAATCCCAACGAGCCGATGACAACGCCGCCTTGGTCATGAAGGGACTTATTGCTTCGGAGTGTTCCCGCCGATTTGCGCAAACGAGCGCGGCCAGTTTGCAGATCGATCTGGATCTGGCCGAGTTCCCGGTCAACCCTCGGGTTGCGTTGCTGCGCCTGGCAAGTCAGTTGCGGAAAATCCCCGATGATCGTGCCGGTATCCCAGTTATTGTGCCGGCAGGGATGAGAGTTGCGCAAGGAACAAGCGAAACAGGTCCCGTGGAAGCAGACGCCGGTGGTTCGGCAAAATCAGGATCCTACAAGGTCAACGCTCCCGGCGATCTGCTTGATGAGCAAAGGAACCTGCGCGAATTCGTTTCGACCGCGATTCTGGCCATGGGCCGGGACTATGCTCCGGTCCTTGCGCCCGCCGCGATGGGCAAGCGGGGTCCCGTTCGCCATTCTTCAATGAATCGAAGTGGCGATCGGTTGCTGACGCTTCATAGCACGGGCGAGGCCCATCTCTGGGACGCCATGAAAATGTTGCCAATCGCTCGATTGCAAAAAGATTCGGAAAAGGTCGATGAAGCCAAGTTCTCCGAAGATGGCGCGCTGATCGCGACCACGTGCGCCAACAGGGAACTCAGAATTTGGAGGGCCCATGATGGCGCATTTGTTTCGCGCATTTCTCCCAAGAAAAATTCGGAACCGATCGCTGGAGTTAAGGAGTACATGCAATCGGGCGTTGAAATATCTTTTTCTAAAGATCGCATTTTGACCAGTTACTGGGTGAGTGAATCGTTGCCGCCGAAGCCAAAGACCATTCCCGTAGAACGCGATGAGGATGGAAATCCAATCTTCAGAGGAATGGGTTCGTCCATACCATTTAAGGTTGTCATGAGATTTAACGGCCCATCGGAACTCTGGGACACAAGTTCGGGAAGATTGATTTCAACGATTCCGGACAGAAATGGAAATACCTATCTATCGGGCGAAGGAAAATGGATCGTCGGTTGGGATAAAAAGAAATCGATTGTCGTGTATTCCGCTGAGGATGGGACAACCAAAGCACGTATCGGTCCGAGTTCTGGTGCCACAGTGAATCATTTCATAATGGGCCAATCAGGACACAAGCTCGTCATAAGGTATGATGTCAAGTCGCCAGTTTTGCCTCAGTTTCGGGTTTGGGATTGCGAAACCTGGCAGGAATTGATTCCGCCCGCGCCCGGTTTGGCTGCAAGCAATTTTTTTGCCGATGATCTCGTGCAAATCCACGAGGGAGACCAAATCAAGCTCGTTGCCTTGTCCAGGGAGCGAGCGCCAAGGTTGCTCAAGACGGACGAAAAGCGATTCACCGGGCCGAGGGATCCGCACCTACGCGACAATTTCATCATGGCAAGCGATGGCCAGCTTTACGACTGGGTGAATGACCGTCCTCTTTTGCCGCCACCGGGCAGAAAGTACCATCCCGAGTTGCGGCGATTTGCCGCGGACGGCCGATTCGTGATGATCGAGGAAGAGCGCAGATTCATCGATTCGAAGACCGAGAAGTCATTTCCTGTCCGATCCTTGCAGCACTCTATCCATGAACCTTTCTTATCTTTTGATGAACGGGTAGGATGGACCGGTTTTGCACACTCGATTATCGGGGATGTACCCTACCCTCCCACCCTCATTCACTTCTTTCGCATTCCGCCAATCAGTCGGCAACAATTTCCTCACGAGCTTGTGGAACTCTGGGTTCAAGTCGCGGTTCGGGGGGAACTCGCGCAAGAGGGAACATTCTTGAAATGGGATGAGGTCACCTGGGAGAAGCAGCGTCAAAAGCTGGCCAAGATGGCGATCCCCGATCCCTATTTCCCCTTTCCCGGATTTCTTGCGCAGGATCGTCCGCACTGGTTGCTTAGCGAATTCCAAACGGCATCGAAGGCCGAGAAACCAGCCATCGCGAAAAAACTTTTGGAGCGCTGCACCGCCGAGGGCAACTCCGATGAAGCGGACCAATGGAATCGCTGGCTGGCGGTACCGTTCAATCGATCGCAAAATTGAGTAAGTCATCGTTCCGATTCGCGGCGATTGGCTGTTAACCCCCATCTGCCGCTTTCCTGGCCGCAAGCCCAGCTTGACTTTTCCCCAAAACAACCTTAAGATTTCGTAACAAATCATCCTGGCCTAGTGCTTCGAAGGATGCAGTTCGGTCGGGTTGAGCCGCCCGTGGCGGAAGGTGAATTCTCCGTCCGTGAAGTTGTTTGATGGGAAACCCATTCTAAAAGATTTGTCTTTCGATTTTTCAAAGCCTGCTTTCCACAAGCTGGCTCGATTGGTCGTTGATTTTTGCCGTGAGTGAAATAGACGGATCACCGAGCACGCGCGGCCCGAAAGGAAAACTCCGAATCATGGAAGGGGCGAACAAGGCAAACTGGGATTTGCAAACATCCCCCTGGGCACGATGGGCCTTTCTTTGGGCATTCGTTCCCCTGTTGATCATCGCGCTCCTTATCTATTGCGCCCGTGGGAATCAGTATGGCGAATTGTCCTCGTCCTATGCGCTCGCGGTGGGGGTTACTCACTTCTCGTCCGCGGAAGCGATTCCGCCCGCGCAGAGCCATCCCGAGCGCTGGTTGCTGGCGGTCGTCATCGCTTCTCTGGTGGGCACATGGCATTGGTATCACGGCGACTCACTGATGCGCAAACAATCAGGATCGATTGCCGGCGATGGTCACCCTTTCACGCCGGCCGTGTCCGCGCCGTTTCGAACGCTCGGCTCTCAAGTAAAGAAGGGCCGGCGCTGGTCGCATTTTGGCCCGTTCCCGGGCGTGCGCCCTGTCAGCCGTCGCCAGCAGCACGGTCCGGGGAGTTCCTCGGACGCGACTTGCCGTGGCCTTGGCGGGCGCAAAACCCATCCATATCAAGTGGCTCGAAATGGGACCGTCTGGATCTGGCACTTCGGCAATCGCGGAAAAGCATAGCTTGGGTCCCGGGTAGCAAATCCCTCATGGCCGCCCGGGGCCCGAGCTTTGCCGACGAGAAGTCGCCCTCATAAGCCTGGCAACGGACCTTTGGTGAATTTCCAATTTCCTTGAATTCACCGCGATCAATGCTTGCTAGCCAGGATCGTGAAGAAAGCGACCGCTAACCTGCAGTGATCATCGTGCTGACATAGTGAAACGGGTCACTCGCGCGCCGGAAAGCGATGCCGGTGCAAAAGCCAATCCCAGAAATTCGCTCGTCTTAAGTTGGGATCGTCGGCCTTCATCGTGTGGCGCTTGCCGGTGCGTGTATGGACGAGCAGGGTGTTGTCGGGCTGAACGGCGTCGACGCGCCAGAACTTGGGGACGAGGTAGGAGTAGGAATCCCCGTGGCTGGAGGGTTCGATCTGTTCGGCGTGCGCTCCCGGCTTCACCGAGAATTTCTGCTTGCGGTAAACCACCACATCGCCGGGACGATATCGGGCTTTCATACTTCTCACCTGGGGCGATTCGACCCCGATCCAATTCCAATAGGTCCTCAATAGCGCTTGCCAACCATTCCTTTCGAATGGGGTTGCAATTCCATCGTATTGAGAGCCGCAATTGGCAAAAAGGGGGGAACTAGGTGAGCCAAGTATCAGGGGGAAGACATTTTCATCTGCCTGCGCCGACGGGAGACCTACATCCCTGGTCGAGGAGGACCTCCCGGCCTGTCCCTGGCCCATTTCCATCTTATACATCCGTGGGACGAATTGTTGCAGCAGAGAGATTTCGCGTGGGGTCAGGACTTTTTTCAACGCAAAGGCGCCAAGGGGCCAAGAACGCAAAATAGGATCGGGAACGATTGACTGGTCGTGGAGGATTCGCGTGGGGTCAGGACTTTTTTCAACGCAAAGGCGCAAAGGAGCCAAGAACGCAAAGTAAGTTTTGCATTAGGTCGTTGAGCGGGCGGGGCACCAAATGAGGCAGGGGGCCTTGCCGGCGCGAGGACTGGAGTGTACCGAAGGTAAAGATCCGGCAAAACTCAAAGTCATCTTTGCGTACTTTGCGTCTTTGCACCTTTGCGTTAAAAAAGACCGCGCATGTCGCATACCCCGTTCCCAATCACATCTTTGCGACTTTGCGTTGAAAAAAACTTCCGCCCGTGCATCACCTCCCCGGCTGGACATGGATGATGCCTTCGCCCACCGCCGAGATTTCGCCGACGCAGACGCCTGGCACGCCGGACTTGGTCATTTCTTGGAGGATGGCGGGGGCTTGGGCGGGAGGCACCGCGGCGAGCAGGCCGCCGGAAGTCTGCGCATCGCAAAGCAAAAGCTGCATCGGCTCGGTGATGGCGGAATCGAACTTGACCCAGTCTGCCAGGAATTTTCTGTTGGCTCGGGTGCCACCCGGGGCAATGCCGGCATCGACATAGGTTTTGGCCGCTTCGATCAGGGGCACGGCGTTGGCCCAGATTGTGGCCTCCACCTGGCTGGCGGAGGTCATGTTGCGCAGATGACCAAGGAAGCCAAAGCCGGTCACGTCGGTCAGAGCATGCACATCGAACCGAGTGAGGACTTCAGCCGCCTTTCGGTTTAGGGTGGTCATCAATTCGATGGCCTGGCTGATCGCGCCCAAATGATCTTGATCGTTTTTCGCGGCCGTCGAGATGATTCCCAGACCCAAGGGTTTGGTGAGGATGAGCAGATCGCCGGGCTTGGCGCCGGCGTTGCTTAGAACCTTTTGCGGATGGATCGTGCCAACCACCGCGAGGCCGAAGATCGGTTCTTCGCTCTTGATCGTGTGGCCGCCCACGATCGAGATGCCGGCCTGGGCCGCGACGCTCGTAGCTCCTTCAAGGATCGTTCCCAGGATTTCGGCGCCCAGGCCATCGGGGAAACCGACAATGCTCAGGGCCGTCACCGGCTTGCCGCCCATGGCATAGACATCGGAGATCGCATTGGCCGCCGCAACGCGCCCGAAATCGCGTGGATCGTCCACGATCGGCGTGAAGAAATCGGTGGTCAGGACCAGGGCCAAATCGTCGCTCAACTTGTAAATCGCCGCGTCGTCGGCCGTGGAACTGCCAATGAGCACATTGGGATCGATCACGGGCGGCAGCATGCCGAGCAGGGGGAGCAGGAAACCGGGCGGGTGTTTCGCGGCGCAGCCGGCTCGTTTGGCCATCTTGGTCAGACGAATGGGTTCACTTTGCGACATTTCCAATTCCTGACGCGGCAAGGGCCGCGATCGCTGAGGGGTCAACGAAGAGGTGATCAAATCGGTTCCAGGAGGCATTGTATTCTCGCTGGCTGCAGCGAACGAATGGTGACGGGCTGGCCGGCGAGCGGAGGAGCTCAACGCAAAGGCGCCAAGGACGCAAAGGCGCAAGGAAGGGAAATTGTGAGAGCCGGGCTCTGGAAATGATGCGGGGTTATGGACAGAGGGGGAGGAAAGGAGTTCAACGCAAAGGCGCAAAGACGGAAATTTGTGAGAGCCCGGTTCTGAAAATTGGGCTGGATGGAGGGGGCGTCGAGGTGAATCGTGACGGAAACTGGCGGAATGCTTTCGAGGCCGATGGACCGAGCTGCCTTCAGGGGGCTGTGCGGCGCATCTCAGGCCAGTTTTGGGAGGGGAGATTGGTTCAAAAATCCCATTCTTTTGCGAACTGGTTTGGCAGAACTGCCGTAACAAGGGGAATAAATCGTCCGGTTTTCCCAAACCTACCAGAAATAGGGGAGGACTTTCCCAATAAACGAGCGAATGGCGAACTTAAGGATATTGACGCTTTCTTCTTACCGTTATGATCGGGGGGCGAATTCGGGCCAAACGACGGAACGGTGGTGACCTCCCACGATCGTTTTCTCGCGATCGCCGAATTCCGAAATGGGTTCCTATACTCGATCACCTGGTTTCCCAACGCCCGGCGAAGTCGCGCCACCGTGGAAACGGGGGCCGTGATGCGGACAGCCTGTGACCCATGCTGCCGGCGGCGACCAAAGGGACGCTCTGAAGCCATCCCAACGGAAAACTCGACCGGGTGAAAACAACCCCTCCATGGATCGGCCGATTTCAGACAGAAGGCTGATCGGAACCCGCCGCGTGCGCGAGTTCCACAACCGTTGCTCGAATCGACCGGCGTTTGGTTGCTCGATGCCCTGTGCGGGTGCCAAAAAGCCCAAAGTTGAGGTTTCCTTCTTCTCTCCTCACCCATTTACTCTCTCCCAGATAAGTGAAAGAGATCAATCCATGTTTTTGAAGAGTCCTGCACAGGCAAGCAACAAGGTTTCCCCCATTCGTCCGTTCACTCGTCCATCGCTTGAGGGCCTGGAAGATCGGCTTGCCTTGACGGGGATCACTCATCCTCTGGCGACACCCTTTGGCCGTTATGAAAGCAAGGCCACCGCGCTGAACCTGGGAGCCCTGAACCGTGATGTCGAGCGAACGGGATTGAAATTGGATGGAGAGGCCGACTGGTTCCGATTCCAAACCAAGGGAATCGGTGGCTACAACGACCGGGTTTTCATCGAGTCCATGGCGGGAGGGGCCAACCTGGAGCTCAGGGTCTACGACTCCAAAGGAAATCTCGTCGGCGCCGTGGGTGGCCGAACGGTGGACGATGAGGCAGTATCTCTTGGCGACTTGCCAGCGGGCGTCTACTTTGCGAAGGTCAACGGCAAGGACGGAGCCACCGGTATCACTTACGACCTGCATGTGCATGCGCCGGTCGTAATCGGCACGAAGGACGATTCATTCAAAGGCAACAACACGGCCTTTGCAAGCACCGGTATCGGTTATGTGGGAGCCAAGGGGCTTGCCATCAACGCTCAGTTGCCGCGCGGCGATGAAGATTGGTACAGTTTTCGGCTTTCGGCAACGGCCGGCAGCGGCAGCCGGGTGGTCGTTGCCGCGCCCCTGGCCTGGAAAAACGGACTGAATCTGGAGGTCTACGACAACGACGGAAAATTGGTCAATGCCACCTCGGGCGCCTCCGGCATTCATGTGATCACGATAGACGGCATGAGCGCCGGAAGATACCGGGTGCACATTTTTACCGATGGCGATGCCGGGGTCGGCGCTTACAAGTTGTCTGTGAGCTTCAAGCCGGTGATCGTGAATCCTCCCAATCCCAAGCCAGTGCCCCCGACGTCTCCATTTGCTCCGATCTCCAATCCGGCCATCCGTCAACTGGTAGAGCAGTATATGGCCGACGGCCAGCTATCCCGGGAGGAGTGGATTCAGCCAGGCGGGATCTTCCAGACGGTGGAAAAAGATGGAAAGGTTTCGAGCAACGAGTTTGCGAGTCTGAAATGGATCGTCAGCCATACCGGGATTCTTGATGGGTCCCATGCCGCTCAACCCGGCTCGTCTCCGGTCATGATGTACAACTATGTCAATAATCTCGTTGGCAAACTCGTAAGCGGCGATGCGGCCAACGCTGTTTACCAGGGAACGAAGCTGGGCAACCTGGCGGTTGGCAGCACGGCGTCTCATCTAGGCCTTCTTGTCAACAAGTGGTTCCTGGGGCTGGATCGTCCGACCGCGGAGGAGGGCACGGTCTATTCGCTCAATAAGACCAATCCGCTTTTTGGACCGAATGGGCCCCAGGTGGCCGACATCGTCCAAGGGGACGTCGGCGACTGCTATTTCATGTCCGCCGCCGGCGCCATTTTGTCCAACCAATTGAATCCTGGCTCATCCGTACCTGCGTACTTTAGCGTCTACAACCCTCAGGCCGGCAGCAACCCCAGTGGGATCTACATCGATAACGGAGACGGGACCTGGACGGTGCGTTTCTATTACAAAAGTCAGACGACCGGCACTTGGGTACCGGATTATGTCACCGTCGATCAGTATTTTCCAACCAAGTCAACGGGCAGCAAGGTGGAGTGGGAATACGCCAACGCCTACTTCGCGTACAGTGACCCAGCGCTATCCCTTTGGGTTCCACTGCTCGAAAAAGCCTATTGCCAAGAAAATGCTTCTGCAAGGTGGGTAAGTCCAGCCGATGCTGCTGATTGTACCAACAGCTATAGTAGCATCAGTGCAGCCTATTTAAGCAGTGACGCCTTGATGCAGATTTCGGGTCAAGATGGTTATATCGCCACGAGGAAGCTGTCCTCCATGACCTTTCAAGCGATTGTGGCGGCTTATCAGGGCGGTGTCGGCGTCACCTTTGGGACTTCCGCAAGTCCCCCGGCTGATGCGACCGAATCGGACCTTCACAAGGACCATCCTCTGGTGAAAAAACATGATTACATGATGGTCGGATTCAATGAGGCCAATCAAACGATCGCATTGCGCAATCCATGGGGCGATTTTCGTCTCTCCCAAACCTATGACTCAACCAACCCGCCCGCGGATCCGGACCACACCTACCTGTTGATCGATGCAACCGTTGAGTTTCTGCAAACAAACTTCGATGGGTTTTACCACATCAATCCGACGCTCCTCGGTTCGTAGGCGCAGCGCGACGAAGAGCATGGAGCGAACGGGTGGGGAGAATGGAGTGCGGGTGAAGTCGAGGACCTCAACGCAAAGGCACAACGGACGCTAAGGCCCAAAGAAGGGGTTTTGGGGCGGTGGTGCCCTTCAGTGGGGCCAGGTAAGGTTGGCCATCCTCTTTGAGCGGTGGGCGGAGGATTGGGCGGGGTGATCCTGATCGGGAGAGGGGAGTCGCCCTCACGGAAAGGCTTTCTGCTCATCAGGAATTGCTTTGAAGCGGCTTTTCTGGCGAATTCTCCCGTTCTCTTGTGAACTGGTTCGACAACCGCGCCGTAACAAGTGGAACAAATAGCCCGATTTTCCCAAAGTTACCAAGAATAGGGGGAGGAGTTTCCGGGTAAACGCAAAAATCCCGACTTTGCGGATAGTGCACCTTTTCTGGCGCGCTTATGATCCGGGGATCGCTTCCAGGTCCAGGCCTTTCGTTGAGATCGGCCGTCCCGACAAATCCTGTGGAGTCACCTACGGTGATCTCCCTTCTGCCAGGGACTGGCTTCCAAAGACAGGAAGTTGAAACGGGACTTCATCTCTTTGCGGATGGGAGTCCAAACAACCTTGATCCTTTCGGCCGCCAACAGGCCGACGGTTCCCGTTTGCTCATGCCTATTGAAAGCCCGATGGCCCCAGAGTCTTTTCCACCTCCCGCTCCTCACCCAGCCAAAGAGATCCCACGATGTCCTTTCTGAAGAATCGTAGTCATAACCGCACCCAATTATCTCGCGCCTCTCAGACCGCTCGTCCCAACCTGGAAGGGCTCGAGGATCGCCTGGCACTCACCGGAATCACTCACCCGCTGGCCACTCCCTTTGGCCACTATGAGACCAAGGGCACCGCTCTGAACCTCGGGGTGGCGACTCGCGATTTGAATCGGGATAATCTGGTCCTTGATGGCCAGGCCGACTGGTTCAAGTTTCAAACCAAGGGAACCGGCGCTTACAACGACCGGGTTTTCATCCAGTCGAATTCAGGTGGGGCGAATCTTGAATTGAGGATTTATGACGCCAAGGGCAACCTTGTCGGCGGCGTGGGCGACCGTGCCGTTGACTACGATTCGGTTCGGCTGGTCAATCAACCCGCGGGCGTCTACTACGCCAAGGTGACTGGAAAAGATGGGGCCACCGCCATCTCCTACCAGATTCATGTCAGCGCGCCGGTCGCGATCGGTGCCAAGGACGATCAGTTCAAGCACAATGACACGGCATTTGGCAGCACCGGCATCGGCTATGCCGGCCCGAAGGGCCTTGCCATCAATGGTCAGTTGCCTCGCGGCGATGAAGATTGGTACAGCTTCCGCATTGCGGCGGCCGCTGGCCCCGGCAGCCGGGTGCTCGTCAACGCGCCCCTGGCCTGGAAAAATGGCCTGAATCTTGAAGTTTACGACAGCCAGGGGAAGCTGGTCGATGCCACCTCCGGCGGTTCAGGCGTTCATGCCGTTTCCATCGATGGCAAGGGCGCGGGCAAATACTATGTCCACATCTTTACCGACGGCAATGTGGGAGCAGGCGCCTACAAACTGACGGTGACCGCGAAAACCGCGCTGACTCAGCCGTTTGTTGCGAAACCGCAGTCGGCCGCCAAGCCTCAGGCCCAGACCGTAGCACCTTCTCCTTTTGCGCAGATCCCCAATGTGGCCATTCGCCAACTGGTGCAGCAATATATGGCCGATGGCCAGCTTTCCCGTGAAGACTGGATCCAGCAGGGAGGCATTCTTGACACCGTGGAAAACGATGGCGTGGTGACCAGTAGCGAATTCTCCAGCTTGCAATGGGTCGTGAACAACTCATCCAACCTCGATGGTCCCAATGCCGCCGCGGCCGGGTCGTCGCCGGTGATGATGTACAACTATGTCAGCAATCTGATCGGCAAGTTGGTCAATGGCGATGCCGCCAACGCCATTTACCAGGGCCAAACTCTGGGGAACCTGGCGGTCGGAAGCTCCGCGACGCAACTCGGCTTGCTCGTCAACAAATGGTTTCTGGGCCTCGATCGGCCCACGGCGGCCAAGGATACGACCTACATGCCGGCGACCAACAATCCGTTATTTGGCCCGAACGGTCCTCTGCTCTCCGACATCAATCAGGGCGATGCGGGCGATTGTTACTTCCTGTCTTCGGCGGGAACCATTCTATCCAGTCAATTAACGCCCGGATCGGGCGCCACGAGCTATTTCAGCGTTTACGACCCGATGACAGCGAGCAACCCAAGCGGCCTTTATATTGACAACGGAGATGGGACCTGGACAGTGCGGTTCTATTACCAGAGTCAGTCGACAGGAACCTGGGTGCCTGATTATGTCACTGTGGACCAATTCTTCGCGACATCAGGAACCGGCAACAATATGGATTGGGAGTATGCCAATGGCTATGTCGCATTTAGTAATACTGCGCTGCCTTTGTGGGTTCCCCTCCTCGAGAAGGCCTATGCTCAAGAAAATGCTTCAGCCCGATGGGTGAGTCCTTTCAATTCCACTTATGTCAACAGCTACAACAATATCGGGGGGGCCTACAACGGCAATCAGGCCCTCATGCAGATATCTGGTCAGGACGGTTACTTGAACACGACCAATTTGTCGAATGTGACATTCCAAGAGATTGTCGCGGGGTATCAGGGTGGCGTTGGTGTGGTGTTTGGAACAAGTTCGAACCCTACGGCTGACCCCACAAAATCCGACATCAACAAGAGTATTCCGATTGTGTCCGATCATGATTACATGATGATTGGATTCAATGTGACCAATCAAACCATCCAGCTTCGCAATCCATGGGGCGTTAACAATGCATCAGGCACCTACGATTCCACCAATCCTCCGGCCGATCCCAATGAGACCTACTTGTTGATCGATGCCACAATTGAGTTCCTGCAAGCCAATTTCAATGGCTATTACCACCTCAATCCGCAACTGATCACTTCGTAAGCGGGGAGTTCGGCACGAAATCCTTAAGACTCCCCGCCGGGCCTCGGTCCGGTGGGGAGTTGGCATTTGGCGAAGCGGTGTCGGGGCCTCTGCTCCACTTCCTGTCCACGAAAACCCCTAGAAAATGATCCATGGATCACATTTGCCATGGGGCCGCCGGCGCCACTGCATTCGGCGGTGCACTTCGCGAGCGTGATTCCTTGCCATGGTTTGGGAGTGCCTCGATGAATCGTTCCCTGCGCATCTTGCTTTGCCTCCTTCTCAATGTAATGCTGGGCGCCCGTGGGGAAACTTGGGCCGCCGAAGGCGACGGCGCCAAGGCGCAACCGATACTGGATTTCACGCACACCGAAGATCTCATTTATGGGCGAAAGCATGGCATGGCTTTGACGATGGACTGCTTTGCGCCCAAACAACGAGCGAACGGGCGGGCGATCATCTGGTGCGTTTCGGGCGGGTGGTTTTCCAGCAAGGACTACGTCAACGCCATCTTCGCGAAACCATTCCTCGATCGAGGCTACACGGTGTTTCAGGTAGTGCATGGCAGCCAACCCAGGTACACGATTCCCGAAGCGATCGACGACATGCATCGCGCCGTGCGCTATGTCAAAACCCATGCCGTCCGATTTCAGATCGATCCCGATTTCATTGGCATCGGCGGCGGCTCGGCGGGCGGCCATCTGTCGCTCATGATGGGCACCGCCGCAAAATCTGGCAGTCTCTTCACCCTGGACCCGGTGGAAAGGCAGTCATCCAAGGTCCAATCGGCTCGGACGATTAGGC